>ENA-ORBV01001115-ORBV01001115.1-microbial-mat-metagenome-genome-assembly--contig:-NODE-1115-length-61294-cov-9.944378_pt1 | contig 61294 bp, 43 predicted proteins | sample MGYA00237777_ERZ505514 | MGnify/ENA primary metagenome ERZ505514 (study PRJEB26160, sample SAMN06269048) | microbial mat metagenome | isolation source: Oligotrophic lake microbial mat | place...
GACCTGGTGGTGTGGACCGTCGCCCTGTCGGTGGTCGTGCATGGGGTGTCGGTCACCCCAGTCATGGACCGGTACGGAGATTGGGCCGAGCGCCGAAAAGGTCGAGGCGTCGCACCCATTGCCCCGCCGTTGTAGGGCCTCTGGCGCGCGTCGATCTTGTGAGGCGACGACCCAGACGCCGAACCAAACGCTGCACCTGACCCGGCCCGCAGGTTCGTTTCTGAGAGCTCATAGCCACCTGAGCGGGCCGGGCCGGTGAGCTGGGTCGTTATGCCCCAATGACCTCGCGCTGATTGTCTCAAATGGCTTCCTACCTCCTCGCATGGAATCCGAATCGCTGGTATTGGGAGAACCTCGGCGGTTTCATGGACGCATTCAAACGCGGCGAAGTCAGCACCGATCGCTGGAGTTGTGGCCGCAACAAACATATCGCCACTGGCGATCACGTTTGGCTTATTCGTCTCGGTGAAGACCCTCGTGGCGTCTTTGGACATGGCATCGTCACCACGCCATCATTCGAGGACGTCCACTGGAGCGATCCGACGAAAGTCAGTCAGTACGTCGAATATCAACTCCATTCGATCGTCAATCCCGAAACCGAACAAATAATTCCCCGCTCCCGACTCAATGACGCCCCATTCAATGAAATGCATTGGGACACTCAATCGTCTGGCGTACGAATCCCTGAAAATGTGGCTGTAGCACTACAGGAAGAATGGAGGCGTCTGCATGCTGACGATCGGTTTGCACTTCCTGAAGAAATTACCGTAACAACATTCGTTGAGGGCTCAAAACGCATTGTCACCATCAATTCGTATGAGCGCAATTCAAAAGCACGCAGTGCCTGTATTGCGCATTATGGCACTCGTTGTGTCGTCTGTGGCTTCAAATTCTTCGAGAAATATGGAACTGCTGGCGACGGAATAATTCACGTTCATCATTTGATTCCGCTCGCCGAAGTCGGCGAAACGTATCAACTCGACCCAATACAAGACTTGCGTCCGGTTTGTCCCAACTGCCACGCACTTATTCATGCCCGGATTCCTCAATACTCAATTGAAGATGTCAGACAAATGATTGGGGCATAACAAGGCGGTCAACCCGAGCGGCGAATCGGGCGTTTTCTCAAATCAAAGGTTTCCGGCCGCCGCCGGGTTGCCTTAGAGCGTGCGGCTTTAGACTTGGATTACCAATGACAAACGAATTGACATGGCGTCAAGCAATCGAGAAGGTTCTGGGCGGTTCTGCGACTCCGCTTCATTACAACGAGATCACCGAGCGAATCATTGCTGACGGCTTGAGGAAGAGTTTGGGCGCAACTCCCTCCGCGACGGTTAATGCGCAAATCAGTGCGTCGATCAAGAGAGACGGCACCCAATCCCCTTACATTCGCGTAGCCAAGGCAACATTTGCGCTCGCTAAGTCGGCAATGTTAGAACCGGTCAAAGCGGCGGGCAAGCTGACCCCTACTGTCTCTGAGTCCGAGGAGTCCGAGGAACAGTACGACATTGTCACTTCCTTCGGGATGTATTGGCGTCGAAATGGGATCGAGTGGAGCACAATGCCTAAACTGTTGGGGATGCAGCAAATCGGAGCAACGCCAGTAGACTTCAGTAAGCAACTCGGCATCTATCTGCTATACGACGGGCGGGAAGTGATTTACATCGGCCGAACGACTGACCGCCCCCTTGGCCGTCGTTTATACGAGCACACAAGCGACCGAATGGCCGCAAGGTGGGATCGGTTCTCTTGGTTTGGCCTTTTACCTGTTTCAGAAACGGGAGCGCTAGGAAGCCTTCCGATTACATACGATGCGGCGAAAATGATTCCCGCCTTGGAAGCCATACTCATCGAGGCATTGGAACCACGAGAACCAGACGTTGCACCTGACCGGAGCCGCAGTTACGGCTTCTCAGGGAATACGCTTACCCAGGCGGCCCCGGCGGCTGAGCTTTAGCGTTCGCCGGGATCAAACAGGAACCCTCGGTCGCTGACGATCCCAGGCTTCCGCGACGACGGGCGCTTGCCCGAGGGCCTTCATCTTTCCAACGAGGCTGAAGTGACCCTTCGTTGTGGTGGGGCCACAGCTCGCCGCCGACGTCTTGCATTGCGGCTTCGACGTTGGATCGTTCTATCGCGGGCGGCCGGCGTCCCGGACCCGAAGGATGTCGATGTGGTGGTCTGGCTTGGCGACGACTCCGTAGGCCGAGTGTCCCGCGGCGATGCAGAGACCGTGGAGCTTGAAATGATGCTCCTCACACGTCAGCCCGAAGAGAGTTACGCGGCTGGGAACCGTCGAGATTGCGACGATTGGGTAGAAGTGTTCAGCCGGACGCGAGAGGCTGATGGCAGGCAGAAAGGCCTTGTGGAAATCGAGCTGTGATTACCACAGAAATCGAGTACGAGAAGGCCCAATCAGAGCTGCGCGATTTGCAAGATCGCCTCGCGCGACTCCAACGGGAGCATCCCATCGGGGAGAATGGATTCACCAAAGCAGGAATCCGCAAGTTGATTGCTAGGCTCAATGAAGAGCTTGCGGTCTTTGAGGGCAGTGAAGAGGCTCGCACCTCGCCATCAACGTAGGAGCAAGGCACGGCGAACCAAACGCTGGATCAGCCGGCGGATGGCGTCCAGCGCAATGGAGGTTCCTCTGACCGCGAGCCACTGATCGCGGTCGTTGCGTGTCCCTGGGGCCGCGACTCTCGCCGTGCTGATTGTGGTGGAGAGCCAGTAACCATCGGCGCACCGCACGAAGGCGGCCCGCTCAAGCGGCTGGTGTGGCTGGCGCGTAAGCGAACGACCGTCGGGCGTCAGGGCGCCGGGAGGTCTTGGATGACGTTTCGCCAGTGGGTGACGAAGGCGCCGTTCTTCTTGCTCATCTCACTGACGGCCGTCCGGAGGCACCGGGCCACTTCAAGCGCCACGCGAACATGCGTGAGCGCCTCAGCAGCCTCCGCCGTCTCGTCGTCGGCCGAGAGCCGGGCCCCCGAATCGACCTCGCCCTCGGCCGCCATCACGCACCCATACCGCGTGAAGTAGACGACCCAAGGCTCGATCATGTCGACCATCGCCGGAAAATCGACCGCTGACGCCGACGCAAGCGGCTCAGCAAACTTCGTGACCGCGCTGCCGGTGGCGAGCGGAGTCGGCTTGAGCAGCCTCGCCGCATGGCCTGGCACGAGCGACAAGACGACCGCCGACTCGCCGACGCCGATCGACGGTGCAAGCTTTTCGTCGAGCCCGGCATCGGGAACCCCGAACGACCAGACCGTACCACCAGCCACCTTCTTCTTCGATGGCTCCGGAATCTCGTAGCCCTCGGGCACGGCATCCGGGTCAACCTTCCGCATCGCCGCCACGAGCTTGTCGCCCCAGGCGAAGACGTCGTTGAGACCCTCGACAAAGAGCGTGCGGTCAGCGAGAGGCAGCACGATCGAAAACTCCGGAATCGGCAGCGGCTCCTCGGAGGACGGCAGCTCAGCCTGGAGCTTGTCGGTGGTTGTCTTCGCGTCGATCACGATGCCCACCTGGCCATCGGCAATCGACTTGGCGAACTTGTCGGTGACAATCGCGCCAAGCTCCTTCGCCAGCGGCAGGAATGTCTCGGAGAACTTGTCAAACTTCTCCTGCTCGTCGTCGCTCATCTCGGGAACCGCGTACGTGGCGAAGATCTCCCAGCCATCGCGCACCAGCTGCCCCAACGCCGCAGTGGCCTCAGGGTCGCTCGTGAATCGCGTCACGGCGACGGCGATGGGCGTGCCACCGGCATGCTCGAGGAGACCAAGCGGCTTCCCACCATCGAACGCGATATTCTTGAACCAACTCCAGGCATAGCCCTCGTAGCCCGTGGGGGTCATGAACGAGAAGGAGAGACACGGGCCGGGCTGGGGAAGCCGCTTGACGTACTGGGCATTCACTTGGTCGAGCCATTCCTTGACGTCGTCGGCCGCCCCGTCTTCCGCATCGGAGTTTGCCACAGCCATGACAGCCGCGGCGATGAGCGGCTCGAGATCCTTCGTGGACGGAGTCATCGTCTCGGCAAGCTCCCCGCTCAGGTAGGAAATGCCGGTCAGCGGCTTGTCGGCATGCTCGATGAGCTTCGCGAATGGGGGCGTATCGATGAGCGCCTGGCCCTTGCCCCCCGGCACCACGAGCTTGTCGAGGTGGTCGAGCGAATCACCGATCGAGAGGATGACCCAATCGCCGACGATGCCCAGGCCGATGACGATATTGGTGGCGCGAGCCTTGGCGATGACCTTGTCGAAGTCCTCCGACTCGCCGATCTCGCCCTCAAACTCCTCAACCAGCTCGTCCCACGGCACAAGGCTGCCCGCGATCGTGAAGGAAAGCACCTCGCCGCCAGCAACTTTCTTGCGGGCCATCGCGCCGGCAACCTCGGGGCTCATTTCAGCGAGCAGCTTGGCGAGCACCTCGATCCGCTTGAGCTGAAACGCTGCGGTGTCTTTCTTGCCGGTCTTGAAGCCCCACACGATGTCGGGCACTTCCAAGAGGTCGATGTTGGCCGCCATCGCCTCGATCACGGCGAGCGCCTGAACCATGTCACCACCACGGGGCTGAAATCGGATTTCCGCGTCGTGGATAAAGATGTCGTCACTTTTCTTGTGCTTCACGGGCAGCACTCGCAGCCGACCACGGCCGGCGCTGATCTCCTCCTCGATGATCTCGGTATCCCCTTCCATCTCCTCCTCGTCGAGCTGGTCGCGGAAGGTCGCTTCCTGCTGGGCGGCCGACACGATTCGCACGAGCTTCAGAAACTTGGCGCACGACGGGTCGCCGTACACAAACGTGTCGTTCGCGACCATGTCGGAGAGCAGCTCCACCGCCTGGGCGTTCTCGGGCAACTCGAGGAACGTGAGGAACAGCGACACCGGGCTGCCCGGCATGTCCTTCTGCTCGTTCCATGAATCGAGGCCGCGCGAAATCGCCGGCAGCTCGCGAAGCTTCGCCCAAGCGTTGCTGGCCATGAAGATGTCGAGCTGTTCCTTGAGCCGGAGCGTCGAGGAGAAGAAGGCGGCGTCTGCTGGCACGGTTGCCACGCCTGAGCCAGCGAGGGCGGCTGGTGGTGCGGCCATTGCACGAGCCCCTCCCAGGCACGCCGATGCAAAGACTCCACCCACAACGGCCAACCGAAACGAAAGAGAACGAGACAGGTGGCGCATCAGGAGTCTCCAAAACCTCTGGAAGGTGGCAGTAACGGGCGGAATGTCCCGCGGGACATAAGATATGCGACCGCACCCAGATTGGACAGTCGCCATGCACATCGCAATAACCCACATCGCAGACACGTTCGCCGAAGCGTTTCGGCTGCGGTACGCGAGGCTTATCGTCACCGCCCACGACCACCACTGGCTCACGGCCGCCGTGCAGGCCGCTACGGGCTACGGCACAAGCGTCATCGGCTGCGACGCCGAGGCGGGCATGGAGCGACTTCTCGCCCCTCCAGACACCCCCGACGGCCGGCCCGGTGCGGCAATCATGTTTTTTGGGTTTTCGAGCGAAGGCGTCGCCAAGGCCGTGGGCAATCGCGTGGCCCAGTGCCTTCTCACCTGCCCGACCACGTCGGTCTTCGATGGGCTACCAAACGGTGAGGAACGCATGCCGCTCGGCAGTCACGTGCGGTTTTTTGGCGACGGATTTGAGAAGACGAAGGTGGTGGAGGGCCGCAGGTTCTGGCGGGTGCCTGTGATGGATGGCGAATTCGTCATCGAAGAATCGGCGGGCATCGCCAAAGGCGTGGGCGGCGGCAACTTTATTGTGCAAGGCGAGACGGCCGACGCTGCCCTCGCAGCCGCCCGACGGGGCGTGGCGGCGATCGCGGATGTGCCCGGCACGATCACGCCCTTTCCGGGAGGCGCGGTGCGCTCGGGCAGCAAGGTGGGCTCGCGGTATGAGGCGCTGCGGGCTTCAACCAACGAAGCGTTTTGCCCGTCGCTCGCCGGTCGCGTTGAAAGCGAGCTGCATCCCGATGCCGCGTGTGCGATCGAAGTGGTCATCGACGGCGAGGATGAACATGCCGTCGCCGCCGCGATGGCTGCGGGCATCCGTGCCGCCGCCGGGCCGGGCATCCCCGAAATCGCCGCCGGCCACTACGGCGGCAAGCTGGGGAAGTTTCATTTCCGGCTCCGCGACGTGCTGGCGAAGGCTTAGCCGGCGCGTGATTCCGGGGGCGGGCATGCGCGGCGCACCGTCTTTGTTGCCATCACCAGCCGACTCGCCCAACGCCCCGCCGTCCCCTCGCTGCCGCGAGGGGCTTTTATGGGCATGAGATTCCGTACTGGGCATGAGATTCCGTACTGGGCATGAGATTCCGTACTGGGCATGAGATTCCGTTCTGGGGATGAGATTCCGTTCTGGGGATGAGATTCCGTTCTGGGGATGAGATTCCGTTCTGGGCATGAGATTCCGTACTGGGGATGAGATTCCGTACTGGGCATGAGATTCCGTACTGGGCATGAGATTCCGTTGGCCTCATTGAAGCCCACGGCGATAGCCGTGGGACTGCGGGTGACGCACCGCCCCGTTGGCTATCACCAGCCGGCCATCGAGCACCAGCCGGCCATCGAGTCGCTGCTGACATGCTCCATCTTTCCAGGCTTATCTGGGCTTTCCATCTTCATGGCGGCGGGATGAATGCCCTTCTTCGCGACGGAAGGGTTTGCTATTCCCCCGACACCGCCAGGCCGCGCTCGGCCGGCCGGTTTCGCGCGGAGCTATTGCCATGTCGGTCGAGGATGTCGATTCCAAGGAACAGGCCACACCAACAGAAGCCACACCGCGACCGTCGCGGCAGAAGCTCGTTGTGCCTCGCCAACACTCGATGCCGGTGATCACCGGCGCGGTCGTGTGCGCCGTGGCGGGGTTTGGCCTCGTGTTCGCGCTTGGGCTCGGTCGCAGGATGACAGCGCCGCAGCCCAGCGATGACATGGCCACAGCCGCACCAGCCACGATGGCCACCGACCAGTCCGCCCCCGATCTCTTACCGCCGCCCGACGCCGTCGCGACGGCGTCCACCAATCGCTGGCAGCGACGCGGCACAAGCGACGATGCGGGCGACGATGCGGGCGACGATGCGTCGCCTGCGGGCGATCGCTACTCAGCGAGGCCCGTGTCGCACGACCGCGCAACGCCCGTGCAGTATCGCTCCGAAGACCAGCAACTCTCGCGATTCTCGTCTCCCGATCTGCCGCCGCTGCACCCGGCTGCGGATATCGAGCCGCCGCCCGCGGCTGTGCCCGCAAGCATGCCGGATGACGAAGCCACGGAACCGCCGATGGCCGAGGCCGTCGATGAGCCCGCCGCTGCGGTCGTCGATACTGTGCCGACGGTGACTGTCGTCAAGCCTTCCGCATCGCCGGTTGACGACACGGCCTCGATGCCGGCCGCCGACACGCATGAAACACCGCTCGCGTTCACACCACCGGCTGAGTCGCTCGCCGCCCAGCCTGAGCCAACAAGCTCCGCGGCCGCGCCTCCCGCGATGGCCAAGCCCGCGCCGCCCGACGCCACCGTAGCTGCTTCGCCCGCGCCCGCAACGAGCAAGGAACCGCCTGTCGCCGAAGCGTTTCGCCCGGAGGTCGTCGCTGCCGCAGACCCGTCACCGATTCCGATTCCACCGCCGGCGAACGCCCCCGAGCTCGCAGGGGTGACCGTGCAGCCGTCGGCGCCGTCGCCAGGCCTGGTGAAGCCATTGACGCCGCCCGCCGTCTTGCCTCCGTCGGATGTCCCGCCGTCGATGATGGCCGCAACGCAGTCACGACCTACCGCCATCCCTGTGGGCCTCCCAGTACCATCGCCCTTCGCGACCGCGCCGCCCGTTGGCCTGCCGCCGTCAGCCGTCTCGCCGACACCCGGTGCTTCGCCGCTGGCGAGTCCGCCATCGTTTGCCAGATCGCCGCAGCCGTTGGCAGGCCCTATTCTCGGCTACGACGACGAAGCCGCCGTGGCCGGTCCGTCGCCGCTCACGCCGCCTCCCGCGATCAACGGGCAGGCCGTGCCGGGACCGATCCAGCTCGAAGGCGTGCAGACGCCGCAGGTCGCCGTCGAGAAGCGCGGGCCGCGCGAGATCCAGGTAGGCAGGGCCGCCCGCTACGAGATCATCGTGCGCAATGTCGGCACGGCGACCGCGCACGATGTGGCCCTCCGCGATGCCGTGCCCCGCGGTACCTCGCTCATCGCCACCACGCCCCCTGCCGCGCCGGCCGAAGGCTCGAGCGACCTCATCTGGGCGCTCGGCGAACTGCCACCCGGAGGCGAGGCTCGTGTGCTCATGGAGCTCATGCCTGAGACCGAAGGGGAGATCGGGAGCATCGCGAGCGTGAGCTTCCGCGCCGATGCCACGATGCGCTCGGTCGCCACGAAGCCGGCGCTGGCCATCGACTGTAAGCCCCTCAAGCCCGTCCGCATCGGCGGCGACATTCCCGTCACGCTCACGCTCTCGAACCCTGGCACCGGCGTTGCCACGGGGGTCGTGCTCGAAGGCTACTTGCCCGACACGGTGTCGCATCGGGCCGGCACCGAGCTCGAGTTTGACGTGGGTCAGCTGCGGCCCGGCGAGACGCGAACGATCGACCTGGTCCTCGGCACACGCGGTCCCGGACACACGCCCATGCGGCTCGTGTCTCGCGCCGACGGCGGCGTGGAGACGACCGTCGAAGTGCCACTGGAAGTGACGGCCCCCACGCTCGAGATCGCCATCGACATGCCCAACCGTCGCTTCCTCCAGCGGCCAGCCACCTGCACGATCGCCATGATGAACTCCGGCACCGCAGCGGCGCGGAGCGTCGAGCTCGCAGTGCAGATGCCTCCGGGCATGAAGTTTGTGCGCGCCAACAATGCCGGCTGGCACGACGAGCGAACCCACCGTGTGCTCTGGAACCTCGAAGAACTGCCTGCCGGTGAGACCGGCCGCGTCGAAGTGGTGATGATGCCGATCGATGCGGGCGAGCAGCGGATCGTGGCTGCCGCACGGAGCACCGACGGCCCATCCGATCAGGCGCTGCATTCCTGCCAGGTCGAGGGTTTGGCCGCGGTCTCCTATCAGGTTGCCGACAGCGAAGACCCGGTCGAGGTGGGTGGACTCACGGAGTATGTGATTCGCGTGGCCAACGAAGGCACGAAGGCCGCGACCGGCGTACAGGTGGCGGCAACGCTCGTGGGCGATCTCGAGCCGGTTGAAGCCAGCGGCCCAGGCGGTCATCGCGTCGAGAATCTCACCGTCGCCTTCGAGCCGCTCGCCAAGCTCGGAGCCGGCGAAGAGGCGGTGTATCGGGTGAGAGCCCGTGGTCTGCGTGCCGGTCACCAGCGAATCCAGGTGCGGCTCGTGAGCGAGGACCAGCCCAACCCGATCACGAAGGAAGAGACGACGAGCGTGTACGACGATCGGTAACACGCGAAGCGCGCCATCTATTACACGCGGCGCGGGCCATCCATGGCCCCGCTTCGCTTGCCGGGCATCCGCCCGGAAGTGAGCGACGCATCCGGCGTCGCAGTTGTTTGGCCTTCGTGCCGGCGCTGCGGTAGCCCATCCATGGCCCCGCTTCGCTTGCCGGGCATCCGCCCGGAAGTGAGCGACGCATCCGGCGTCGCAGGTGACTGGCCTTCGACCGCGACGATCTTGCCCATCCATGGCCCCGCTTCGCTTGCCGGGCATCCGCCCGGAAGTGGGCGACGCATCCGGCGTCGTCTCCAACCCAATACAAGCCCACGGCGCTAGCCGTGTGGAATGCGGGTCGAAGGACATCCCGTTGGCTATTTTTAAACGGGCTCGCCCAATGACCCGCCGTCCCCTCGCTGCCGCGAGGAGCTTTTATCGATGGTTCCTCAACCGTTTTGCTCGGGAAACCATTGCCTGGGCTTGCATTTCAGCCGGAACGAGCCACATTAAGGGGCTTCCGTCGGCGTCGCTACGGGCCCCAAGACGGGGCTGCGGGCGGAGCCGTCATCGACTCACCGGATTGCTGTCATGCGTACAAAGAATGTTGTGCCCCGGCTGCGGGCGAAGAAGCGTCTGTTCAAGCGTGCCAAGGGCTCGGTCGGCGGGCGTCGCCGGCTGCTCCGCACCGCTAAGGAATCGCTCCTCCGCGCGGGCGTGTATGCCCATCGCGACCGTCGCCGCAAGAAGCGCGACTTCCGCCGTCTCTGGATCATTCGTCTCAACGCCGCCTGCCGCGAGCGGGGCCTGCGCTACAGCCAGTTTATCGCTGGCATGGTGAAGATCGGCTGCGAGCTCGATCGACGCACGCTCTCTGAAATGGCGATCATAGATCCCACCGGCTTCGACGCGGTGGTAGCGGCCGTCCGCGAAGGCCTCGGCCTGCCGGAGCCGGCCGCGGTGGCGTGACCGTCGTGGCTGCCACACCGCTTGACGCGTTCCGGGCCTCACTCGAAGAGTTGCACCGTGACGCGGCAGCGGCCCTCACTGCTGCCACCGATGCAGCTGCTCTCGAAGCCGCACGCATCGAGTTCGCTGGCGCCAAGAGCGGCCGCCTCAAGGCTGCCCAAAAACTTCTCGGTGGGATTGCGGTTGCTGACAAGCCTGCCGCTGGCAAGGTGTTCAACGAGGCCAAGGCTGCGGTCGTCGCGCTTTTGGAGTCAGCCCAGGCCAGGCTCGCCGGTGCTACGCCCGCGGCCCTCGCGGCGGTGGATGTCACGCTGCGGGGCGACCCCGTGCGACTCGGCCACGAGCATCCGATCACCCGCACGATCCGCCGCGTCCAAGAGATCATGGGCCGGCTCGGCTTCGAGAGCGTCGATGGTCCCGAGGTCGAAGACCAGTGGCACAACTTCCAGGCGCTCGCGATCCCCTCCGAACACCCCGCCCGCGACCCGCTCGACAATTTTTACCTCGCGACGGCCAATGCCCTAACAGACGTCCGAGCGAACCAGCCGCCGGAGGACGCGGCGACTGCCGACCGTGGGAAACCTTGGCTTTCCCGTGAGTCGGCCAAGTGGCAAAAGGCCATGGAGGGCTTTGGCCACGGGCAGTCAGACCCACTGTTGCTGCGGTCCCAGACCAGCACCGTCCAGATCCGCGTGATGGAGAACCGCGAGCCGCCGCTTCGGATCGTGTCGCTCGGCCGCGTCTACCGGCCCGACACCGCCGACGCCACGCACTACCCGATGTTCCATCAGGTCGAAGGGCTGCTCGTAGAGCCGGGCATCACGATGGCCCACCTCAAGAGCGTGCTGCGACTCTTTGCATCGAGCTTCTTGGGCGGCGACGTGAAGGTGCGATTCCGCCCGTCGTTCTTCCCGTTCACCGAGCCGAGCGTGGAAGTCGACATGGAGTGGGGCGGCCGCTGGGTGGAGATGGGCGGCGCGGGCATGGTGGATCCGGCCGTCTTTGAAGCGGTGGGCTACGACCCCGACACCGTCAGCGGGTTTGCGTTTGGCCTCGGCGTGGAACGGATCGCTGCCCGCCGCTACGGCGTCGACGACATCCGCGATTTTTATCGCAACGACGTGCGATTCCTTCGTCAATTTTAAGTCGCCATGATCATCTCTACTTCTTGGCTCGCCGATTACGTGCAGGTCCACACGACCGACGCTGATCTCGCCGAGCGGCTCGCGCTCTCGGGGCTCAACCACGAGTCCACCGTGACTGTCGGCGACGACACCGCGATCGAGATTGAGGTGACGAGTAACCGGCCCGACTGCCTCGGCCATGTGGGCGTGGCCCGCGAGGTGGCCGTGCTCTTCAAGAAGCCACTGGCCGTGCCCGATCCGCGGCCGCTCGAAGCCGGGGACAAGGCGTCGGCAAGTGTGGCGGTGTCGATCGAATCGCCCGAGCTCTGCCCGTTCTATTCGGCCCGCGTGATCCGCGGCGTGACGATTGGCCCGAGCCCAGCGTGGCTTGTCGCGAGGCTTGCGACCGTGGGCGTGGCGAGTGTGAACAACGTCGTGGACGTCACCAACTACGTCATGCTCGAGTGCGGCCAGCCGCTCCACGCTTTTGACGTTGGGAAGTTGGCCGGGGCGACAATCATCGTGCGACGGGCGCGGCCCGAGGAGGCGTTCCTCGCGATCAATCACAAGACGTACACGCTCGACGAGCGGATGTGTGTGATCGCTGACGCCGAGCGGCCGGTGGCCCTCGCGGGCGTCATGGGCGGAGCCGACTCAGAGATTTCGGCCAACACGACTGATGTGCTCATCGAGTCGGCCCAGTTCGCACCGCTCGCCGTGCGGGCTGCGGCGCGAAGCCTGGCACTGGCGAGCGCCTCGAGCTACCGCTTTGAGCGCGGGCCCGATCCGGCGATGGTCGATTGGGCAAGCCGCCGCGCTGCAATGCTCATTCTCGAATTCGCCGGTGGTGTGCTCGAAAAGGGTGACGTCACGGCCGGCACGCTCGCCGTGAGCCCGGCGGTGATCCCGTTTACACCGGAGCGTGTGGCCGAGGTGCTCGGCTGCGAGATCCCCGCGTCGCGGCAGCACGAGATCTTGAGGAACCTCGGGTTTCATCCGGCAAACGATCACGCCACGCGGTGGCAGGCGCCCACCTGGCGGCGCGACTGCTCACGAGAGATCGACCTCGTCGAGGAGATCGCACGGGTCGAGGGGTATCACCACGTCCCCGAAGACATGACGATCGCCGCCCGACCGGTCGAGCTCTCCGCCCGCGAGCAAGCGGTGCGAGCCGTGGGCGACGTCCTCACGGGCCTCGGATTCTGCGAGGCCATGACCCGCAGCGTCGTGGATGAGTCGCTCGCGTCGCTCGCCGGCGGCTGGACATCGGCACCGCCGCTTGTCATCTCGCCACCGCTTGTCCGCGGGGCCGACCGTCTGCGGCAAAGCCTCCTGCCGAGTCTGCTTGAGGCCCGGGCCGGCAACGTCGCCGTGGGCAACACCGACGCCGATCTCTTTGAAGTGGCCCGCGGATATCTGCCAAAGCCCGCCGATGCCGACACCTCTCAGGGCCCTGTTGAAGAGCCACTCTTCGTAGCGCTCGTCATGGGGGGCGATAGCGGGAGCGGCTCGGTGTTTTTTCGCGCGAAGGGCATTGCGGCGGCCGTACTCGCTCGGCTGGGTGTGGCCGACAGCGAGATCGCCTACGAGCCCACTGAAGCTGGCGTCCTCGCGAAGGGCCGTACCGCAGAGATTCTGCTCTCGCGGCCCGGCCAAGGCCCCGCACGAGTAGGCCTCGTCGGCGAAATCGCCCCGGCGGTGCTCGAGAAATTTTCCCTGCCCTGCCCGGTGGCAGCCGTTGAGTTGCGGCTCGATCGTCTCGAATGGGCGATTGACCGTGAGCGGAAGCTTGTGCGTCACGGCGATTTCCCAGCGGTCGCGCGGGACATCAATCTCGTCATTGATGAGGGGCTCCCGTGGGCGAAGGTGGAAGCGGCCATCCGTGGTGCCGCGGGCGACCTGCTCGAACGCTGCACGATCGCCGACATCTGGCGAGACGCCGACCGTCTCGGTGCCAATAAGAAAAGCCTCGTCGTATCGCTCTCGCTGCGAAGCCCCACCGGCACGCTCACGGGCGACGAAGCCGGCGCAATCGTCGCTCGCATCATCACCGCCTGCACCGACCAGTGCGGCGCGTCCCTCCGCGCCTGATTGGCGAGCGGGGCACTCATTCAATCCAAATGCGGTCGTGGGTGGTCACGCGCGAGGAGCCGCCTACGATGCGAGAGTCACTTGTGGCGACGTCGGTGGATGGTCCGCCGGCGAAGAGGTTTTATACGGGTCGCTTCTGCGGCTTACCCAAATGAGGTGTCTTATGCGGATTTCCAGAATGATGACGACGGCAATCGCCGGGCTCGCGGTCGCGGTATCGGGCAGCTTCTCCATGGCAGACGAGTGCCCGATCGCGAAGAAGCATCGGCTTGCCAAGGAAGCGGCCGCAGCCCATGTGACGACCGTGGCCTACAACGCCGAAGCCAAGGACATCGTTGACACCGCTGTCGGAGCCGGCGATTTTGGCACGCTTGTCGCGGCGGTCAAAGCGGCCGGGCTCGTCGAAACGCTCAAAGGCGAGGGGCCATTTACGGTGTTTGCCCCGACCGATGCGGCGTTCGCCAAGCTGCCCGCAGGTACGGTTGAGACGCTGCTCAAGCCCGAGAACAAGGACAAGCTCGTCGCGATCCTCACGTATCATGTGGTGCCGGGGAAGGTGATGGCCGCCGACGTGGTCAAGCTCACCGAGGCCAAGACGGTTCAGGGCAAGTCGGTCAAGGTCAAAGTTGACGGCGGCACCGTGATGATCGACGGGGCAAAGGTCGTAAAGACCGACATCCTGTGCGGGAACGGCGTGATCCACGTGATCGACGCGGTCATCCTGCCGGAGTGATTTTCCGTGGGCGGGGGTGATTTCCACCCCCGCGTCCAGTATCAAAAATCGAGGCCGCCGCCGGAGATTCCGGCGGCGGCCTTGTTCACGGATAGCTCACAATGCGCATACGACACGGTTGCCGTGATTCATGGGCTCGAGAAAGAAACGAGTCCAGGATATTGATCACGCCCAGCCTCGTAACCGCGTCCACGATGTCTCACTTCAGCGAGCCATCCCTACCGGCGGGGTTTGGCACCCGGCGGGAAGAGCGACGTGGTTGAGACAGGGCCAGCGAAGGCGGCGAACAGCTGGGCCACCTGCATGGCCGTGGGCCGAGGCACAGAGCCCAGCACACCGGGCACGACGATAGCCAGGGGCTTTGAGGGTTGTGTCGTCGAGAGAAACCCGAACGGAATCGAGAGGTCAGAACGTCCTTTGACGCCTGTCGGCCAGGCAACGGGCATTTTTATCGACAAACCTCCGGCCTTAGAAGCGGCCGGCGACGCGTTCGACTTCGCGTTCGACTTGGCGGTGATCGTCGAGAGCCCAATGACATAGCCCAACTCACCCAGGATGGCTTGGACGCTCTTCGGGTCGCTGATCGTGTCGTTGTGGTCGACGGGCTGGCCGTGGACGTTGTATGTCTGGGGCAGCAGACGAATGTCGCTGTTTCCGACGAACGAGGGTGGCACCGCCGAAACCACGGGGATCAAGCCGTCGCCGTTGGATGCCACGCTCACATCTTTGACCCACGGCTTGTAGTTGAAGACGCCGACGATGTCCTGCACGTTGGCAACGAGAGGAAGCACGGGCTTGATGAAAGCCGCCGGCTGGGTGACGGCGTACGTGAGCGTGGTGTTCTTGGTGCCGTACACCACGGCGAAGCTGCCGAGATCACTGACAAACTCCGTGGACACGTCGCCAGACGGCGTCCAGTTGAGGTCGAGCATGAGAGCGTTGCGATACCGTGGGTCGGCATTCACCGTGTGGCCATCGAGGAAGGCGTAGGTCGCATTCTCGGACCAGAGCGACGGGATGTATTGCTCCATGAAGCGGTACGGGTCTGGCTTGCCGGTCAGCGGGTTGTTGATCGAGGCCCGCGTGATGGCGGCACCGCCGTCGGGGCCGTAGATCGTGCCGCCGAAGCTCGCCACCTGGATGTACGGCACTTCCACGAACGGGTAGAGGGCGCCATTGAGCACGTCGCTCCCCAAGGGGTTGGCGAAGTTGTTCGTGAGCAAGTTGTAGATGCCCGAGACCCCCTGGAACGGCGGGGCAGCAGCCACCCAGGTATTGATCTTCGGCATCGACGGATCGAGGTAGGCGGCACTACTGACGTATGCCCGGACCAGCAGATTGCCTTCGCTGTGCGAGATGACGTCGACGCCAGGAAACGGTCCCGTGTTCGTCGGATCAGCGTGCCACGCGGCCTCGGCCTTTTTGAGCCAGTACCCCAGATAGCTGACGCCGTAGTCGAAGCGGCCGTTGGTCATGAGGGCGGCAGTGACGTTGGCCAGAAAGCCGTCGTCGGTGCCGTCGGCAGGGGCGATCGGCATCCGCCAGTCGTGGACGGCGGCGAATAGATCCACGCCGTCTTGGTAACCCACGTCGCGCAGAGCCTTGATGAGCGGGTTGGAGGGCGACGTGATGCCAAGAGGCTTGACGTCAAACTCGGTCGTCAGGGCCTCCGGACGGGTGCCGAGGTGGGTGAAAAACCTGTTGAGGTCGATTCCGGCCTGGACGAACCGGCCCGCATTGAGGTCATTGAGAACGTCCCGCGGGAGCGACGCAGGTTGGCCGGGCACGAAAAGCACGGGCACATTGGATAACGCGAGCCGTGGCTCGAGCTGCTCGCCAGACAGTCGACACGTCCCCGCCGGCAGGGCTGAGATGGCACGACTGAACCACGGCATTTTTTTAGTCCAAACCGTCCGAAGAGTCCGACTGGAGCGAGGCACCTGGTGAGCATGACACACATTTCCAGCCGGAGCAAATCGACGCTATGAGGTGGGCAAGTCGCGGCGGCCTTGGCGCTCGAAGCCTTCGCTGGCCAAGGCCACATCGCGATCTGTTCGGCCATGCTCATCGCAAGTGGCCGTCGAAGCGACCGTCGCCGTCGAGGTGCGAGCCCACGACGACCTTGTTCGCGTCGAGGACGACGCCACCGAAGCCGCCGTTGAGCGGTTGGGGGCCACCAAACCGCGGTGCGAGGACGCCGAAGTTCGGGTCGTCGCCGACAGGCTGGCCCGCGAGGCCGAGATCGGTAAGCACCGGGCCACCCGTGGCGCCGCCACCGCCTTGTCCATCATCATCAGGTCGAGGCTGCCCGGCGCGGTCGAGATAGGTGAGCACTTCGCCAGCGCCTCCGCGGGGCTGCGCCGGATCGTAGTCGTCTCGCGGCTGGCCGGCAGGGCCGAACGAGCCCCGCAGTTCCGCCATGATCTGCTGCTTTTCTTGCTCGGTGAGCTGCCTCGGAGGCGTGCCGCCGTCATCGTCGGGCCGAGGCTTGTCGAGGCTTTCCCCGAAGATGGAACCGCCCTTGTAATAAATCACGTTCGCGGACGTTCCATCAGGTCGCTTTTCGCTGAGCCAAACGTACGGCGTGCCGTCTTCTGTTATTCCAGCCTGAATGTTCCTGACGTTGCCATCGGCGGTCGTCCATGTGGAGCCACCGGGCTCTGTAGCCAGCTTGGTGGCCTCCGCGAACGTTATCGCGGCGACGATGACCGTCTTGTCGGTCACGACGTTGCTGTCATCCATCGCTCTGCCCTTGCCAGCTCGCCCCGCCGCCACCATGTCCGACGGCGATGGGCCAGCCGCGCCGCCGGAATCACTGCCGCCCAGAAGCGGCTTTCCGGTAGCAGGATCGGAAACGCTGCTGCGCATGCCGCTTCCGAGTGGATCGCTGTCACCTCGGCCAGGAAGTGCGGGGTCGAATGCCGTGGCCGAGCCACTACCAGCCGAGAGCACATCGCCCGTTGCGGGGTCAACGAGCTTGCTCTGCTTGGCGACGTCGAGGCTGAGGCCAGCCTGTTCGGCTTCTTTCATGGCGAGGGCCGCTTCAAGCACCTTTTCCATTGCGGCGAGCCGTGTCACATGCTCACCGGCGTAATCGATGCCGATGGCCTTCACCGTCCCGAGCGATGGGGCGACGAAAACACTCTCGTTCAACTTCGCTACTTCGCCAGCCGCTTGGTCGCCGTCGATCACTGGGCCGCTCGACGCGAACGTGAAGGACATGTCGCCAGCCATCGGGAGCCGCGGCTCGAGTGGCTGGAAGGAGAGCGTGGTGGACTGGGGACGGCGGTGCATGGGTGTGCGACGAAACATGGCATGAGCTCCTTGGTTTTAAGACGGGCCCCCGACCGTCTTGGGCCAGCGTTTCGCCAGCCTCCACCCCTCCAGGCGCAGTTTCCGCCGAAGTGTTACGCCAGGTCGCGAACAGCGGCTTCCTACGGGAAGCTGTCAGCGAAATTGGAGCCCCTGTCGATAGGCGGAGGGCGGCGGGTGGAAGGCCGATGCGGCTGCGGCGGCTGCTATCGTGAGCGGGCTCGCTCAACGCCCCGCGGCCCCCTCGCTGTCGCGAGGGGCTTCCATGAAGCGGAGCCGCGAGGGGCTGCCATGAAGCGGAGCCGCGAGGGGCTGGGCTCAGTACGAATACTTGCCGAGAGCGATCGCGATGCGCTGCGTGTCGGCCTTCGCGAGGACGCCGGTGCCACGCAGGTTTCGCTTCCGCTTGCTCGACACGCGGACCTGAAGATGGCTTGTGCCAGCACGGCGGTGCTTCACCTTGCCCGTGGCCGTGAGCCGGAAACGCTTCTTCGTACCCTTGTGGGTTTTCTGCTTGGGCATGGTGTGACTCCTTGGTTGGGGGCGTGGGGGGTTATGCCTTGGGTGCGACGGTGCAGGTGAGCCGGCGGCCTTGCTGCTGCGGGGTCGCTTCGATCTTTCCGATGTCCTCGAGCTTGGCGACGATCGCCTTCATCACCCGCTGCCCCTCTTCGATGTGGGCCATCTCGCGGCCGCGGAAGACGACCGAGACAACGACCTTATCTTTGTGAGTGAGAAAGCTGCGGGCCTGGGCGACCTTGAAATCAATGTCGTGGTCGCCCGTCTTTGGGCGAAGCCGGATCTCCTTGATCCTTGTATGGTGAACGTGGACCTTGTGGTGTTTCTTTTTCTGTTGGTACTTGAACTTGCCGAAGTCCATGATTCGGCAGACAGGCGGCTTTTCATTTGGCGCCACCTCCACTAGATCAAGACCGCCGCTGCGTGCAAGCGACATGGCTTCGTCAGTGGAAATGATTCCCAACTGACTGCCGTCGGCTCCGATCACGCGGATCGGCGTGATCCGGATCTGGTCGTTGATGCGATGCTGCTTCTCGATGGCTTTACGCCTCCAGGCCGCGGATCTTGGATCCGCAGGCCGGGGGAAGGAGCACTCTTCGCACCTCGGGTCGGCGGACCTCTTTCATTTTGGAGACGGCGCGGGCAGATTCTCCAACGGCAGAACATGCATTCCACCGCGACAAAACCTCCTGGCCGCAGACTAGGGAGTGTCGCTGCCAACGGGCCGAACGTCAAGGCGTTCCTCGCCCAGAGGCCGGTTTTTCAGCTCGCCTGGCCGGCCGGGCGTCGGCGGCCTTCTGCGGCTCCCCGGGGACGGGATCGGCAAGCAGGACCAGGCCGGCGACCAGCTCGTGGTCGGCCCCGCCAAACCGCTCTTCGAGCGGCGGCTCGAGCATGAAGGTGACGGCCGAACGGTGCCCGGCCGGATCGGCCAGAAGATGGTGAATCCAGCGGAACGGCCGCTCCTCGGCCGAGCCTTCGGCCATCACCCGAACGACGCGCGTGCCGTCGTCGCGGGTCGTCTCGTCGGCCACGGCGATATGACCAAACTGATCGGCAAGCGAGGCCTCGACATCGCGACTGACCTGCTCAACGGTGGGCGCGGCATCGGGAGCTGACCGTGGGAGCGGAAGGATCGAACACTGGGCGATGAGCGCCCCCCGGTCAACGAGCCGCATCACGAGCCCCTCCGGGCCGTCTTCCACCACCCGCCAGCGACGGTCAAGGACGAGCGTGTAACGGCCATTCGGGTGGCGGTGCCACACCGTGCCCGCGCGTCCATGTCCATTTGGGCGGCCCGCGGCAGGTGGATCGAGCCTGTGCTTGTCGTCGTCAAGCGGGGCGGAGCGGCTCATCGTGAGCGTGGCCTCCACATCGAGCCCGGGGGCCACCCAGCTTGCTTCGCGGTGCTCCGCGAGCGTCACGTCGAGCCGATCAATCGGCCCGGCGATCCGCCATGTATCGGGGGTGTCGGCAGCCGAGCAGGCAGCCCGGGCCGTGCCCTTCACGGTGATCCGGGTAGCCACGCCATCAACTGCGCCGGTGACCGTGCCAGTAAGCTCGAGCGTCGCCGTTCCTTCGTTGGCCTCGATGAGGGCGACCTCGATGCCGCCTTCCGAGACCGTGTCGATCGCCAGGAGCCCGGCGACGGCGTCTGTCGCAACCTTCCATGGGTCGCCCTTCGCCACCGCTCCCTCTGGCATGAGTCGCGGAACCAGGATTGGATCACACGGGACGTCGAGCAGCTCGGCCTCCTGCCGCGAAAGAAAGCTCGCGGCCAGGCTCGGAGTGGGCGTCGTGCCAACGAGCTCGACGATCACGTCGCGGGCATCTGCCGCGAGGGTGATGCGGTCGGAACGATTGCCGACGCGGACAACTGCAGTGGCCCGACGGTAGCGGCGACTTGCCGTGCCCGAGCCTGCGTCGCCAGCCGCCTCGACAAAATCAAAAGCCGCCGTCACGTCGATCGGCTCCCGCAGCGGCTGCGAGCCCTCGCCGCTTGGAGCAAAGATCTCTCCGCTGACCGAGAGACTGATCTCGACGCGAGCAGGAGGCGGGGAGTTCTCGGCGGCGAGGGAGCCAGCGAGAGCGACAACGACGAGGCAGGTGGCAGCGGTGAGGTGGGGCATGGCTCGATGGGGCTGGCGAGGATCGGGACGCACCCCGTTGGTTTCGGCGGGAGACCCCAGGTGCCGACGGTTTTTCAATGGCGAGCCCCAGGGTGCCGCAGCCGCCCCCAAGTGTCCTCATAAGCACTGCTTATGTACTAAGTGTCTGTTTTCATGATTAGGCTGTAATTCGATCAAAAATGGGGACTTGTGCGATCTACGGTGAGAAGGACGGTCCATCGCTCCGCGAATGCCTACGGATCATCCGCCAACCCTTTTTATTGAGGATTTCTCGGGAAAAATAGGTCCGGCTGTTCCGTTTTCAAAAAAAAATCTCAAGTTTGCCAAAGTGTCGCGAACCCTTTCTCAGACTCGGCCGTATAACTCTGACGTCCACAACACCGGAACGACACGGGCCAGGATGGCTCCGGACGCGTGGACAGGACAGTTGGTCGAAGGCTTCGGGAAGAACAGCCGGGCGGGCGCGTCAGGGGCGCTTGTTTGGATGGCTTCCCGGCAACTGCCGGCATGGATCGCCGGCTAGAGGGACTTTTATGCGTTCCGATACCAGCGGTTTTTTGCGTCTCTTCATGGATGGCATGAATCCCACCGAGAACGTTTCCTCGGACGAGCAGGTGCTCACCCTCGAGGAGCTTGCTCGTCGGTTCAGCGTCTCCACCAAGACGATCTCGCGGTGGCGCGAGCACGGCCTGGTCGCCCAGCGGTATACCGTCGACGGACGCCGCCGGGTGGGATTCCTCGCGAGCACCGTGGATCGGTTCATCCGCGCCAACAGCTCGCGGATCGAGCGGGGCCGGCGTTTCAGCCAGCTCTCGACCGAGGAGCATGATCGCATCATCGCCTGGTCCCGACGACTGTCCACTGCCGGCGCGAGCCCGGCCGATGTTCACCGTCGGATCGCGAAGCGGCTCGACCGAAGCGTTGAGACCATCCGCTACACGATCAAGCGATTCGACCAGGAGCATCCGCTCATGGCCGTCTTCGGTGTGGATGACGGCCGGCTGCGGCCCGAGACCTGCACTCGGATCTACCAGCATCACCTGCGGGGTGAGCCAGTGGAGTCGATCGCTCGTCGCTACCATCGGTCGAAGGCGAGCATCTACCGTGTGATCCTGTCGCAGCGGGCCGAGCATGTTCGGCAGTTGCCGCTCGACTTCATGGCCAATGCCCTCTTCCCGCGCTCGAGCGCCGAGAAGGTGGTCAATGAGCCGTACCCCGGGGCCCATGAGCCAGCCAAGCGGGTGCGTTGTCCGGCCGGTCTCCCGGCGTATCTCGGCAGCCTCTATGAAGTGCAACTGCTGACCCGCGAGCAGGAGGTGTGGCTCTTCAGGAAGTTCAACTACCTCAAGTACAAGGCCTGCAATCTCCGCGACCAGCTCGATCCCGAGCGGCCTTCGGCCCGGCTCATGGATCAGGTTGAGAAGCTCTACGGAGAGATCGTGGACATCAAGAACCGGATCGTGCGAGCGAACCTCCGGCTCGTGGTCTCGATCGCGAAGAAGCGGGTGTCGGCGACCGACAGCTTCTTCGATCTCGTGAGCGATGGAAACATGTCGCTGATTCGTGCGGTCGAGAAGTTCGACTATGCCCGAGGCAACAAGTTCAGCACCTACGCCTCGTGGGCGATCATGAAGAACTACGCCCGCACGATCCCCGACGAGCACAAGCGACGCGATCGTTTCCGCCCGGCCGACATGGATCTTCTCTACGCCGCGGCCGATCGCGGCGAGGACGAGGCGCAGCAGCGGACCGCCGCGAAGGATCGACTCGCGCAGGTGGAGCAGTTTCTTGACCGGCTCGACACGCGAGAGCAGACGATCATCATCCGCCGCTACGGCCTCAACCCCGGCCACGAGCCGCAGACCTTGAAAGAGGTCGGCTCTGCCCTGGGCGTGACCAAGGAGCGGGTGCGCCAGATAGAGGCCAAGGCGCTCGACAAGCTCCGCGCCGCCGCTGGTTCCCTCGTGCCCGAGTTGTGACAGGGCCGGCGGCGCCTCGGCCAATAAAAGCCCACGGCGCCTGGATCGAGTTCGAGCGGCGAAGGCGCGAGAGGCTGGGCCGGCAGCGCCTCGGCCAATAAAAGCCCACGGCGCCAGCCGTGGGGCTGCGGGTGGCAGGCCGTCCAGCCTGATATTCAGCGCTGGGTAGCCCGACGACCTGCAGTCCCCGCGCTGACTGCGAGGGCCTTTTTTGGGGGGCGTGGCTTGGCGGGCGGTGGCAAAGTATTCTCGGGGGCATGATGAATTCCTCTTTTTGTCGCTGCCTCGGCATCGTGCTTTGGGGCATGGTCTTCTATGTGGCACCAGCCACGTCCCAGGCCTTTGATGGCTGGCAGGGGATGCGGGTCATTTCGCTCGACGGCCGGGCCGAGCGGCTTTCGGTCGCCGACCTCGAAGGGGACGGTCGCGACGACATCGTCGTCGTCAATCCTCGGCAGGCCCGAATCGACCTCTATCGATGGCTCGATCCGGCTTCGCGCACCCGTGAAGACGTGGCCGACCCCGATCGGCCCAATGAACTGCCGCTGGCGCCGGAGTGGGTCCGCGGCGAGATCGTCATCGATGAGATGCCGCTGGATGCGCTTCCTCACGACACCGACGGCGACAAACGCCCCGAGGTGCTCGTCCTCACAAGCCCCTCCAATCGCATAGCTATCTATAAGCGGAACCCGGAAGTGGGAATCGACGCCCGCGGCGCATGGAAGAAGACCGGTGAGTGGAATCTCCTCGCTGGGTCTCCGTCGAGCCGCGGCGGCCTGCTTTTGGTGCGCGACCTGCCCGGCGGTGGCCACGACCTGCTCGTGAGCTTCGACGAGGGGATTCAGCGCTTGCGGCTCGAGAAAGGAGCGCGGGCTGAGTGGCTCGCGCCCCGCGAAGTGCGGGGACGGCTCGACCTCGCGCTTGCCGATGTCGATGGCGATGGCCGCGATGATCTGGTCGAGTGGTCCAATGTGTCGCGGCAGGTGGTCCGCTGGCACCCGTGTGCGGCCGACGGCAGTTTGCTCCCCGCCCAAACGCTCCACGACCGCCCGGTCGATGCCTTCGCATTAGCCTCCGGCCCGCGCGGCCAGGCCGAGTTTTTCCTGCTCGGTGGAAGCGACAAAGGCGTGCTCAGGCAGTATCGCCTCATGCGCGGGGCTGCTTCGGATGTGGGTCGGCAGGATGCTCTGCCGATGGGATCGTCGTCAGCCCGTCGCGGCTGGTGCGGCGTGATGCTCGACGGCGAGCCGGCGATCGTGGCAGCCGATTCCACGCAGCCCAGGCTACGAGTCCACCGCCTCTTGCCATCCGGCTGGTCGAGCGAACAGACATTCCCGGCCGTGAGCGGCATCAAGGCGGTGGTCGCACCGCGGGCGGATTCGGGCGAGGGGCTTCTCCTCCTGTGGTCCAAAGACGCAGCCGATCTGCACAAGAGCCGCTGGGAGAACGGCAGGCTCACGTATCCACAGCCCTGGGTGCAGGAGGGGAAGGACCGAAAGATTCTCGCGCTCGACACCGTGGGCCCGGTCACATGGTGGGCCCAGCGAGTCGGCGAAGACGTGGATCTCTTTGTCTGGCCGCCGGACGCCGCCGAGCCCAAGCGCACCCGCTTCACGGGCCTCGGTGCGAAGGTGGACAAGGTGGTCTGGCTCGGCGACGACACGCTCCTCGTGCAGGACGCCTATGCGCCCGCCGGCAAGGTCGCGCGGCTCGCCGATGGCAAGACGGTCATCACGTCGCCCGCTCTTCTGGCGAAGGCCAATCTCGACGAATACCGCCTCCTTGATGTGGATGGCGTCCGCCGCCAAAGCAGGATCACCGACGGCGTGCTCCAGTGGCTCGGCGACGACCTCCATCCCGTAGACCAGGTCATGCTGGGCGAAGGGCAGAAGCTCGTGTCGTTCCTGCCGATTCCAGGCACCCCGCGCGAGGCGTGGGCGCTCGAGAAGGGGGGCGACTTCCTCCACCGGCTCGCGGCCGATGAGGCGGGCGTCATGCGGACCGTGGAGACCATCAAGCCCCCGACGGGCACGTCGCTCGAAGGCGATCCGTTGCTCGGCGTGGTGCTCGTGGACCAGGAGCGGATTGTGCGGCTCTCCCGCGGCGACGTCCTTGAGCTTCAACTCGTCGAGAGCATTGATGGCCGCGTGGGCCGCCGCAGCGGTGTGCGTGAGTCGACCATCCATCGCGTGCTCACCACCGATGTTGACGGCGACGGCGGCGACGACCTTCTGCTCTGCGACGACCGCCGGCATCAGTTGACGGCGATGCTGCGTCGGCCAGGCGGCGAAGGCAAGCCGGCCTCGCTCGAGCGGTCGGTCACCTGGCGGGTGTTTGACGACCGGAAGTATCCCTATGATGGAGGAGAGTCTTCCGAGATGGTCTCTGAGCCGCGGCGAGCGGTTGGCCTCGATGCCGACGGCGACGGCGTTCGCGACCTTGTCCTGGTGAGCCAGGATCGGCTTCTGATCTATATGGGACGTGATGCCACGGCCTCCGAGCCGCCTGCCGACAAGACCGCCGCCACGTCGTCAACGTCTGCCAAGGAGACCCCATGAAGCGATCCAATCGATTTTCCAGCCTGGCGTGGCTCGTGCCGGCGCTGGCCGCATGTGCCGTGGTTTCGGCTGGCGACATGGTGACGGTCACGCTCGTCGGAGGCGGTCGCGTGACGGCCCCGCTGCTGCGGCAGTCGGAGGAAGGCGTCGTGCTCGACCTCGGTCATGACGTGCTCCAGATTCCGGCCAAGCGGCTGCTCGACGTCAGCCGTGAGGATGACGCAGCCGGTGAGGCCTCGCGGGCGAGTGTTGATCGCGGGCTCTTTCGGACAGCTCGGCTCGAAGCCCGTGAAGTGCCGGCGCTCGTGCGGCGGTTTGGCGAGGCAGTGGTGATGGTCCGCACCCCGGGCGGCCTTGGCACGGGATTTCTCGTGAGCCGGGAGGGGCACCTGGTGACGAATTATCACGTCGTCGAGAAGCAGACCCAGCTTCGCGTGACGATGTTCCGCGCGGTTGTCGAGAAGGTGGCCGCCGGCACGGCCGCCAAGAAACCGGCTGCGAATGGCCAGGCCGCCGGCTTTGAAAAGATCGAGTTTCGCAAGGTGAAGATCATCGCGCTCCAGCCGCTGCGGGATCTCGCGATCCTCCAGATCGACGCCGACGAGGTGGATGGCAGGCTTCCCGAGCCGGTTGTCCTCAATGATCGCAACGATCTCCGCGTGGGCGACATGGTCTTCGCGATCGGTAATCCGCTCGGCATGGAGCGAAGCGTGACGCAGGGCATCGTGTCCAGCACGACGCGCACGATCGACACCGTGCGGCTCATCCAGACCGATGCAGCGATCAACCCTGGCAATAGCGGCGGGCCGATTTTCAACGCCCGTGGCGAGGTGGTGGCGGTGGCCTGTGCGGGAGCGTCGGTGTTCGATGGGCTCGCGTTCGGCATCCCGTCGTCTGACCTCATCGACTTTCTCATCAACCGCGATACGTATCTTTTCGACGAGACACAGCCCCAAAACGGCGTGACCTATCTGCCGCCGCCGTATCAGATGAAGCGGGCAGAGGATGCCCCGGCGGCCAAGTAGTCGGCCGTGGGTGTGCGGGATCAAAACTTCCAGGAGAGTTCTTTCATGGGTCTTCGGTCAGCGATCGTGTGTGTGGCCGTGGGCATGGTGGCGACCGTGGCTGCCGCGGCGGACCTGCGACCCTCGTGGGAGTGCCTCCCTGCCGATACGGCTGTCATGGTGCGGGTGCCGGGAGCCCGCGCGTTTTGGGAGACGCTCCAGAAGCAAACGAAATTCGGGAGCGTGGCGCTGCGGCCTGAGCGGCTCGAGAGCCTCTGGAAGATTCTGTCTGACGCCGCCAAGACCGAAGGAGATGATTCTCTCGAGGACCTCGAGGAGTCGCTTCGCAAAGACGGCCTGGAGCTCGCTGACCTCGCCAAGCTCTTCGACGGTGAGATCGGCATGGGCATCGTGGCCCATGCCCGCAAGGAGCAGCCGCCGGTGCCGTTGCTCCTGGCCTGGGTCGAGCCAGGCGAAGAGGTTGCCCAGAAGCTGCTGGCCTCCATGCAGCGGCAGGCCGAAGAGAGCGACGAGGAGCCACGCACGAAGCGGATCGATCTGGAACTGGCGGGCCACACGGTAACGACGTTCGCGGTGCCGGTGACGGAGCTCGACGTCGAAGAATTCGAGATGGACGCCGAAGACGAAGATCTCGACGAGGCTGCGATTGAGTCGCGGCTCGAGGCTCACGTTGCCCGCCTCAAGGAGTCCCGCCTCAAAAAGACCGGCGAGCGTCACGTGCTTGTCACGGTGGTGGGCGGTCGGCTTCTGATCGGTGCAGGAAACGTCAAGCTCGACAAAGCCGACGGCGGCGACGAGGCTGAAGAACTGCGACGAGTCTTCGGCATGTTCCTCGAGGCCCACTCCGAGAGCGGTGAGTCGGCCCTTGCACCCGTGCTTCGTGAACCTGGCATTGCAGCAGCTACACTCCCCGGCACGCCGCTTTTCGAAGCTCTCGTTGCCCCCGCGGTGCTCATGGCCGCCGCCGAGCACGACGTGGCTGATCTTCGCAGCCAGCTTGCGAAAGTGGGCCTTGATGATTTGGGTGGAGTCGTGCAACGGGTGTCTTTCCATGATGGCCGGTGGCGATCGGTGATGGCCATGACGATGCCGTCGCCGCGGCACGGCGTGTTCCAGATGCTGGATCAGCCCTGCGACGCCTCCGAAGTGCCCGCGTTCGTCACTCGGGAGACGGCCGACTTCACGCAGCTCTCGCTCGATCTCGGCGCCGCCTATAAGGCTGTTCGGCAATTGCTCCTCGAGCAGGCCGACGGGGAGCAGGTCGCCAACATGTTTTCCGTGGCGGATATTCAGTCGCAGGCATGGCTCGGCGTCGACGTGGCGACGGTGCTCTCGGGGCTCGGCAGTCGCCACTGGTTTCTCACGTTCCCGCCGAATGTGGCCGAGGCGATGGCCCGCGCCCGCGCTGACGAAAAGGATGGCGAATCCGAAGTGAAGCTGGCTGACCGAATGGCGATCGTGTGGCAGGTGGCCGACGATGCCCCCTATCTCAAGCTCGTGGGGCGGCTCGCGCAGCTTGCTGGAGGCCAGCTCGAAGACGAACAGGGCTTTGAGGGGGTGCGGATGCCGGGGGGAGCGGCGTTCTACGTGGGTCGCGGCCACCTTGTGATCGCCTTGGGTGAAGGCACGCTCGAGAAGACACTGGCCGCGATTCGGACACCACCGCAGGGTGATACGTCGCTTCGAGAAAGTGACGTGCCACAGCGTGCGGCGGAGCTGCTCCCAGCGCGGCCGGCGCGGATGTATGCCGTGAGCGACTCAACCCGCACCGCAGGCACCCTCGGCACGCTCCGCGACCTGGCGGCAAACCTGGAAGCAGACGATATCGACGAAGAATTCCGCAGCGCCTTCGTCGCGCTCAAGGCGCTGCTCCCCACCGCCCGTGAGATGGAGGGTATGTTCGGGATTGGAGCCGCGCTCCTCCGGATGACCGACGACGGACTTCTCTACGAGTCGTGCTGGGAGATGCCCGCGCCCTGACACGAACGGCGGACGGAGAACGTTGCATGGATGGTGCAGTCCGCGGGTTTTTCACGACTTCGGTGATGGGGATCGTGGGCCTCCTTCTGGTCGTGGCTCACGCCGGGGCCGGTGAAGTGTCGTTTGACCGCGACGTTCGGCCGATCCTGGCGGAGCATTGTTTCGCCTGTCATGGGCCCGACGCCGCCGCGCGGGAGGCCGACCTGCGGCTCGACACCCGCGCGGGCGCCATCGCTGATCTCGCTGGCACGCGGGCCGTCGTGCCCGGGAACCCGTCGGCAAGCGAGCTCGTCACGCGGATCCTCTCGACTGATCCCGACGTGATCATGCCGCCGCCGTCACTGAACAAGCCGCTCTCCGACGACCAGCGAAAAACGCTCGAAGCCTGGATCGAAGCGGGGGCCGAATACGAAGGCCACTGGGCGTATCGTCCCCTCACGCGGCCGGCTCTGCCCGCAGGCTCAGGGGCCGATATTAATCCCGTTGATCGGTTTGTTGACGCTGCCCTCGCTGCTCGCGGCATCGAGCCTGCCCCCGAGGCCGACCGCGTCACGCTCATCCGACGGCTGTCCTTCGACCTCACGGGCCTGCCGCCGAGCCCTGCCGAGATCGATGCCTTCGTCGCCGACTCGCGGTCCGACTCCTACGTGGTATTAGTCGACCGGCTCCTGGCCAGTCCGCACCACGCCGAGCGGCTCACGGCCTGGTGGCTCGACCTCGTTCGCTATGCGGATAGCGTTGGCTACCACGGCGATCAAGAGATCACGATGTGGCCCTACCGGGAGTGGATCATCAATGCCTTCGCCGCGAACATGCCCTTCGACCGGTTTACCCGGGAGCAGCTTGCCGGCGATCTCCTCCCTGATGCAACCCGTGAGCAGCGCATCGCTGCCGCCTTCAACCGGCTCAACATGATGAGCGCCGAGGGGGGCGGGCAAGACAAGGAGTACCACGCCCGCTATGCCGCCGACCGTGTGCGAGCGACCGCCGGCGCCTGGTTGGGCTCAACGGTGGGCTGCGCCGAATGCCATGACCACAAGTATGACCCGTTCACGGCGCGCGATTTTTATGCTGTCGCTGCGTTCTTTGCCGACGTGGCTGAGCGAGGCATCTACCACGGCGCCAATAGGAACGGCTCTTGGGGCGAGATGATGCGGCTCCCGACGCCCGAGCAAGAGGCGCGAGAGCGAGAGCTCGAGGCCCAGCTCGCGGCAATGCCTCCGCCCGCCAAACCAAGCGGCGACTCACCTGCGCCGGCCAAGCACGCCAAGCCAGAGGACGCCAAGCCAGAGGACGCCAAGCCAGAGGACGACCCCGTAGCCGCGGCCCGTGCAAAACTTCAGGCTGAGCTCGACGCCGTCAAGAAGGCCCAGACGATCATGCCGGCCACGGTCTCGACCACGCCTCGCGTCGTCCGCATCCTGCCCCGTGGCAACTGGATGGACGATTCGGGCGAGGTGGTCTTGCCCGCCGCGCCCGCGTTCCTGCCCGCGGCGCCGGGAGGTGAGGAGGACCGCCGGACGCGGCTCGACCTCGCAGTCTGGATGACCGCCCATGACAACCCGCTTGTGCCGCGAGTGCTTGCCAACCGCCTTTGGGCGATGGCCTTTGGCGAGGGGCTCTCGCGTCGCCTCGATGACCACGGGGCGCAGGGTGAGCCGCCGAGCCACCCGGCGCTGCTCGACTGGCTGGCCTGCGAGCTTCGTGATGAAGGCTGGGACATCCGCCGTGTTCTGCGGACGCTCGTCACGAGCCGTGCGTATCGGCGATCGAGCACACCTGCGCCGGGCCACCACAAGGCCGACCCGGAGAACCGCCTGCTGGCGCGGCAGAATCGTCATCGTGTCGATGCCGAAAACATTCGTGACGTGGCACTGGCCAGCTCGGGGCTTCTCGAGCGCTCGATCGGTGGCCCGAGCGTGAAGCCCTACCAGCCTGAGGGCTACTGGGACTATCTCAACTTCCCGCAGCGAACCTACCAGGCCGACACGACAGCGGCCCGCTACCGCCGAGGGCTGTATGTCCATTGGCAACGGCAGTATCTCCACCCGGCGCTCATGGTCTTCGATGCACCGAGCCGTGAGGAATGCACGGCCCGGAGGCCACGGTCGAACACGCCGCTTCAGGCGCTCGTGCTCCTCAATGATCCACAGTTTGTCGAGGCGGCGCGGGCGCTGGCGGTGATGACGCTTGCCGAGGCTCCAAGCGATCCTCTCGCCCGAGCGGGCTTCATGCTCCGGCGTACGATTGGCCGCGTGCCGACGGATGCGGAAGTGGGCGTGGTGGCCGACATCGCCGAGCGGCAGCGGGAATTTTTTGGTGGTGATCCGGCGGCGGCCACAAAGCTTCTGAGCGTGGGGGCCACTGTGAATTCGCGAGGAATCGAGCCGGTCGACCTCGCCGCCTGGATGACTGCCGCCCGCGTCGTGCTCAACCTTGGCGAGGCGTACTCCAGGAACTGACTATGCACGATGCTGCTCATCCATCATCAGTCGCCCTCGCCCGTCGGGCCTTTCTCTCGCGGGCTGCTGGGGGGCTTGGCAGTCTCGCTGCCGGCTCGTTGCTTGCGAGCCCAGCCTTCGGTGATGCGGCTGGTGCGTGGCCCGGCGTGGTTCGGCCTGTGCATGTGCCGCCGAAGGCAAAACGGGTGATCTGGCTCTACATGGCCGGTGGCATGAGTCATCTCGACTCGTTCGACCATAAGCCAAAGCTCGCCGAGATGGATGGTCAGCCGATGCCCGAGAGCTTTACGGCTGGGCAGCAACTCGCCCAGCTCCAGGGCAAGAAGCTCCTGTGTATGGCCCCGCAGCATCCCTTTTCACGGGCCGGTGCGAGTGGCCAGCACATCTCCACGATCTTCCCTGAGATCGCCGGCCGGATCGCCGACAAGATCGCGATCGTTCGCAGCATGCATACCGAGGCCATCAATCACGACCCGGCCCATACGTTCATGAACACCGGCTCGATGATCGGGGGCCGCCCGGCCGCGGGGAGCTGGCTTTGGTATGGCCTCGGCAGCGACGCCGACAACCTGCCAGGCTTCGTGGTGATGGTCAGCACTGGAAAATTTGGTCAGAGCCAGCCGATCGCCGCGAGGCAGTGGCACTCGGGCTTTCTGCCCGGCCGTTTTCAGGGCGTCGAGTTTCGGTCGAAGGGCGATCCGGTGCTCTACGTCAACAACCCGCCTGGCGTGACCACGGCAGGGCAGCGCGACGTGGTAGACGCGGTGTCGCGACTCGATGCGCTGCGGGGCGACATGGTGAGTGACCCGGAGGTGGCGGCTCGGCTCGCGCAGTACGAGCTCGCTTTCCGCATGCAGGCCAGCGTGCCCGAGCTCGTGGACCTGTCGGATGAGTCGGAGAGCACCTTCGATCTCTATGGCACGCGCGGGGGCGATGGCTCGTTTGCGGCCAACTGCCTGCTGGCTCGTCGGCTGGCCGAGCGGGGCGTGCGGTTCATCCAGCTTTATCACCGCGACTGGGATCACCACGGCAAAGTCAAAAAAGACATCTTGGGCACGGCCGCCGAAGTGGATCGCGGGGCGGCGGCGCTCGTGGAGGATCTCGCCCGTCGCGGCATGCTCGACGACACGCTTGTCGTCTTCGCCACGGAGTTTGGCCGCACGCCGATGGCCCAGGGCAACGGCCGCGACCACCACATGAAGGCGTTTTCAATCTGGCTGGCCGGGGGCGGCATCCGTCCCGGAATCACGTACGGCACGACCGACGAACTGGGCTACAACTACCAAGACAATCCCGTAAGCGTCCACGATCTCCACGCCACGCTCCTCCATCTCTTGGGCATCGACCACACGAAGCTCACGATCCGTGCCCAAGGCCGCGACTTCCGGCTCACCGACATCGCTGGCACAATCGTGAACGGCCTCATCACCTGAGGCCTTCGCTGCTGCTGACGCAGGCGGAGCGGATGCCGTTCGTCCGGTCTCGCCTCGCAAGACAGCCTCCAGGCAGGCTCAAGCCCCATCGACTACGCTCAGAATCCGACCAGCCAACCAGCCGACATCGCCCCAGCGCCGAAGTGCCGTTGACCGTCCTATCCTTTTTTGTTCATTGGCAGCCGCTGGGGATAGAATGAGGGGCAATAGGCATCCGCACGTCTCATTGACCGAACAACATGTCGAATCGCGCCGCGACCCTGTGTGCATTGCTCATCGCGGCCCTGTGGGCCGTTGGCTGCTCAAGCGAAAACTCAGCCAACTATCCTCCGCGCGGCGCGCAGTATGGCGGCGAATACGGCGATGGTTCGATCGAGTTCAACGATGATGCCCAGACCAACGCCACGGCGAATCCGGACGAGCTGAACCTGACGTTCGTCGATATCAAGGGGAACCAGGTCAAGTTGGCTGACTTCCGCGGCAAGAAGAGCGCCGTGCTGGTGTTCACGCGAGGAATTCCCGCGACGACTGGTTCTGTCTGTCCGTTTTGCACCACGCAGACGTCGCGCCTGGCCGCCAACTACGATGAATTCGCCCGGCGCGACACCGAGGTGCTGGCCGTATTTCCGGGAGACAAGTCGCGCGTGGATGACTTCCGCCGGGCGGTCGAGATCGAATCCAAGGGCCAACCGACGCCCTTTCCACTCGTGTTGGACGAGCACTTCATTGCTGTCGATCAACTGGGCATTCGCGGCGATCTGGCCAAACCCTCGACCTATATTGTCGATCAGGAAGGGCTGGTGCGGTTCGCCTATGTCGGCGCGCACGCGGGAGACCGGCCCTCGGTCAAAGCCCTGTTGAAGCAACTGGACGCCATGTCGCCGGATCCAGGCGGGACGGGCACTCCAACCTCGACGCCATGAGCCCATTATCGCCCACTGGCGACGATGATTTTCTGCTGGTGGCCACACGACAGGCCATGCTCTCGGGCGATGCGATGAGGGAGCTCTCGTTGGAGGCGGCCCAGCGTGGCGTGGCCACCTCGCAACTGGTGCTGGAAAAGGGGCTGATGGACCCCATCCAGATCGAAATCGTCGAGACGCTGCTGCGTCCCAACGATATCGCGCCCGGCTACCAGATCATCGACCTGCTGGGCCGCGGCGCCATGGGCGTGGTCTACCGCGCGCGACAGAAAAACCTGGACCGCGTGGTGGCCCTGAAGACCGTGCTGGTCAGCCTGGCGACGCAGCCAGGGTTGCTGGCCCGCTTCGAGAAAGAAGCCCAAACGGTGGGCCAACTGCGGCACCCCAACATCGTGGCGGCCTATGATTTCGGGCGGCATCAGGGGCGGTTGTATTTTGCGATGGAGCTGGTCGACGGCGAAGAACTGGGCAAATTGATCGAACGCAAGGGCCGCTTGGGCGAGCGGCTGGCGTGGGGGCTGACGCGGCAGATCGCCTCGGGACTATCGCAGGCCGCGCGGGCAGGCGTGGTGCATCGCGACGTGAAGCCGGCGAACCTGCTGCTGATCGAGCCGCCCGATGGCTTTGCCCTCCCGGATGGCCTGCCGATGGTCAAGATCACCGATTTCGGCCTGGCCCTCTTGAGCCGCGACGTGGAAACGGGCGACCGCCTGACGATGGCCGGCAGTACGCTGGGCACGCCGCGCTATATGGCGCCCGAACAGTTCGAGGGTTCGGACGTCGACTTCCGCGCCGACATCTATGCCCTGGGGGCCACGGTGTTCCACATGTTGACGGGCCGGGCGCCATTCCACGAAAAGACGCTCGCGGCCGTGATCACGCGAAAGCTCAGTGGCGAGCCGCCGCGCGTCAGCGAGCAGGTGCCGAACGCGACGCGCGGCACGGTCGATCTGGTGGCAGCGATGATGGCCCGCAAACGGACGGACCGCATCCCCGATTACGCCTCGCTTTTGGCGCGGATCGACCGGCTGACGGCGTCGTTGCCGATCGAAGAGGACGTCGGCTCGCTGGCGGAAACCTGCGAGCTGTCAGCGCTTGACGTCGCCGTCGCGACCAGCGTCGCGGCGGCGGTCGCGACCCGTGCGTCATTGCCGACGATCACGCGCATGCGGCGGAACTGGATATGGGCCGTTGCGGCTGCGAGCCTGGCGGCGATCGCGGTCGGGGGCTATTTCGGCGCTCAGGCGCTGGGGGGTTTGCGGCCGCTGGTGGCCGAGCCGACTCTGGAATCCGGCGATTGGAGCCGTTACCTGTACGACGGTCAGTCGCTGCGCGGCTGGCGAATCGTCGATGGACAGTGGTCGCGCGGTGAGGATGAAGAAGGGGGCCGTGTGTTGTCCGGGCGAGGGGCGATCAGCTGTTCGTTGGATCGCGTGCCCCCCTTGCGCGACTATCGCCTGGCGCTGGCCGTGTCGCGTCAATCGGCCGCCGCGGTGGAATTGCAATTCGCGATGCAACCAGAATCAGGGGGCGATACACCGCGGTATGTGTTGCGATTGACTGCTAGTGAAGTGCAAGTGGGGCTGCGTCCGGCCGTCCGAGGAGGATTCACCGCGATGGCACCCGCGATTCCCGCGCCGCCGGACGATTCCGAGGATGGTGTGGCGTATCACGAGCTACGCGCCGAGCGGCACGCCACGCATTGGCGGGTGTTCTTCGACGGCAATCGCGTGGCCCTTCTGCCCCTGCCGAAACGTCCCGAGCTGCCCGAGTTCCAGCTTGTGACCGAAGGGGGACCAGCCTGGTTCGACGCGATTCAGGTCATGGAGCTGGTCCCTCCCGCGAAGGGATAAGATAGCGTTCCCACCGCCATCCGTGACGCCCGAAGCCGTGAGCGTGATCTGGGAGCCGTAGGGCACGAGTGCCGGCGCTGCGATGAGTCCGGCGATCTCGGGAAGCCCGTCGCCAGCCATGACCTGCCGCCTCTCCACAAACTCAACGGAAAGACTATGCCGACGTGAATGTCGAAATCGCCTGCCCCCGTCACGATACGGAGTCGGGCCCGGCGATCGGCGAGCTGGCCACGAGACGAGGTCGGCGAGGCGTTGCCTCAGGGCGTAAAAGGGGCGAAGCATGAAAGGGGTCCGAGAGGCGAGTGGGCAACGGACGGCCGGAGGCTACGTCTTGGCGACAGGTTGTCAACAAGCCGGATGGAAAACCCATAAAAGTTCCGGACTATCAGCGGCGTTCACACATGCCAGGCTGCCCATTATCGCGCAATCGCCCTGCCGGAAGCCCCTCTTCTGAGAGCATCCTTGTGGACGTGATCGATTCCTTTTCATCTTCAATAATAGTCCCAGCCCGGGCCCGTGAATTTGATCGGATTGCGCTTCGAATATAGAAGGTCGCCCATGAAGTTCTGATAGCGACAACTACTCGACACTGGCTCCTTGCCCGACAACGGAGACACTCGAACAACTACGGAGCAGCCATCCTTGCGACTACAGGCCTCGGTGGCACTCAACCGCCCAAACCGGTCGTCGGGTGATACCGCTGTGACTGAAATATAATCGAACGCAATTCACACGTTGATATCCAAGGCAAACGCTCCACTTGGGCTGGCTTCCGTCCCGAATCCTCGCCACGACTGATACGGAAACCCTGCTCGAAAGACAGTCACAACTACTCGCGCATTCCCAACCACATCGCCCGTCCGCGCATCGACGACAGTTCCCGATACAGGAACCGTAATGGATGACTGCCATGCCCACATAAACAACGCGACGGCTCCACATACAATCACACTCAGTGCAATTGCGACCGAACAGCCCCACATTCGCCAGGACATAAACACGGTCGCTGCTTCTCCCGCAGAAGGCTGTGGCACCAAACAAACTTGGTCAGTGGGTATGAGAAATCGCGGCGCATCCCGCGTGGCTCGTCCACAGTTCGGTTACGTTCCAGATCAAAATGCGCGAACACAAACTTGGGCCGGTCAACGAAGTCGCGTGACGAGCTGACTGCATGGAACAGGGCGGCCCGTTCGCGGCCACTACGGCCCGACACTCTTTTTCTCCCTCATGGCGTGACTCTGGCCAAAGGATAGGAACGGTCAACGGCACTTCCGCAACGTGGTGATGGCTGCTGGTCGGATTCTGAGCGTAGCCGATCGGTCTGAGGCTGTCTTGTGGCGCGACGGCCGGTCTTCAATTCCTGTGAAAACCGCCGTCGGAGCCCGGTTGTTCACGCTGGGCGCAGGCCGCCTCCGGCGTCGCCCTCGGCGGGCCTCTGGATGGTGACACCGGAAGCGGCTCGATCGGCTCGCCCACGTGCGCGAGAAAATCGCTCCCGTCCCTAATTTCTCACGCCCGCTCTATCACCAGCATGATGTATCGCTTCTCACTCGCAAACAGCACCGGATCGATCACCGCAATATTCTGCTGCGCAATCGCCTCCAGCAGATCGAGGGAGTTCGCTATGAGATGATGGAGGCCTGGCTGCTTACGGCGGAGGCGGAGGAAGCCGAACTGAATCAACGGAATACCGAACCGCGAAGCCCACATGTTGATGTAGCCGAGCGTCGGCAGGATGTTCGGCGTGATGTCGCGCTGAAAGGAAATCTTCCACCCGGCAGCGGTGATGCGGGAGACGAATTCATCCCACACGTGGCCGGAGCGGCTTTCTTCGCAGGGATGAATGTGGAAAAAGTCGCACGCCACCCAGCGCCCCCCCGGCGCGAGGATGGATTCCATGATCGGCAGAGCGCCGTCGAGCTTGAGATATTGCAGGGATTCGGAGGTGTACACCGTGCCGAATCGATGGGCATACTCGGCCGGATTGAGGCATTCGAATTTCGTGCGGATCACGGGAACTTGCGGCATGCTCGCCTGGATGTGCGAGACCTGCAGCCGATCGGGCGTCAGCGCGGTCGGCTGGTATCCACGGGCCAGCAGCATCCGCGATAAGCCGCCCATGCCGCAGCCGACGTCGAGGACGGGTTCTTCTTTCTTGCCGACGAGTTCGAGCAGCAGGTCGGCGTAGCGCTGCTGAGCGCGGGTGATGTCGGCAAGTCGGGTTTCTTCGGGGAGGATGTCAGTCTGATCAAAGTATCCGAAATGCAGAAACTCGCCTGGCAACATTTTGCTGTAAAGCGCGAGTTGGGCATCGTCATAGGTATGGTGATGGGCCTTTCGATTCCATTGCAGGCTGATCGCCCGCCAGAGTTGTAGGGGGTTGATCACCCTTCGCAGAAAGGCGCCGATCACGTTGCCGGCGCTGATCTTCTTTGGCTTTGGTTTGGGGCGCGGCAGAATCGGACCGGCGGCAAGGGGTGCCGTCACAGCCTCAACGCCCGGTGCAATAACTTGATGAGTTGTCATGACTTCGTCTCGATTCAGTGTGGCGAGCGGCTTCCGCCCATGGCTATCTTCCATCCGAAATGGACCAACATTCCATCGGGACGAAAACCCTTGTCAGTCGATGAAGGATAGGACGGTCAACGACAGTTCCGCAACGTGGCAATGTCGGCTGGTTGGCTTCAGAGCGTAGCCGATCGGGCTCGATCGCGTCGTGCGGGGTCGTCGTGCAGGTGTCGCCCGATGAGCATTCATCAGGCCGTTGCGGAAGTGCAAGGTCTTCAATCGCGTCGCTTGCGGGTTGAGACTCATCGTCGGCACAGGAAAAAGTCCACCGAGATTCCCAGCACATAGTGCTGCCCGAGGCCGGAAAGCAGCGAGCGCGTGCGGTAGGCAACACAGCCCCAGAGAATGGCCCCGAGGATAGCCGAGAAGGTTTCCACGCCGGGCCTGCCGAAGTGGAGCAGCGAGGAGGCCATGACTTGCACCAACAAGGCATTGGTCGGGCCCAACGAGTCGCGAAGGCCGAACTGGAGAAACCCGCGAAAGTGGAACTCCCAGCCGAGGTAGAACAACAGATAGCAGAAGGCATGACCGGCGAACGACAGGGCGGAATCGCACGCCGCGGCGTTGATCGGATAGTACGCCGCCACGGCCGGAATGCGGGACGCTAGAAAGCCGCCCAAGACGAATAGCGGACCCAGCATCAGAAAGGTGCGGAGCGTTTGGACGCGGTCGCCCAACTGAACGCCGTAATCGCTCAGCGGCTCGCCCAGGCCAAACGTGACGATCAACGCCGGAACCAAGCCGAGCAGCACGAAGCAACTTGCAAAGCAATACACGGCCGGCGCGGCCACCGCCCCGTTTCCAGCCCCCGCGATATGGTCGCGGTAGAACTGGGGCGAGCCGAAGTACCACCAGGCGATCATCAACACGGTCGAACTGAGAAGAATGACCGTCGGCTTGCGTTGCGGTCCTCGCGTGCTTTCAGCCAACGCCCGAATGAGCTCAGCGATCATGCCAACCCTTCCCGGGCCCGAAGCAGCCCCTCGTACGTGATGCGAATCCCTAGTTCCAGCGTCGCGGATGCATACCGCAGAGAGGGTTTCTATCCGGGCACTCTACGTTATCGAACGCCCCAGAACGACCGGGGAGTGCCACGAACTTCTCGGAAGGGCCACTTTTCCAGGGTCGCTATGCACTCCTGTGCCTCTCTCTGAAAGAGGACAACACGGTTGTACGCTGTCGTTGTGGACCGCCGCGGGACGACTCAAGGATCTTGCCGATTTCGAGGAACGTGGCTGAAGAAGTGCCCGGTCAACGGCCGCGCCAGAGGCCATCCGCCGTTCTGTTGGGCAGTCGTTGACCGCGAAATCTGTGGAGCATGACGAGTGATGAAGCTGTATCAGGACGAGTTTGAATCGCCGGTGGGCACGGTGTATGTGGTGTCCGACGGGGCGGCGGTGCGGGCGGTGGACTTCGGCGGGTACGAGGGACGGATGCGGCAGCTGCTGGACCGGCACTCCAGCCGGTACACGCTGCAAGCAGCCCGCGACCCAGGCGAGTTCACCTCGCGGTTGAAGGCATACTTCGCCGGCGATCTTGAAGCGATTGCGAGCATCCCGACGGCGACGAACGGCACACCGTTTCAACGGGATGTGTGGGCCGCCCTGCGCTTGATCCCCGTCGGCACGACGTGTACGTATCAGCAGATTGCGGCGAGGATCGGCAAGCCGAACGCGTGCCGGGCGGTGGGGCTGGCGAACGGGGCCAACCCGGTCGCAATCATCGTTCCCTGCCACCGGGTGATTGGCTCGAACGCCCGACTGACAGGGTACGGCGGCGGGCTCCACCGCAAGCAATGGCTGCTCGCCCACGAGGGTCTCGCGGAACGCGAGCCGATCGGAGTGCTCTAAAGCGGGAGCAGCGGGCGGGCGCTATACTCGCAGGCATGCAATCATCCACGACCGCTGCGCCTGAGCTTCTTTCCCCGGCGGGGGATAGGGAATGCCTCGCTGCGGCCATCGCCAATGGGGCCGACGCCGTGTACTTCGGCCTCGACACCGGGTTCAACGCACGGGCTCGGGCCACAAACTTTGGCGTTCACGATCTTCCCGAGGTCATGCGGCTCCTCCATCGCCACGGCCTCCGGGGCTACGTCACGCTCAACACACTCGTCTTCGACGACGAGTTGGCGGCTTTCAAGGAAGTCGTGCGGGCCGTCGAGGGAGCGGGCGTCGATGCCGTACTCGTGCAGGATGTCGGCGCCGCGATCGTGATTCGCGAGATCGCTCCCGGCCTCGCCCTCCACGCCTCGACCCAGATGACGCTCACCAGCGCGGAGACGATTGCGCTCGCCGAGCGACTCGGCATGGAGCGGGTTGTCGTTGCCCGCGAGCTATCCATCGATGAGATCGTCGCCATCCGCCGGGAGACGGCGATGCCGATCGAGGTGTTTGTGCATGGCGCGCTCTGCGTGGCCTACTCGGGGCAGTGCCTCACGAGCGAGTCGTTCGGAGGGAGGAGCGCCAACCGCGGCCAATGTGCCCAGGCCTGCCGGCTCCCGTACGAGCTTGTCTGCGACGGCAGCGACGTCGATCTCGGCGACCAGCGTTACCTTCTCTCCCCGCAAGACCTTGCCGCGTATGCCCTCTCGCCACAGCTCATCGCAGCAGGCGTGAACGCCTTCAAGATCGAAGGCCGACTCAAGACGCCCGAGTATGTGGCGGCGATCACGAGCCACTATCGGCGGGCCATCGATACGGCGATGGCAGGCCAGCCTGTCGCCTTCGAGGCCCGCGAGATCGAGGAGATGGAGCTGACGTTTTCCCGTGGCTTCTCCCCCGGCTGGCTGCATGGCAACAATCACAAGCGGCTCGTGCCGGCCACATCGAGCGCGAAGCGGGGCGTGAGGCTCGGCACCGTGGTCGCGAGCGGCCGCGGTCGTGTGACGATCGAGCTTGCCGCGGGCTTAGGGTGCGGCGTGAAGCGAGGCGACGGCGTTGCGTTTGATTGCGGTGCGACAAGCGACGACGCCCTCGGCGGCAGGGTGTACGAGGTTTTTGTCGGCGGAGTATCCCGTACTGATAGCGTCGCCAGCGGCCGCGCAGACCTTGCCTTTGCCCACGACGGCCTTGATGTGATGGCGCTCAAGCCGGGGCAGGCGGTCTGGAAAACAGACGACCCGGTGGTCAGCTCACGACTTCGAAAAACATTCAGTGGGGAGCTTCGCCGCCAACAATCCGTCGATCTCGAAGTGGTCGCGACGCCAGGCGAGCCCGTGCGGGTGGTCGCGACGCTCATGTCTGGTGGGCGTGTGGAAGTGCAATCCGCCGAACCGGCCCAGGTGGCCACGCGACACCCGCTCGACGAAGCGACTCTTCGCGACCAGCTCGGCCGCCTCGGCAAGACGCCCTTTGAGCTGCGTGGCCTCGTCGCCACGATATCCGGCGGGCCGATGCTCCCGCTGAGCCTGCTCGGTCGGCTTCGGAAGGAGATGGTCGCGGCGCTCGAAGAGGTTGCGGAGGGAATCGGCAGGCGAGCGGCGGGCGTGATCCCGCTGCTTCCCGCGTCTCCTCGCGCGCGAGCCGCTCCGGAAAACAGCCCCGCGGTGCCGCAGCTTCATGTGCTGGTCCGCACACTCGACCAGCTCGAGGCCGTGCTCACACTCGGCGAACGGTCGGTCTTTGCCGACTTCGCCGATATCCGTCAGTACCGCGAGGCGGTCGCGGCCTGCCGTCGCCACTCCGCGAAGATCTACCTCGCGCCGCCGCGCATCCAAAAGCCGGGTGAGCTCGGCATTTTTACAGCACTCGAAAAGCACGAGCCCGACGGCGTGCTCATCCGCAACTGGTCGGGCCTCGTCTACTTTCGAGACCGTGGGATTCCCGTGGTCGGCGATGCCACGCTCAATGTCGCCAATCATGTTTCGGCCGGCTTCTTCATCGACGCCGGCTGCACCCGTGTGACGGCGTCGTACGATCTCAACCGTGACCAGCTCGCGTCCCTCGTCGCGGCCGTGCCGCCCCAGTGGCTCGAGGTTGTCATCCACCAGCACATGCCGCTCTTCCACATGGAGCACTGCGTGTTCTGTAGCGTCCTTTCGCCCGGCACCGACAAAACCAACTGCGGCAGGCCATGCGACGACCACCGGGTGGAGCTTCGCGACCGCGTGGGCATGGAGCATCCACTCACAGCCGACGTTGGCTGCCGCAACACGCTCTGGAACGCCGTGCCGCAGAGCGGGGCGGAGGCGGTGCCCGCGATGTTGGCTGCGGGCGTGCGGCAGTTTCGGATCGAGTTTCTCACCGAGCCAGCCACGGACGTGAGCCGCGTCGTCCACGCCTATCGCGAGCTCCTTGCAGGGCGGGTAACGGGCCTCGATGTCTGGAAGCAGCTCGGGGCCGCCAACCGCGTGGGAGTGACGCGGGGAACGCTCGAAAGTCGCCGCGATCCGCTGGCGATTGTGTAGCGTGCGTCCATGCAAAAGTGAGCGACCGAGGGCTAAACTTCATGGAAGCCCCTCGCGATAGCGAGGGGACGGCGGGTCGTTGGGCGAGCCGGTTCATGATGGCCGGTTCATGATGGCCGGTTCATGATGGATAGAGCGACGGGCTAAAACCCGCCGTCCCCCGGTTGGCGCCAGGGGCTTTTGCGGGGCGGAGGCCACCTCGCCCCAAAGTTCGTCTTGCCAGGGTCGCCCTTAGGCCGTTCCCCTGATATTCAACTTGCTGTCACTATATGCCGATAATGCCGGTTGTGCCGCGGCGGGGTCGCCATCGGCCCCCTGCGGACCACGAGAAGGAGCCGAGATGACCGCGACCAAGCTGCCAGCCGGGATTCGGGACGACATCACCCAGTGCATCGGCCACACGCCGCTGGTGCGCCTGCGGCGAGTGACCGCGGGCTGCGTCGCGATAGTGGCCGGCAAGATCGAAAACATGAATCCGCTCTGGAGCGTGAAGGACCGCATCGCCTGCGCGATGATCGACGCAGCCGAGCGCGACGGCCTTCTCCACCCCGACACGATCGTGATCGAGCCCACGAGCGGTAATACGGGGATCGGCCTGGCGTATGTGTGCGCCGCGCGTGGCTACAAGCTTCGCGTCACGATGCCCGAGAGCATGAGCCTCGAGCGACGGCGCATGCTCAAGGCCCTTGGTGCCGAGCTCGTGCTCACGCCTGCCGCCGAAGGCATGCCAGGCGCTGTGCGTCATGCCGAGGAAATCGCCGCCTCAGGTAGCCACTTCTTCATGCCTCAGCAGTTTAAGAACCCGGCTAATCCCGACGTGCATCGCCGCACCACGGCCGAAGAGATCTGGAAGGATACCGAGGGCCAGGTGGACATTGTCGTGTGTGGTGTTGGCACTGGTGGCACGATCACCGGCGTCGGCGAAGCTCTCAAAAGCAAGAAGCCAGGCGTGAAGATCGTGGCGGTTGAGCCGGCCAATAGCCCCGTCATCTCGCAGAAACTGGCTGGTGAGCCGATCAAGCCGGGCCGTCACACGATCCAGGGCATCGGCGCAGGCTTCATCCCCGACATCCTCAACCTCGACATCATTGATGACGTGGTGAAAGTCGATGACGAAGATGCAATGGAGACCACCCGCCAGCTTGCCAAGCTCGAGGGCCTCATGTGCGGCATCAGTTGCGGCGCCGCCGCGTGGGCCGCCATTGAGGTTGCCAAGCGGCCGGAGAACGCCGGCAAGCTCGTCGTCGTTGTGCTTCCCGACCTCGGCGAACGCTATCTCTCGACGCGGCTCTTTCCAGAGTAGCGGGCCTGACTTCACGGCCTGCCCTCCAGGCCTCGACCGCGTACCAGCCCCTGGCAATAGCCGGAGGACGGCGGGTGGAAGGCCATACCGTTGGCTGTTACAAGCGGGCTCGCCTAACAACCCGCAGTCCCCTCGCTGGCGCGAGGGGCTTCAATGGGAGCTGGCTCCCGATCCTCGATTGCGGCTGTGGCCTACTCGTCAGCTGAGTTCGAGCTTCACACGGCGGGGCATCGCCATGCGGGCGAACATCCCGAGGGAGCCCTTGGGGAGCCCGAGAAATTCGAGCTGCTCAAACCAGCCTGGAATCTCGGCAGCCACCTTGCCCACCTGCGTGCCACGTAGGTCGAGGTGCTTCAGACTCGTGAGACTTTTGAGCTGAAGCAGTCCTTCGTCGGTGAGGCTGCCACCGGCAAGGTCGAGCACCGCGAGATCCTTGAGCGACGCCGCACGGAACCCCAGCAAAATACAGAACACGTCGTCAGCTCGTTCGTTCTGAAGCCGCACCGTCACAAGCTTGTCGGCCACGTGGCCAAAGTCATCGCCAAAGGATTTGCGGAGCCAGTCGGTCTCCTCCATCTCGGCGCTGCCGCCGCGTTCGATCGTCTCGGTCACCACTTCCTGCTGCTCGGCGTAGGCGTCGATCTTCGAGGCGAGCCACTCGAGCTTGTTGGCCTTGAACTTCACAAACTCGTTGGCCTCGTCAAATGCCCGCTGCACGCGGACAAACTGTTCCTGGCTGCCACCGCGGTCGGGATGGGCCTCGCGGGCCCGCACGAGGTAGGCCTGTTTGACGTCCTCGAGCGTCACCGGCGGCAAAAGGCCGAGAACTTCCAGACACTCGGGCCGCTGGCTAGCAGGCTGGGGTGACGGGGCAGGCTGGGTCATGGGTGGCTCGGCGTCGATGTCGGGAGGAGCACGGACAGCCAACGTAGCAGCCCTCGCCGTGGCGCGCAGCGGTCTTGCCTGCCGTCGGTGGATTCCCTATTCCCCCTGCTTCACACGAGGAGGGCAGCCATGAACGGTGAGTCGAATTTGCGGAGTCGGTACGGGCGAGAGATCGTCGCTGCGGGGCTCGTTGTGGGCCTTGCCGTGGTGTTCCGCATATGGACCGGTGGTCCTGGGGCCGGCGCCGAGCCCCCCGCTCCCACACCGCCCGCTGCCCCGAAGCCGATGGCGCTTGTGAACGGCGCCGAGATCACGGCCGATGCTCTCGGGGAGGAATGCCTCGCGCGGCATGGTGCCCGCGTGCTCGAAGCGCTCGTGAATCGGAGCATCATCGAGCAGGCCTGCCAGGCTTCCGGGATATCGATCACGCGGCAGCATGTGGACGCTGAGATCGACGCCCTCTCCAAGCGGTTCAGTGTGCCCCGCGATAAGTGGCTCGAGCTCATCGAGAAGGAGCGAGGTATCTCGGCCGAGCAATATGCCAACGACATTCTCTGGCCGATGCTTGCCCTGCGGGCGCTGGCTCGCGGCGCCGGTGAGCCGACCAATGCCGAGCTTCGTGAGTCCTTTGAGAAACAGTACGGGCCGGCGGTAAAGGCGCGAATCATCGTGGCCCGCACCCGCCCGGAGGCCGAGAACATGCGGACTCGGGCGGTCGCCGCTCCGGACGAGTTTGGCAGTCTGGCCCGCCAGCATTCCGTTGACGTTGGCAGTGCCAGCGCCAATGGCTGGGTGCAGCCGATTCGGCTCCACTCCGGCGAGCCCGCTTTCGACCGAGCCGCGTTTGCCCTCGAGCAGGGTGACATCTCGGAGGTCGTGCAGGTGGCCGATCAGTTCATCGTGATCAAGTGTGAGGGACGGATGCCGGCGGCTGAGGTCAGCCTCGAGGCGGCACAGCCTCGTCTTGCGGAAGAGATTCGCGAGCGGAAGAGTCGCGAGGCGGCCAACGGTGTGTTCCGCAGCCTTCAGGAAAAGAGCCGGGTTGAGAACGTCATGAACGATCCGGCGAAGTCTTTGGCGCAGCCGAGTGTGGCGGCGCTCGTGAACGGCCAGCCGATCGCCCTCGACCAGGTTCGTCGCGTGTCGCTCGAACGCTACGGGCGTGACGTGCTCGAAATCCTCATCACACGGCAGCTCGTTCGCCAGGCCCTCGAGAAGCAGGGGATCGTCATCGGGCAGGCCGACCTCGACGCCGAGATCGCGCGGGCGGCCATATCGCTCGGCTTCAAGAAGGCTGACGGCTCGCCTGACGTGAAGGCCTGGCTCGAACGCATGACCCGCGAGGAGAAGGTGCCGCTGAAGCACTACATGGAAGACATCGTCTGGCCGACAGTCGCCCTCAAGAAGCTCGTGGGAGGAGTGCCTGTCCAGCCGGAAGACCTCGACAAGGCGTTCCAGGCCACATTCGGGCCACGGGCCAAGTGCCGCGTCATCGTGCTCGACACGCAGCGTCGCGCTCAAGAGGTGTGGCAGCTTGCCCGCAAGAACCCGACGCCCGAGGCGTTTGGGGCGCTCGCCGAGACATACTCCGTCGACCCCACCACGAGGGCGCTGCGTGGCGAGGTGCCGCCGCTCCAGAGGTACGGCGGTCAGCCGACGCTCGAGCGGGAGGTGTTCTCGCTCGCACCGGGTGAGCTCTCCGGCGTCGTGCAGATTGCCGATCGCTTCATGGTGATCCTCTGCGAGAGCTTCACCGCGCCGGCCGGCGTAGACTTCAAGGAAGTACGCGACGAGCTCTACGACGACATCTTCGAGAAGAAGCAGCGAATCGAAATGGCCCGCCACTTCTCGCATCTGCGGGAATCGGCGGCGATCGACAATTTCCTTGTGGGCACGAGCCAGTCGCCTCCGCCTGCGGAAGCGATCGGGAAGGCTGGTCGCATGGCTGCCGGCAGGCTGCCGGCAGTCGAATCGTCTGAGCTTTCGTCGCCACGAGCCGGGAGCCGCATGGCGACGCCCGGCGTCGTTCCGGCCACGCATGCCGCGCCGATGAGGAAGTAGCCAGAATCCTTCGGGCTAATCCTCGTTGCCGCGGAGTTTCGCAAGCACGGTGAAATCTTCGAGCGTTGTCGTATCGCCAACCGTTTCGCGGCCGGCGGCGACGTCGCGAAGCAGCCGCCGCATGATTTTGCCGCTGCGGGTCTTCGGGAGACTCGCCGTGAAGTGGATGTCGTCTGGCACGGCGAGCGCCCCGATCTGGTGGCGGACATGCTTGCGAAGCGCATCTTTGAGCGCGTCGTCAGGCTCGCCACCACGAAGCGTCACGAACACCGCGATCGCCTCGCCTTTCACGTCGTGCGGCCGGCCCACCGCCGCCGCTTCAGCAACCGACGGATGGCTCACCAGCGCGCTTTCCACCTCGATCGTTGAAAGCCGGTGGCCAGCCACATTGAGCACGTCGTCGATGCGTCCCATGATCCAGTAGTAGCCGTCGACGTCCTGTCGGGCATTGTCGCCCGCCAGATACTTTCCGGGAATCCGCGACCAGTACGTCTCCACAAACCGTTCATCGTCGCCCCAGATGCCGCGAAGCATGCCGGGCCACGGCTTCTGCATGACGAGCCAGCCGCCCTCGCCTGGCTGCACCGGCTGGCCATCGGCATCGACAATCTCGGGCACCACGCCCGGCAACGGCAGCGTGCAACTGCCCGGCTTCGTGGGCGTGCATCCAGGCAGCGGGCTCATCATGATCCCGCCGGTCTCGGTCTGCCACCAGGTATCGACGATCGGACAGCGGGTGCCGCCGATCACCTCGTGGTACCACATCCACGCCTCGGGGTTGATTCCTTCGCCGACACTCCCGAGGAGCCGTAGGCTCGAGAGATCGCGGCCCTCGACATGCTGCATGCCCCACTTCATGAACGAGCGAATCGCCGTGGGGGCGGTGTAGAAGATCGTCGGTTTTTCCTGCTCGATGATCTCCCAGAAGCGACCCTCGTGGGGGGCATTCGGCGCGCCTTCGTAGATGAGGATCGACGTGCCAGCGGCAAGCGGTCCGTAGGTCACATAGCTGTGGCCGGTGATCCAGCCGCAGTCGGCCGTACACCAGAAGAGGTCGTCGTCACGCAGGTCAAACACCCACTCGGCTGTCGCCTTGGCCCAGACCATATAGCCAGCCGTGGTGTGCTTGATGCCCTTGGGTTTTCCGGTGGAGCCGCTCGTGTAGAGAATAAAAAGCGGTGATTCGGAATCCATGGGCTCGGGAGGCGTGTCTGTCGGCATGCCGTCAACGAGGTCATGCCACCAAATGTCGCGGCCCGGCTGCATCGTGACGTCTTGGCCCGTCCGTTTCAGCACGATGACATGCTTCACGGTCGTGGGGGGATGGCTCGTGGAGGCGAGGGCCTGGTCTACATTCTGCTTGAGCGGCAACTGGGCCCCGCGCCGCCAGCCACCGTCGGCCGTGATGACCGCCACGGCCAAGGCATCCTGGTTGCGGTCGGCGATCGCCTCGCTCGAGAAACCACCGAAGATGACCGAATGCACCGCACCGATCCGCGCACATGCGAGCATCGCGATCACGAGCTCGGGCGTCATCGGCATGTAGATGGAGACGACATCGCCCGGCTTGATGCCAAGCTTCTTGAGCCCGGCAGCGCACCGGCACACTTCGGCGTGGAGCTCTCGGTAGGTCAGCTCCCGCCGCTCGCCTGTGGGCTCGCCGACCCACACAATCGCCCGGTGTTCGCCACGGCCGGCGGCGATGTGGGCATCGAGGCAGACAGCCGATGCATTGATGCGGCCGCCCACGAACCACGTCGCATGGGGTGGCTGCCAGTCGAGCACTTTGGTGTAGGGCGTGATCCACGGGAGCGGCTTGGCCCGCTCGTCCCAGAAGGCATCGGGGTCGTTGGCCGCGGCGTCGTAGAGCCGACGGTAGTCCTCGAGTGAGCCAATTCGGGCCCGCTCAGTAAACGCGGCCGGTGGCGGGAAGACCCGCACCTCGTTCATTACGCTGGCGACTCGTCCAGCCGCCTTCTGTCCGTCCTTCGTCACTGGCATCTCCGCCATGGATGCACTGTCTCCGTAGATATGGATTTGTGAACGACCCCCGTGGGCGATTCCCCCCGAGCCTTCCTGTGAGCACGTCGCCAGAACGACGTCGCCACAATAAGAGCATCCCGGTCGCTCTCAGGCAACGGTCGTGCAGGAGTCGCTTGCCTTCGCACACCGCGGGCGGGATATTTCTTGCTTGCGTGTTTGACGACGGCGGATTCCTTTGGACGACTCAAATCGGACGCTCGCATGAAACCCCAACGCTCCCGATTCGCCTGCCTGGCCGCGATTTGTGCCGGCCTGAGCATGTCTGCGATTTCGCTGGCCACAGAGCCGGCCGCATTGCCGACCGCGACCGCCGCCGACGTCGGCATGAAGGCGAAAGCGCTCGCGAAAATCCCGGCGCAGATGAAGAAGTTCGTCGAGGCCGGGCAGATATCGGGCGCGGTGACGCTGGTGGCGAAAGATGGCAAGGTCGTTGCCCTCGACGCGGTCGGCGAGCAGGACATCGATTCGCACGCGCCGATGCGGGCCGACACGCTGTTCGCCATCGCGTCGATGACCAAACCCATCACGTCGACGGCGCTGATGATTCTCGTCGACGAGGGGAAAGTCACGCTCGACGATCCGATCGCCACGTACCTCCCCGAGTTCAAGGACGCGAGATGTGCGGATGGTTCCCCGCCGAATCGTGCCATCACCGTGTTCGACTGCATCACGCACACCTCGGGCATCGTCGGCGATCAAGCAAATACAGGCACGCTAGCCGAAACGGTCAAAGCGGTGGCCGCGCGGCCGTTGGGATTTCAGCCGGGCGAGCGCTGGCAGTACAGCCCGGGCATTTCGGTGTGCGGCCGCGTGGTCGAAGTGGCGTCGGGCATGCCGTATGAGAAATTTCTGCGCGACCGGATTTTTGTCCCGTTGGGGATGAACGACACGTCGTTTCTGCCCGCGGCGGAAAAGCGTGCGCGCGTCGGCACGCTTTACAAGCTCGGCGACAAGAAAAAATCGCTCGCCAAGGCGACGCATTGGATCAGCGACATGGGCGACGACCGCACGCCGAATCCTTCCGCCGGCTTGTTCAGCACGGCGGCCGACCTGGCCCGGTTCTATCAAGCCATTTTGAATGGCGGGGAACTGAACGGTCAGAGGATTCTTTCCGAACAGGCCGTGCGGAAAATGACGAGCGTGCAGACGGGCGACCTGGAAACCGGCTTTACGCCCGGCAACGGCTGGGGCCTGGGCTGGTGCGTGGTGCGCGAGCCGCAAGGGGTCAGCCGTTCGCTTTCGCCGGGCAGCTTCGGGCACGGCGGTGCGTTCGGCACGCAGGGCTGGATCGACCCCGAGCGGAAGATGATCTTCGTGCTGCTGATTCAGCGGAGCGGATTAAGCAACAGCGACGGTTCAGACCTGCGGGGCGCGTTGCAAAATCTCGCGGTCGATGCGCTGGCCGAGTAAACCGCAGGCCTTCCCGCGCGTTGTGGCCGCTCTCAGGCAACGGTCGTGCCGGAGTTCCCCATCGCCGGGGGCGTCAGCCGCGAAAATGGTTCGCCCGCGTCGGCCTCGTCGGCCTCGTCGCCGAACCCGACGCCGAGCGCCCGGGCTGCCTGCACGGCCGATCCCCGCGGGTCGACGGTCGAGAGAATCTTGATCGCCTGAGCGATTGGCACGCTCGTGATATCGGGCGGACGGTAGCAGACCATCTCACCGAAGCGTCCCTCGTGCACAAGCCGCACCGCATGGGCACCAAACTCAGTCGCCAGCATGCGGTCAAACGCAGTGGGCGTGCCGCCTCGCTGGAGATGGCCAAGCACCACCGCGCGGGATTCACGGCCAAGCCGAGCCGTGACCTCGCGGGCGACGATTTCGCCAATGCCGCCGAGCCGCACTTGCCGCTGCCCACCCGGCTGGTTCGCCACGTGCGCGAAACCACCTCCTGGCAGCGCTGCCCCTTCGGCTGCGACGATGAGCGTGGCCCGTTTTCCCTCGGCATCGCGCTCGAGAATCTTGCGGCAGACGTTTTCAAACGTCCACGGGATCTCGGGCAGAAGGATCACGTCGCCCCCGCCCGCGATGCCGGCATGCAGCGCGATCCAGCCGGCGTGGCGGCCCATCACTTCGAGCACCATCACCCGCTCGTGGCTGGCGGCCGTTGTGTGGAGCCGGTCGAGCGCATCGGTGGCCGCGGCCACCGCCGAATCAAAACCGAACGTGAAGGCTGTGGCCCCGAGGTCGTTGTCGATCGTCTTGGGAACACCCACGACGGGAATGCCGTATTCGTGAAGCTGCTGCGCAATCGCGAGGGAGCCGTCGCCGCCCACGCAGACAAGCCCCGCGATGCCGAGCTGCCGCACGGTCGCAGCCGCTTGTTCGAGCAGGGCGGGATCAATCTGAACACGATCCCCCTCGCCGACGAGGGCGGTAAAGCGTCCTTGATTGCTCGACCCGAGGATGGTGCCCCCCTTGAGCAGAATGTCGGCCGTCACCCGAGCGTCGAGCGGCATGTAGCGGACGGGATCGGCGAGGCCTTCGTAGCCCTTGAGAAACCCGATGCAGTCGTAGCCGAGACGGACCGCCGTCTTCGTGGCCGCGCGGATCACGGCATTGAGGCCCGGGCAGTCGCCACCGCCGGTGAGGATGCCAATCGTGGGTCTGCGCGGCGACATGGTGGGGATTGTACCGCGAGTGCATGGCATCGTGGTGCGGCACCGGGGCAGTCTCGAGTGGCCCGCCGGGGTTCGGTGTCGCCCTCCTCCGCGGAGTAAATTTCGCATCGCCTTCGGTGGCAATTCACACCTCCCAGGAGCGACATTTTCAACGCTCGTCGGGCGAGCCCCGATCCCGGCGCGCGTTTCGTTGAGGCTTGGCTGGTGGAGAGGCTTGGCTGGTGGAGTAGAACGGTGGGATGCGTCACCACCGCGTCCACCGGTCGTTTTTTCAAATCATGATCAAATCATTTTGTGTGGCTCTGGCGATCGTGTGGCTATCGTGCGGGCCTGTCCTCGCGGGTGATGCGGAAGCTGTGGCGAATCCGGCGACTCAGGCTGGCAGGCTTCAGGCGGAATTCAGTCGCGCGAAATCGACTGACGAGCGACGGGCGGTTGCCGAGGCACTGCTGGCGCTCGGCAAGGATGGTGGGCGGCGGCTGCATGGCGCTGCCCGAGGCGAGTTCCTCAAGCGACTGCCTCGCTCCTCAGCGGGCTACCAGCGAACCGCAGCGAAAGTTCTCGAAGGGCGTCTCGGCACGGGCAAAGCCGGTGAGATCGATTCGCTCCGCAAAACCATCCGCGATGTGGCGGCGACAGCCGAGCTTTCGAAGGAATTGATCGAGCAGAAGAGCGACCCGGCACTCGCGCGGCTTGAAGTGCTGCTGGTGGTCACATCGGCGCAGGTGCTCGAGGCTGATTCCGAGTTGGCTGCGGCCCGCGCGGAGCTTTTGGAGCTTGCTGATTGGGCGGAGCGCGCGGCAGCACTCGTGCCGGAGAAGGACCGCGGCAAGCTGCCTCCGCTGCCTGGCAAAGCGGGCGTCGCAGCGGAGTTTGCTGCCGCAGATGCGCTTGCCGCCCTCATGGCTGCCCCACTCACGCCCGCTGATCGGCAGACGCTTTCGGCCAACGTGCAGCTCGCCGCCCAGCTCGACCCCGAGGAGGCCCGCGGGATTCAGCGGCTCAACCAGATTCGCTTCCTCGTTGGCCTTCCTGCGCAGATGATCGATCTGAAGCTCGTGACGGCCTGCCGTGTTCACTCTGAAGACATGGCCACCAAAGACTTCTTCGCGCACGAGTCTCCGGTGGCAGGACGGGAAAACCCTTGGAAGCGGGCTGCGGCGGCCGGGACATCGGCCAGTGCCGAGAACATTTTCATGGGCATGCCTGACGGGGAGGCCGCGATCGAAGGCTGGTGGCATTCGCCCGGCCATCACAAAAACATGCTTGGCGGGCAGCGGCGGACTGGGCTCGGTCGCTCCGGCGAACGTTGGACGCAGCTTTTCGGCGACTGACGGCTACCGGCAGCACGTGCCGCCGAGCCATGTTTTCCTGGCGAGCATGACAAGGTCGCGAGACGCTTGAAGAATCTCGCGAAGGCCGGCTTTGCTCGAACCGTAGGCGCGGTCGCGAAAGGTCATCGGGATCTCGACGATGCGCCCGCCTGCGCGGTGACCCAGCCAAAGCAGTTCTTCATGAAACGCGTAGCCTGCGGTCGCAGGTGTGCCGAGACGATCGAGCAGCACGAGCCGGATCGCGCGGTACCCGCTTGATGGATCGCGAACCGGGACACCGAGAACGCGTCGGGTAAACATCGCCACCAGGCGGCTCGTGACATGCCGCGACAGGGGCCAGCCGACGGTGCGGCCGCCGGGCACGCGGCGGGAGCCCACGACGACGTCAGCCGGTGGGCCGCCGACCGGATCGAGTGCCGCGAGGAGTCGGGGGATGTCATCGGGGTCGTGACTCGAATCAGCGTCGATGTTGATGGCCATTTCGAAGCCGTGGTGCTTCGCCAGCCGAAGCCCCTCCATGATCGCCGAGCCGAGACCGCGGCGGCCCCGCCGCACGAGCGCGTGAACGCGTGGGTCGGCCGCGGCGCGATCAAGGGCCGCGGTGCCTGTGCCATCCGGGGACTCGTCATCCACGATGAGAAGTTGGAGGTATGGCTCGGCTGCGAACACGCCGTCGATGAGCCGTGAAAGATTATCCCGCTCGTTGTAGGTCGCCGCGATTACGAGCACGCGGCCGGTCGGCCAATCGGCCGCGGAGTGAAGATCATCGGAAGGCGTGTCGGCAGCAGGCAGCGGCATGGGCGGCAGGGGTGTGCGGTATGGGTCCGGTCGAAACCGTCACCGGTGAAAACCCCATCATAAAAGCCCCTCGCGATAGCGAGGGGACGGCGGGTTGTTGGGCCGCCCCGCTTGGGACAGCAGACAGGTCGTCCTTCCACCCGCAGCCCCCCGGCTGGCGCCAGGGGCTTCTATTGGTGTTTGAATTGTCCATGCAACGATTGTTCACCCCAAAACCCCGTCGCGTTGCGACGGCAGGGCGTGAGCTGACTTTTCAAAGCTCAATGGAAGCCGAGCGAATCCATGCTTCGCACGGAACGTCAGTGGGCGAGCCATCGCTCGGCGTCGAGGGCCGCCATGCAGCCGGTGCCCGCTGCCGAGATCGCCTGGCGGTAATAGTCGTCGGCCACGTCGCCCGCCGCGAAGACGCCCTCCACGCTCGTGTTGGTACGGCAATGCTTCGTCCAGACGACGTACTTCTTCTCCGTGAGCGAAAGCTGGCCATCGAGGAATGACGTATTGGGTGTGTGGCCAATCGCCAGGAACACGCCCGCGACATCGACCGTTGTGGCCTCGCCCCCCGTCGTGCTTTCCAGCCGCACGCCGGTCACGCCGGCCTTGTCGTCGCCGAGCACTTCAGCCAGCGCGGTGTTGAAGTGAATCTTGATCGTGGGGTTGTCGAAGGCACGCTGGACCATGATTTTTGATGCGCGTAATTCGTCGCGGCGATGGATGAGATGCACGGTGCTGGCAAACTTCGTGAGGTAGGTGGCCTCTTCGACGGCTGAGTCACCGCCGCCGACGACCGCGAGCGGAGTGTTCCGAAACCGGGGCAGGGCACCGTCGCAGACTGCGCAGGCACTCACGCCGCGGTTCTTGAAACGCTCCTCGCTCGGCAGGCCGAGCCAGTTGGCCTTCGCCCCGCTCGCCACGATCACACATTTTGCCTCGACCACACTCCCTTCAGTGGGAAAGAGCTTGAAGGGGCGGCTCGAGAAATCAACCCGCGTGATGTCGTCGGTGATGATGCGAGTGCCGAAGTTCAACGCCTGCTGCCGCATGAGCTCCATGAGCTCGGGGCCGGTTATGCCGTGCCCCTCGTGGGGGGCCATCATCATTCGCCGTTCATTTGAAATAGCCGATTCAAGAAAGCCGCCCAGGTTGCCCGCGGGGAAGCCGGCGTAGTTTTCCACCTCGGTGGTGAGCGCGAGCTGTCCAAGCGGGAGCGTGCCGGAGAGGCGGTTCTGTTCAGTGATCGCCCCTTCGAAGACGAGCGGTTCGAGCTGGGCACGTGCCGCGTAGGTGGCAGCCGACCAGCCGGCAGGGCCGCTTCCGATGATGACGACGTTCTCGAGGGGCTTGGTGGTCATGAGGGCGATGGTCTCCGTGGCTTCGGGGCGGTGTGGCATGATACGCGCCTCTGTCGCGTCGCCGAAGAGCCTCTGCGAAAATCGCCGCGAGCAGCCTTTTGACTGTCGCCGCCAGGCGCCCCTACGATCCCCACCATGAAACTCGGCCTCATCAATTCGGCGTGGGTGCAGACGGGCAAGCCGACGATCTATGGCCTGCAAAAGACCAAAGAAATCGGTTTCGACTCAGTCGATATCTTCGTCGATCCGCTCGATATCGACGTCAAGGAACGGCAGCTTATTAAGAATGAGTGTGACCGCCTCGACCTACCGATCGTGTCGCTCTGCTGCGTGGCCGTGGGGCTCATCGACTTCAATCCGAGTGTGCGGCGGTTTCACGTCGAGCGCGTGAAGGCGTATCTCGATCTGGCGCATGAGTATGAAGCCCGCAACGTCCTTCTCGTGCTCGGCGAATACATCTGGAACCGCGAGGTGATTCCCGCGGCCGAGCAGTGGCAGGCCGCGGTCGATACCTGCCGCACGCTCGCCGACCACGCCGCCACCTTGAAACTCCAGATCGCGATGGAGCTCGAACCGTTTCCGCTGTCGCTGCTCAACTCGGTCGATGCCATGGTGCGGTTCTTGGACGACGTCGATCATCCCGCGCTCGCCGCCAACATCGACATCTCGCACCTCGTGCTCTGCGGCGAGGCACCCGAGCAAGTGCGGCGGCTCGCGGGCCGGGCGATCCATGTCCATATCTCCGACTGCGACGGGAAGGTTCACGGCGATTTGCCTCCGGGCCGAGGCGTGGTCGCATTCGAGCTGTATCTCCGCGAGATCAAGGCGCTCGGCATCGATGGCGCCGTGAGCATCGAACTGGAGTACTCCCCCGAACCCGATAGAATCGAGGCCTGGGTGCGGGAGGCCTACGAGCAGACCGACAGGCTCATGCAGGCAGCGTCGCTCCGCACCCCCTGAAGCTGACACCACGGCCTGTCGCCAACCGATCCTTCCTCCGAGGCGTCATCATGAACACCGCTCCGCTTTCTCTTGAGCAGATCGAGGCCTTTCACCGCGACGGCTATGTCTTTGTGGAGAACTTCTTGGACGCGGAAGAGGCCCGCCTGCTCCAGGAGACCTGCAAGGCCGACTCGCTCCTCCAGCAGCATGCCATGGACGTGCGGGACAAGGCGGGGCGTCGCACGAATCTCTCGCTCTGGAACCATCCCGGCGACGACATGTACGGGATGATCGCCCGCAGCCACAAGATGGTCGATTCGGTCGAGCAGCTCTTGGAAGATGAGGTCTATCACTATCACTCCAAGCTGAGCGCGAAGGAGCCGCGGGTGGGCGGTGCCTGGGAATGGCATCAGGACTACGGCTACTGGTACAAGAACGGCTGCCTGTTCCCGGACATGCTCAGCGTGTTCATCGCCATCGACCGCTGCACGAAGGAGAACGGCTGCATACAGGTGCTGCGCGGCTCCCACAAACTCGGCCGCATCGAGCACGGTTTTGCCGGCGAGCAGACCGGCGCCGACATGGAGCGGGTGGAAGAGGCCAAGAAGCAGATGGAGCTGGTGTACTGCGAGATGGCCCCCGGCACCGCGCTCTTCTTCCACGGCAACACGCTCCACACCTCCGACGCGAACCTGAGCGAGCATCCGCGGTGGGGCATGATCTGTTGCTACAACGCGAAGCACAACAATCCATACAAGGAACATCACCACCCCTGCTACACGCCGCTCGAGAAGGTTCCGAACGCAGCGATCCGCGAGGCCGGCGATCGGGCCGCCACGGCGAACAAGGAGTTTTTGAGCCAGGATCGCGATGACACGTCGCGGCGCGTGGAAAGCCCCGCCGTGCCGTCATGAGCTCGGCGGACCTCTCCCCCCCGCTTCAATACCTGCCCACGATGCCGCGGGACCGGTCGCCTGCCATCGGGTGTATCGGTGCCGGCTTCATCATGGCCGATTGTCACCTCGTGGCGTATCGGCAGGCGGGGTTTCAGCCGAAGGCGATTGCATCGCGCCGCCCTGAGCACGCAAGGGAGGTGGCCGAGCGGCATGGCCTCGTCGCCTACGACAGCTACGAGGCGTTGCTCTCGAATCGTGATCTGACCGTGATCGATGTCGCGGTGCCGCCCGATGCCCAGTTCGCCGTCATCCGGCACATCGCCGAGCATTGCCCGCATGTGCGTGGCGTTCTGGCTCAAAAGCCGCTTGGGGTGAACTACGCAGAGGCCGCCGAGATCGTGCGGATCTGCGACGCGGCAAACATCACGCTGGCGGTGAACCAGAACATGCGCTGCGATCAGTCGGTGCGGGCCTGCAAGGATCTGCTCGACCGCGGCCTGCTCGGGGAGCCGGTGCTCGCGACGATCGACATGCGGGCCATACCCCACTGGATGCCGTGGCAAGCGCGGCTGGGATGGGCGACGCTGCGGATCATGTCGATCCATCACCTCGACACATTTCGCTATTGGTTCGGGAACCCGCGGCGGGTGTTTGCGAGTGTGCGACCCGATCCGCGGACCGCGCGGCAGTTTGAGCACGACGATGGCATCTGCCTCTACATCCTGGAATACGATTCGGGCCTTCGGGCGAGCGGGTGGGATGATGTGTGGGCGGGGCCGGCCCGCGAAGGGGCTGCCGCCGACATGGGCATTCGCTGGCGGGTCGAAGGCACGCTCGGCCTGGCCCGCGGCACCATCGGCTGGCCCGACTACCCGCGTCGCACTCCGAGCACGCTCGACTACTCGACGGTGGCCGATGCAGGCCAGTGGCACGAGCCACGGTGGTCGGAGGTCTGGTTCCCCGACGCGTTTTCAGGCCCGATGGCCGATCTCCTGATCGCCCTGGAAACGGGCACCGAGCCCACGATGAGCGGCCGTGATAACCTTCACACCATGGCCTTGGTGGATGCCTGCTATCGCTCCGCCCACACCCATCGTGCTGTCGATCCTGAAGAATGCGCCTGACGATACCTGCCAATCACCGGAGTTGATCATGAAAGCCCACGCCGTCGCTCTGTTTCTTGCCGTCATCGCGTGTGCCACTGGCGCGACGGCCGCGGAGCGAGTCATCAAAGACATGCAGGACATGGATTGTTACGTCTATACCCCCGACGCCATCGATCCTGCGAAGACCTACCAGCTCGTCGTCGGGGTGCATGGGTTCAAAGGCAACGGCAAGGGGGCCGGCGGGATGCAGAAGTGGGCCGAGCGTGGCGACGTCATCGTCATTGGGCCATCGTTCGTGTCCGATGGCCCCGGTGCCTACCAGGACGGAAACGGCCCGAGCGCAGAGAAGCTCGTCAGGCTCGTCGAAGCCTTGAAGAAGGAGTACAAGCTCCGCGACCAGATGTTTCTCCACGGGTTTTCCGGTGGTTCCCAGTTCGCGCATCGCTTCGCGATGAACGCTCCTGCGTACGTGTGCGGTGTGTCGGCGCACAGTGGCGGATCATGGGCGACCGACGGCTACGGCAGGATCAATCCCATGGCGCGGCAGATTCCGTTTGCGGTCTCCTGCGGTGCCGACGACACCAAGAAGTCGTTCGATCAGGCTCCGTTTACCCGGCTCGAGTGGTTCCGGCGATTCAACGCGGAGATTCAGGGCACCGGCTTTTGCCATATTGCTAAGGAGTGGCCCGGCGTCGGTCACAAGATGTCACCAGACGCGTGGGAGCTCACCAAGCAATGCTTTCAGATTTCTACCGGCCTGCCCGGCTCTTCGGCCACCGAAGAGATCACCGTCAGCGATGACTGGAAGAACCGTGTGATCCCGCGTGTCAAGCCGATGCCCAAGGCCAAGGCCAAACCCAAGGCCAAGGCCAAGGCCAAGGCCAAGGCCAAGGCCCGCACGCCGAAGCCGGAGCCGGAGCCGAAGACATAACGCTGTGCCGTTGTCGCCGGTGATGTGGGGGAGGAGCACGCTCGATGCGGTCGCTGTCGCGAGCTGAGGTGCGGGAAGTCGATCGCGTGGCGATCGAGGCGTATGGCGTGCCGGGTGTCGTGCTCATGGAGAACGCCGGGGCGGGCGCGGCACGGCTCCTCGAAGCCGCGGGCATCGACGGGCCGGTGGCGATCGTGTGTGGCAAGGGCAACAACGGCGGCGACGGTTTTGTGATTGCCCGTCATCTCGATGTGGCGGGGCGCGAGGTACACCTTCTGCTTGCGTGCTTGCCGCCGGACGTCCGTGGCGATGCAGCCGTCAATCTCGCAGTGGCCGAGCGGTCGGGTTTGGCGATCACGTGTCTTGCCGAGGGTGACCAGGCGGCCTGGGAGCAGGCGCTTTCCGGCACGCGCTGGATCGTGGACGCCCTTCTGGGCACCGGCGCCGTCGGCGCTCCGAGTGGCGTTGTGGCCACGGCGATTGACGCGATCAACGCCGTGCGTCGCCGCCGCGACGTTCGGGTCTTGGCGGTTGATCTCCCGTCGGGGCTCGACTGCGACACCGGAGCGACGCCTGGTGCCTGCGTGCGTGCCGACATCACCGCGACGTTCGTCGCACCCAAGCGAGGGTTTGACATCCCCGGCGTCTCAGCCTTCACCGGGCCCGTTCACGTCATCGGGATCGGCGCCCCGCGGGCCGCGGTGTGCTCGGCCGAGAGAGCATGTCCACCATCGCCCGACCCATCGATGAGCCACTGAGGAATTGGCTTAGGTTCGACGAAAGCACGCCAGCTCCACGAGTGCTTCACCTACAAACGGGGGCAACGATGATCAGATCGTCTGGCCGTATGATCGCCATCGCGTGTTTGGCGCTCGCCGGCAATGGCTTCGCGGCCGACAAGCCCGAGCGGCCGAAGCCCAACATCATCTTCTTGCTCGCCGATGACCTCGGCGGCGGCGACCTGCATTGCTATGGGCACCCGTACTCGCGCACGCCGAACATTGATTCCCTCGCGCGCGACGGCACGCGATTCACACAGTTCTACGCCACCGGTTCCACCTGCTGCCCGACCCGCACGGGGCTGATGACCGCGAGATTCCCGGCGACCTACCCGACCTACCCGGCGGACGGCGGCTTCGCGAATCGCGTCACCATTACCGAGCTTCTGAAAACGCAGGGCTACGCCACAGGGCATTTCGGCAAATGGCACATCGGGCCTGTGCAGGTGCCTGGCACCTACGGGATCGATGCCATCGGCAAGGCCGATGAAAAATCGGTGAAGAAGAAAACGAAGGAAGATGCTCGCGGACGCGACGCGCACATGTACGACGAAGCCATCACGTTCATCGAGCGGCACGCTGGCGGACCGTTTTACGTCAACGTGTGGGGGCACATCTCGCACAATCCCGTCAACCCAACCGATGCCTTGGTGAAGCGATGGAACGGGCTGAGGGTGAAGGATGGCGATTTCCCGGCACCGATGCTGGCGAAACTCAACGACGTACAGAAAGCGGGTGGCGACGTGGACGACGCCATGCGGCGCTATCTGGCCGACGTCGAATCGCTCGACGACAGCGTCGGCCGGCTGCTCACACGGCTCGATCAACTCGGCCTGCGCGACAACACCATCGTGGTCTTCAGTAGTGACCAAGGGGCTGACATGAGTAAGGCATCCCTCGGCGGCCTGCGTTTCAATCAAATGGGCTTCAACGGCCCGTTTCGCGATGGGAAGCACAGCCATTGGGAGGGAGGCGTGCGCGTGCCCTGGATCGTGCGCTGGCCGGGCCACGTGCCCGCGGGACACACCGACGAGAAATCCGTCATCAGCGGTGTGGACTGGCTACCGACGCTGTGTTCCATCGCTGGCGTGAAGATCGACACGAACGACTTCGACGGCGAGGACGCCTCCGCAGCGTGGTTCGGGAAAGGCCCTCACGTTCGCACCAAGCCCATCTTCTGGAAAGCCAGCTCGCCCGGCAGCGAGGCCCTCGTTCGCGACGGCCGGTGGAAGTTGCGTCTCCCCACGCGCAAGAAGAATGGCGTCGTCGAACTGTACGACATCCTCGCCGATCCCGCCGAGTCCACGAATGTCGCCGCCCAGCATCCCGAGATCGTCACCAATCTCTCCGGGAAGCTGGAGGCCTGGGTCGCCACGCTCCCCAAGGACTATCTCAAATCCAAAGACAAGGACGATTGAGATGACCTACGGGATTCGAGCCTCGTGCATTCGCGGCGGCTCGCGGCCACGCTCGCCGAGGCAGCTGCGTCAGCGGCTCTCCTCGGCGAGTGTGCGGGCGACTTCGGTGATGGGTGATGTGGTTGACGACTTCTCTGAAGTGACCACCGTGCGAGCAGCGGCATCCGTCGATTCCATTCGTCGGCCCGCCTTGGTGAGCTCAACCACCGGATCAAGCGCCCGCACCGCCCGGGCCACTGCCGGCTCGAGGAGCATGATGTCGACGACAAACCGCTGGAGCTGACCGACTGTGCCAGCCGCAGTCGCAAGCGAGTCGGCAAGGTCACCCAACCGCACGAGCGTGGCGTCGGCGATGTGAAGATCTGCCGTGCCCGCCACCAGCCGGTCCTTGAGCGTCACGAGACGATTGAGCCGATCCGCAGCCGTCGTCACATCGCCCGCACCGTCGGCCAGCGACGTGGCAAGGGCTGTCAACTGCTCTGCCGCAGGCGCGGCATCGGCGAGCGCCGCAAAGCCGGCTTCCAAGTCACCGTGAATGATGTCGACCGTGTCGAGCGATGTCGCAATCGCGTCGGCGGCATCACCCGTAGCGAGCGCCCGCACGGCGAGCTCGTCGAACCGAGTGATCGCCTGCTGCGCGTTGTCGATCACCGTCGCACGGGCGGCGATGCTCCGGTGGAAAGCCTCGATGCGATCGACCGTTGCCACGGCGTTCGCAAGCACCTTATTTTGGGCAACGAGTCGATCACCCATATGCTCAAATCGCTCGAGCGTCGCCTCGGCAGACGCGAGCCGGCCCGCCTGCTGCTCGAGCCGCTCGAGGAGCGTGGTGGCCCGCGCCACACCATCCCGCGTGGCATTGAGTGCCTGAACTGACGCCGCCAGGCGCGAGACATTTACTTCGAGCGAGGCAAACTGATGCTGCGCTGGCCGAAGGATGCCCACGTAGGCGACTGACATCGCAACCGCCCCGCCAAGCAGCGCCGATTTCCAGTCGATTCGCACGAGGGGAACACCGGCCCCACCCAGGGCCCCGGAAGGATTGCCGTATGGCATCGCTACAACCTCCATGAGTCAGTCGAGGAACATGAAGCGTGACCCGGGACGCTCCTCAGGCCCCGCGATCGTCACGCCTTCCCTGAATCGGCGATTCTTCGGGACCGGTGCAGGCCGCCAAAAAATAGGCCGCTCGGCGGGGCTACGCGGGTCGTGCGGGGGTGGCTGCAACTGCTTTACGCGAAGCGGGCCATCCGTTTCACGCGAAGCGGGCCATCCATGGCCCCGCTTCGCTTGCCGGGCATCCGCCCGGAAGTGAGCGACGCATCCGGCGTCGCAGTCGCTTGGCCTTCGACCGCGACGAGGTAGGTCATCCATGGC
>ENA-ORBV01001121-ORBV01001121.1-microbial-mat-metagenome-genome-assembly--contig:-NODE-1121-length-61079-cov-8.809236_pt1 | contig 61079 bp, 58 predicted proteins | sample MGYA00237777_ERZ505514 | MGnify/ENA primary metagenome ERZ505514 (study PRJEB26160, sample SAMN06269048) | microbial mat metagenome | isolation source: Oligotrophic lake microbial mat | place...
TTTCAAGCAGAAGACGGCATACGAGATTCGCCTTAGTCTCGTGGGCTCGGAGATGTGTATAAGAGACAGGCTGAACCACATGAAGTGCGCGGCGTTTGAGTTGCCGATCCGGAACGGGGAGAAGTTTGGTCCGCACGATACCGGGGATTTATGCCGGTTCTTGCAGGAGTTGGGGCTATTGCACCCGGCCGGCGATACATGGCATTGGACGAGCGATACGTATCCGGCGGACGCGGTGAGTCTGCGGGCGGTGACGAGCGATAACTTCGTGGTGATCGACACGTCGAATGAGAACAAGGTGATCGCCCAAGTGGACTTTCCGTCGGCGCTGACGACGCTGCATGAGAAGGCCATATACCTTCACGACGCGCGCCAATTTCAAGTGGAACGGTTCGACTATGAGGGCCGCAAGGCTTACGTGCGGTCCGTGGAGTGCGACTACTTTACCGATGCCATCGACTACACGCAAGTGAAGATTTTGCAGGAGTTCGACCGGCTGGAATTGCCGGCAGCGGCGCGGGCGCTGCACGGGGAAGTGCGCGTGAACCGGCAGATTGTGGGCTTTAAGAAGGTCAAGTTCTACACCATGGAAAATGTGGGCGCGGGAAACCTTTCGACGCCGGAGCAGGAGATGCACACGACGTCATTCTGGCTCCATTTCTCCGAAGGGTTTCTGGCGCAGTTTCCGGACTTGACGCCGACGGAGAAGCAGAATGGACTGGTGGGATTAGGCAATGCGTTGCGGGCGGTGGCGGCGCTGTTGCTAATGTGCGATCCGCGGGATCTGGGCGTCACGCTGACGGAGGATTCAACGGAGCCTTCGCGGGATTACCGGCCGAATTTGTACCTGTATGATAATTATCCGGGCGGGATTGGCGGGAGCCAGCCGCTGTTCCGGATGCAGGACCGGTTGTTGCGATCAGCCACTGATTTGATTGCGGGATGCCCCTGCGAGCACGGGTGTCCGAGTTGCGTTGGCCCGGCGGGCGAGGTGGGCGAGCGCGGGAAGGAAGTGGCGCTTCGGGTATTACGCATGATTTCCTAACTCCGGCGTGCGGTACAGCACCTTCCCCGCCACCTTTAACTCGCAATCCACCAGGTACGGACGAATGCCATCCACATCCACCTTCACGCCGTAGCCCGGTGTTTCCGGCAGCCGCAGCATTCCGTCGGCATCCGGCTTTAAGTGTTCCGCGGTAATTGCCAGGGCCAGCGCTTTCAACTCCACCGGATATTCGCAGATCTCGTCGCGTTCCAACCCGGCGTAAGGCGCGAGCGACGCGCTGAGCGCCAGGTGCGAAGTGAACGTATGATTCACGTACGTTACTCCGTGCGCGGCCGCATAATCGGCCGCGTCCTTGGCGACACCGACACCGCCGATCCGTCCCGCGTCAATCTGCAGAAACCCGATACCGGCATGGTCGACCAAATGGCGGGCCATGTGGATGTTGTGACTGCCCTCGCCTGCCGCCAGTTTCACCTTGCCGGATCGCGAAGCCAACGCCGCATACGCTTTGAGCGCCCCGCTGACGAATGGCTCCTCCAACCACAACGCCCCGCACTCGTTCAACACCGGTAACGCCAAAGAGGCGCGTTCTACATTCTCCCCCCAGGCCGTCCCGATATCCACGAGCAACACGCCGTCCGGCCCGAGCCCTTCGCGCGCCGCCCGAAACTGCGCCGTGTCAGCGGTAACCGTACCGTGCCCAATCGGCCCCCATCCGAATTTCGCGGCGCGAAACCGGGCGCTCCGGGCTTTTTCGTAAGTCTCCTCCGGGGTGTCCCCAAAGAGCATTGAGGCATACGGGAGCTTCGGATACGCGCGGTCATAGCCCAACAAACGCCAGACGGGCGTTCCCTCGCGTTGTCCCAACAGGTCCCACAGCGCCATGTCGATCCCCGATAGCGTATGGTCAGCCTGCAGCACGTCCAAACTTTCGGTGCGAACCAGGTCGCCGATTCGCCGAACATCGGAAACTCCGTCGAGATTCTGCCCGATCACTGAAGCCGAAACCGGCTTACAGGCGCCATGCGACATAGGGCAAACAAAGGCGGCGATGGAAGGCAGCGGCGACGCTTCGCACTCTCCCCATCCCGTCCATTCGCCCGCCCGGACCCGCACCAGGAGCGCATCCTGGCTGCCGTCGCCGATGTTCAAGACCTCCGGCATCGACAAGTAGAAGAGGTCTACACTCTCAATTCGCATCTAACCTTCATACCACGTCAGGCGGCACGCGGGTCCGGGCGCAGCCAAGGCTGCCGTTTGCCGTAAGTGAGGCCGCGCCACAGCCATTCGGCGGGGCCGTAGGCATGGTTGCGCAGCCACCAGACGCTGAAAGGAAGTTGCAGCGCGTAGAAGGCGAAACAGAGCGCGAGGCCGTGGATGGGATGGATTTGGCCGTAGAGGCCGAAGCCGTAGCTGTTGGCGACTGTTGTAAAGACTAGAGAATGGAGCAGGTAATTGGTCAAAGCCATGCGGCCGACGGCGGCGAAGGGGCTCATCCAGTTTTGGATGCCGATGAGGAGGAGTACGGCGGCATAGCCGAACGCCATGGCGGGGCGGGCGATGAATTCGCGGGTAAGGCGGAGGTGGCTGCGCCAAAGGGGCGACGGTTCGGCGGGATGCAGATAGCCGTAGATGAGATCGGCGGCGGCGATGACAAGTGCGAGGGGGAGGGCGACGAAGGCGAGTTTGGTGAGGAGCGGACGATAGAGTTGGGGTTCCTGGAGGATGCGGCGGCGGGAGACCCAGAGGCCGAGGAGGAAGGAGGTGAAGAGCTCAGTGGACCAGGCGACTTCACCGCCGAGTTGGCGGGCATCGCGGCGGAGGCGAAGCGCCAGGATGTCGACGATGCGGCCCGAGGACTTAGTCTTGATGTCCGTGGCGATACGTTCATCGGCGGACTTTTTGCGTTCGTCGCGCTTCTTCTGTTTCTCCTCGGCGGTGACTTTATCGGTGAGCCTTTCGTACGTCGTCCCGCCGATGGCAAGCACGAAGGGAATGAAGGTCAGACAAGCGACCCAGATGAGCAGCGTTTTGTCCGCGCGCGTGCGGAAGAGGATAAGCAGGAAGCCCAACAGGGCGTAAACATGCAACACGTCGCCCCACCAGATGAGGGTGAAGTGAAGGACCCCGATGGCGAGGAGGACGAACAGCCGGCGGCGGTAGGTGGCGAGAAAATTTGGAGAATGGCGTTCCGCGGCACGCAGCATTTGCACGCCGAAGCCAAGTCCGAACAGGAACGAGAAGAGTGTATAGAACTTGCCCTGGGCGAAGATGTAGATGAAGAGCGTGGCGAGTCGATCCGCTGTGCCGGACCACAGCGCATTTTTTTCCCAATCGAAGAAGCCGGCGGAGGGCGCCACGTAAAGCGGCATGTTGATGAGGAAAATGCCGAGAACGGCGAGACCGCGGAGCACGTCCATGGCGGCGATGCGTTCCTGGCGCGCGACGGGGGCGAGGAGTTCTGGCTCGGGTTCGAGCACGGCTTCGGCTGGCGGATCCGGTTCCGGCATTGGCCTAGTTTACCCCCGAATGCCCCGAAATGCAGGAGGCACTTCGAGGCGAGTAAATAGTGGGCGGAGGGCGTCTTGTTTGTATTCAATTGTCAAAGAACATTTCCTGATGACCGACGATGGGAGATCCCAAGATCGGCATCGCGGTTACGTCGAAGTCATTTTAAAAGTAACATCATAGGTTCATGCGGTCTTCGGTGTTGACGCCCTTGGCGGCGGCGTCCGGGGGCATGATGATAATTTTGCTCTTCGGGTAATACCGTTGGTAGAAGGCGATGGTTTCGGGACAGAATTCCTTGAGGGAAATCGGCTCTTCCGTGTCGTTTGTTTCTTCGACAGGTTGATCGTTGATGATGGTTGAGAAATTGGCGTGGATGAATTTGAGGCGGCGTTCGAGGCGGGCGATTCTGACGTCCAACTGGTCGATTTGCCGGTTGAAGCGGAGGATACCGGCGTGATCGACGGGCGAGACATTCCAAAGGCCGAAGATGGCGGAGTCAAGGCGGAGGATCTGCCACCGGGCGACGGCGATGTCGCGGACGATGGATTCGGCGACCGCATTCAAGGGATGGTAGACGAGGCGGAACTCGGCGAAGAGTTCGGCGCATTCGGCTGGTATGTCGTGTTCGGTGATCATGGCTGCTCCTAAATCGGATAGAAGGAATGGGAAAGGCCCTCCGTGTTAAGGGAGGGCCTTTTCGGGGCGCGTTTCACGCCCCTCTAAGTTCACTCTAGCAGACGATGTCAAAAAAACGGTTCGGGGCTGGCGGGGGATTTGGGATTAAGTTGTTTGTTATGTTGATGGAAAATAAATCTTCATCCCTTGTGATGAATTTTCTTATCGGCTCCGTCCCTTCGCTGAGAATGGCTAGATACCGATCGTAAGTGAAGAGCCGACTGCGTTGCTTCCCTGTGATCTCCTTCAAGATCCCGAGCCGTTCGAGATGTTTGATCGCATTCGATACGGTGGGGAAAGACATCCCCGTTTTCTGTGCCGTTGAAGCGATCGCGAGTATCGGATTTGTTTGCACGTGCTGAAAGAAGCGGAGTACCGACGCCGCGACGCGTCCGGTACTTTCGATCTTCCGTCTATCTGAATCAGTCAACAGCATGATCCGGCGAGCCGAATTCACCGCTCGATCCGAGGTCTCTTTCACCGTCGTCAAAAAGAATTCGAGCTTCTTTTCCCAATCACCTTTCGAACGCACTCCGGTGAGAAGTTCGTAGTACGTCTCCCGGTGGGTCTTCAGATAAAGGCTCAAGTACAGACTCGGTTCGCGAAGCGCGCCGCTCGCGCAGAGCATGAAGGTGATGAGGAGGCGTCCCAGCCGCCCGTTGCCATCCAGGAACGGATGGATGGTTTCGAACTGAACGTGTGCGAGTCCCGGAGTTTGGTTGCGATCAAGATTGTCCATGATAACCTCCGAGCGTGGCAGGCACGAGTCGTCAAAGACCCCCGTACCCGAGAGACCAACAAGGCCAAATAGCGAAAAGCATTTCATCAGATACGCGGCTCCGATTTTCAATGCGCTTCGCGCGGTTAAGATGAAACTTCCCGACTATACGCTAGGTATGCTATACTACACCAATAGTAAGCTAGTTGGCGTATAGGAGGCTCCATGACCATACGTAAAACCATTACTCTCACCGCCAAGCAAGACGAATGGATCAAGGCGCAGATCGACAGCGGGGATTACACGAACGACAGCGAGTATATCCGCGACCTCATACGACGCGATCAGGAGCAGGACGTAACAAAGTTCCGGGCGCTGAAACAGGCCATTCAGGAAGGGTTGGACAGCGGTGTGAGCGACAAGACCGTTCCCCGGATCATGGAGGAAGTCGAAGCCCGGCTCAGAGCCGATGGCCGCTTATAGACTTTCCCCGAAAGCTGCGACCGATCTTGACGCAATCTACGAATACACGATCCTGAATTTCGGTCTGACCCAAGCGCAAGCCTACCTCCACGGCTTGCATGAGCGCTTTGATGCTCTGGCGGACAATCCTGTCCAAGGCCGCAGTGCTGTCCGGTTTGCCCCAGAGTTGCGCCGGTTTGAATACCATTCCCATGTAATTTTTTACGTCCCTGAAGAACAGGGAGTGCTGATCGTACGTGTTCTGCATCAGAACATGGATGTTCAGAGGCATATCTGACCGCGCCATTTAAAACTAGCCGCCGGTCGGCCAGGAAATACAGACTAAACACTTTCCCTCGAGTGCTGTTCAATCTAATCAAAGCTTGCAAATGCTTGCTTCTTGCCGATCCAGCCTTCTGGGGGAAGGGAAGGAGAGATCGAAGGTTAGCGCTCGAAATCATGCCGGTCGTTCTCCTGGCTCTTTGCTACTTCCTCTGCCCTCCGTCAAAAGGATCGCGTGTATTTCGCGAATGAGCCTGAGCGACAGAGGAAAGCCTTCGCGGAGTTTCCCGATGCCGTAATTCAACGCAGCAACGTAATTCGATACCTCCTGAACGTCCTGAATCGGAACTCCCGGCGCCTCGCCGCTCTCGAAAAATAGAAGATCAGAAAGCGACGACTGCATCCCTTCAATTTGAGAGGACATCACCGCTTCTTTGCGTATACATGCATAGAGAAATAGCGGCAAATCCGGTAAAAAGAGGTGAAACCGTCCAACCGGCCAAGGGCTTGATTGCCTTTTGTTCGAGGAGCGACTGAAGGTCCGCCGTTCTAACGGCGGGGACCGGAGGGAGGGGTGGCGGAATGAAGGATCGGACTGTCTCGCCTCCAAACGTAGAGACAACTTACTCGCCAAGTCGTTGATTTGAGGAGTCTTCCACTCTATTTAGATATCCTTTAATTAGCTCGACGGCTATTACAAGGATAGCCTTGTTTCGTTTAATTAGCGAGGAGTGAGTGTGGCGGGCTATCTTCGACCCATCGTTGTTCTGAACAGTGAAGTGCGAAAAGCGATGGCGGACCAGAAGGCCACGGTCAACAAGCTCCGTCCCGGCGTAAAGGTTGGCGTCTTGTCCGAATCCGACCTGCGGCTGGTTGACGGCGCGATTCGAATTCAATTTGGCCGGCTACTTTAACTCCAGAAAACCACCGGGAGCCGCCAGGACGAGTCCCGCGGCATGCTCACCGATTCCTCACGAATAGCTCATGCTTCGCGAACAGACCAAACGTATAATTGTGTCGAATTAAATCCGTAGGGCAGCATCCCTCCGAAGAGTTGCTCATCGGGCAGGGGCGGCTACCGTGGCGCCGATTACGACAGCAAATAGTCGAGGTCTTCCTTGCGAAGTGTCGCGAGGCTCGCGTTATCCTCGCTTAAGATCGCGTCGGCGAGGTCGCGCTTGCCTTGCTGGAGTTCCAGGATGCGCTCTTCGATCGTATTCTTGGCGACGATACGGTACGCGAAAACAGGGCGGGTTTGGCCGATGCGGTGCGTGCGGTCTATGGCCTGTGCTTCGACGGCGGGGTTCCACCAGGGGTCGAGGAGATAGACGTAGTCGGCGGCGGTGAGATTGAGGCCGGTGCCGCCGGCTTTCAGGCTGAGAAGGAAGATGGGGCACTCGGCATCAGCCTGGAAATGTTCGACGCGTTTCTGCCGGTCGTTGGTGGAGCCGTCGAGGTATTCGTACTTTAGGTTCAAGGCGTCGAGGCGGGGCTTTAACAACGCCAGCAGGCTGGTGAATTGGGAAAAGACCAGCGCTTTGTGGCCTTCCTCGGCGATCTCGGCGAGTTGCTCGAGCAGCACATCGAACTTGGCGCTGACGGGCTTGGCGGATTCCTGGACCAGTTGTGGATGGCAGGCGATTTGACGGAGGCGGAGGAGCGCTTCCAGGACGTGGAGCTTGGACTTGGCCAGGCCTTCCTCCTGAATGCGTTTATTGAGGTCGTTTTTCACCTTAAGGAGGATGGTGTTGTAGAGCTTGCGCTGCTCGGGTTCGAGTTCGCAGTAGAGGACCTGTTCGGAGCGTGCGGGCAGGTCGCGGGCGACCTGCTGCTTGGTGCGGCGGAGGATGAGGGGGCGCAGCGATTTGCGGAGCCACTCGCGGGATTCGGGCTCCATGGTTGTGCCGGCTTTGAAGAATGTGGACGCGCCGAGGAGGCCGGGGTTGAGGAACTCGAAGAGGCTCCAGAGTTCGCCCAAATGGTTCTCAACGGGGGTGCCGGTCATTACGACGCGGTGGCGGGAAGTGAGGATGCGAGTGGCTTTGGCGGAATCGCTGGAGGAGTTCTTGATGGCTTGGGCTTCGTCGAGGACGATGGTGGCAAACTCAAAATCCTTGAGGTCCACGACATCGCGGCGGAGGGTGCCGTAGGTTGTCAGGGCGACGTCGTTCCGGCTGATTTCAGCGCGGAGGCGGGCGGTGCCGGTATAGTTGAGAATTTTGAGTTTGGGAGTGAAGCGGCGGGCTTCGGCTTCCCAATTGAAGAGCAGGGATTTGGGGACGACGACGAGATCGGGTGGAAGTTTTTCACCGGCGGCGCGGCGCTCGCGATGGAGTTCGAGCAGCGCGAGCATTTGAATGGTTTTGCCGACTCCCATATCGTCGGCAAGGCAGCCGCCGAGGCCGATGGATTCGAGGAACAGCAGCCAGGCGAGGCCTTCGCATTGGTAGGGGCGCATGGTGCCGACGAAGCCAGCGGGCTGCGGGGCGGCGGTGAGACCGGCGAAGCCGCGAAGCCGGCCGCGGACTTGCTGAAAGGCTTCGTCGGTATGAAGAACGTCCTTCTTCTCATCGAGAAGCGCGTCGAGCAGCGGCGCCTGCGGCATGCGGAGGCGGAAAACGCCGTCGACTTCTTTCCCGAAATTGGCAAGCGGGGCGTAGCGCTGGATCCACTCTTCGGGGAGCAGGCCGATGCTGCCATCGCCGAGGCGGACATAGCGCGACTTGTTCTGCATGGCGGCAATGAGTTCCGGAAGCTGGGCCTCAAGGCCGTCGAAACTGGCGGTGGCATCGACTTCGAACCAGTTGATGTTGGTCGTGACCTTAACCTTGGTGAAGTTCGAAGTGCGGACGGGTTTGCCTTCGGCGAGGACCTCCCATTTGTCATCGAGCAGCTTGCGAACGGTGGCGGCGAAGCGTGGCAGGGCGAGGTTCCAGATGCGTTTGGCGCTGACGGGCTCGATGCCGGACTGGAGGCCGAGACTGCGCAGGAGAGTGCGGCAGGCCTCGTGGAAAGGCTGGTCGAAGACGACGATTTCGGCGGCGTCTTCGGACATGGTGAAGTGGATATCGGAATCGTTGGCTTCGGTCTGGCGATCGCCATCGTTGTAGAGAAAAGTGAGCGTGCCTTCGGCGGTGGCGCGATGGGCATCGAACTTCAGGCGAAGGCGGGGAGTGGGACGGCCGCGAACTTCCTTTGGCTTCAGCTCTTCGGGCAGTTCCCATGTTGGGCCGCGGCGAAGGCTGGTGACGAGGCCGAAGAAATGCGGCCAATCGGGGCGAGGGACGAGGAGGGGCTGGCCTTGCGACGCCTGGCGGATCCAGGCGTTGCTGGAACGGGTTTCGAGCTCGGCGAGCGAGTTGTCGAAGAAGACGACGCGGTAATCCAGGAAGGCGGCTTTCTTGATGGGGAGGACGCGTTCACCGTCCATAAGGTCAATGGAGGCTTCGATCCAGTCCGCGTTTTTGACTTCGGGACGAAGGCGGATGCGCCATTTGTTGGCACTCCAAGAGACGGGCCGCCAGTGTTCCTTGGCGAATGATGGGCCGGAAAAAAGGCGACCGGTCTGGGCGAGTTTGCGGGCCAGATCGGGAAGGCGGGGACCGGTGAGATAGAGCGTGGATTTGAGGAGATCGTTGAGGTAATAGGTGCTCCAGGCGGCGTGATCCGGAAGCACGAGGAGGAGTTCGGCGAGAATTTCGCGATCGCTCAGATCGGGGAGCCGCTCGATGTCGGAACGGCGGATGCGGGCGGGCTTGGGGACGGTGAGTTCGCCGTTCTTCTTACGTTCGCGGTAGAAGATCTCGATCTCCATGGCGTGATGGATGGCGGAGGGGGGCTGGCTGAGGCGGTAAATAAGATGCTCGCCGAACTTCGAATCGTCGCCGAAGCGGGGTTCGGGATCTTCTTCACTAATGGCGGATTCGACCACGGGCTGCCAGTTGGCGCGCGGCACGGCCGGGGCGCGAGGGGTGAGCGTGACGGAAGATTGGGGATCCTTGCGCGCCATTTCTTCAATGGCGAGGAGGAGCGCGTAAAGGTGTTTGCAGACGCCGGTATCTTCAAAATAGGGACATTCGCAGAGGAGGTCGCCGTGATAGATGGCGACTTCGTAGTCCTTTTCACCATGGGCGACGGAGGCGAAGCCGGTTTCTTCGACCTTAACGGGATCGAGAAGTCCATCGACGAGGATCTGCCTGCCGCGGTCCTTGATGTGAGGAGGGAACAGCCGTCCGTATTCGCGCAAGACTAGGTCGGGACGGAGCCTCATGTTGCCGCTATGAACCGCGCTAACCGCTCCATGGCTTGTTCCAGAATGGGCTTTTCAAGGGCGTAACAGATGCGGACATTGCCCTCGCCGCCGGCTCCGAAGGCCACGCCGGGAGCGAGGCCGACCCGCGTTTCGAGGAGCAGGCGTTTGCAGAAATCGAAGGAGTTTGCGAGGCCTTCGATGCGGGGGAAGAGATAGAATGCACCTTCGGGTTCGGGGACGGTGACGCCTTTCATGGCGCTGAGCGCGGACAGGCAGTAGTCGCGATTATCCTTAAGCATTCTGACGAGTTGGTTCACCGAGGCGTCGCCGTCATTGAGCGCCATTTCGCCGGCGCGTTGGACGAAGGACGGGGCGCAACTAATGATAAATTCATTGAGCTGGGCGGAGCGTTGGGCAAGATCGCGGCGGGCGACCAGCCAGCCGAGGCGCCAACCGGTCATGCACCAGGCTTTGGAGAAGCTCTGGACGACGAGAACGGCGTCATCGCGGGTCGCGAGTTGGAGAATGCTGGGGACGATGGGGCGACCGTCATAAACCAGCCGTTCATAGACTTCGTCGGCGAGCAGCCAGAGGTTGTGGCGGCGGGCGAAATCGAGCAATTGTCGTTGCTCTTCGAGGGTGGCAACCCAGCCGAGGGGGTTGGACGGAGAGGTGTAAATGAGGAGGCGCGTGCGGGGCGTGAGGGCGGCTTCGAGCTGGGCGATGTCGATGGTGTAGCGATTGTTTTTCAATGGCTGCGCGAGTTCGATGGGACGGGCTCCATACATCTGAAGGATGGAGCAGGCGTTGGGCCAGGCGGGGGTGAGGACCAGGGCGTCATCACCGGGATTGATGGTGCAGCGGACGCCGACATGGAGGGCCTGGACGCCGGAATTGGTGACGACGATTTCGTTCTCCGGATTGAGCGCGACGCTCTGATGGCGATGGTAATAACGGGCGACGGCCTCGCGAGTGGAGAGGAGGCCGGAGTTGGGCGTGTAGTAGGTGAAGCCATCGCGCATGGCTTTGGCGGCGGCCTGTTTCAGGAACTCCGGTGTGGGCAGGTTCGATTCGCCGAAGTAGAGCTTGAGGACATTGTCCATCGTCATGGCGATTTCGGCCAGCTCACGAATACGGGAGTTCGGAACGGCGAGAGCGGAGTCGGCTACAGCGATGGACACGTAAGGTTCATTATCCCAGATCGGGTTTCTCGCGCATCAGCGCTTCGATTTGCACGAGTTCAGTGGGGTAATCGCCGGTATAGCAGGCGTAGCAGAAGTCGCGGTTTTCATCCGATACGGCGCGACTGAGACCGCCGAGGGAGAGATAGCCGAGGGAGTCGGCTTCGATGAATTTGCGGATCTCTTCGATGGTGGAATTGGCGGCGATCAGATGCTGTTTGGTGGGGGTATCGACACCGTAGAAACACGGGGAAATTGTCGGCGGGCAGGAGACTCGCATGTGGATCTCCTTGGCGCCGGCCTTGCGAACCATGCGGACGATCTTGCGGGAGGTGGTGCCGCGGACGATGGAGTCGTCAACCAGCACGACGCGTTTACCTTCCAACAGATGGCGGACGGGGTTCAGTTTCAGTTTCACGCCGAAATCGCGGATGGCCTGAGTAGGCTCAATGAAGGTGCGGCCGACGTAATGATTGCGAATGAGCGCCTGACGGAACGGGATGCCGCTTTCGGATGCGTAGCCCAGGGCGGCGGCGACGCCGGAATCGGGAACGGGGACGATCACGTCGGCGTCGGTGGGCTGTTCCCGGGCGAGCAAGCGGCCCATCCATTCGCGGGTCTGCTGCACGGGGCGGCCGAAGACGATGGAATCCGGGCGGGAGAAGTAAACGTGTTCGAAGGCGCAATGGGCAAGCGGGCGCTTGGGCGCGAAGCGTTCGCGAGTGACGCCGCTGGGTCCGACGATGACCATCTCGCCGGGTTCGACGTCGTTCAAATAGACGGCGTCAATAAGGTCAAACGCGCAGGTTTCACTGGCGAATACGTAGCCGGCGCGGTGCTCGCTAAGTTCCATTTGCCCCATGGCGAGCGGGCGGAAGCCGTGGGGGTCGCGGGCGACGATGATTTGATCGGCGGCAAGAAACACCAATGAAAAGGCGCCTTCCAGTTGCAGGAGCGCTTCACGAAGGGCGCCGGCCATAGTCCGTTCGCGGGAACGGGCGACGAGGTGCAGAATGACTTCGGTGTCGCTGGTGGCTTGGAAGATGGAGCCATCGGCTTCGAGTTCGCGGCGCAGTTCGGCGGCATTGGTAATATTGCCGTTGTGAGCGACGGCGATAGGCCCTTTGTTGCAGGCCACGCTGAACGGCTGGGCGTTCAGCATTTTCGAATCGCCGGTGGTGGAGTAACGCGTGTGGCCGATGGCCATGTGGCCCGGGAGCGAGGCGAGGACCTCCGGCGTGAAGATTTCGGCAACGTGCCCCATGTCCTTGCGGCAGTTGACGGAACGCCCGTTGCCACACGCGATTCCGGCCGATTCCTGCCCTCGATGCTGCAGGGCGTAGAGGCCGAGATAGGTTACGTTCGAGGCCTCAGGGTGGCCGTAGATGGCGAAGACACCGCACTCTTCATGGAGTTTATCGAACTGCGTATCATCATCTTCATCATGCATGTAGCATCCTCTCCAAACTCGTAGACCAGGGTTGGCGAAGTTCATCAATGCTGGCGTCGATACGGTCGGCGATCACCAGTTTTCCTGCATGTGTGGTTCCAATGTCCACGGCTTCCACTTGGAACTCATCGGCAATTGCTTTGATCTCCTGTACTTTGGCGGTGGATATCAGAATTCGCGACGGCGCTTCGTGGAAGAGTTGGATTTCTGGGTTTTCGGTGGCGGGGAGCGTGACGACGGCGCCGATACCGCCGAAGCTGGATTCGGCGAGAGCGACGGCTAGGCCGCCATCGGAAATGTCGTGCGCGGACTCGGCGAGGTTGCTGTTTACGATCTTGCGAATGGCGCTGTGGACCCGTTTCTCGTAGTCCATATCGAGCGCGGGCGGCAGGCCCCAGGGACCGCCCACGATGACATTGGCGTACTGCGTGCCGCCGAAGTGCGTGAGCGTGGAATCGCGGAAACCGCCCAAGAGCAAGACGGTTTTTCCGGTGCTTTGGAACTCGATGGGCGTGGGCTTTCCGACCTTCATCACACCGACAATGCCCATGACCGGTGTGGGGTGGATGCCCTCGCCGAGCGTCTCATTATAGAGGCTGACGTTGCCGCCGGTGATAGGCGTTTCGAAGTGCAGGCAGGCGTCGGCCATGCCTTCAATTGCTTCGACGAGTTGCGCCAGGATTTCCGGCTTTTGCGGGTTCCCGAAGTTGAGATTGTTGGTGGCGGCCAGGGGCTGGGCACCAACGGTGGAGACGTTGCGGCAGGCTTCGGCGACGGCGAGTTTGGCGCCTTCGCGAGGGTCGAGCGAGCAGTAGCGGCCGTTGCCATCGAGCGAAATGGCGACGGCGGTATCGGTACCTTTGATACGCACAACCGCGGCGTCGCCGCCAGGGCCGTAGAGCGTGTTGGTGCGCACCATATAATCGTACTGTTCGTAGATCCACTTTTTGCTGCAAAGGTCGCCGGAACTTAGCAAGCGAATGAGTTCGGCCTTCAGATCGCCAGCGGTGTAAGCGGGCGCGTCCATGGGGGCTTTGCGCGCCGGCTTGGAGTAGGGACGCGTATAAAGCGGTGCTTCGTCGGCGAGTTCGCGGTTGGGAATTTCGGCGACAATTTCGCCGTGGTTGAGCACGCGCAGCAGGCCGGTATCGGTGACGATGCCGATTTCAGCGGCGTCGAGTCCCCACTTTTCGAACACATCGAAGACTTCCTGCTCGCGGCCTTTGACGGCGACGAGCAGCATGCGTTCCTGCGACTCGGAGAGCATGATTTCGTAAGGCGTCATGCCGGTTTCGCGCTGCGGAACCTTGGCCAGATCGATCTCAATACCGGTGCCGGCGCGGCTGCCCATTTCGCAGGTCGAACAGGTTAAGCCGGCGGCGCCCATATCCTGAATACCTACCACAGCGCCGGTGGCCATCACTTCCAGACAGGCTTCCAGAAGGAGCTTTTCCAGGAACGGATCGCCCATCTGGACGTTCGGCCGTTTCTGCTTGCTTTCTTCGGTGAACTCGTCGGACGCCATGGTGGCGCCGTGAATGCCGTCACGGCCAGTCTTTGCGCCCACGTAAATGACGGGGTTGCCGACGCCGTGGGCCTGGCCGAGGAAGATCTTTTCCTTCTCAATCACGCCGAGGGCGAACACATTGACGAGCGGGTTGCCGGAATACGACTTATCGAAGACGCATTCGCCGCCGACGGTGGGCACGCCGAAGCAGTTGCCGTAGTGGGAAATACCGCTGACGACGCCTTCGACGATGCGTCGATTCCTGGGAATATCGAGCGGCCCGAAGCGGAGAGAATCGAGCACGGCGATGGGACGGGCACCCATGGTGAAGATATCCCGGAGAATGCCGCCGACGCCCGTGGCCGCGCCCTGAAAAGGTTCGATAAAGCTGGGGTGATTGTGGCTTTCGATCTTGAAAGCGACGCCGAGGCCGTCACCGATGTCGATGATGCCGGCGTTTTCACCGGGTCCGAGAAGAACATGTTTACCGCGGGTGGGCAGCTTGCGCAGATGGACGCGCGAACTCTTGTAGGAGCAGTGTTCACTCCACATAACGCTGAAGATGCCGAGTTCGGTAAGGTTCGGCTCTCGGCCCAGAATGGAAAGAATTTTGGTGTACTCGTCCGCGGTCACATTGTGCGCAGTGAGTATGTCCGGGGTGATAGTGGCCATGGGTTATTTCGCCGCGAACGCGCATACCATTGAACGGAAGACTGTGAGGCCGTCTGTAGAGCCCATTAACGCGTCCGTAGCGCGTTCCGGGTGAGGCATCATGCCGAGCACGTTGCGTTCCCGATTGCAGATACCGGCGATGTCGCGGAGGGAGCCGTTGGGGTTATCGACATAACGGAAAACCACGCGGTCTTCGGCTTCGAGTTCATCGAGCGTGGCTTCATCGGCGGTGTAGCGGCCCTCGCCGTGGGCGATGGGGAAAGTGACTATCCGGCCTTTTTCCGCTTGGTTGGTGAAGGGCGTGTCCGTGGTCTCAATTCGCAGGCCGACGGGCTTGCACATGTACCGGAGATTCGTGTTGCGGACCAGCGCGCCGGGCAGCAGGCCGGACTCGGTAAGGATCTGGAAGCCGTTGCAGATGCCGATGACCAAACCACCTTTGGCGGCGAAAGCCTTCACCGCGCCGATGAGGGGTGAGAACTTGGCGATGGCGCCGCAACGGAGATAATCGCCGTAGGAAAAGCCGCCGGGGAGGATAACAGCGTCGATATCGTTCGGAATGGCGGCGTCGCGATGCCACAGCATCTCCGCTTTTTCCCCAAGATTGGCCGTGACGCTGAACTGCGCATCGTGATCGCAGTTTGAACCGGGAAAGACAACTACGCCAAATTTCACTTTACTTCAGGGTAGCATTCCGGGCGGGGCATAGGCGTTAAAATAATCGCGTCGCCAGAGTGACCTCGGTCGCGAGCGCGCCCGTCTCGGGTGCCCGGTTGATTGCAATTTCCCAGAACGCCTAGGACCGTATCGGGGGCACCGCGCGAAGAAATTGGCGCAGCTTATGGAGAGAACTGATGGCGCGGTAACACCGTTTCGGGGGCATGGACCGAGAGAAACGCTACACTACGCCATTTATCGTGAGTATGGGACGCAAAACCTCATTTCCGCCAGACCGCAGCATACTTTGTCCGGTATTTGGGGTCTCGCTCCCTGGCCATCAACCGTTCGGCCGTAGCCTGGATGTTCCGGTCGCTGACGAGGTCGTAAACGCGTCGGAGGACAACCAGAATGTCGTAACGAATCAACGTGCAGTTCTTTTCAGAAGTACATTCCTCAAAGCGGAGCACGAGCCCCTTCAATAGCGCGTTGCGCTGTGGCTCGCCCGCAACCCCGACCTTCCACAGCGATTGCAAGCAGTGGCGGGCGGTCACAAAGTGCTCATCCTTAGAAACTTTCAGCAAGGCTGTCAGATCCTTTGACATTCGCTGCTCGGGGTCGCTCTTCGCAAGGTTGGAGAGCACCTGGGCCGCGATTGAGCGTTGCCGGTTGTCACCATCCTGCAGCGTGAGTAGCAAATCATCCCATAGTTCGTATGCCCACGCGACGGGCTTCTCGGTTGCTTTCAATAGTCCTTCGAAGGCCCGATTCTGACTGTCCTTGCTGGGCGAACGCAGCCCTTCAAGCAGTTCACTGAATGGCGTTGGTGACGTTTCGGTCATCGACATGCCCCTAGCCCTTTTGCGCCAACTGAATCAAGTTGCCGCAGGTATCCGACAACACAGCCGTCGTCACAGGGCCCATCGCCACTGGCGGCTGCGTGAAGGCCACCCCCAAGGCGCGCAGACGTTCGTACTCGGCCTTCACATCGTCCACCCCAAACGACGTGAACGGAATTCCGTCGTGCAGCAGCGCATTTTTGAATGGGCCTACAGCGGGATGACTATCGGGTTCCAGCAGGAGCTCTGTGCCATCGGGGTCAATGGGTGAGACCACCGTAAGCCACCTAGCCGCTCCCATTGGGATCTCCGTCTTTTTGACGAAACCCAACTTGTTTGTGTAGAAATCAAGCGCCTTGTCTTGATCATCCACAAAGACGCTACTCACAACGATCCTCATTAGCGGCTCCTTTTGTCGGTCTGTTTTGGCCACCGTTCGGCGATCGCGCCGACCGGTTCCGTGTGCACGTGGTGAAACTTGAACTTGCCTTGCCGGATCGTTGAAACGAGTCCAGCCGACTCCAGCACGTCGAGGTGCTGCGAGATTGCCTGGCGCGTTAATCCGATCTGATGCTTCATCGCCAACCGTGTGCATAGTTCGAAGAGCGTCTGGCCGTCCCGGTTCACAAGCTCGTCGAGAATTGCTCGGCGTGCCGGAACAGCGATAGCCTCGAAAACATCGCTCACTCGTTCAATCATAGGCAAGTCTAGACTTGCCTGTCAAGGGCGGCGTCGCCCGACAAAGTAACGATAAGTCGCGCAGTGTAGACTGAACTAGTACAAACTGTCCCGAAGTCCGGTTCTGGGAAGTTGCAACAAAACGTGGATTCGAGATTGATCGTCTGCAGCCGAGGACATTTTGGTCGCAACTTACTGTAACGCCTATGTCCGGGCGGGGCGCTTGCCTTCCACTCATTTCGCCGTGCTACGGTGTATATACAGATGGCGGTCAAGTTCGAATGTGACGAAAACAAGAACCGTACAAATATGGCGAAACACGGTATCGAATTCGCCGCAGTGGCGCCGGTGTTCGAGGATCCGCTGTCGTTGACGATTCCGGACCGCGTGGCCGGCGACGAACGGCGTTACCGATCGATTGGCGCGGCGCTGAATGGGGTCGTGCTTCTGGTGCATACGCTGCGCGAGGTTTCTCGAAACGACGACCTGATCCGCATCATCCCGGCGCGGTACGCAACAGCATCGGAAAGGAAGGCTTATGAAGAAGGGGAACTCTAAGGCGCAAAACGCGGAGATGCAAATCCTCGCGGCGCCGCCGGACGCGCAAATCGATACCAGCGACATTCCTGAGACTACCGACTGGACGGGCGCGGTGCGGGGACTGTTCGCGCGGCCTGAGACGCGGCAAATCAGCATCCGGCTCGCCGCCGCCGACCTGGTAACTGCAAACCGCCTGGCCGCCGCCAAGGGCCTACCCTATCAGACACTCATTAAATCTCTGTTGCATGAAGCGCTTGAGAACGAGAGTAGACGGCTTCGGCGCTATAGCGCTATGTTACCCTACCTCTGACTCCTGCCTTACCGGAAACGATGCCGTATCTTCAACTTCTGTTCCTTGCGCACCTTTTCGTCCTTGTCTATTGGAATTGGCGCACTGCCCGGCGACTCTTCGCCTCCGATTTCCCCGCGCTTTTCGCGACGCTGCTGTTGGCGTGGGCCAACTTGATTCACACCGCGCAGGTGGCCTCGCTGGTGGGCCTGCTGGACGTACCGCTGGCATATTTCGGTATTTCATTGGGTATTTCTTCGATGTACCGGACGTTCTTCGCTTGGGCTTGCCGGGAAGCGGCGCCGTCGGATGGCCTGAGTTTTCGGGGCGTTTGGGGGCAGTTACGCGGCAGTCTCTTCTCGCTCGTGCTGCTGGGCGCGCTGTTGTTAATCGCCGCCGGCGTGGTGCTGATCGCGCTCGCCGTGCTGCCGAATAATTGGGACACCCTGGCGTACCGGTTCCCCCGCGTCCACTTTTATCTGAACTCGGCGGCGCTGGTTCACCCCAGCAAGGGGTTGGACGCGCGACTGCTTTTTTATCCTTACAACGGAAGCCTGCTGTATCTTTTCCTGGGCGAGTATCATCTCACCGGCGTCACCTGGAATCTCGTGTCGGTATTTGGGTGGATAATGGCGGGTCTAGGCGCATTCTATTTTCCGCTGTTCCTAGGCGGTACCGTACGAGCCGGGATGTTTTCGGCCTACGCGTTGTTGACGGCGCCGATTGTGCTCTGCGTTGCCAACTCCACCAATGACGAGTTGCTGGCTGGCGCGCCATTGTTGCTAGGCGTGATTTTCCTGGCGGATTGGATGCGCAACCGGACCGTCGTGAGCCTGATTTTCGGGCTGATGGCCCTGGGAATCTCCGTCGGCGTGAAGCTACATTTGATGTTCTATGGACCGGGGCTGTTGATCGCGGCGGCGCTGGCCGCGCGTTATTACCGGGAAGACGCGGCGGCGCTTTGGAAAGAGACGTTGCGGCCGAAGATGCGGATGCTGGGCGTGGGGATGCTGCTTGTGGTCCCGTTGGCGGTGGGATTCATGGTGACGAACTATGCGTCCGCGGGGATGCTTACTAACAGCGCGTTTAACAAACAGGTTTTGAACTCGCCATTCCATTTCGGCGCGGCGATACAGAACTTGCAGTTACTTACCGCGCAGTTGTTGATTTCACCGCTGCCGGACCACGTTCGCGCGTTCGGTCAAGCCAAGGGCGAGGAAGCATACAAAGCCACCAATGAACTAACGAATAAAACCATCTTCAAGAATGTGAAGCAAGGTCCGCCGTACACCAGCGCCTTCTATACGTTTCGCGGCATTTCCAGCCCCAACGCCCAGTATTACTACGAAGAAACGCTGTGGATGGGCATGGTTCCCTGGGCCATTCTGGCAGCGCTGATTTGGATGATTGCCCGTAGGCGTGAACAGACTTTGCCTATTTGGGTTTTGCTGCTCTCGCTGCCGGCGTGGCATGTGGCTTTGTGCGCGATTCACATCTATGTCGAGTGCATTGGCACCTACTATGCTTACGCGGCGCCGGTTGGCGTGGCGGGATTGGGGCTGATCTGGGAGCGGATGCGGAACTCGGATAGCGCCATCGGCCGTTACGGCAGCCAGTTCCTGGTACTGGTGCTGTTGAGCAATACGCTGCTGGCCGGGACGCTATTGTTCAGCGGCCAGAAGCGGGACGTGACGCAGGCCTTCCGCGTCACGGACGCGGAGACGCCGGTCAGCCAGACGTCGCCATCGTTGCGAAATGCGCTGTCCAAGGCCAAGCAGGTCTACATTACTTATACGCATTGGGAACTGCTGTATTGGAACCTGATGCGGCTGAATCCGGCGGCGCGGTACTTCACCGGAAACTACCCGCCCGAGGCCAAGATCGATCTGTTCCTGTGGCCGTACTATTCGCAGGTTGCGTGGGACGCGCCGATTCCGATCCGGGCGGGCCGGATGGGCGAGTTCAAGCTGCTGGGGACAATGTCGGCGGGTGGCGAAGTGGTGGTTTGCGGCGGTCCGACGTGTTTGGCCGAGTGTCCCAATTGTGAGGATCTGTTCCTGTTGCCGCTGCGATTCCAGCGGAAAGCGCCCGCCATCGATTTATTTATGGCCGGTCCGACGCAGGGCCTGAATGCCGCGCAAACCGGCTTCGTACGGTTCACGCTGTTCAACGCGCAGACGTTGGCGAACAGCCCGTCGGCGTGGGTGCCGCTGGCGGAGTTACCCAAATTCAAAACGAACGTGCCGGACCAGGCGTTTGACCATGTGCTGGTGGAGACAAGCTGCGAATCCGCGCCTACCTGTCTGATTTCGCGGACGACGATCCCGCTGACGCCGGGGCTGCGGCCGTTGGTGGACCAGATGCCGGAGTTCAGCCCGTCGCTTGACGCGGCGCAGGTGTCGACGATCTTCGGCGCCGGCTGGGAAGGGACGGAAGGCAGCGGGTATTGGAAGTTCCAGTGGAAGCTGCGTCCGGGGACGAATAAGCTGGACGCGACGTGGACAGGCGGCGGCGGCGAGAAGGCGAGCGATGAATTGACGGTTTCGTTGATAACCGAAAAGCAGGTGCTGATTCACCGCAAGTCCTACAACTCATACTACGTGGGCACGTGGTATCCGTCGAAGAATCCGTCGGCAAAGGGGTACGCGGCTTGGGATCCGAGCAATATTTGGACGGGAAAGAAGATGGAGTTGGCAGCGAAGCCTTGATGGACCGAATCACTGAACCGCGTCCGTACGAGACACCGTCCCATATGCGGCGGCCCAGTAACGCATGGCAAGAATTGCCATCTTTTGCCATGTGTGATACGGTGATCCGTGTGGAGGCTCTTTTGTGCAAACAATGAACATTTCGCTGCCCGATCAGCTCAAGGAGTTCGTTGAAGGTCAAGTGGACTCTGGTCGATACAGCAGCGTCAGCGAGTATGTGCGCGATCTCATTCGAGACGACGAAAAACGTAAAGCTCAGGAGAAGCTCGAAGCACTCCTTGTTGAAGGAATCCAAAGTGGCGAAGCTACGGAGATGACTCGCCAAGACTGGAGCGACATTCGAATGGAAGCACTACGGCTGTTTGAGGCGCGCATTGTTCGGAAGCCGGCCTAGTGTTGGTAACAGTCCGTAAACGCGAATCCGCAAAACGCGATCTCATCGCGCAGTGGGTCTGGTATGCCGAGAACGCCGGCATCGATACCGCCGACCGGTTTTTAGAAGCCGCCGATTCAACCGCTTCAATGCTCGCCGGTCAACCAGAGGCTGGGTTTCGATTCTTCGTCAGGAGGCCTGAACTGCAAGGTATCCGCCGATTTCCCGTCGGAGACGGTTTTGATAAAATCCTGCTCTTCTACTTCCCCTTGAAAAACGGCATTGAACTTGTTCGGGTAGTTCACGGGAACAGAGACCTTGAGAGGCTCCTTCAGGAGGGTCTCTTTGGATAGCGATGCGGATTTTGGGGTAACCGCCCATTGCCGGCTTTTCCGGTGACCGCTGATTGCCGGCTCATTTCGGTGAGCGCATGGGGACCAGCGCGAGCTTGTCGATGTACGGGAAAGGGCCGTCGCTTTCAAGCCGCAGAGTAAGCTTTCCCTTAGCAATATTGAAGACGCCGCCGGCGAACCAGCGTTGCGCCGCGGGATAGTCGCCGCCAGTTGGATTGCCGCAAAATTCCTTGTTGACCAACTTGCCATTGAGGAATAAGGAAATGGGGCGGGCTCCTTCGGTGGCGTAGCGGGCGTAGATCTCATAGTTGTCGGTGGCGGGGATATTGACCTGGTATTCGGCGGATGCAGGGACTTTCGGGGTGGTCAGGACGCCGATGCTGGGCCCGAAGACGGCGTTGTCGGCAACGGCGTTTCCGGCCGAAATCATCTCCGCCTCAACGACGATTGCGTGTGGACCTGGCGGCGCGACACTGGCCGTGACGGTCGCGGTAACAGGCGGAGCAGCGGAAATCGGCGCCGCGGCTGTAGGCTGCACCTGGCTTTGAACGGGAATTCCCGGCAGTGACAAAAGGAACAGCCGTTCGCCGCCGGTATTCAGAAGTTCCGTACGCTCAATCCCCGATGCGGCGGGCCAAGCCGCTTCCACCATTACGGATCCCTGCATGACAATACACTTTCCCGCTCGTAGCTGGTCCATCAGCCACGGCATCTGATTCACGCCGCCCCAACTACGAAACAGTCCGCCAAAATGGTAGCGAGTCGCGTCGGGATAGACGCTCTGCAACACAGGCGCATGCAGCCCCTTTGTATATTCATCGCCGAAGAGTAGATTGGAAACCAAATCCGACGACAAATAGAATCCGATTACCTGGCAGTTTGCCATACCGGCGAGAGTTCCGTGAATTTGAGAAACTGCGGTGTTGGTGGCGCGCCTCGTTTCGGTCCACCGCGAGATCATCCGCCAGCTTGGATAGAAACTTGCAAGGACAAGCCCCGCGACCGCCATCCGCGCAATCCGGCCACCCTGGACAAGGACAAGCGCGATTCCCAACGCTAGCGCCGCGAAGGAGGGAATTAAATAGCGGGCTCCGGGATGTTTGACGACGACGGCGAATTGCACAAGGCAGCATAGGATGGCCAGCAGGAGAGGCTTGCGCATCTTGGGGACTAAGATCGCAAACACCAACAGAGACACAATCCAAACCGGCAGAAAGGCTTCCATCACGAGCATCTTCCGGGCTCCTTCGAGGAGGTCGGCCGCGGTTGGCGCGCCCGATTCCCCGCCGCCGTACATTCCTCTATGAGTAACCAGCGCCTTCAGCCACTCCCCGAAGAACGACAGCCTTCCGGCGATCGGCAAAATAAATACGAACCCAGCAACCACGGCGGCAGCGGCGAAGCGCAATCGAGCGCGCCAGGTTGGAAGAAGGAGCGCCATCACGACCAGCGGAAGGAAGGTAATCTTTGAGGTAACGCCCGCCGCGAAAGCAATGCCCGCGATAATCGCCCATCGATCGGCATCGCGCGGGTCAACCTCGCCATTGCCTAACCGCGCGCAGGCCAGCTCAAAAAATGGCAACATAAAGAGCAGCGAGCAGACCATCAGCAAAGGTTCCGGCGTCACCCGGGCGAGCGACGTGAGCGTTACCGGGAACAGGAAGATCACTCCCTGCAAAGCGATCGCCGCCGCCAGGGAGCCCGATACGGTATATGCGCGGCGTCCGGCGTACAACAATGTGCTAACCAGCAAGCCGAGGAGGATCAACCTTCCGAAGTTCAGGTATCGTTCCGGATCGCGAACCACATCCTCAATCACCGAATGGCAGTCTCCAGTCAGGCAGGATGCCGCATGACGCACAACAAAGGCGCCCGCCAGCAGGACCTGCAGCGGAGTTCCCGGATGGTCGATATGGATAGGCGCGCGCAGGGCTATGATGTTTAGCGCGTTGAGGGCGTAGACGTACTCCGGATCGGAGTTCTCACCCACATAATACGGCCCCTGTGTCGCCGAGGCCCACAACGCGGCAATGGCCACAAACAGCGGTACCGCCGCCAATACAATCCGATGGTTATGCGGGATTTTCGTTCGCATTTTCGACTTTCTCAAGTTCAATTTCGACGAAGCTGCCGAACTGCGCTGACAACTTAATCAGCCAGCGGTCAAGAGCTGTGACGAGCGGCCAGGCGCCGGGCGGGATCAGGCTCCATTTCTTCAATCCGCCGGCCAGCCAGAAACGCAGCGGCGTGTGCGGCCGGTAATGTCTGATTTGCAATCGCGGAAAAAGCCGCCGGAAACGCTCCACGTCGCGCTGGAAGACAATCCACGCCAGGGCGCCATTCGCGCCGCAGAGCGGGCCGTCGGTGGCGAAGGCCCATTTGGTCGCCTCCGGCCGGAACGGCTCATGATGGATGTATTGCAATACCCATTTGCTGATCCAGCCGACGTGCTGATCCTGAATTAATATTCGCCCCCCTGGCAGGAGGCAACGGTCAAGCTCCCGGAACAATGCTTCGGCATCGGGAATGTGATGGAGTACATTCCACATGCAGACGAATCGAATCGACCGATTCGCGAATGGCATTGCTGTGCCGTCCACGACCGCGTCCACGCCGTCATAGGCGAGGATGTCCGTTGTAACAATTTCGGGGACGGCCAGTTTGACGAACCCCGCGCCAGAACCTAACTCAACGGCCAGGCCTTTATTGGGAGTCCGGTCCAGACACTCTCTATACCGGGCGTATATTTCTTCGTACAGAGACCGCAGGCCGTATTTTCCGAGCAGGACTTGCCGTATCTCGCCGGCGCGGCCGGGGTCATTCAGGTCGTCCATATTAACCCAGCCCACACTTGATACGAACGAATCCGATGACTGTCATGCGCAGCAGTTGGAAGCCATTTCGGAAGCGGCTGATGTTAGTGGATCCGTACGTGCGCGCCGCATAGCGAATGGGGACGTTTATCACGCCTAGATGGAGAACGGCGGCGGGGAAAAGCAGCTCGAAATCGCCAAAGGGATCGAAGTCGCCAAAATCGGCGCGCCAAGCCGCCATTCGTTGATAGTCGTCGCGCGCCATTAGTTTGGTGCCGCACAGCGAGTCGCCAAGTTGGGCATTCAAGACGTAACTTAAGCTCTTAGCGAAGAAGATATTCCCCAACTGATTCAGGAAGCGCATGGCCTCGCCTTCCATGGGATACACCAGGCGGCTTCCATTGATGAAGTCTCCGAGACCATCGACGTAGGCGGTATAGAACCGGGTGAGCATTTCGGGCGGCATGGTGAGATCCGCGTCGAGAATAGTTAGCAGCGGCATAGTCGCCATGGAGAAACCGAGGCGGACGGCGTCCGATTTCCCTTTCCCCGTCTGCTGCGCGGATAGGATCCGAAAGCGGTCCGAATAGGCCAGCCGAACCCTTTCAATCTCCTCCCAGGTCGGGTCCGACGAATGGCCCTCCACGAAGATAACTTCCAGCGGGCAGCCCAGGTCCGGCATTCGTTGCAGCGCCGATTCGATGTTGCCAAACTCGTTCCGCGCGGGAATGACAATGGAGAGGCCGGGCCTGTGCGTGGAGGCAATCACCGGGCGCAACGTGACAATGCAGCTCAGAGCCATCCAGCGAATCAATGGCAGAATCGAGCAAACGACATTCACGAGATGGCCTAGGCCCGCCAACTTCCAGGGGGAATAGCCGCAAAGCGTGAAGTCCACGACTTCGTAGCCGCTTAACCGGGCCAAGGTCCGGATATCGCTAACCGTCAGGAACGATGTTGGAACTGGGGCCTTGCGGATGCCGATCGCATTGGCCATCTCATAAACCGGCTTCAGATAGGGGTTGTAGAGTACGGCAATGACGCGCGAATGCCGTGAAAGCGACGGCAGGATGCCCTGCAGCACGCCTTGCACATCCAGCGAATAGTTCAGCGAGCCGTTTATCAAGACAGCGACGCGTCGCTCCGAATCCCCGCTGAACGACGCCAGCGAAGTTACACGACTTTTTGATGGAGAATCGATCGCTTCCAGAATGGCGCCGGAGTCATGATCCAACGGCATATACTGCACCAACTCGTCATAGTATTTCGCGAACGTCGAAATTTGCGCGGCGAGCGTGCTTTTTAGGAAACTTAGCGCGCCGCCGGAACTCACCTCGCGGCAACCTCGGCAAGCGGTTCCGGAACCGCCGGGGCCGGAGCATCCCGTTGGACCAGGCGCACACGAAGCCACTTCATCAACGGCTTCTCAAAGTAGAAGTGCGACAAGTAACCAAGGCCGATAACGATGGCGATATAAGTCCAGAAGACCGATTTTTGCTTGAAGTCCACCGGACCGGATACCAACGTGTAGTAATAGATCGCGACCTGCACCGGGAAATGGATCAAGTACATCGAATACGACATGTCGCCGAGAATCCGCAGCGGCTTCACGCTAAGGAATTTGAAGAACGGCGGGAAGAACAACGCGGCGGTGACCAGCATGGGGAAGACGCCGAGCGTAATGTCCTGGTTGAATCGGGGCCCGAGATACATCGCCATCGCGGTGTTGCCATTGATGTAGGACTGGATGCCAGTTAGAATCAGCACCGCTCCCGCCAGCGCCGCCGCCCCAATGTACTCCATGATTTTTCCCGCGTTCTTCACCTTTTCATAAAGGAAGTGCAGCAGGCCGCCCATGAAGAAGCAATACCCGACACGCGTGAAGGGCTCGTTCAGCATGGGGACATTGGGAATGGGGCCGCGAATGTGTACGTGCAGGAAAAGCATCATCAGACCGAGAGCGATCAGCGCGCGATTCTTCCGGCCGAAACAGGCGGCGTAGAACAGGAAGTACATGCCCATTTCGAGAGCAATGCTCCAGGCCGGGGCGTTGAATGAATGGCCAACCTCAATCCAGCCGTAGTTAAGGAAACTGAGCTGAAGGAGCATGTGATAGATGTCGTTGTTGCCATAAACGAAGGTCGTGTTCGACTTGGCGAATACGAGGTATTGGAGGAACGCCGTTAGCAGCAGGGTGGCGACGTGAAGCGGATAAAGGCGAGTCAAGCGCAAGACGGCGAAGTTAGTTAGTGTGATCGCTTTATTGCCGATCATCTCGCCGTATTTCCAGAAAAAGATAAACCCGGAAAGTACGAAGAAGAACTCCACGCCGATCCAGCCGAACTTGTAGACCAGGATCAGTTGATCCCAGAACGGGTTGGTGTTGATGATCGTTTCATTCCACTTATCGTTCAGATTTCTGTAGTGCAGGATCACGATCATCAGAGACGCGAGTCCGCGCAGACCGTCGAGCGGGGTCAAACGAATGCTGGAATTGGAATCGGACAACGGAAACCCTTTCTGCTTTACGGGAAAGCACCAGTGTAACGGAGGGGGCGGGTAAGGTAAACCCCTTGGTTTTTGGTCCACTCCCTGACTGTCGTGGCTCGGAATCGGTTGCGTCGATTACCGAGCCGGGAGCGTCAGCGAGCCGGTGTCTTCCTCAACGCACATGGCCCCGGCTCAGCGTTTTGTGAACACGAAAGTGCCGAAACAAGCCGGTGTCGTGTTGCCGCCCTTTTCCAATGGCTCAAAGAACTGGAAATATTTGCGCGTCGCCTGAGCGGCCTTTAGCGCAAACTCTTCCGGCCAATCCATGCAATAACGGACATAATCGGCGAAAAATCTTTGGAAATAGCCGGTTCTCGCACGCTCATTCCCCTCCGGCGACATCGTCATTCGCCAGTTCGGATAATGCGTCAACTCCAGATCCATTTCGCGTCCGGTCGCCATCAGCTCATCCGGCCGGAACAGGTGCTTATCTTCTGCCTGACTCTTGTCGACATCGCGGCGGCTATAAAACTGCATGGTCGCCACGAAATGAGCGATCAATTGCCGCTCTTCCGCTGTACAGACGTGGCCGCCGCGGGTCAGCGCGTCTTCAATAAACTGACCCAGGAAACCCATCATCATGTAGCCGTCGTAGTAGGGCTCTTCGCAAACCAGCAGTCCGCCGGGCGGCAATACCGCTGCGCATCCGCGCAGAAATCCATCCACGTCGGCAATGTGGTGCAGCACGCTGCGCAACAGGATCAACGATACCGAACCCAGCGGCAGCAGGGCCACATCTTCGGCCTGCAAAATTCCAAAATCCACTCTCGCCGCTTGCACTGGCAGACCCGCCAATTTCTTCTGCACAATGCCGCAGAAAGCGGGCGATGGATCGGAAATCAGCAGATGCCCCATATCCGGTTGCAGCGCGAGGCCGATGGAAATGCGCCCCGTCCCGCAGCCGATCTCCAGGATAGGCGCGCCCGCCGGCAAGCCGTGGCGGCGGCAAATATCCATCAAATATCCCGCCTCGCGCGTCAGCTCGTCGGTCGGGAATTCCTCCATGCCATACTGCCGGTCATAAGTGTCCTCGGCGTGCATGTAGGCGCGGGCGGCGGATATTTCGAAGGCCCCATTAACAACAGGCTTGGTGAGCAAAAAATCCTGCAGCGCGGAAGTGGACATTACTTAGTGCGCGGCCCGCTTCTCCAACACCGTGAAGAGGCTCTGCCCCACCGGCGGCCGGACCGCCGATTCCAACGGCCGCAACCACGGGACGATCAACTTATCAAACGTGGCAATCTGCGTCTCGGATTGCTCGGTTCGTTTGAACACCTTCGCATTTGCCCACCAGCCGAAGTACCCCACCAGATTCAAGTAATGAAGCTCGACCGGCTCAAACCCGGTGGCGCTCGCCAACTCCCGGACGGATTTCTTCGTGTAGCGGCGATAGTGCCCCAGCAGGTGATCGATCGGCCCGTAAAGCCCTTGAAAAGCGGGAATGATCAACACCACGCGTCCGCCATCCGGCAATATCTTCCAAAGGTTTCGAAGCGTCTGGTGGTCGTCCTGAATGTGTTCGAAAACGTTGAGACTGACCACGGAATCAAGATTATAGGCGCTCAGCTCAGCGACGGATTCCGGGTTGGAAGCGTCAATCTCCAGCGAGACGACATTCTTGAAATCGCGATGATTCTCCCGGTGGCGCGCGACGCAGGCGGCCTCCACGTCCAGGCCCACCACCAGTTCCCGGTCCAGAATGGTGCGCGTGAAATTTCCCATACCGCAGCCAATTTCCAATACTCGTTGGCCCAGCCATGGCTTGGCCAGCGCCAATTGCCAATCGAAGTAGCGGTGCGCCGCGCGCATCCGCTCCTGGTCGCGTACGGTGTAGTCGGCTGTTGGTGAAAGCGTCGCCATGAATAATTCGGTCCGCCAGTATTCAGGATAGCATCGGCGGTGTGTCATCCTAATGAGGAAGATTCCACCAGAATGGGCAAAGATTTGAAGCCATTCCCGGCCGGGTTACGGCTCGCCGTTCTCATCCCCTGCTACAACGAGGAGGCTGCCATCGCCTCCGTTGTCAAAGACTTCCGCGACGCCCTGCCGGATGCGGAGATATATGTCTACGACAACAACTCGAAGGACCGCACTTGCGCCGTAGCCGCCGCCGCCGGAGCGATTGTCCGGACGGAACCGCAGCAGGGCAAGGGCAGCGTCATGCGCCGCATGATGAGCGAGATCGATGCCGACGTCTTCGTCACCGTCGATGGCGACGATACTTACGACGCGGCCAGCGCCCCGCACCTCGTTCGCGCCTTGATCGATAACCGCCTCGCCATGGTCGTCGCCCGGCGCGTCCACATCGAAAAAGAAGCCTACCGCCGCGGGCATGTTCTTGGCAACCTGATGTTCACCCGCGCCGTCGAGTGGCTGTTCGGACGCACATTCACCGACATTCTCTCTGGCTATCGCGTCTTCTCCCGCGCCTTCGTGCAATCGTTCCCCACCGCCAGCCGCGGCTTCGAAATTGAAACGGAGCTGACGGTCCACGCGCTGACACTTAATCTCCCCGTGCAGGAAATCGACACGCCGTACAAGTCCCGCCCCGAAGGCTCCGTGAGCAAGTTGCACACGTACCGCGATGGCTGGAAAATTTCGCTGATGATCCTCCGTCTGTTCCGCACGGAGCGCCCGCAGTTGTTCTACACGCTCATCGGAAGTTTCCTGTTGGCCGTGTCGATCATCCTCATCATTCCGGTTGTTCTGGCGTTCATCGAAACCGGCTTGGTCCTCCGTTTTCCCACCGCGATTCTCTCCACCGGCATCGCGATCTCCGCGCTGCTCAGCTTTGCTTGCGGCCTGATTCTCGACACCGTCACCCAGGGCCGTCGCGAAGCTAAGATGCTGGCTTATCTGTCCGTTCCACGTCAGCTAGTGCCGGTCGCGCAGCCCAAACAGCCAGCAGCGGCGGCCACGCGATAAACGGGAGCCGCGCATAGACGCCAGCGCCACCACGAAACCCTCTCCCCCGCGTCTTCCCACTGCGCGCGCAAGCCACTCCGGATTTTGGTTTTGCGCCCGTCCCGCTGTCAGGCTATGGTGAAGGTATGACCTTGGAAGACATCAAGGAAGCGGTTGTCCATCTCTCTGAGGCGGAACGTGAGCAGTTTGCCCACTGGTTTGAAGAGTTGGCCGAAGCAGCATGGGACAAGGAAATCGAGAGTGACTTTGCGCCAGGCGGGCGCGTCGCGCATCTCGTCGAAAAGATTGATCGCGAAGTTGATCACGCAATCGCTTCTGGCAATGTCACTTCGCTGGAAGAAGGCTTGCGTGCGCGTCGTGAACAGCGCGCCAGGAAGCCGGTTTAGGTTCTCATCCCCTGCCGGAGTGCGAAACTACTTCGCGACGATGTTCTTCTGAATCCATGCGGCAAGGCCCCGTTCGTCGATCTCGCCCGCAGCAACCGCCAGCATGGTTTGAATAGCATCCACCTGATCAGCCACGAGCTTGTGGCCGTTGATGCTGAGGAACATACCAATCGAGAGGAAGGCGGCGCGCTTGTTGCCGTCCAGAAAGGCGTGGTTCTTCGCGATCCCAAAACCGTAGGACGCCGCGAGGTCGGCAAGCGTGCTGTCTGCGTTGTACGCATGGGTATTCAGCGGACGCGCCAGCGCGGAATCGAGAAGACCCTCATCCCGCAAGCCTGAGGCGCCGCCGAACATGGCAAGGCTTTCCTCATGCAGCATCAGCAGCGCCTTTTTGCTGATCCAACGTGGTTCGCCGGTCATTTCGCGAGGGCTTTGAAGGTTTCCCGGTATTCCTTCATGAACTCACGGCCAGCATCGAGCTGGTCCGCGATGGCCGGGTCGTAAGGCGTAATGAGATAGCCTTCCTTGGTCTCGATGGCAAAGAGGGTATCGCCCTTTTCGACCTTCATGCGCGCAAGCATCTCCTTCGGAATGATCGTGCCGGTCGAAGTCCCGACTTTGGTCAGTTTGAGCAAGGTCATGGCTGGTCTCCTTCTATACCTATAACCATTATAATGCCGATTCTGGGAAGTTTCCAGCGCATCCCAATATCCATCAGAATGCCAAGGACTTAGCCGCGCCTAAAGGCATCTCTAAGAGCGTGTCTAATAAGCCCTCATTCGAGCCTGTTTGCGGGTTCGTCTCGGCTTCCGCTTGACTGGCGCCAGTGTAACTCCTTAGCAGGTCTCGCCGTTACTTTCTTATCGCGCCGCGTTGCGGATTGTTGGACCAAGACGGCCGTCTTTTCGCGTGACGCAAGACTTCGGCCGTGCCGCCGGTAGCGGTAATGCCGGCGGGCTTTTTTCAGCAATGTGAATCCTTCTCCGCGAACGGCCACGTAGGTGCAAGCGCAAGCAGGGACATGGATCACGAAGCGCTCAAGCACATCCAGTGGCCAGCAATGCTCGTCACCCTCGCCGCCTCCTGGCTCGTCGCGTCAACATCAGATAAGAAAAGAAAATGGGGTTTCTGGACGTTCCTCCTGAGCAACACACTCTGGATCACCTGGGGCATCATCGACCACGCGTACGCACTCATCGCACTACAAATCGGCCTCGCCGCACTCAACATCAGAGGCGTCGAAAAGAACAAGAAAGAGTAGGCAAGCCACAACAGCACTGTGTCCTTCCGGCCGAAAGGACACGCTACGATGGATTGCGCGCAACACAAAGTGATGTCGACCGTCACCCCCTGGCACCAAACTTGCGCCAGACCCCTAAACAGTGCCACTCGACGGTGCTGTGAAGACGCCGTCATTCAACAGCGATGGCCGCGATCGGCGGCGACTCAACTCCGCCTATCGCGGCGACTATGGAGTGGCGGGCGCCAGGCAGAAATTCCGGCACACGAATATTGACCTGGACCAGTCCAGGGCTAACGACGCCTGCGTAATCCACCAGTGCCCGTTGTCCGCCAACGAAAACCGTCAATTCGTTCGCAAGGGCGGTGGGCGCGGCAGGCGCTTCGCCGTCTGGGATTGGCGAGATGGTTGGGCCAAAGCCGGTGCCGAACAGCGCGATCGAATCACCGGGTTTCGCAGGCCTCGTGGCCACGCCCGGGATGGCCCCGGTCTCGCCGGCCAGAACCCCATCGGTGTGAAGGGCCGCAGCCAATGAAACTCCGTCTTTGGGCGCGGTGACAAGGAAAAACCCTGGGGCGATGGGAATGATGGAGACATCAGACTCCCCTTCCCCATACGATTTGTAACTTCTATTGCCGCTGGTCCCGGCGGCAGGTTGCTTGGCGCGAGCACATTTAGTTGAGTGGGCGAGATGAAATAGATCGATGCATCCCGCCCTCCGATCTTGACACTCACGCCATCGAGAACGGAGGGCAACCGGTTGCCAACGAAGTCCGCATCGGTCCAAGTCCAGAGATTCGTACCAGTCAACGTTACCCACGACCCGGCCGGCACTCCGGAGGAAAAACTTGCTCCATGATTCGCCGTCGACAGTTGAGGGAAGACAACCCCCGCGGCCAACTGAGTAATCGAAACAGACTTCGCGCCGACACGGATCGATCCAGTACGGCCCGCATTCGAAGTATTGGGAGCCACCCGGATGCTCAGTTTCTCCGATCCCATGCCGCTGGGCCTGGAAATCAGGGTGAGCCATGGGGCATCGGACGCAGCACTCCACCGGCAACCGCGTTCATTCGAGCTTAAGGAGACATCTCCCGTGCCTCCGAGAGAATCAAATGTTGATGATTCCGCCTTCAGCTCGAAGGCACATGGCACCAGGACGCGAATTCGGAAGTTCGCCGAATCGATGAAGTAGACCTTGCCTTGAGCGTCTACAGCGATGCCGGTTGGAAATGCGAGGTCTGCTTCCAGGGCAGGTCCGTCGTCGCCTCCAAAGGCGCCACCCTTGCCTCCTTTGCCGGTGCCGGTGATTGTGCGGATGATCCCGTCGGGCGTAATCCGGCGGATGCGCTGGTTGGAGGAATCAGAGACGAACGTGTTTTTTTGAGCGTCGATCCCCAAACCCATAATGTCCCAAAAGCTCGCCTGCGTCGCCGGGCCGCCGTCCCCTGAAAAGGATCCGGTGGAATACCGGACTTTGCCGGCGATGTCCGTGAACTTGCCCTGCGGACTGATCGCGTAGATTTGATTGGAAATATCACCCACCAACATATTGTCAGCTGAATCTCCGGCGAGGCTATACGCATAGCAAACCTGATCCTCAAGCTTGCAGGACCTGATTCCTGGCCCCCAACCGGAGCCCATGATCCCGTTGGGTAGAATTGTACGTAGGCGAAAATTAAAGGCGCACGCAACGAACAGGGTGCCGTCGGCAGTGTACGAAAGCTGAAACGGCACCGCGAAGGTCGCATTCGCTGCCGGTCCGCCATCCCCCGTGTCCGTCGCCGTCCCATTTCCCGCAATCGTCTCAATCGCCGCGGATGGACTGCCCGGATTTGTGATTCTACGAATTCGATGGTTTGAAGTGTCAGCCACGACCAGACGACTCTCTTTGTCAAACGCAAGTCCCTGCGGCGACCACATTTTTGACTGCAGAGCGGGTCCTCCGTCTCCGCTGAAGCTGTTTCCCTGTCGAGATGCCACGAATTGTCCTGCAATCCGCGTAACAATGCCCGTAGCTGGAGCTGCCGCGTTCCGGCCAGCGCCGGCCGTTTCCGAATTCCGGCGCAACTCCTGCTCTACCTGCCGGCCACGGTCACCACAGCTGGTGTCCCATCCGGTACAGTTAGCGTCGTGAACACCGTTAAGACAGTGAACTTTAACCTACCCGGGTTCCAGTTCGCAGACTTGAACTTCGTGTCGTCAATTACACGAAGCGTCGAATTCCGATAACTATCGGTCCGGCGCTGGATTCGACGGAGCCGATGGTTGAAACGCTCAAGCATGGGAAAAATCGCCAGTTTTGAGCCTTGCTTTTAAGCACGATAAAATACAATTATCGTGCTCATAACGATACCCTTGAGAGATGCCATCGCCAACATGTAGCGCCGTGGCGTCCTGCGCTTCGTCTCCCTCGGAGGGAGAGGGCCTAGGCTTCCACCAGTAGCTTCCACCTTAACGTACTCTAAATTCCGTTTTCTGAGACTACGCCTTTTAGGAACGTAGAAATGGAGCCTTAGGTGGCAGAGGAATGTCCACTTCAACGTAGCTACCAGGAAGCGCCGCGTTAACCGCTGCTACGATCCCGGTGATGTGCTGCGGCCCGATAGGTTCTGCTGGTAGCGAAGGTTCTTGTCAGCTGTCAAAAACACCTCAAAACCGGCTTCTTCGGCGGTGGCTAAAAGAACGCCATTCTCAAGGCGACCCCACCCATGCTCTTCAGCCGTGGTGATCGAGTGCCCTACAAGGTGACGAACAAGACCGTAGGGGGCGCTTTTATCAAAAAGTATGCGCATCAATTGCGTGCGCAGGATCAGCCGGAGGTGGGGCTGCACTTCGTGCGGCAAAATCCAGGACCGACTGAATTTGCTCGCGGGTCACTCCATAGTTTTCGATGATCTCCTCAATGCTGGAGCCGTATTCAAGATTTTCGAAGATGACGGAGACGGGCATCCGTGTATCGCGCAGAACCCAGGCGCCACTCAGACGGCCTGGAACGCTCTCCACGATCGGACATTGTGACCAGTCAAGCAAAGCTGATGCCATAATGCGACGCCTCCTTCTCTTTCCGCATTACCGGATATATGGCGCCCTGTCACGGAATTCAAGGACCACCCCGTCCCGCGAATTTTGGCGCCGCAGCCGTCAATGACGTAGTCTTGCGCGTAATGTCAGCGGCTGCAGCCGCGCCAGCACAAACATGTGCCGTCCGTAGTAATAGTCCGAAAGAGCTGACGACAACGCATGAACCGCCGGAAGCACCCACAGCACTCTCATAAAGCCGCCACCAGCTTGGCCAGCAACGCCGTCCGGTCCGCAATCCGGTCGATCAAAATACTCTCATTCACCGCGTGCGCGCCCTCGCCGACTGTCCCCAACCCATCCAGCGTCGGCACGCCCAGCGCCGCCGAAAAATTCCCGTCGGAGCCGCCGCCCGTCGACGATTCCTCCAACACCACGCCCAGTTCCGCCGCCAATAAACGCGCCTTCGCGAACAACTCCCCGATCGCGCGCGTCCGCTCCATCGGCGGCCGGTTCAACCCGCCCGTCACTTCCAATCGGCAACGCTTGTCAAAAACCTTCAACCCGCGAAACTTCCTTTCCAACACGGCGGCATCCCGCAGCCGCGCCACTCGCAAATCGACTTCAACACAAGCGACAGCCGGCACCACGTTCGTCCGCGTCCCGCCGCGAATCACGCCCGGGTTCACCGTCATGCCCTTTGTCAAATCCGTGAACCCCGCAATCGCGTCAATCTGCCGCGCCAGTTCAATAATCGCGTTCGCCCCATTCGAAAAGTCCACTCCCGCATGCGCCGCCCGCCCATGCACCGTGACGTCATACCCGCCCACGCCTTTCCGCGCCGTTTTCAACTTCCCCGTCAATCCCGTGCCCGGTTCCAGCACCAGCACGCACTTCGATTGCAACGCCATTGACTCCGTCAACGCCCGCGATGAATGGCTGCCCACTTCCTCATCCGAATTCAACTGCAAAACGACCTTCGAAGGAACCGGAATATCCAGCGCCCGCAACGCGCGCATGGCATAGATGAAAAACGCCACTCCGCCCTTCATATCCAGCACGCCCGGCCCCCACAGCCGGCCCTCCGCCACGCGCCACGGCATGGTCTTCAAAATCCCCAATGGGTACACCGTATCCGTGTGCCCAAGCGCCAGAATTTGTCCGCTCTTTTTCCGCCCCGGCAGCGCGAACTCGACGAGCAGATGGTCCCCATACGAGCCGCCCTTCTTGCGGGTCAACTTCGCCTCGCCGCTCAGCATGTCGCAAAGCTGCTCGACATGCCGGTTCACCGCCGCGCGGTCGTCGCTGGGCGATTCACACTCCACCATCCGCCGAATCGTCTCAATAATGGCGCCTTGTTGCGCCTGTGCAAACGCGAGGATTTGGTCCATGCTCTGTTACAATCGCTAGTTTACATGGCTATTTTGGATATCGACGCCATTCGCGACATTCTGCCGCACCGCTACCCGTTTTTGTTGGTCGACCGGATCGTCGAGATGGAGCCGCATCGCATCGTCGGCATCAAAAACGTCACCGCCAATGAGCCCTACTTCATGGGCCATTTTCCCGACTTTCCCGTCATGCCCGGCGTCCTTATCACGGAAAGCATGGCGCAAGTCGCCGGCATTCTGGTGCTGAAAGAAATCCCCGACCGTCATCAGAAACTAGTCTTGCTCGCCTCCGTTGACGGAGCCAAGTTTCGCAGGCCTGTCCGCCCCGGTGACCAGCTTCGCATTGAAATGACGATGATCAGCAAGAAGGCAACCATCTGCAAGATGTCGGGCATTGTCACCGTCGATGGCGTCGTCGTCGCCGAAGCCACGCTGATGTGCGTCATCCGCGACCGCGTTGTGAACTAAATGATTCACCCGACCGCCATTATCGATCCCGCCGCACGGGTCGAAGATACGGCGATTGTCGGGCCTTTCTGCGTGATTGGCGCGGAAGTGAAGATCGGCGCGCGCACGGAACTGAAGGCGCACGTCTATTGCGAAGGCGCGACGTGGATAGGTGAAGATAATATCTTCTATCCCTACTCGAGCATCGGCGTCGCCTCGCAGGACTTGAAGTACAAAGGCGAGCGTGCCGAAACCCGCATCGGAGCGCGCAACAAGATCCGCGAGTTCGTCACCATCCATCGCGGCACCCAAGGCGGCGGACTTAGAACATCCATCGGCGACGACAATCTATTGATGGCATATACGCATGTCGCCCACGATGTTCAACTCGGTTCCCATTGCGTTCTGGCGAACGGCACGACGCTCGCCGGCCATGTTATTATCGGCGATTGGGCCGTTATCGGCGCCTTCACCGGAGTCCACCAGTTCTGCCGCATCGGCCGCCATTCCATGATCGGCGGCTACAGCGTTATCACGCAGGACGTGATGCCATTCGCGACCATCGTCACCCCGCGCGAATCCAAAGCCTTCGGCGCGAATGCGATCGGCCTGGAGCGGCGCGGTTTCGACGCCGCTGTCGTCGAAAATCTGCAAAACGCCCTGCGCCTATTGACCCGCGGCAAGCTGAACACTTCGCAAGCGATAGATAAAATCCGCGAGGAAATTCCCGTCTGCGCCGAAGTTGAAGAGCTGATCGAATTCATTCAAACTTCCGAACGCGGCGTGATTAAGTAGCCATGCGGTACGGACTCATCGCCGGCAATGGCCGCTTCCCCGTCCTGGCGCTGGAGACTGCGCGGAAATTGGGCGTGGAGGTGGTCGCGCTGGGCATTCAGGAGGAAGCGTCGAAGGAGATTGAGGACCTGGCGGTAAAGACGCACTGGATATCGCTTGGCGCGCTTGGAAAGCTGATCGATATCTGCAAAAGCGAAGGCATCACCGAACTGATGATGGCGGGCCAGGTGAAGCATGTGTCGATCTTCTCGTCCATCCGGCCCGATTGGCGTCTGGCCAAACTTCTTTTCTCACTGAAAGAGAAAAACACGGACGCCCTTATCGGAGGAGTGGCGAAAATCCTCGCGGAGGAGGGTATCAATCTGGTCGATTCCACACTGCTCTTGAAGCCCCTGTTGTGCGGCGCCGGCGTGCAAACCAAGCGCAAGCCCAACGCCGATGAAGTGAAAGAAATTCGCTACGGCCGCGATATCGCCAACGCCCTGGCGGATTTCGACGTGGGGCAGTCCGTCGTCATCTGTGATCGGGCCTGCGTCGCCGTGGAAGCCATGGAGGGAACGGACGCCATGCTCCGCCGTGCCGCGTCGTTAGTCAATGGCCGTGAAATGCGGCTCGTCAAATCGTCGCGCCGCCGCCGGCATATGCTGTGGGATGTGCCCGTTGCCGGTTTGCAAACCATTGACGTCATGCGCGAGACCCTTACGACGATCCTGGCCTGCGACGCCGGCCGGACGCTGTTCCTCGACAAAGAAGAACTGCTCGAAAAGGCCAATGAATATGGCCTATGCATCGTCGGCCATCTACCGCTGGAAGAATCGCCGCTGGAAGAATCGCCGCTGGAGGAATCCGCACCATGAAATTGCGCGTTGCCGTCGCCGGCGCCGGCGTCTTCGGCCGCCACCACATGCGCGTCCTGCGGACGCTGGATACCGCCGAACTCACCGGTGTTTTTGACATCGACTCGGCTCGCGCGGCTCAAGCCGCCGCCGAACATGGCGTACAGACGTTCGACTCGTTGGAAGCGCTGGCCGCGAATGCGGACGCGGCGATAGTCGCGGTTCCCACCACGGCCCACGCCTCCACCGGCTGCCACCTGCTCAACGCCGGACTCGACGTCCTGGTCGAAAAGCCCATCGCTCCGACGCTCGAAGAAGCCGACCGGCTGTTAGCAGCCGCCGCGCGGAACAATAAACTCATCCAGGTCGGCCACCTGGAACGGTTCAACCCCGCCGTGGAGGCGCTGGCGGCGAAAATCACCGTCCCGCTCTTCTTCGAAATTCATCGCCTCAGTCTCTTCACGCCGCGCAGCCTGGACGTGGATGTGGTGCTCGATCTGATGATTCACGATATCGACATCGTCCTGGCGCTGACGAAAATGATGCCCGAGGAAGTGCGCGCCGCCGGCATCTCCATTCTGTCCAAAAAGGTCGATATCGCCAACGTGCGCCTAGCCTTCCCCGGCGGCTGCGTCGCCAACCTGACCGCCAGCCGCGTCTCCACGGAGAAGGTGCGTAAAGTCCGTCTCTTCCAGCCCCACGAATACATCTCCATCGATTACGCCGATCAGAAAGGCATCGCTTTCCGCGTCTCGCCGCAGAAGCAGATCGGCTTCGAGCCGTTCGTCATCCAGAAGGACGAGCCGCTCCGCCGCGAGGTCGCCCACTTTGTAGATTGTGTAACGCAACGCACGAGTCCGCGCGTCGATGGATTAGAGGCGCGCCGCGCATTAGCGGTGGCTCTGGATATCCTGGAGAAGATCGAGGCCCATGCGGCCATCATCTCGGCCACCCTTGCCGCGCAGCAGTGATTAACGAACACGAAGAACTCCGCAGTCTGTTCGGCGTCGAAGAACAATTTCCGCCTCGACCTTGGCGTGCGATTGCCGGTGCGTCCGCGGGGATCCATCTGCTCGTCGCCATTCTACTGTGGCAGGTGCCTGTATTCGAGGCGCGGCGGTTCCGGAGCGCGGCGGAAATCACTGTCGCCCGTACCGTAACTCCCATCTACGCGCCCGTCCTGGAACCGACGCAGAATGAGCCCAACAAGGCCAAAGTGAACCGCGACTTCGATGTCGATAGCCTGAAACCGCGCCCCGCCGTCCAGATCCCCGATGGCCCGCCGTCCACTACCCGGCAAGCCGCGCGGAACCCCGTCCCTATCCCGGAGCCCCGCGCCGAGACGCCGCCCAAGCCGCTCGACGAACCGCCGCGCGTCGACACGACCTTGCAGGCCCGCATTATCACGCCGCCGCAAATGGGCGTGCCGGACGTCCCTCCCCCGCCCCAGATTCAGCCCCTGGAAAAGCCAAAACTGGCCTTTGAGCCGGTCGGCGCCGGCGGCTATGGCAATCAACCCGCTCAGGGACCGCGCCGCGTGCCGCTGCCCACCGCCAGTGTCAGTGAGGCCACCGCCGCCGTCGCCCGCAGTCGCCAGTCCGGCGGGCTGATGGTGGGCGACGCCGGAGACGGGATCGGCGGCATGGGCGAGGGGTTGAATCTGCCGCCGACTCCCGGCAAGACGGGTTCAAATCTCGAATTGCTCAGCGATCCGCAAGGCGTCGATTTCCGCCCTTATCTGATCCGTGTCCTGGCCGCCGTCCGCAAGAACTGGTTCGCTGTTATTCCGGAAAGCGCCCGGCTGGGCACGCAGCGCGGACGGGTGATGGTGCAGTTTGCCATCGATAGATCGGGCAAAGTGCCGAAACTGGTGATCAGCGTGCCATCCGGCGATCAACCGCTGGACCGGGCGGCCGTGGCGGGTATCAGCGCATCGAACCCCTTCCCGCCACTGCCCGCGGAATTCAAAGGCGAGCAGATCCGGCTTCAGTTCACTTTTTCGTACAACATGGCGCCGCGCTAACCAGCCTTAACGCCATTAAGGCTTCGGCGCCGCTTTCTGCGCGTCATGCTTTTGCTTGTATAGGTCGCCGCTGATGTTGTCCTGCCGCTTTTCGATCTTGGCGCGTTCAACCGCCGTCAGCCCGCCCCCATCTTTCCGATCCTCACGGATCTGCTTGTTCAGGCCGCGCTGCCGGGCCTTGATGCGGGCCGCTTCTTTCTTGTTCAGTTCGCCGGTTTTCTTGCCCGCTTCCACGCGGGCTTCCTGACGGTCTTTACGGTTCTCAACACGCTGACTCAACGCGGCCGGAGCCGTAAGAGCCACCACTACCAGCGCGGTTGTTAAGAAATTCTTCATCGTTTCCATCTCCTGTTTTCAAATGAACCCGGCAACTTGCCCCATGTTGCGTCGATACATGCCAGAATCGGCGGAAGGATGCCGCGAACCTATGTCCCGTTCCTCTTATATCTCGCACTCGCCGCCATCGCTGTGTCGTCGCTGCGCGGAGATTTTCTTTCGGCCGTTCTTATTTTGCTCGGGGGCCTTGCTTTAAAGACCTGGATCGGACAACGGAAACAATCGGGTACTACGCTAGGGCCGGATGGCAGTACTATGGATTCCGGGACATCCGCTGAATCCGGCAAACCTCAGGAGTAGTAAGGAGTTCCAGGATAGGAAAACTCCGGAAACCGGAACTGAAGTTCCGCGGATCAAAGGCGCGGTCCCCCTATTCTCGTATTCCTCCCCCTAAATGAGGTTGTTTGGGTAAGGTGAAATGCCGACCAAGGAGTGGGAGCCTTACTTACTAACAAATGCTTAGAGGGATGTTAGCATCGACCGATAAGACAAATGAACAACAACTGCTGACACGGTGGAATTCCCGCTTTGGAACACGTCACGTTTCAAGTTGGAACTCGCATCGGCGGAGGCCGTTCGGGACTGGCACAAATCTCAGGTGTTTCGCCTAAGGCCCAGACCCCGAAGGATATCCGTCCGGCCGGTCCGCTGCTCAGCTAAGTTGTTTCAGGAAAAGCGTTTAACGGAGATCTCGATGCTTCCACTGGTGCGCGGAGAAAAGTCATTTCGGAATTGGGCAGCCGGTTGCACTACTAAGGGCAACCCGCCAGCAACGGCGGCTAACGCTGACCCGGCCAGAGAGCCGAATGGAGACGGACGAACCAAACCACCCGCTATCGCATTTGAATCCCGGCCCGAGCGACGGCCCCAGCCTGAGCAAGGACTACTGGCGATACGAGTGATGAAGGGGGTTGGACGCCGGGCATCGATCACGCCAATTACGGCGGGTACAGCGGCAAGATCGGAAACGAAATCCGCTGAGGAGTCTGCTATCATGCACGCCACCGCCACATTATTAGTCAACGCTCCGGTCCTGGAGCCATACCCCGCAGACCGTTTGCGACGCGAGCGCTCCACAAAGAACACGGATCGCGTCTCGGCGTCCCGTACCGCCGCCGCCCGTCAGGCGCAGCGGGACCGGATTGTCCTCGAAAACCTGCCGTTGGTGAAGGCGATCGCCGTCCGGGTGCATGAAAATCTTCCGGTCCATGTCGATCTCGACGATTTGGTTCATGCCGGAATTCTGGGTTTGTTCGACGCCGCGACAAAATACGATCCGGAAAAAATGGTGAGCTTCTCGAGCTACGCCAAGCACCGGATTAAGGGCGCCATATTAGACAGCTTGCGTCAATTGGATTGGGCCAGCCGCGACCTGCGCCGCCGGCACAAGCAGTTGGAGGCGGCCACCCGCGAACTGGCCGGCGAGTTGCACCGCGCGCCGTCGGAAGCCGAATTGGCCAAAAAAATGGGTGTGGATGTAGACCGTTGGCGACAGATGATGGTGGATCTCCGCAATGTCGGCTTGGTCAGCGCCTCGCAGCGTCCGGCGGATCAGGATGACCTTCCGGCACCGGATTTTCCGGCCTCGGCCGAGCTGCAGCCCGATAGTATGTGCTCGCAGCAGCAACTGCGCAGCGCTTTGGCCGGCGCGATGAAAGCGCTGCCGGAGCGTTATCAGAAGGTGGTGGCGCTGTATTACACGAACGAGCTGACCATGAAGGAAATTGGCGGCATGTTGGGCATCAATGAGAGCCGTGTCTCCCAGATCCACAAAACGGCCCTTGAGAAAATGGCGGTCGTTCTTCAGGATGCGGGCATCCGTTCCAGCGCGGCGTTTTAAGCGAGCCGGCCGCAATTAGCTCTCGGACCGCTCCGCGCGGTTCACTATCTCATCTCCCTTGCGCATCGCGTCCAGAACGCCGTTCACGAATCGTGCCGACTCGTCACCCGAAAAGCGCCGGGCCAGTTCAATCGCCTCGTCGATAACCACCGCCGCCGGCGTTTCCGTCCGCAAAAGCTCAAACGCCGCCAGCCGCAGCAGGTTCCGGTCAACCAGGGGCATCCGCTCCAGTTTCCAATGTTCAGACCGTCGCGTTATCAACGCGTCGAGCAACTCTTGCTCCTGAAATGTTCCGCGCAGCAGCAACTCCATGAAAGCGTCCGGTTCGGGAAGACCCTCATTTTCCTCGGTGTACAGCGTCTGGTAGTAGTCCCGCATCGCGTCTTCGGGCTCAATCTTGCGCACGTCGCATTCGTATAACAATTGTAGCGCGCGGCGTCGACTGAGATGGCGGGAAGGCATTCGCTAAGTTCCGCGAATCCGCCGCAGTACGCCAACCATCTCGATCACGGTCGCGGCGGCGTCGAAACCCTTGTTCCCGCTCTTGGCCCCGGCCCTGTCAATCGCCTGCTCCAAAGTGTTAGTGGTCAACACGCCGAATGCCACCGGCACCCCTGTCGAGATCATAACCTGTCCAACGCCCTTCGCGGCTTCGCCCGCTACATAGTCGAAATGCGGCGTATCGCCGCGTATCACCGCGCCCAAGCTGATAATCGCGTCGTATTTACCCGATTCCGCCAACGCCTTCACCGTAACCGGCAACTCCCAGGCGCCAGGGACGCGAACTACGGTAATTCCGTCGTCCGCCACGCCATGGCGGTGCAATCCGTCCAGAGCGCCAGCCAACAGGCGGTCGGTAATAAAACTGTTGAATCGGGCGACGGCGATCGCCACCCGTAGTCCCTCGCCCCGCAGGGGCCCTTCGATCTCTATGTGCGGCATGGATTTTTCCCGATTCTGCGGACCCTGGCAAACCGTATGGGATAATAGGGCAGGGCGTCTCCGCATTATCCCATGGATCCTTCCCGCATTCGGAATTTCTCAATTATCGCCCACATCGATCACGGCAAATCCACGCTGGCCGACCGCCTGCTGGAGTTCACCGGAGCGCTTTCGCAGCGCGAGATGATGGAGCAGGTCCTCGACTCGATGGACCTTGAACGCGAGCGCGGCATTACCATCAAAGCGCACGCCGTCCGGCTGAACTATAAGGCTAAAGACGGCGAAATGTACCAGCTAAACCTGATCGACACGCCTGGTCACGTTGACTTTTCCTACGAAGTCTCCCGCTCGCTGCAGGCCTGCGAAGGCGCGCTGCTAGTTGTTGACGCCAGCCAGGGCGTCGAGGCCCAGACGCTTGCCAACACCTATTTGGCGCTCGGGCTGAATCTTGAAATACTCCCTGTTATCAACAAGATAGATCTGCCATCCGCTGAACCGGAACGAATCATGGAGCAGATCGAACAGGTCATCGGGCTTGACGCGACCGAAGCCGTCCTTTGCAGCGCGAAACAGGGCATCGGCATCGAAGCCATCCTGGAACAGGTCGTGCAAAAGGTTCCGCCGCCCAAAGGCGATGTTAACGCCCCGCTCCGCGCCCTTATTTTCGATTCCTGGTTCGACCCCTATCGCGGCGTTATCATCCTGATGCGCGTGATCGACGGCCGGATGCGACGCGGCCAAAAACTCCGTCTTTGGTCCAACAATTCGGCTTATGAGGTGGAAGGCCTCGGTTACCAGTCGCCCAAACCCGTCGCCTGCGATGAGTTGGCCGCCGGTGAAGTCGGGTTCGTTATGGCCAACATCAAAAAGGTGAGCGACGCCCAGATCGGCGACACCATCATGGATGCCTCCGACTTGGCCACGGAGCCGCTGCCGGGCTTCCAGCCCGTCAATCCAATGGTCTTCGCTGGTTTGTATCCCGTTGAAAGCAGTGAACATGGCCTGCTCCGGGACGCGCTGGAAAAACTCCGGTTGAACGATTCCGCTTTCAATTTTGAGGCCGAGCACTCAGTCGCGCTAGGCTTCGGTTTCCGCTGTGGTTTCCTGGGTTTGCTGCACCTCGAGATTGTCCAGGAACGCTTGGAACGCGAGTTCAACATCAATCTGATAACGACGGCCCCCGGCGTTCGCTATAAGGTCACCCTGCGTGGCGGGGATGTCGTGGAGGTCGAAAACCCCTCCAAATGGCCCGATCCGGCCGCGGTCGAGTCGATTGAAGAGCCGATTATTGACGCAACGGTTATTACCCGTGAGGAATACCTAGGAGAAATCCTAGCGCTCGTCGAAGAGAAGCGCGGTAAACAGAAGAAGTTTGAATACATCGGCGGTTCCCGTGTGCTGCTCGGTTATGAACTCCCATTGAATGAGATTGTTCTGGATTTTTACGACCGGTTAAAGTCCGCCAGCCGCGGATACGCTTCGCTTGATTATCATTTGGCCGGGTACCGCGTCTCGCCGATGGTGAAGCTCGATGTGCTGGTCGCGTCCGAGCCTGTTGACGCGCTCTCGATCATCGTACACCGCGATGTGGCTTACGAGCGGGGGAAGGGCCTTATCGAACGGTTGCGCAAGTTGATTCCGAGGCAGATGTTTGAGATCGCGTTGCAGGCCGCCATCGGAAATAAGATTGTCGCCCGTGAAACGATCTCCGCGATCCGTAAAAACGTACTCGCCAAGTGCTATGGCGGCGACATCTCCCGTAAGCGTAAGTTGTTGGAAAAGCAGAAGGAAGGGAAGAAACGGATGAAGCGGGTGGGGCGCGTTGAGATCCCGCAGGAAGCCTTCCTGGCGGTGCTCAAAGTGAGCCAAGGCGACTCGGACGACTAGGTTTTGTTTTTCCTTAGATCTAAAGAATCTCTACCTTATGACCGAAGAGTAGAGGGAGTGGCAAAATCGACTCAACCTACGGTCCTGGCGGCGGCAGCCGATGTTTTGAGCGATCAACTTCGCGAGAAACTGGAAGAACTCGCAAAACTCCTGCGGCCGAGAGCGTCGCAGTTGGAAAAGCGATTCCTGGACGCCATACATTCGGGAAAAGACCAGCTTCGTCCGTTGGACGACCGGCAGGCGGCGGCACTGCGGGCGATTACGCCCGGCGCGGCGCTGCGAGCGCTGGGCGAGGGGCGGTCGATTAGCGAATTTTTTGAACAGGTGGAATATAACGGGCGACGGCTGGCGAAGATGCACCTGCCCCCGAGTGCAATCGTGGACGCGTTGGAAAAGTATGACCAGCTCCAGGCTGGAGTGCTGGAAGTTCTGGTCCCGCAGCAGGTTGAAAATATCCGTTGGGTTCGGCAACAACTGCTTTTTTGTGTCATTTTGACGCTCAACAATGCGTTCTATCAGGTTCGGGAAGCGGAGACGAAGACGTTCTACGACCTGTTTCGCGTGGAGCTTGAGTCCCGGTCGCTCGACGACCTGTTGCAGCGGTTCCTGGGTACGCTGGCCGAATTTTCAAATGCGACCCGGGCGCGTCTGTACCTTTTGGATGAAGAAGCCAGCGTCTGGACGCTCGGCGCCTCGGTGAACCGGGGGAGAACACAGGAGCGAATGGCGCGACGGGCTTCGTGGCGGATCGCCAATAGCGTGCCGCTGCGGCGGGAGCTGAGTGAACCCCGATGCGTGATCGGCAACCCGACCGCGGACTGCGCGCCGGACGCCGTTTGGAGCGGGCGCGGAATCACGCTATGGTCGGTGCCGTTGACGAGCGGGAACGAGACTTGGGGCGTCCTGCAGTTTCTATTCGACAAAGACTTTGAATGGCTGCCGCGCGAGCGGGAGTTACTGGCGGCGGCGGCGGAACGCTGCTGGATGGCGATTGAGAAGGCGCGGCTGGTGGAAGGTTTGGCGGCGCGGGAAGAGCAGGTCCGGCAGTTGGCCGAGCACATGCTGCACGTCGAAGAAGCGGAACGGCGGCGGATCAGCCGGGAGTTACACGACGAAGCCGGCCAGTCGATGCTTTGTATCCGTCTGCAGATGGAAATGCTCGAAACAGCGCTGCCGGATTCCATGGCGGAACAGCGGCAACAGTTGCAGGAAGTGCGCAAGACGACAGAGCACACAATTTTAGAAATTCGACGGCTGATCGCCGCGTTGAGCCCGGCTGTGTTGGAACAACTCGGGCTGGGCGCGGCGCTGCGTCAGCTAGTCAATCGGTTCCGGCAAGTGAGTTCGGCACGCGTTCGACTGGTGTTTTACCGCCTGGGCGCGCTGCCGAAAAAGACCGAGATGATCGTTTACAGACTGGTGCAGGAATGTTTCAACAATATCGGAAAACATTCGAATGCGAAGGCCGTAAACCTTTCGGTTAAAACGGCCGATGGATACTTGAAGCTGATCGTTGACGACAACGGAATCGGCTTCAATGTGGAAGAGGCGCTAGCACGCCGCGATTCTTTCGGATTATCCGGAATGCGCGAGCGGGTAGCACTTCTTGGAGGGACTTTTCAGGTCGAAAGTAACCCGGGTGTTTCGACGAAGCGGTTGCAGACTGCGTCCGCGGAAACGGTTGGCCCGCAAGCGCCACACCGGAGAAACACTAGAGGCAGGGGAACTAAGATCGTGATCGCGTTGCCATTACCTAGAGAGGCTGACTTGCGCGGGGCTTCGGCCGACGCGCGGGAATATGCGACACGGAAACTCCGTGTTCGCTAGCCGGGCTTATGCAACCGCACCGAAAGAACCAGGAGACCGCAATCGATAGCTATCAGCCAGGGGCCTGAGGCATTCAAGCGGCAGGGTACGCAGAAGCATTGGAAACCAAGCAACGGAAGACGGAAAAAGACATGGCAAAGATTCGCATCCTACTCGCTGACGACCATACGCTATTTCGCCAGGGAATTCGCACACTAATCGCCGCGGAAGCGGACATGGAAGTGGTGGGCGAGGCCGCAAACGGTGGTGACTCGGTCGACCGCGCCAACGAACTGAAGCCCGAAGTTGTCCTGATGGACATCGGCATGCCCGGACTTAGCAGTTTTGAGGCGACAAGGCAGATCAAGAAGAACCGGCCCGAGACCAAGGTTCTCTTTCTCACAATGTACGACGACGAGGATTATCTGGTAGAGGGCATGGAAGTCGGCGCCGCCGGCTACGTGCTGAAAGATAGCCCGGCGCAACAATTAATCGCCGCCGTCCGCGACGTAATGCGCGGCGGCAGCTACCTGAGCCCCCGAATGTTGTCGCAACTCGTCGACGACTTCCGCTCCCGCATCAAATCGGCCAACCGGCTGCCGCGTTTCGCCACGCTTACCACGCGTGAACGGGAAGTGTTGAAGATGCTGGCGGAAGGGCAATCGGTAAAAGAGATCGCCTGCGACCTCAACCTGAGCGTCAAGACGGTCGAAGCCCACAAGTTCAACCTTATGCGCAAGCTGGACATCCATAACAAGGCACAGCTTGTGCAATACGCGATCCAAAAGAAGATCATCAAGATTCCCAACCTGGCTTAGATCTCAGGGACGCCTGAGCCCCCAACAAACGCGCGGTCCTTCCGTTCGCCGCGTAGCCGACCCAAGTTTCTGACGCCCAAATGCGCACTCCTGGCCGGATTTCAGCAGCTAAGAACTGCCGGAATTCCGGCCATTTTTTGGCGGCACCGGCCCGTTGGGCTATCATCGAACCGAGGTGTTTGAATTCCATGACGCGCAGAACCGCAATCACCGCTACCGCCTCGGCATTTGCCGCCGCGGCTTCGGCCGTCCCTAACAGGTTGCCAATCAAAAAAGCCGTCCTGACGTCCATGCTCCCGAAGGAGATGACGTGGAAGGATAGGTTTCAGCTTGCCAAAGACGTGGGCTTTGAAGCTGTGGAAGGCCAGACCGAGGAAGATAGCGCCGTGGAAGCGGAAATGCGGAAAGCCTCCGAGGCGTCCGGTATGCCGATTCATTCGGTGATGAACATGGCGCACTGGCAGTTTCCGTTGTCGTCTTCGGACCCGGCGGCCGTCGAGAAAAGCATGAAGGGCATGGAGACGAGCGTTCGCAACGCGGTGGCGTGGGGCGGCACGACGGTGTTGCTGGTTCCGGGCGTGGTGAATCCGCAGACGGGATACGCCGACGCCTATAAGCGATCGCAGGTTCAGATCCGGAAGTTGATTCCGCTGGCGGAGAAGAACAAGATCATCATCGCCGTCGAAAACGTTTGGAATAAGTTTCTGCTTTCGCCCATGGAGTTTGCCGGCTACGTCGATTCGTTTCAAACTCCTTGGGTGAAGGCTTACTTCGATGTCGGGAACATCTTGCTTTACGGCTACCCGCAGGACTGGATTCGGACGCTGGGTAAAGAACGAATCGTGAAAGTTCATTTGAAGGATTTCCACAATCGGCGGAACCAGCTTGTCCGTGCCAACGTGCCGGAGTTTGTAAATCTTTGGGATGGCGATCTGGACTGGAAGGAAGTTCACGCCGCGTTTACAGAGATTGGCTACAAGGGTTATGCAACCGTGGAACTGCGGGGCGGCGATGAGAAGTATCTCCGGGATTTGAGTGGCCGGGTGGACAAGATCCTGAATGGGGCGTAGCGCCGGCGCGGCGCGGACGATTCCGTTCGACAATGGTCTTTAGCGGAGCGTCCACGAATGAAAAAGTTTTTGCTCGGTGTTTTGGCCGGTGTGCTGATGGCGGGCCTATTTGGGTTTGTCGCGGTGCTGGTGGTAGTCAAGCTTGGCAGCACGGAAAAAAGCGTCGGTAGAGATTCTACGCTCGTGCTGCGGCTGGAGGGCTCGATCTCCGAGAAGGCCGCGGCGGACATGCCGTTCGGGTTTCTGGGTGGCGCGGCGCCGCCGACGGTCACCGACGTTTGGAAATCGTTGAAAAAAGCCGCCATCGATCCGAAGATCAAAGCCGTCGTGCTGATGCCGCGGGGGCTTTCCGTCGGCTGGGCGAAGCTGCAGGAGATCCGAGGCGCGCTGGTCGAATACAAGGCTTCGGGGAAGCCGTTATTCGTATTTTTGCGGGCGCCGCGCACTCCCGAGTACTATTTGGCCACGGCGGCGGACAGGATCCACATGGTTCCGGAAGACTTTCTGGACATGAAGGGGTTGCGGGCGGAGATCACGTATTACAAAGGCGCGTTGGACAAGATGGGCGTGAAGATGGAAGTGGAACACGCCGGCAAATACAAGGACGCGATGGATTCGTTTACCAGGACAAACATGGCGCCGGAGAGCCGGGAGGCGCTGGACCTGCTGATCGATGGCTTGTTTGCGCACCTTTCCGAAACGATCGGCGCCGCGCGGAAGAAGTCCGGCGCCGATGTGCGGAAGATGCTGGACGACGGACCATTTTTGGCGGATCAGGCCGTGGCGGCGGGGCTGGTGGACGCGCTGAGCTTTGAAGATCAGTTCTTTGATGAAGTGAGGCAGAAGATTGGCGGCGAAGTGAAACGGGTAGGGCTGGGCGAGTATTCACGCACGAGTGTCGACGGTTTTGAGGGACGGAACAAGATCGCGATGATTGTCGGCGATGGGGCGATTGTGCGCGGCGGATCGGCGGCGAATCCGCTGGAGGACGGCGGGCAGATGACGGTGTCGCAGATGACGAAGTTGTTCCGTCAGGTGGCCGAAGATACCAGCATCAAAGGCGTTATTCTGCGCGTGGATTCGCCGGGGGGCGACGCGGTGGCGTCCGATGAAATTTTGCGCGAAGCGAAGCTGTTGAGCAAGAAGAAGCCGATGGTGATTTCGATGTCGGACGTGGCGGCGTCGGGCGGGTATTACATTGCGATGACGGGCGATCCGGTGGTGGCGTATTCGAATACAATCACGGGGTCGATCGGGGTGATTTACGGGAAAGTGAATTTGATGGGTTTGTATGACAAGTTGGGACTGACCAAGGATGTCGTAAAGCGGGGGCGGAACGCGACGATTGATTCCGAGTATTACCCGCTGGACGAGCAAGGGCGTCAGAAGCTGAGAGACGGGGTGGATTCGGTTTATAAGACCTTTGTCGGACTGGTGGCGGAGAGCCGGAAGAAGAAGTTCGATGAAATTCAGGAGTTGGCGCAAGGGCGGGTATGGCTGGGTGAACATGCGAAGGAGAGGAATTTGGTGGACGCGATGGGCGGGTTGGACAAGGCGATTGAGCTGGTGAAAGAACGGGCAAAGCTGGCGAAGACGGACAAGATCCGGCTGATTGTGTATCCGCCGAAGCAGACGCTGTTTGAACAGTTGATGGCGCGGGGGCAGGAGGGCAATGTTTCAATGGACACCGCCGTACGGCGGGAAATCAGGGAATGGACGGGGGGAATGCCGATAGAGCTGTTCCGGCAGGGGGCGATTTTGCGGTTGATGCCTTACCGGTTGGAGCTTCGTTAGCGTTGGTAGTAAATCGGGAAGGTAGCAATGGTCGGGCCAGGCCCTATGCTGATGTAGATTTCCCTCGTTCCGGGCGCGGGGGCGGGCAGACGGAAGCGAAGTTCGAAGACGCCAGGCGGATGGCCGGGAACTTGGGGGAAATAGGTAATGGGAACTTCCTGGCCGGTGTTGTAGGTTAAGTGGAACGGCAGGGTTGGGGTAGCGTCGGCGTTGGCGGGGATTTGAAAGTCGGGAAGTGGCGGGTTGGTTGGTCCGACGCCGGTGAGGAACACTTTTACTTCGTCGCCGGCGCGGGCGGGGTCTTTCTCATTGTTGGAACTGGCGTACGTGTGCGTTCCGTACCGGCCTTGAAGCAAGACGGGTTGAACCGGGGTTAGGTACGCACCGAGTGACGATGTTTCGATCCTCCGCCCAAAAAACCATACGATCAGCGGCATCGTCACTTCCTTGCGTCCACGATAGGAAACGGACAGTTGTACCGAACGCGGGAGGTTGTTGGTGGGCAGACCGGCGGGGACGATGGCGGTGAGGTATTCCCGATCGAGTCCGACGATGGCGGCGGGAGTGCCATCAATGCTGATCGAGAGGCCTCTAACTTCGGTAGGGTAAATCTCACCGGGCCGCATAGCACCAACGAAGGGAGAGTCGTCCTGGACTCCGCGAACCGTCAATCGAAATATGGACCCTGGACTGACGCCTACGCCGCCAGCGCATATCAGCGCCGATTTGGGGGGAGCATCGAGGTCGAGGCGATGGCGTCCCCAAAGGATTGCGCGGCCTTGAAGTTGAGGCGGCGCGGAGGGCGAAGGCGGTTCGATGGTATCGGGGATAAAGGTGCTGTAGTTGACGTTACCGGCTGCGTCGACGACCGCGATTTCGCCGGAGCCGAAGGGACAAGTCCGGCGCATGAGGGCGGTCTGGTCATGGCGGTCCTCGCCGTCGCGGGACGCCGATGCCTGCGAGGAAAAGAGGATACCGCCATTGGGGAGGGGAAAGAGATGTCCCTTGAAGCCGAATTCCACGATTGGACAGGGGCCGACGGCATCCGTTCCGCGATGGAAAAGGCGGCCTTCGAGCTCGGATCGGGCAGAGACCCAAAATCCTTGTGTGGTATCGACGGTGAGGCGAGCGTCGACGGAAGACAATCTTTCGGGGAGAACGAAGGCGAGTCCGGGGACTGATTGGCCAGATGGGTCAAAAACTTCGACCGCGGCGATACCGAGAAGCGTCGGCGTTCCGGAATGACGCAGCGTATAGAGTCTCCCGTCGGGAGCCCGATGGGCGTCAATGGTGGTGGCGGGCAGCGGTTTTGAGTAGACGACAGACCCGTCCTCGGCGGAGAGGAGGACCACGTAGGGACAGGGGAGACCCGAGCCGCCGAAGCCAACTGGCATCCGGGGCGTGCATCCGCCAGCGATGGCATTGCCTTTACGGAGGAAATCGGGCGAAGTTGAAGTAACGAAGAGGTGGAGGTTGCCGGAGGCGTCGATGCCGCGAAAGCGGCCAGTTTCCTCAAAGGCGCCGCCGAGGTAGGTGGAATAGACGATTCGGCCGGTGCCGCCGTCGAGGCAGGTTGCGGTTAGGTCGCCGAGTTGCAGGTTCCGCGCGGATGCTGGTAAAGAAAAACGCCGCTGAAGCGAGTCTGGGCCGCGCCTGGGGTGGAGGGGAAGTCGCCGGTAAGCGTGTTGCCGATAGCGTAGAGACTGCCGTCGGGGGCGGCCACCAATTCGGTGACGTCGCCGCCAGCGAGTTCGGTTTCAAAGAGCAGGACGCCATCGTGACCATATTTGCGGATGACCGGGCCGGTGGTCTCGAAGAAACTGCCGCGCGGACCCAACAGCGAGGCGGTTGGGCCAATCGGCTGTTCGGGAAATTCGCCCTCAAGCGTGATGCGGACGGGGTTGGAACTAAATTGCCGCATGCGGAAAGGCGTCGGATCGTCGTAGCGAATATCGAGCGCGATGGGGTTGAGGCCGTGAAGCGTCATCTCATCGGCACGGACTTTGGCGAGCGTATCGTGACCGAAGAAGCGAATGTCGTCAATGGACGATCCAGCCGCAACGCGGATCCCAGCGGCCGGCCGGGGATTCTTTACCGCTGGCGTCAAGGAATTTTTCGGACGGATGACGCAGACGGATGGCACTGGCGCGGTCCGGCGAATCCAATGAGTAAATCATGCGGGCGCGGCGGCCTTCCACTTCCAGCGTGACGTCCACTCCGGGCCAGACATTCTGGAAATCGACACGGGCGTAGCGGGCGGCGCCTTCCTGGCGTTGGGTGAGGCCGGGGCCGGCGTAGAAGTTTCTGGTTCCCGGGAGAACGGGCCCGGTTCGGACAAGGCAGCCGGGATCAGCGCCCAGAAATTCGGTCGTGACGCGGGGACGGGGCAGCGCCGGCTCCAGGTTGACATCGACATCCGGCTTATAACCGCCGACGTAGGAATTTCCTTTGCAACTTAGAGAAAGGAGTCCGGCGGAGGCTTCGCCCTTGGGCGTCAGGACGATGTTTAAACTTGCCGGCCTGGCAGTGGATTCAAGCGTCGCGGCGCGGGTGAGCGACGCGCACAGCAAGCAGACGATCAGTCGCATTCCTGGTGCCAAGGGTAGCACCGGGCGTGTACACTGAGAATGGATTATGAGAAAGTTTTTACTGCTCCTGGCGGCCGGGTCGCTGTCTGTCTTGTTTGCGGCTGGCGAACTCTCCGGGCGGCGCGCCCCCGGTTTTGCCCTTCCGGACTTGAACCTGAATTATCACGATGTTCAGGATCACCGGGGAAAAGTCGTCATCGTCGACATCATGCGGACTGCCTGCCCGCACTGCCTGATGGTGTCGAAGAATCTGGAAAAGATCAAAGCCAAGTATGGGTCGCGGGTGGCCATCATGAGCATCGTCAATCCCCCCGATAATCAGGCCGCGGTCTCCAAATTTCTAGTGGAGAACAAGCTGACGACGCCAGTGCTCTTTGACTGCGGGCAGGTTTCGGCGGTGTACTTGAAGGTCACGCCGAAGAACCCGTCCATCACCATTCCCCACGTTTTCATCATTGATCAGCAGGGCATGATCCGCAATGATTTTGCCTATAACGACACTACCAAAGGGCTGCTAGAAGGCGACGGCCTGGGCGCCGAGGTAGAGAAATTGCTGAGCGGTTCGGCCGCCAAAAAGGCCACGAAATAAGATCATGCCTGCCGAAACACTCACCATCACCGATAACAGGACCGGTAAGTCCTACGAAGTTCCGATTCAAGACGAAACGATCCGCGCGGTAGACCTCCGCCAGATCAAAGTCGACGCTGAGGATTTTGGTCTGATGACCTATGATCCGGCTTACATGAACACGGCCGCTTGCAAGAGCACGATCACGTTCATTGACGGCGACAAGGGCATATTGAACTATCGGGGCTACCCGATTGAACAGTTGGCCGAAGACGGCAGCTATCTGGAAACGGCTTATTTGCTGTGGCATGGTCAGTTGCCGACGGCGGAGCAGTTGGCCGCTTTCACCGCGGAAGTGAATGCGAACTTGGCGCTGCCGGAGAATTTCGGCCGGCTTTATGACGGATTTGGACGCGACGCGCATCCGATGTCGCTGTTGATGGCGGGATTCGCGGCGATGGCGTCGGCATATCCGGAGTGCAAGAAAGTCCTGGACAAAGAGAACCGAGAGAGGCAGATTTTCCGCGGTTTGGCGCAGGCAATGACGCTGGGCGCTTGGGGATACCGGTACCGCAAAGGGCTGCCGATGGTGGCGCCGCGACCGGACTTGTCCTTCGCCGCCAACTTCCTGTACATGCTGTTTGAGAAAGAAGCGGATCCGCGGTTGGTTCATGCGGTGGACACCCTGTTCATTCTTCACGCCGATCACGAGCAGAACTGCTCGACTTCGACGATGCGGCTGGTGGGAAGTTCGCAGGCGGATCCGTATTCCTCATTGGCGGCGGCTTCGGCGGCGCTGTATGGCCCGCTGCATGGAGGCGCGAATGAAGCCGTGCTGCGAATGCTGCGGCACATCGGCTCAGTTGAAAATATCCCAGCGTTCATTGAGAAAGTGAAAGCAGGCGAGGGGCGGCTGATGGGCTTCGGCCATCGCGTCTACAAAAACTACGATCCGCGGGCGCGGATAATCAAACACGCGGCGGAGGAAGTGTTCGCGGTGACGGGGAAGAATCCGCTGCTGGAGGTGGCTTCAGAGTTGGAACGAATCGCGCTGCACGATGATTATTTCGTGAAGCGGAAGTTGTATCCGAACGTCGATTTCTACTCGGGACTGATTTATGAAGCGCTGGGCTTTCCGGCGGAGATGTTCACGGTGTTGTTCGCGATTCCACGGGTCAGCGGATGGCTGTCGCAATGGGAAGAACTGATGTGTGATGAGGATCAGAAGATCGGTCGTCCGCGGCAGATCTATTTGGGCGAAGGGAAGCGCGACTACGTTCCGTTGGCTGATCGCAAGTAGTTTGTTGGTGGTCTCGCAGGCCGCGGCCAGCGAGTTGCACACCGCCGCCCGCGCGGGTGATGTGGAGCGTGTGCGGGCACTGTTGAAAGCGGGGGTCCCGGTGAGCGCGCCGGATACGCTGGGCGGAACGGCGCTGCATGACGCGGCGTGGTCCGGGTATGTGGAAGTGGTGCGGGTGTTGTTGGCGGCGGGAGCGGATGTGAACGCGCGGCACGTGGAGGGCGGGTCGACTCCGCTGCACTATGCGGTGATCACGAACCGGCGGGACGTGGTGAATGTGTTGCTCGCCAAAAGCGCGGATTTACTGGCGCGGGACCGTGCGGGGGCGACGGTTTTGCACTTGGCGGCCAACCGGGGATATGAAGAGCTTTTCGTGGATCTGTTGGGGAAATTTGAGGGGCCGGATGTGGCGGACGCGGCTGGTTCGACTCCTTTGGATGAGGCGTGCTGGCGGGGGCAGGCGGGGATTGTGAAGATCCTTCTCGCACGCGGGGCGAATGCCCAGCGCAGGCATCCGCGGTCGGGGTTGCAGCCGCTTCATGTGGCGGCGCAGAAAGGGGCGGCGGATGTGGCGGCGCTCCTGTTGGCGGCGGGGGCAGATGTGAATGCTTTGGACGGGGATGGCGTGCGGCCATTGGAGACGGCGCTGCGGATGCGGTTTGTGGGAGTCGCGGAGGTGTTGTTAAAGAGCGGGGCGAAGCTCCAGGATCCGCGAAAGTTACTGGCGGCGGCGGTGACGAACGGTCATGCGGAGATGATCGCGTGGCTGTTGCGGCATGGGGCGTCGGTAGAGCCAACTATGCTGCATGACGCCGCGCTGAAAGGCCATTTGGAGAGTATGCAGGTATTGCTGGAGCATGGCGCTAAAGTGACGGCCTTGAATCCGGATGGGGCGACGCCGTTGCATGACGCGGCGCTGGCCGGGCAAACGGCGGCGGCGGGTTTGTTGTTGGGGAGGGGGGCGTTGATTGATGCGCGAGACGCGGCGCATGGGGCGACGGCGTTGTATCTGGCGGCCTCCTGGGGCAGGACGCAGATGGTGGAGTTTTTGTTGGAGAAAGGGGCGGGAAAGCTGATTCGAAATAAGGACGGGAAGTTGCCGCGGGAGGCGGCGCTGGAGAACAGTCACACGGACGTCGCGGAGCTATTGCGCTAAGATTTCCACGATGGCTACATATCAGAATTTGCCGGATGAAGAGTTGCTGCCGTTGATCAAGCGAGAGTTGTTTAGCGCGATCATTGGCGACGTGCTGGACAAGATGGGGTACCTGCACTGCTTTTTGCCGCCTCGGGTGCGGGCGTTGCGGGAAGACATGATTCTTGCCGGCAGGGCGATGCCGGTTTTGGAAGTGGATTTGGGCCCGGATGCGGAGGCGGAAAGAAAGCCGTTCGGATTGATGCTGGAGGCGCTGGACGATTTGAAAACGCATGAGGTTTATGTGGCGGCGGGGGCTTCGGCGACGTATGCGTTGTGGGGCGAATTGATGTCGACGCGGGCGATGAAACTCGGCGCGGCGGGGGCGGTGATGGACGGGTGGGCCAGGGATACGGCGGGCATATTGCGGCTGGGTTTTCCGGTGTTCGCGCATGGGAGCTATGCGCAGGACCAGGGGCCTCGGGGCGAGGTGCGGGACTTTCGGATTCCATTGGAAATAGGGGGCGTTTCGATACGGCCGGGGGATTTGATTTATGGGGACCGGGATGGGGTGCTGGTTGTGCCCCGAGAGGCGGAGGAGGAGGCGCTTACTCGGGCCTTTGAGAAACTGGAGGGGGAGAATTCAGTGCGTGCGGCCATTGAGAATGGGATGTCCACGGTGGAAGCGTTTCGCACGTACGGCGTGATGTGATGACGGCGGAAGAGTTTTTCCAAATGGGATTGCAATTGGCCAGGGAGGACAAACTGGGCGACGCGTTTGTGGCGCTGGAAGAGTGCGTGACGCTGGATCCGGACCACGGTTTGGCTTGTAAGGAACTGGCGCGGCTGTCGTTGCTGGCGAACGAAGTGCGGGCGTTCATCAACTGGCTGCATGAGGCGCAGCGGGTGGACGAGCGGGACGCGGAGCCGCATGTGATGATGGCGGAACATTTGGTTTCAAGACGGCGGTGGGAGGAGGCGGATATGGAAGTGCGGATTGCGTTGCGGAAGGGGCCTTCGCCCGCTTTGATGGATCGGCTGGCGGCTGCGCAGGCGCGAATTCCCGAGCATTTTTAGCATGGCGCGGATATTGATCTTAGGTGCGGGTTATACGGGCGGCCGCGTGGCTGCGTTGCTGCGTACCGCGGGGCATTCCGTTGTGACGACGCGGCGCGCGGGCGGGGACTTGCCGTTGGTACTTCCGGATACCGGGGCGCTGCGATCATTGGAAGGGACCGATTGGCGGGTGCTATGGAGCGCGCCATCGGTGGAGGGGATTTCGGCCCTGGAGGGAATGGCGGAGCGGGTGATTTATTTGTCAACGACGGGCGTTTACGGAAACGCGAAATTGGTGGATGCTTTGACGCTGGCGGCCCCAACGACGGAGCGGACGCGGTTGCGGTTGGAGGCGGAAGACGTTGTCCTTGCGGGGCCCTGGTCGGCGTGCGTGTTGCGGCCCGCGGCGATTTATGGGCCGGGGCGCGGCGCGCACGAGTCGATTCGCCTTGGACGGTGGCGCGTGGCGGGCGACGGGTCGAATTACACATCGCGGATTCATGTGGACGATTTGGCGGCGATGGCGTCGGCGGCCGTACTGGGTGAGCTCGCCGGAGCGTGGCCAGTGGCGGATGAAGAGCCCTGTACGAATGCGGAGATTACGCGATTTTGCTGTGATCTGATGGGAGTCGCAATCCCGCCGAGCGCGCCCGTCGATGCTTTGGACGAGACGCGGCGAGCCGACCGGCGGGTGGATGGGAGTGAAGTGCGGCGACTGCTGGGCGTGACGCTGCGCTTTCCGAGCTATCGATTTGGTGTACCCGCGGCGTTGGCTGCGTCATCCTAAGGAGAACTATGGCCGACTTTGATGCCTTCCTGCTGTTGTCGTTTGGCGGTCCGGAAAAACGCGAAGACGTGATGCCGTTCCTGGAGAATGTTACGCGTGGCCGCAACGTGCCTCCGGAGCGGCTGTTGGAAGTGGCGGAGCACTACTATCATTTCGACGGCATCAGCCCGATCAACAACCAGTGCCGGGCGCTATTGGCTGAACTCCATTTGGATCTGCCGATCTACTGGGGAAACCGGAACTGGCATCCATTCCTGACTGATACGATACAGCGGATGGCGGCTCACGGACGGAAGAGAGTATTGGCCTTTCCCACCTCGGCGTTCAGCAGCTACAGCGGGTGCCGGCAGTATCGCGAAGACATTGCGCGGGCGCGGCTTGAGGTTGGGCCGGCCGCACCGGAAGTGGTGACTGTGCGGCGGTTTTTCAACCATCCGTTATTCATTGAGGTGATGGCGGAATCGCTGCGCACGGGACTGGCCGCACGGCCAGGTGCGAGGGTGATTTTCACGGCGCATAGCGTGCCGATGTCCATGGCGAATTCGAGCGCTTACGTCGAGCAATTGCTGGAAACGGCGCGCTTGGTGGCCGGGGACGCTCCGCATCGGTTGGCTTTTCAGAGCCGCAGCGGGCCGCCGCAGATTCCGTGGCTGGAGCCTGACATTTTGGATGTGTTGCGGGAAGAAAAGGCGGCCGGGACGACGGACGTGGTGGTGCAGCCCATTGGCTTCTTGAGCGACCACATGGAAGTGATGTACGACCTGGACTATGAGGCGAAGCATTTGGCGGATGAACTGGGGCTGGGGTTCACGCGGGCGGCGACAGCGGGGACGCATCCGCGATTTATTCAGATGATTCGGGAGTTGGTGGAGGAGTATACGCATGGCGCGGCGGCGAGGGTGGTGGGGAATTTGCCGGCCCGGCCGCCGGAATGTCCGCTGGATTGTTGTCCGGCGCCGGTGCTTCGGCCAAGATAAATCGATTGCTGAGAATAATCCGGTCGAAGCGGCACTCTATAATTGAGACTTACCGATGCTCGACGATAAAGAAAAACTCCGCGCCCTGCAGGCCACGCTTGGCGCCATTGAAAAACAGTTCGGCAAGGGATCGGTATTGCGGCTGGGGTCGAATGAACCCGTAGTCCCGATTTCATCGATTTCGTCGGGCTCGATCTCGGTAGACTATGCGCTGGGTGTGGGTGGATTGCCGCGAGGCCGGATTTGCGAGATCTTCGGGCCGGAATCTTCGGGCAAAACGACGCTGGCGCTGCAAGTGGTGGCGCAGGCGCAGAAGGCCGGCGGGATTGCGGCGTATGTCGATGTGGAACATGCGTTGGACCCTGGATACGCGCAGAAACTGGGTGTGGATATCGACAACATGCTGGTTTCGCAGCCGGACTACGCAGAGCAGGCGTTGGAGATTGCCAATACGCTGATCGCGTCGAACGCGATTGACGTGTTGGTGGTGGACTCGGTGGCGGCACTGGTGCCGAAGGCCGAACTCGACGGCGAGATGGGCGATGCGTTCGTCGGCATTCAGGCGCGGTTGATGTCCCAGGCGATGCGGAAGTTGACGGGCGTGGTCGCGAAAAGCAATACGTGCCTTATCTTTATCAACCAGATTCGCGAGAAGATTGGCGTGATGTTTGGCAGTCCGGAGACGACTTCGGGCGGGCGGGCGCTGAAGTTCTATTCAAGCGTGCGCATCGATATTCGCCGGATTGCGGCGATTAAAGAAGGCGACGTGGTGACGGGCAACCGGACGCGGGTGAAGGTTGTTAAGAACAAAGTGGCGGCGCCGTTCCGGGAGGCTGAGTTCGACATAATGTACGGGGAGGGGATTTCGCGCGAGGGCGACTTGATCGACCTTGGCGTGACGCATAATCTGGTGGAGAAATCGGGGTCTTGGTATAGCTTCAACGGGGAGCGGATCGGACAGGGCCGAGAAAATTCGAAGCAGTTTTTGAAGGAGCATGTGGACATGACGGCGAAACTGGATACGGATCTTCGCGCAAAGCTGGGATTGCCGCCGCTGGTGGTTGCGGAGAAGATGGCGGCGAAGGGGAAGGGGAGTGCTTCGTAATGCAGATGAGCTCCGACGCTCAGCTACCGTTGGCGACCGCACAGGAAGCGGAACTCGATCGCCGCTTGGCGACTCTCGACAAGGACCGGGCTGAAGGAGTTTCGTGGGAAAGTCTTAAGGCCGACCTTGAACCGCGTTGCCCATAGTCTGGCAGGGGTTCACTGTGCGGAAGCGGACAATGCGTTCCGTGCAAGGACAGTTTGGTCTCGCCGATTCATCGGTAAGTGTTGTGTTTTCTAGGCGATGAATATTGGTCGCGGAGTTGCGATAAATACGGCGAGGTTAGTATGCCCAATCAATTCCCGGTTTCCCGTTATCTGCTGCTCGCCATCGCCGTTCTGATGTTGGGCGCCGCAATTCCCGATCTTGATATTCTAGTGCAACGGGCGCGCCAATTGCGGGAGTTTCAGACGGAACGGATCGTAGTTATCGATGGCGTGCGGATGCGGTGAGTTCTACCGCTTTCGACCCACCTTCTCCATCGCCCGCTTCACCGCCGCCATCACCGTCGCCTCCACATCCTCCGTATACGGCCCCGGATTTCCATAATAAATCTGGCTGTCCACCGGCTCATACCCGCCCTCTTTCAAAACCCGCTTCGACACGATATAACCCATAACGTCATTCGTATAGCCCGCCACAATCGTATCTTCCGCGTCGAACTCCTTCTTCACCCGCAGCGCATAATCCACCACCACCTCCCCGCCCAACCCCACCAAAGTCACTGATTTCCCGAACCGGAACGCCTGCACCGGATACGGTATCGTCGTCACCGGACGGCCTTTGTCGTAAGCCCGCAACATCGCCTCCGCCCGGCGCTGTTTGTACCAATTCGTCCCCTTCAACTCTTCTTCAAAGTGCGCTCGCGTATGCGGTGCGAACGCCAAATCCGTCGTCTGCCAAGCCGACCGCACCGGCCCGTCAACCGTCTTCATCGAACCCGCAACCACCCGCGAAACCTCAGCAGCCAAACTCAATCCGTGCTTCTCCGCCAACTCATACGTTCCCCGCGGATTGGGATTCGCATCCCCGCCGCACAGCAGCATGAATAGCGCCGTCACCCCCGGATTCTTTGTTTCCAACTCCTGTTGCGCATACCCCGCGTAATCCCCGTTCACCAGGAACAAATCCCCGCCCAGCGTCGTGTTATGGCACGCATATCCGAACAGGACAGCCCGCAACTTCCCGTCCGGCGTCGTAATCCGAAACACCGGCACATCCTGATCGACAGGCCCCGCCGGATTCAGCCCGATCTTCACCGAACCCGACGCGCCCTGGCGCCGGTTAATCGCAAACGTCCCCGTCCCATGCCCCACCGAAACCTCCGCCGCCTGCAAATCGCCAAGCGCCGCCCCCACCACCGTCACCAATTTCGAAACCAGCCCATTCCCGTACTCCACAATCACCTGCCGCTGTTCCGGGGTCAGATCGAACATCGAATCGAGGTTGTCCCGCACCGCCGGCGCGCTATGGGTGTGCGAGGAGTTGAT
>ENA-ORBV01001125-ORBV01001125.1-microbial-mat-metagenome-genome-assembly--contig:-NODE-1125-length-60802-cov-44.791042_pt1 | contig 60802 bp, 40 predicted proteins | sample MGYA00237777_ERZ505514 | MGnify/ENA primary metagenome ERZ505514 (study PRJEB26160, sample SAMN06269048) | microbial mat metagenome | isolation source: Oligotrophic lake microbial mat | place...
GAAGTGGAGCCGGCCGTGGAAAACGCGGCTCCGAAGGTCGGCATCCGAGGCGTCGATCGCATTTTGGATCATAGAGTCAGGCATCTTGCGCACGATCTGAAGGAAGAGCGTGGTAGCTTGCCGCATGGCTCGAGCCTTTTTTGTTCACGTCGACCGCCCCGCGTCGTAACTCATTTTGCGCATTTTGGTTAGCTCACCCCGCCACTCGGGTCCGCGAACCGGACACGCATGGTGTCACCAGAATGAATGACATTCGGGTCATCCAACTGGAGACTTCGGGGGGACACCCGAAAACCGGTCGGTATACATTCCAGGTGGTCTCCGGGGGGAATGTATCCGTGTCGACTCCCGCCGTCGGTGATATAGACGGGGACGGAGACAACGAGATCGTGGTAACCGTCAACGGCGGAACTACGGATGCCGTTCGTGTATATGACGAGAACAGCGGTGGTTCCCCGCTTGGAACGCCGTTTGCCCAAGCATCCAGCGCCTCGTGGCGGTTCGAAAGACTTGCCGGCGACCACCCCGCGGCTGGTCCGAGCCTTGCGGACTTGGACCTCGATGGGGACATGGAGATCATTGTCAGCGATCTTTCCTTCCGTACATCCGCGGACGCAAACCTGAAGATAGCAACGGAATGCCGAGTCGCCGTCTTCGACTACGATGGTGCTGGTGGACTGAATTCGGTATGGGCTGCGGACAGCATTCCAATAACGCAGCGGAACGACCCGCTCGACCCCTATGCCTCGGGCATTCAAGCGGTCGGCTCCGCAATCGTCGGCGACTTCGATTGCGACGGGGAGGAGTTTCGCCCGGACATTCTCGTGACCTACTCATGCGGGGCAATCTGTGCCTTCGAGTACGATCCGTCGGAGGGCTCGCTGGAGCCGAAACCCGGGTGGCCTCTTCTCATGACGGATGTGCCCCGCGAGCCAGTGCTGTTCGTCGATCCCGCGGACGACGATAGGTCGTGCCTGCTAGTTCAGAATGAGGACGGATGGCTGCATCTGTACGAACTGCCTAGAGTTTCAGACGCAACCTGTTCTGTCCAGTGGGGGAGCTACGGCAATGATCGCGGAAACACCCGGCTGGCCGTTGGCGTCTCGATGTCGAGCCCATCGTGGCGTCCTCAGATAGACCGGATCCCCACATTCGGAATCCTGTCGATCACCCCGTCGCCAATGGTTTCCAACCAGGCAATCCGGTTCTCAGCTGCGCCTGCCGAGGAAACCACACTCGAGATCTTCGACGTGAGAGGGCGCCGGGTCCGTGTCCTTCACGAGGGAAACCCAAAAGCTCCAGAAACTACCGTGTCTTGGGACGGCCGGGATGAGCGAGGGAGTGAAGTGCCTTCGGGCGTCTATTGGGCGCAGCTGACTGCGGGGCGTCGGTCGACGTCGGCCCGGACAGTTGTGACCCGTTGATATCATGGCGAACAGTGCGTCGTCAGTGCACGGCCCGTCAGTTGCTTGTCGCATCACGGATCGCCGCCACCGCATTCGGATGGTTGGTGGCGGTGCAACCCGGAGCGACGACGGACGCGGCTACGATCGTCATCGATGCTGCGGGCGGGGGCCATTTCTCCACACTTACCGCGGGGCTCGCGGCATCTGCGAATGGGGATTTCCTGCTGATTAATCCCCCAGGCGTCGGTTACGGCGCACCGGGAGAGTTGGAGATGGATGCAGTTCATGACAAACATCTACGGATCAGGGGATCTACAGTAGGCGGCAACGTTGTTGTACACGACAAGCGCCTGTTTATTACGGGGAGTTCCGCCTTGGTAATCGATGGGTTGGAGTTCAGGGGAAGGCGACTAAGTCCGATTGTCGCGGGCGACCGAACGAACGTGAAGATTTCGAACACTGTTTTCCGTCAGTGTGATGGGGGCGCTGTCGTTTCAACGGGAGTTCTCGAGGTTCGCACCTCGTCGTTTTTGCAGAACCACAAGAGCATGGACTCAGAGAGTCGAGGTGCGGGGATCCAGGCCTACGGGGCCGTGATTCTTGAATATTGCAGCTTCTTGCGAAATTCGGCGCCTGAAGGTGGCGCTGTTGCCGCCGAAGGGCAGAATGTCATGCGCCACTGTCTATTCGCTGGTAACGTGGCAAGGCTTGCACCGGCAGCTTGGCTCGTCGGAGGCGGGAGTGTCGAAAATTGCACCTTCGTGGGTAATGTATGTGAGGGCCTTGGAGGTGCGATTCATGTGGAGTCATTTCCTATGATTCGCAATTGCGTCTTCGCCGGTACGGTGAATGGTCCAGCCATAACCTGCGAGCCCGCACCGACCGTCGAGTGCTGTCTACTTTGGGAAAACGATCTAATGGGCGGTGGGTTCTGTTTTGTCCCGGATAGTGACGGCAATTTCTCCGCCGATCCCCTGTTTTGCGACCCCGGGGCGGGGGATTACAGGGTGCGCGAAGGGTCGCCCTGCGTCGACGGAGCCGGAAGCGACCGGCTGTGCGGCCCGATCGGCGCGTTTGGAATCGGGTGCACGTTGGAACCGGTGGATCCAACGAGCTGGGGCAGGATCAAGTTTCGGTATCGACCGTACAATCTCGCGGAGACTTCGCCGAGCGGAATCGAATGTTCGCCGATGTGGGAGCAGCCATTGGCAGAGACTCGTTCGTAAACCGTTCCACCCGGGGAGACATGTTCGATCCGCAATCTCCATCCTGTCGCGCGCGAGGCTAGGTGAGACCCTGCTGCCGGTACGCCGGCACGCGGCGGTTGACCGAGTTCGTCCAGTCTGCCCTTGCTGGCGGCCTAGCTCGCCCCTCCGTCCCTGAACCGATCTTCGAGCGGCGCAATTCTCCACGCCAAGATCGCGCCGCTCACGAATCCTCCGACGTGACTCAGCAAGTCCGCGTGGAACAGCGACGGCAGCACGAGTAGCGCCAGCATCGGCAGATAGACGCGGCGCGTCTTCCAACGCAGCCAGCGGCCGAAGCGGTCGCGATGTTTCCACAAGAGGATGAGGATTGCGCCGTAGAGGCCGAAGATGGCGCCGGACGCGCCGATGGCCAGCACCGGGCGCTCGCGGGTGAACGAGAGGAGGGCGCCGCCGATTCCGGCGCCCAGGTAGATGAGGAAGGTCCGTTTGCGGCCGTAGAACTCCTCGACCAGGGCGCCGGCGAAGAGGAGGGTGACCATGTTGGAGAGTAGGTGGGTGGCGGAGGCGTGCAGGAACAACGGGCCGAAGAGCACGGGAATCCAACCGGAGAGCAGCGCGGCGCGCAGACCCGCGGCCAGTTCCCAGATGCGATCGGCGTAGGTGGCGCGCCAGACGAAGACCAACGCGGCGGTGACGAACAGGTTGATCAGCAGCAGCCACTCGGTCACGGCGAGTTCGGATCCGCGGAAGAGGGCGAGCGGGCCGTGGCGGGCGATGGCGGCGTCGAAGAGCGGAGTCTCCACCACGCGGGACGGCAGGTAGAGGTGGTAGGTCTCGAGCCCGGCCGCTTCGCGCCAGACTCCGCGGGTCCACTGGACCGACCAGACGAGCGCTTCCGGGGGAACGCGACCGGACCGCACCCAGTGCGGCCACTCAGCGTCCTGCAGATCCCAGGTAATGTCTCCGATGCGAATGCGAGTCATGGTAGCGTCGTCGCGCGATGGTATCAGACGTCTCCCCGATCGATGGGTCCACCGATAGCTGTCGCAAGATCGCCTTTGTCGGAACACACGGCGTCGGCAAGACGACCCTCTGCTTCGAGCTCGCCGCGCGTCTGAAGCGACGGGGAATTCGCGTCGACTTGGTCAAGGAAGTCGCGCGTCGGTGTCCGCTCCCACTCAATCAACAGACGACGATGGCGGCGCAAGCCTGGATCCTGCACACGCAGATCGCGGAGGAACTCGCGCTCTGTCCCGGCCACGACGTGCTGATCTGCGACCGGAGCGCGGTCGACAACTACGCCTATCTGGTGGCGCGTTTCGGACGAGTCGAGCCGTACGACTCGGTGGTGGCCGACTGGATCCGCACCTACGCGCTGCTGGTCTGGGTTCCGCCGGTGGATGCGCCGAGTTTCGACGGCGTGCGCGACACCGACCTGCGCTATCAACGGGAGATCGATCGCACGCTCCACGAGTTGATCGAAGCCTTCGCCCTCACTCCGCTCCGCCTCGATCCGACTCGACGCGATTCGTGGATCGAGGATGTCGTCGCCGCTCTCCCTCGGACGGCCGAACAACTCGGCCTCTTCGACCCCGACGAGCCGCCATCTCGTTGAGACCCCGCCCTCGCCTTGGCAGGAGGACCGCCGCATGGACCGCATGGACCGCTGGATTCCGCACGCCGCCCTCGGTTTCGCCCTGCTCTGCAACGCCGCGGCCAACATCCTGATCAAGTACTCGATGTCTCGGGCGGCCGGTGACGGTGCGAAGGGCATCGCCGTCTTCCTGCAGCCGATCTACCTGCTGGCCCTGGCCCTTTTCGGCGTCAACCTGGTGGCCTATTCCTGGGCGCTCAAGACCTTCAAGATCTCCGCCGCCTATCCGGTCATGGTCTCCGGCGGCTATCTGCTGATCCTCCTGGCCGGCTGGTTCCTCTTCGGGGAGCGCCTCAGCTCGGTCCAGTACGCCGGCGTCGGGTTGATCTTGGCGGGGATCTGGTTCGTGGTGCGCTGATCAAGTTCGCGCCGACCGCGGCCGATCTTCCCACAGGACGAGCTTCGCTATTCCTGTTCGAGTATTGCGCCAGAAGGGAGTCCGGTCGTGATCGACCTAGTTGCGTTGGTCCAATCCGCGCTCGAACTGGAGCCGCTCCCCGCCAGCGTCACGCGGCTGGCGTCGACCGTGGCGGATCCCGATTCCGATCTCCAGGATGTCGTCGAGATCCTCGAGTTCGATCAGGCGCTGACGGGACGGTTGCTGCGCTCGGCGAATTCAGCCTCCAGCGCGAGCAGCTCGCCGATCACCTCGGTGCGCGCCGCCGTCCTGCGGCTCGGATCGGGCAGCATCCTCTCGCTCGCGACCGCGTCGTGCGTGCAGACGCGGATGAACCAATCGCTCCCGGCCTACGGACTGGGCGAGGGCGCTCTCTGGCGTCACTCGGTGGCGGCGGCGGTGGCGGCCGAGACAGTCAATCGCGCCGCCAAGCGCAAGGCGCCGCCCGAGTCGTTCACCGCGGCGTTGCTGCATGACGTCGGCAAGCTGACGCTCGCGCGCTTCCTCGATGACGAAGTCGTCCAGATCTTGCGGCGGGCCGACGCCCGCGGCCTGGGGCCGAGCCTCCAGGCGGAAACCGAAGTGTTGGGGGTCAATCACGCCGAGTTGGGCGGGCTGATCGCGCAGCACTGGTCGCTGCCGGCCACGATCGTGCAGGGGATCGTCTTCCATCACGAGCCGGGAGCGGTCTCGAACACACATTGGAGCGAGCTGCCCGGCGTGCAGGCGGTCTGCGACGTCGTCCATGTCGGGAATATCCTCGCGCAGCGACTCGACGCGGAGACGACCGGCGTCGAGGTCTGTGAGCCGCTCGACGCCGGCTCGATGGCGCGGCTGGGATTGACCGACGCGGAACTCCTCCGGCTCTCCGCCGAAGCGGCCGATCGCCTCGAGCACGTCCTCGTCCGCTACCGCTGACCACAGCCCCTGCCGCAACCTACCGCCGCCCCGTCCGTATCTCCCGCGCCCCGGAACCACGCCCTGACGGCCTGAGTTCAGGGCCGAGCTTGGCGCGCCGGACGCCATCTGTTTGAATCGGCCGAATCCCGCGAATTTCCGGCGACCACCCATCCACGATCCGTTCGATCTGCTCCAGGAGGACCTCATGGCCCAGGACGTCGCGACCCAAGACGCGGCCCGCACCGTTGCCCAGCTTGCCGACGCGCGCCAGCGCATGCTCGGCGAGGTGCGCAAAGTCATCGTCGGACAAGAGAGGGTCGTCGACGAACTGCTGACCGGCCTCTTCTCCGATGGACACTGTCTGTTGGTGGGGGTGCCGGGGCTGGCCAAGACGCTGCTCATCAGCACGCTGGCCAAGGTGCTCGATCTGAAGTTCAGCCGGATCCAGTTCACCCCCGACCTGATGCCGAGCGACATCACCGGCACCGAGATCCTCGAGGAGGACCGGACCACCGGGAAGCGCACCTTCAAGTTCGTCCAGGGACCGATCTTCGCGAATCTGGTCTTGGCCGACGAGATCAACCGCACGCCACCCAAGACGCAGGCCGCGCTGCTCCAGGCGATGCAGGAGCGGGCCGTGACCGCCGCCGGCCAGACGCTGCCGCTGCCGCCGCCGTTCTTCGTCCTGGCGACGCAGAACCCGATCGAGCAGGAAGGGACCTACCCGCTGCCGGAAGCGCAGCTCGACCGGTTCATGTTCAACGTCTTCGTCGACTACCCGAGCGAGAGCGAAGAGCAGCAGATCGTCACCTCGACGACGGGCGCCTATGAAGCCGACGTCAAGCGCGTGCTGACCGGCGATCAGATCATCGAGGTGCAGAAGATCATCCGCCGCGTGCCGGTCTCGGAGCATGTCGTCGCCTACGCTGTCAGTCTGGCGCGGCAGACCCGGCCGGCGCATACGCAGCACGACTTCATCAAAGACTACGTCTCCTGGGGCGCCGGTCCTCGCGCCTCGCAGTGCCTGGTGCTCGGAGCGAAGACCCGTGCGGTCTTGCAGGGGCGGCCGACCCCTTCGTGCGACGACGTGCGTCAGGTCGCGCTCTCCGTCTTGCGCCATCGCGTCATCGCCAACTTCAGCGCCGAGGCCGAAGGGATCCAGACTCCGCAACTCATCGGGCGACTGCTCGAGGCGATGCCGGAGCCGAAGGAGCGGCGGGCCAGTTGAGCAAGACGACCGCGACGGGGCGCGCCGGCACGGCCGACCCGCGTCGCTTCCTCGACCCGACCGTCGTCGGTGGGCTGGAGCGTCTCGATCTGACGGCGCGGCTCGTCGCCGAGGGGTTCCTGACGGGACTGCACAAGAGCCCATATCACGGCTTCAGCGTGGAGTTCGCCGAACACCGGCAGTACATGCCGGGCGATCCGATCCGCCATGTCGATTGGAAGCTCTTCGCCAAGAGCGATCGCTACTACATCAAGCAGTACGAAGAAGAGACGAACCTCCGCGCCTACCTGCTCATCGATACGTCGGGTTCGATGCTCTTCCAGAGCGAACCGGCCCCGGGAGCGGCGGCGCATCCGAGCAAGCTGCGCTACTCGATCTCGCTGGCCGCGGCGCTCTCGTATCTCCTCGTGCAGCAGCAGGACGCGGTCGGTCTGCTGACTTTCTCCGATCATGTGCATCGCCTGGTGCCGGCGCGCAGCAGCGCGACGCATCTGCGGCTCGTCTATCGCGAGATGGAGTTGGAGGCGCGTCGCGCGCTCACCGGCAAAGGGATTACGGAGAAGACGTTCGACGATGTCCGCCCCGACGTGCGCTCCGGTTCGGGCGCCGCCCCGGCCGCCTCGGCCGAAACCGCGGGGCCTCGGACCACCAAGATCGGCGCGAACCTCGATTTCCTCGCCGACCGCATTCCTCGGCGCGGGTTGGTCATGATCATGAGCGACCTCTGGGATCGCGACGAGGCGGCGGTGCTCCGCGCGTTGAAACACTTCCGGCACCGACAGCACGAGGTGGTGCTGTTCCATGTGCAAGATCCGGCCGAGGCCGAGTTCCCGTACCGCGAGGAAGGGATCTTCATCGACGTCGAGACCGGCGAGCGGCTCAACGTCCTGCCCTGGGAAGCGGCCAAGGAATACCAGCGGATGCTCGACGCGCGCGTGCAGAACTACAAGCGAGCCTGCGCGGAGCAGAACATCACGTACGAACGCGTGCTGACCCGCACCCCCTATGACGTGGCGCTCCTCCGATTCCTGGAGAAGCGCCAGCGGATGCATTGAACGAGGAGTGAGCCGTGGGCCCTTTTGCTTTTCTGAACGCGCTCTTCCTCGCCGGTCTGGCGGCCGCGGCGCTGCCAATCCTGATCCATCTCTTCGCGCGGCGTCCGGCTCGGGATGTCGTCTTCCCGAGCTTGGAGTATCTGCGGGAGATCGCGAGCAAGCGCGTGCGGCGCGTGCGCATCAAGCAGTGGCTGCTGCTGGCCCTGCGCGTCGCGATCATCGCGCTCTTCGCCATCGCCATGGGTCGCCCGGTCCTGCAGGGGAACGCCAGCGACCTGACGCGTGGTAGCTCGACCGTCGCGATCATCTTGGACAACAGCTACAGCCTCGGCGCGAGTCTGCCCATGGACGACCCGCGGCAAGGCGAGGCGGGCGCCTTGCTCGATGCGGCCAAGCAACGGGCCGAAGAGGTGCTCGGCCTCATGACCGATGAAGATCGCGGCCTGCTTGTTCTCGCCGGTCGACCGGTCTCGGCGCCGTTCCAGACGCCGGTCACGAGTCTCGGACTGCTGAGCCAGGAGATCGCGCGAGCCGAGATCGTCCCCGGACGCGCCGATCTCGGAGCCGCGATCGCGCAGGTCACGCCAGTCCTTGCGCAGGCGCGCACCATGAACAAGGAGATCTTCGTCATCTCCGACTTCCAACAGCAGGACCTGGAGGATTGGGCCAAGGGGGCGACCCCCCGCGGGACGCTCGCTTCGCGCCTCGGCCTCATCGGTGAGGCGTACGCCGACTCCGGGGTCGCGGCCTTGGTGCTCCCCGAAGGGGTGCGTCTCTATCTCGTGCCGGTGCGGACGACGGCGATCGACAATGTCTCCATCGAGCGCGTCCGATTCGATCCCGCCGGCAGCGGCGGCCGCGGACGCGTCGTCGCCACGGTGGTGAATCACGGCGTCGAGCCGGTCCGCGATCGACTCGCGCGACTGATCCCCGAAGTCGCCCCCGACGCGGTCTTCTCGGTCGTCCCGGGCGGCCGCACCGACGTCGAATTCGTCCTCAGCCAGCTCCCGAGCGAGGGCGCGGTCGAGGTCCGCCTCGGCTCGGACCTCCTCGAGTACGACAACCGCGCGTGGGTGGTCACGGGAGAGGCATCGACGCCGCGGGTCTGGGTCGTGAGCGACGGCGGAGTCGGCGGCGCTGGTGCGTCCGGCGGCGCGGAGTTCATCGCGACCGCCCTAGATCCTCTCGGCGGCGGCGAGTTCTTCCAAGTGCGCACCGTCGGGCCCGACGCGCTCTCCGATCCTGCGGGAATCGACGCCCAGGTCGTCGTCATGCTCGACGTGCCGCGACTCTCCGATCAAGCCGTCGAATCGCTCGGTCGCTTCCGCGCGCGCGGCGGCGGCATCTTGATCGCGCTGGGCGAACGCACCGATCCGCGCTACTACAACACGCAGGTCCTCTCGAAGCTCTCGTCGATCGAGCTGCGCAACGTGGTGCGCGACGAGGGCGCGGGCACCTACCGTACGCTGCGGCCGATCATCGCGTCGCATCCGGCCTTCGCGGGCTTCGGACTGGGTCCGGGCGAAGAGCTCGGGTCCGCGCGGTACCGCCAAATCATCGAGGCCCACGCCGGCGCCGACGCCCGCGTCTTGGCCGAATTCAGCGGCAACCTGCCCGCGGTGGTGGAGGACAACGGCGTCGTCCTCTTCACCAGCAGCCTCGACGGCTCCTGGAACGACTTCCCCACGAGCGCCTCGTTCCTGCCCTTCGTCCACCAACTCGTGCGCTCGCTCGCGACGCGGGCCGGCGCCGATCGCGCGGCGCTCGTGGTCGGCAGTGTCCTGGAAGCGTCCTTGCCCCAAGGAGCGGTCAACCCGCCCGTCACCTGCGTCGATCCGCTCGACGGTCGCACGGCGGTGCAAACGACACCGATCGATGCGTTGACCCGACTGCGAGCTCCCGCCACGACACTGCCCGGGCTGCACCGTTTCGTCGACGACAGCGGCCGCACGGTCGCCGCGTTTGCCGTGAACCTGGATCCGACCGAAGGCGAACTGTCACTCGCCTCCACCGACCTTCGCACCCGCGTCTTCGGCCGCGCGGCGCAACAGATCGCAGCAGGCGAGACGATCACGCGCGATCTGCTCGAGGGGCGGTACGGACGCGAGCTGTGGCGGTGGATTCTCGGACTCGTGCTGCTCCTGCTGGTGGCGGAGACGCTGTTGGCGCGAGGTCGGGCGCTGGCCTGACGTCGCGCGAGCGCAGCTCGCGTGGCTCCGCACTAACCGACTCCCACCTTTCTCTGCCGTTAGCCCTCGAGCCCCCTTCTGCACGGCGCCCCTCGCCCGCCCGACGATCACCGCCGGAACGAAGCGCGAGGGTCGCCGGAACACGTTTCAAAACGTGCTCGCGACGAGCTCCTTCAGCATGTTGCTGGCATTCGTGTTCTGAGGATCCAGATCCAGCGACTTGCGATATGACCGGATGGAGAGTTCGGTCTGGCCCGCGGCTCGGCAGGCCTCGCCGAGACTGTCGTAGGCGTTGGACGACGTCGGGTAGACCGTCGCATTGAGTTGGAAGATTGCGACAGCTTCGGCGCTCCGTTTCGACTGCAGCAGGCGATAGCCGAGTGAGTTGAGTTCGCCCTCCCTGAAGTCGTACGTGTCGGGAACAGGGCGTCCAAACCGTCGACGATGGGGCTCCCGACGTACTGGCGCGGCCCGAGCAACTCGCCCTTCGCGAACCTGGCGCGCCACTCCAGATGGATCGGGGCGCCGACAGCGAGGCGGGCCGATGCCGCGCTCTCGATGGCGGTGACGCGACGGTCCGCGATGACGACGGTCATGTCCGGCCTCATTGGCGCACCCGTCGCGTCGATGACGTTCACATGAGTCAAGACGAGCCGATCGGATGCGCGACCGGACGTTGCGAAAGCCAGACAAGCTCGTTTCGGGGGCTACATGGGGCTTGGACGAAGTGGGCGTCTTGTGCGATGAAAGTCGGCCATGCCCCTCGTCTACCTGCCCGATACGAACTTCTTCTTCCTCTGGGGATCAGATACCGGGTTGCTCGCGCTGTCCGCGTTGGGACGGAACGCGAAAGAGAGTCGCGCCGAGCTTGTGACGCCCCGGGGCCGCCAGCAAGTGGACGGGTTCTCGCTCCCATTGATCGAGACGATGTCCAATCTCGCCGTGGTTCCGGCGGGGGCGCTCGAGGCGCTTCCTGGCTCGGTGGCGACCTGGGCTCTGGCGAGCAAGCTCGCGCTGGAGCTTGTCGCGCGCGAGCGCGTGGTTCCGACGATCGTGAGGCGGGGCGGTCGGATCGAGGCGTGCTGGGGCGTGGCTCTCTCGGCCAGCGAAGACACAGCCCGGGTCGCGGCGCTGGCGCGGAGCATGTCGCCGGCGGCGCATGCCGTGCCCGTCCCGAATGGATCGACGCGGGACGTCTGGTCTCCGGAGGGATTGCTCCGCACGTACCTGGATGCCGCGGTCGACGCTCTGGTCCGCGCCTCTAGGGGGAGCCCAGAGTTGCTCGGCGCGAGGCAGAAACGGGCCGGGCGCACGGACGGTCCCACCAGCCGATCATCCTGGGAGCAGCGTTGGCGCGCCGCGCTGGAAGGACCCCAACGAACGTTCGACACCATCGGCTTCGCCGAGCGATCCGTCGTAGATGAACTCGAGCACTGGGGCGAACCGGCGGTGGGCGCGCGGGATCGACTGCGCGCGTGCTTCCGATTGGATCTGCCCGAGTCGGACCTCGATCCTTTCGTCTTGCGCTTCCTCTTGCAGTCGCCGGACGACCCGAGCTTGCTCGTGCCGGCGTCCGAAGTCTGGAAAACGACGGGGCGCAGCCTGGCGAAACTCGGGCGCGCGTTTCGGGATCCGCAGGAGTCGCTGCTCGAGGCGCTCGGCCGGGCGGCGCGGCTCTTCGACCCGATCCGGTTATCTCTTGCCCAGGCGCGGCCTGAGGCCATCCAGCTAGATCCGATGACGGCGTGGGCGTTCCTCCGAGAAGGCGCAGCCGCGCTCGCGGACGCGGGCTTCGGCGTGATCGTTCCGAGTGAGCTGACCGCGGCCGGGCAGCGTCGACTCCGCCTGCGCATGAGGGTGGGAGGCGGGAAGAAGCCCCCCGGCATCGTCGATGGAATTGCCGGGCTCGGCATGGATCAGTTGCTCTCCGTCGATTGGGCCGCAGTGATCGGCGAGGAGCTCCTGACGGTCCGCGAGCTGACCGCTCTCGCCAAGCACAAGGCGCCGCTCATCCGCTTCCGGGGGCTTTGGATCGTCGTCGATCCGCGCGAGATTGCCGAGATCCAGAAGCGCGTGGCAGACGGTCCGACGCGCATGCCCGTGTGCGAAGCCATGCAGGCAGTTCTCTCGGGCGGGTTCCGACAAGGGGCGCTCTCCGTCGCGGTTTCCGCCACGGGGAGCTTTGCTCAGATGCTCGAACGGATGCGGCAATGCGCCTCGAACGGCGTGTCGGCGCCGGACGACCTGCGAGCCACCTTGCGACCGTACCAAGAGCGGGGTCTCGCCTGGCTCTCGACGATGGGCTCGCTCGGTCTCGGCGCCTGTCTTGCCGATGACATGGGCCTCGGCAAGACGATGCAGATCCTGGCGTTCTTGCTCCGGCGCGTGGACGAGGCGCCTTCGGATCGGCGGCCGACCTTGCTCGTGGCGCCCACCTCGGTGGTGGGCAATTGGGAGAGGGAGATCGAACGGTTCGCGCCGTCTCTCGAGGTGGCGCCGCATTTCGGCATCGAGCGCTCGCGCAACGTGAAGGACTTTCCTCGACGGCCGGGCTCGCTCGTCGTGACGACATACGGTGTCCTGCGTCGAGATGCCAAGCTGCTCGCGCGAGTCGATTGGTCGGCCGTCGTGCTCGACGAGGCGCAGAACATCAAGAACGCCGCGTCCGCGACGGCGCGCGCCGCGCGGGCGCTCCGGGCTCCCCACCGTTTCGCTCTCACCGGAACGCCCGTCGAGAATCGGCTCGCCGAACTATGGTCGATCCTCGAGTTCGCGAATCCAGGGCTGCTCGGATCGCTGGAGTCGTTCCGGCGGGACTTCGCGCTGCCGATCGAGCGCTATGGCAACGACGAGGCGGCCGAGCGACTGCGACGGATCGTGGGTCCGTTCCTCCTGCGGCGACTGAAGAGCGATCCTGCGATCATCCGTGACCTGCCAGCCAAGCACGAGATGAAGGTGATCTGTACTCTCACGCGCGAGCAGGCGACACTGTACAAAGCCGTGGTCGACGAGGAGATGAGGCGCATCGCGGAGTCCGACGGGATCGAGCGGCGAGGGCGTGTTCTCGCCTTGCTCGTGTACTTGAAGCAGATCTGCAATCACCCCGCACAGTATCTCTCGGAGAAGGGCCCGCTCCCGAAGCGATCTGGAAAGCTCACGCGCGTCACGGCGATGCTCGACGAGGCGGTCGCGTCGGGAGACAAGGCGCTCGTCTTCACGCAGTTCCGTGAGATGGGCGACCGGCTCGTCGAGCATCTCGAGACCAGCCTGGCCTGCGAGGTCGTCTTCTTGCACGGCGGCACTCCGAAGAAGGCGCGTGACGAGATGGTCCGCCGTTTCCAGGAGGAGCCGCGAGGACCCCGCGTGTTCGTATTGTCGCTCAAAGCAGGCGGCACGGGCCTGAACCTCACCGCCGCGAATCACGTCTTCCACTACGACCGCTGGTGGAATCCGGCCGTCGAGGACCAGGCGACGGATCGCGCGCACCGGATCGGACAACGGCGCGCCGTGCAGGTGCACAAACTGGTTTGCGCCGGCACCGTCGAGGAGAAGGTCGACCGGCTGCTCGAGCAGAAGCGCAGTCTCGCCGCGAGGATCGTCGGTGCGGGCGAGCGATGGATCACGGAGATGGGGGACGGCGAGCTGCGCGAGCTGTTCGCGCTCTCGAAGGACGCCGTCGTGGGAGCCGAGGACGGCGGCGATGAAGACAGCGAAGGCGGGGAGGACGAAGGGCGCCGCGATCCTCCTTTGCGATCCGCACCCCTCGCCCCGCGGCGACAGCGGACGGTTGGCGGCGTGCCCGCGGGAGTCGGGCCATGACGCGCCGGGACCGCTGGGGCTGGTATCCACGCGCGCCGAAGAAGCCGCCGCCGGCGACTGGCATCAAGGTCAAGAAGCCGGGCTCGAGCTGGTGGGGACAGCGGTGGATCGAAGCGCTCCAAGTTGTCCTGCGCGGTGACTCCGGTCGACTGGCTCGGGGCCGTACCTACGCGCGCGCCGGTCGAACGCACGACCTTGTCGTGAAGGACGGGCGGGTAACGGCCAAGGTCACGGGCTCGCGGTCGACTCCCTACAAGATCACGATCCGGCTCGCCCGGATCCCCGACTCTGCGTGGGAGAAAGCGATCGCAGGGATGGCCGCCAAGGCGCAGTTCGCGGCCGACCTGCTTGCCGGTGAGTTGCCGCGGGAAATCGACGAAGTTTTCCGCGGGGCGCGCACGAGCCTCTTCCCCGCGAAACGAGCCGACATCGAGACGAGCTGCACGTGCCCGGACTGGGGCGATCCGTGCAAGCATGTCGCGGCCTCGCACTATGTGCTCGGGGACGCGCTCGACCGAGATCCTTTCCTCTTGTTCGAGTTGCGTGGTCGCACGAGGGAGCAGGTCCTCGAAGCGCTCCGTTCAGCCCGCTCCTCGGGAGCGACGAAGAAGGCGCGCCCGGCTACCTCGAAGCAGCCCGCGGCGGCGGAGATCGAGATTCCCAAGGTGAGCATCGGCCGCCTCACGGCCGCCACCTACGACAAGCCCTGCGGCCCACTTCCTGCCTTGCATCTGTCGTTCGACGAGCCTCCAGCGGAGGGAGCACTCTTGCGCCAGCTCGGGGCGCCGCCTGGGTGGCAGGGCGACGCTTCTCCAGCGGACCTCCTGGCGCCGCTCGTCCGCGCAGCGGCCCAGAGAGCGCGCGAGATCGCCCTGGGCGAGCCAGAGACCGACGCGAGAGGCAGCCAGCCGACCCGATCTGCCACGGGTCCTGCGGCCGAACGGAGATCGAAGTCGGCCAGACCTGGGACGCCGGAGAGTCGGGCCGTCTCCAAAGCCCCGAGAGAGAAGGGGGAGGCGAAGCGCCGCGCGGGGAGTGCGAAACGCCGGGGTGACTGAGCACGGCGAAGGTGCGCGAGTCTGTTCGACGGATTTCGTCGGTATGACATATCGTCATACCAAGAGGTGAAGCATGGCCCGAGCCAAGGTAGCGATCTCCCTCGAGGAGGGCACACTCGACCGTCTGGACCGTCTCGTCCGTCGAGCGGTTTTTCCCAATCGCAGCCAGGCGATCCAGATAGCCGTCGAGGAGAAGCTGGAGAGAATCGAACGAAGCCGGCTTGCCCGCGAGTGCGCCAAGCTGGATCCAGAGTTCGAGCAGTCACTGGCTGAGGAAGGCATGTCCGAAGATTCGTCCGAATGGCCCGAATACTGAGAGGCGAGATTCGCTGGGCCGACTTGAACCCCGTGCGGGGCCACGAGCAATCCCGCCAGCGTCCGGTCCTCATCCTGAGCCACGATGTTTTCAATGAACGCTCCGGCACCGTCATCGCGGTGGCGCTCACGAGTCAACCTCAGAAGTCTGGGTTTCCGTTGACCCTCGAATTGGACGTGAAGGCCCTTCCGAAGCGATCCTGGGTGAAGATCAGCCAGATTCGCACGCTCTCGATCGAGCGCATCGGAAAGCGCCTGGGTCGGGCGGCTCCAGAAGAGATCGCGCAAGTGGTCGAGGGGCTGATCGAGATCATCGGAGCGTAATGCCGGGATCGTCCGGAACGCGTCGCACCACGCGATCTTCCCTATGATCGCCGAGCGCTGGCCCGGCGGCGGCGGCATCGCGAGGACCTCTGGTAGGGTTGCGTTCGCGCACTTCTTCCGTCCCGACCGTCGGGTATCTTCCTCGGCATGCTCTCGACGCAGACACGGACAGACATCGCGGCGCACCTGTTGGAGCGATTCGGGCAATCGGAAGGATTCGCCCATCTTCGGTCGCGCCTTCGGATGTCGATGTCGGAGAAGCAGGAAGCGGCGAGCGACCCGATCCTCTGGCTTCGCGGACTGACGGGCTCCTCGCGCGCGCTGGTGGTCGCGGAGCTGGTGCGCGAGCTGCCGAAGTGGCTCGAGGCGGAGCGAGCGGCGGCCGTCGCGGAGCCCGATCGAGGGAACGGCTCGAACGGTCATGCTACGGACAACACGGCCGCGCCGCCGCCGCCCCGCAAGGTGATCGCGAATCGTCCGAGGTCAGCGGTCGCCGCGGCCGCGCCGTCCGACGAGGCGAGCATCGGCAGCGCATCGATCGCCTCACCCGCACCCGCGCCCTCACCGCCGCTCGGACCCGAACTGCTCGTCGTCGTGCCGGATGCGGCCGCTGCCCAGGATCTCAAGGAGGACCTCGAGTTCCTGCTCGGCGCGAGGTCGGCGACCGTCTTTCCCGAGCCCGGGGTCGAGCCGTACGTGCCGCATCATCCGCGGGTGCAGGCAAGAGCGGCGCGGATCGAGACGTTGGTGGCGTTGGCGCGGCCGGAGTGGCGGCGAGCGTTGCCTGCCTGTGAGCGGTTGCAGGTCGTCGTTGCGACTGCCACCGCGCTCACGACCCCGGTTCCTCCGCGCGAGCGACTGCTGCGCGCGGTGCGACGGCTGGCCATCGGCGACACGGTCGACCTCGACGAGCTGATCCGCGGGCTGGTGCGCGCCGGCTATGGCGTCACGCCGCAGGTGGGCGAGTACGGCGACGTGAGCCGTCGAGGCGGGATCGTCGACGTCTACACCTTCGGACGCGAGAACCCGGTCAGGATCGAGTTCGATGGCGACGAGATCGCTTCGATCCGCGAGTTCGACAGCTTCTCGCAGCGATCGCTGGCCGCGCTCTCCGAAGTGATCGTGCTGCCGCTGTGGGAGTGGATCGCCGACACCGAATCGGGCCAGGCGATCCTCGCGCATCCGCCCGAGGGGCTCGGGACGGAGCAGGTCCTCGGGCTGGTCGAATCGTTGGAAACGGACGGCACGCTGGAGGGGATCGAGTGGTTCCTGCCGCGACTGCGGCTGTCTCGCTCACGCTTGACCGATTTTTTCGATCGTGGGGCGCCGGTGGTCGTGGATAGCCCGACCTTCGTGCGCGCGCGGCGTCGAGAGTGGTCGGCCTCGCTCGATCAGGCGTACGAGATCGCGAAGCGAGCGACCTCTGACACGTCGCTCGGTTCCAGCAGCGGTCTCTTCCGCATTTCCTTGCCGCCTTCTCCTCCCGCCGAGTTGTTCTTCCTCGGCGAAACCTGGGACGAGATCCTCCCCCGCGGACCGCGTCTCTTCCTCGGGAGCGGCGGGTCGTCGGTCATCGCCGAGCAGACTGTGGATCCGAAATCGGACACCGGATCCGCGCTCTGGGGACACGAGGAGCCGCAGAAGCGGGAGCAGGCGGAGATCCAATCGAAGTCACCCGAGAGCGTCCGCGCGCCGGAGAGCATGGCGCACGCGCGGACAGAGCCCGGCGAGAGGGAGGCGACCGAACACGACGATATGCTCGGGATCTCCTCGAGCCCCGTCGCGCGGATCGAGTTCGGCACGCAACCGCCGGCCAAGTTCGATCGCAACCTCGAGCAGACGCAGGACTACCTGATCGAGTTGCACGATCGCATTCCCGATCTGCACATCCTCTGCGACACCGAGAATCATCGCGATCGGCTGGCCGATCTCTTGAAACGCGCGCCGGTCGAGTGTCATGTCGGCAACCTGGCGGCGGGCTTCCTGGCGCCGCGCGAGGGATTCGCCGTGATGACCGACCACGAGATCTTCTCGCGCATCCGGCGCAAGTCGACGCCGCGGAGATTCTCCCGCGGGCTCTCGCTGGAGGATCTGCTCGCGCTCGTTCCCGGCAACTACGTTGTGCATGTCGAGCACGGGATCGGTCTGTACAAGGGGCTCTCTCGCCTGGTCATGAGCGGGCAGGAGACCGACTGCCTCACGATCGAGTACTCCGGCGGCGATCTCCATTACGTGCCGGTCGACCAGCTCTCGGTTGTACAGAAGTACTCCGCCGAAGAGGGGGCCCGGCCGACCCTCTCTCGTCTCGGCGGTAAGCAGTGGGCGCAGACCAAGGCCAAGATCAAGAAGTCGATCAAGGACATGGCGGGTGAACTGATCAAGATCTACGCCATTCGCAAGAGTCGACCGGGCTACGCCTTTCGCAGCGACACGTCGGAGCAGATGGCGCTGGAGGCGTCGTTTCCCTACGACGAGACGGTCGACCAGATGCGTTCGATCGAAGATGTGAAGCGAGACATGGAGATCGACTCTCCGATGGACCGCTTGATCTGCGGCGACGTCGGCTACGGCAAGACCGAAGTCGCGATGCGCGCCGCCTTCAAGGCGGTGATGGACTCGAAGCAGGTGGCGGTGCTCGTCCCGACCACGCTCCTCTCGCGGCAGCATTTCACCACCTTCAGCGAGCGGCTGGCCGACTCGCCGGTTCGCGTCGACTGGCTCTCGCGATTCCGGACGCCGCTGGAGGCCAAACAGGTGCAGAAGGATGTGGCCGAAGGGAAGATCGACATCCTCATCGGCACCCACGCGATCTTGGGGAAGGCGGTCGCCTGGAAGGACCTGGGTCTGGTCATCATCGACGAGGAGCAGCTCTTCGGCGTGGCGGCGAAGGAGAAGCTCAAGAGCTACCGCGAGACGGTGGATGTGCTCACGCTGACCGCGACGCCGATTCCGCGCACGATGCACCTGGCGCTCTTGGGCGGGCGCGACATGAGTACGATCCTGACGCCGCCGCGCGATCGCCGCTCGATCCAAACCGAGATCGTGGAGTTCCGCGACGACCTGATCGCACATGCGCTGATGAAAGAAGCCGACCGGGGAGGACAATCCTTCTTCGTCCACAACCGAGTCGAGTCGATCGATGCGATGGCGAACTACCTGTCGCGCTTGGTTCCGCATCTCAGGATCGCGGTCGGCCATGGCCAGATGCGCGAGCGCGCGCTCGAGGATGTCATGCGTCGGTTCTTGGAAGGGGAGTACGACGTCCTGGTCTCGACCATGATCATCGAATCAGGACTCGATCTGCCCAACGTGAACACGATCCTGATCAATCGCGGAGATACCTTCGGGTTGTCCCAGCTCTATCAGTTGCGCGGTCGGGTCGGGCGTTCGTCGCGCAAGGCGTACTGTTACATCCTCGTTCCTCCCTACCAGGCGCTGACCGAGGCGGCGCAGAAGCGGCTCAAGGCGATGGAGGAGTTCGAAGACTTGGGCTCCGGGTACCAGCTCGCGCTGCGCGACCTGGAGATTCGCGGGGCCGGCAATCTCCTCGGAGCGGAGCAGCACGGCTTCATCGTCAACGTCGGCTTCGAACTCTATTGTCAACTGCTCGATGAAGCGGTCAGCGAACTCCGCGGCGCCGAGCCGGACGCGCGAATCGAACCGCGCATGACCACCGACATCGAGGCGTTCCTGCCGGATGACTATGTTTCAGACTCACGCGAGAAGATCAATCTGTACAAGACGCTGGCCGACGCCCGCACGCTCGACAAGGTCGAGGAGATCTCGGCCGAGATGACCGATCGTTTCGGCCGACACCCGGAGCCGGTCCGCAATCTGCTCGGTCTCCGTCGCGTCCGGATCCTGGCGGCGGAAGTGGGGGTCGAGAAGGTCACCGTACAACAACGCCTCGTCGCGCTCGACATGGCTCGTGAGCTCAGGAAGGCCGAGATCCAGAAGGTCGTCAGCTCCTGTCCCTTTCCGGTGGAGTTCGCGCTGCACGGACGACATCGCTTGCAGACCAAGCCGGGCGCCGGCGGCGCGCTCTCGACCGCGCTCATCCTCTTGCGCGCGCTCGATCCGGCGCGGAAGAAGGCCGCGGGGTCGTGACCTCCGCTCGCGCCCGTCAGTTGCTCGCGGCGGATCGTCCCGGCAGCCACACCCGGAAGGTCGAGCCGACCCCCTCGGCGCTCTCGACAGTCACCTTGCCCCCGTGCGCCTCGGTGAACATCTTGACGATGACGAGTCCGAGTCCGGTGCTCTCCTCGTCCTGCGGATCGGCCACGCCCTTCTCGAAGACGACCTCGAGGATCTCGGCGGGAATGCCGCTGCCGTTGTCGCGGACCCAGCACTCGACGCCTTCCTTGCTCTCCATCTCGAGCTCGAGCGCCCCGACGACCACTTCTCCGCGGGGGGCATACTTGATCGCATTGGCGATCATGTTCTCGAAGATCCTGCGCAAGTGTCCGGCGTCGGCGTAGACGATGATTTCGTCGGGGACGTCGTTGATCAAGCGGGCGCTCGCGGCGGCGGCCAGTGGTTGCAGATCGTGCAGCAAGGATTCGACGAGCGGCCAGAGATCGAAGGATCGCCGCTGCAGGACGAGGCCCGACTCTTCCTGGAGATTCGTGTTCTCCTCCAGGACCTTGGAGACCAGCTCTTGCAGGCGTCGGACGTTCCGCCGGAGGGTTCGGAGTATCCGGGCCTCCTTGGGGCTGGCGCTGGTTTGGCCGTCGCCCAGCTCCAAGAGCTCCGCCGACAACGAGATCGCGCTGAGCGGAGTCCGCAGGTCATGGGCGACGAAGGCGAGATACTCTTCCCGGCGCCGCTTGACGTCCGAGGCTTGTCGCTCCGCATAGGTCTGCACCGCCAGCCCGATCGCCCCATCGAAGATCTTGTTGATGAGGTGGAGCGGCTTCCCCTGCAGGCTCAATCCGTGGCTATCGGCCAGGTCGTGGATGCAGGCGCGCATGATGTTGTATTCCGCGACGACTTCCTCGAGGTCGAACCCGTCCTTCAACCGCTGGATGCCGTGAGAAGGCGGGCTCCCCTCGCGAAGCGCCTCCGGGATGGTCTTTTCGTCTCGAGTCATGAACGCGACGGCCAGCTCATCCAGCAGGGACGGGACATGATCATTCAGTGTGGGGGTGTCGAGGCCCGCGGCGGAAGGAAGCTGCCGCACCTGTTCTCTCCAACGAGCGAGCAACGCATCGCGGTGGCGGCGGGTGAGCGCCGCCAGTGTCTCCAACTCGCTCATGCCGCTAACCTCGCTTTCGCCCCGGGAATTCCTGAGGACGGGGAGTCTGCCAGAGGCCGAGGTCGGTGTGCGAGCCTTAACCGCGCGTTCGAGATGCGAACCGCGAACGCCCGTGGCGCTGAGTGAGACAGCGACAAACGGGCGCGGTCTCGCGACTCACGGGAGAAAACGGAGTTGGGGGACGGAACCGGACAGCGCAGAATCATCGCGCGATGAACGGTGCCGCCTACCTCGATTCGTCCCGCCACGAGTTCCGCCGTCTGCAGACGCTCGCGGACGGCGCGCTGGCGCAAGTGACCGACCCGCAGTTCTTCGCGACGCTCGACCCGGAGTCGAACAGCCTCGCGATCCTTGTCAAACATGTGGGCGGGAATCTGCGGTCGCGGTGGGTGGATTTCCTGACGACGGACGGAGAGAAGCCGGACCGAAGGCGCGATCTGGAGTTCGTCCTCGGACCCGAGGACACTCGCGCGACGCTGACCGAGAGTTGGACCGCGGGATGGAACGCCCTGCACGCGGCCATCGACCCGCTCCAACCCGATGATCTCGAGCGCCTCGTCACGATTCGCGGCGAACCGCACACGGTGCTCGCGGCGATCCAGCGGCAGGTTGCGCACTATGGCTATCACGTGGGACAGATCGTGTTCCTGGCGAAGCACTGGGCCGGCGCCGACTGGACGAGCCTCTCGATTCCGCGCGGCGCGTCGGACGGTTTCAACGCACGGATGGCCGATCGTTTCCCAGGAGAGGGTCCGCCTCGCTAGTTCTCACCGCCACGATCTCCAGTACCCCCGGCGTGAACTGCAGCGCGTTCGGGCTCCGTTCCCTCTCGTCGAACGCCGCGTGGATTACGCTCGCGCGCTCCGGTGAGACCGCTCCGAGCGACACCAGGCGTTCCAGGCCGACGTCGAGGAACGACTTGGGCCAATGCCAGCGCAGTTCGCCGGGACGCACAGGGTCGACGTAAGGTCGCAGACTGACGACCTCGAATCCGGTTTCTCGCAACCACGTCGGCAGCTCGAGGCCGATGTTCGGCTCGCCCCCGCTCGCTCGCCAGGTCGAGATCACGGCGGCGACGAACTCGTCGAACTCCGAGCAGCGCGGAGCGAACTGCCAGGTCGAGTAGTCGAAGTACTCATGCACGACGAGCGTCGCGCCGGGGCGCAGCGCGGCATGCAAGCGGCTCAGCAGTCCCCGCGGCTGCTTCAGGAACGCGAAGACCCAGCGGACCCAGGCGCCGTCGGCGAGCTCCGCGGCCGCCACGTTCGGCAGCGCACCCGATTCGAGATCGAGCTCGACCGGCGTGATCTGCGAGAGGCCGCGCGTTCGGATCGTCGCCTCGAGCGTATCGATGAAGCGTCGCGATTGGTCGATCGCGTAGACGCGTCCCGTCGGTCCGACGAGTTCGGCCAGGTCGACGGAGGCGTGGCCCGGTCCGCAGCCGACGTCGAGCAGCGTCTGCCCGACATCGAAGCCGGCGCGCGTCCAGGCATCCCAGGTGCGCGATCGCCAAACACGATGTTGCAGCGCGAGCCGCGCGACCTCGGCGTCGTGCGTGCCCAGGACGTACTCGCGCTCACTTCCGGTCGACGACTGACTCATCGTGATCCCGTCCTTGCTCCAGCTCCAAGAGCCGCTTCTTCCGCCACAGTCCGCCGCCATACCCGGTGAGCGTTCCATTGGACCCGATCACGCGGTGGCAGGGGATCACGATCGCAATGCGATTGTCGCCGTTCGCGCGCGCCACCGCCCGCACCGCGCTCGGCTGCCCGATCTCGCGCGCCACTTGGGCATACGAGCGGGTCTCACCGTAGGGGATGCGTCGCAGCGCGCGCCACACGCTCTGTTGGAAGTCAGAGCCGGGCGTGACGAGCGGGACGGTGAAGTGCTGTCGTCGGCCTACGAAGTAGGCCGACAGCTCCGAGACCATCTGCTCGAGAGGCGCGTTGGTCCCCGGCACGACGCACGCCCCAACGCGCCGTTCCAACGTCCGAAGCTGGCGCTCCAGCATCCGCCGATCACTGAATTCCAACAGACACACTCCGTCGCGCGTCGCACCGACCACGAGCGGTCCCAAAGGTGATTCGAGCAACTGGGAAACAATGAGGTCCTCCCGCCGAGCGCCCGCGGGCGCACGACCAAAGGTCTTGCCGAACGCGCTGCGGAATCCGCTGTGGGACTCGTATCCATGCTCGAAGACAACGGTGTCCAAGTTCTTCCCTTCTCTCAATGATTGAAACGCTCGTCCTAATCTTCGCGCGCGCACGTAGGCGTGAAAGGTCATGCCGTGATTCGACTGGAACCAACGACGCGCCCGGCTCGGTTCGATCCCCAGCCCCCGCAGATCCGCGTCGTGCAGGCGTCGCTCCGGATCGAGTTCGACCGACAAGAGCGCCGGCGCCAACCAGTCGGGCGTTCCTCCCGGCGGCTCCAGCGGTCGACACCGTTTGCAGGGACGAAAGCCGGCGAAGAGCGCGTCGCGGGCCGTGGGATAGAAGTCGACGTTCTCGCGCTTCGGCTTCTTCGCCGCGCAGATCGGCCGGCAGAAGATGTCGGTGGTCTTCACGGCGACGAAGAAGACGCCGTCGTAGGTCGCGTCGCGCGCCAGCAGCGCCGCGTACATCGAATCGGGATGGGGGAGTCGGCTTCGCATGTGCGTACGCTACGGGCGACCGCTCGATCCTCGCCACCGATGGTTGGACATGGAATTCTCACTCACGATCCGGCCGATCTCGACCGATTGTCAGGGGGATAGCGAACCCCGGGGGAGCCGCGTCGCCGTCGGGAATCGGAAGTTTGGACCCAGGGCACGGAAGCCCGCCAGGGGAGGAATCGAGCATGGATGCCAGCGCGAAGCGACGCGTCGCCTCGACCGACAGTTCACCGGACCCATGGACCGCGGAGTTCGCGGCCAGCACCGCTGAGCGGATCCGCAGCTCCTTCGGAGGGCGTTTGAAAGAGTCAATTGGGCGTGAGCGCCGCGAGTTCACCCGCGTCCCCTTCGAAATGGATGTCGATGTCGAGCTGGAGAGCCGCGATCGGACGGCGGGGCGGAGCAAAGACGTCAGCCTGAAGGGCCTCTTCCTGCAGTGCGAGCCCCGGCCGAACGTCGGCGTGACCTGCGCGGCCACGCTCCACTTCGCCGGACGCGAGGTCGACCTGCGCATCGAGACGATCGGCCGGGTCGTGCGCTCCGACGAAGGCGGCATCGGGATCGAGTTCAGCGCCGTGACCTCGGGCGGCCTCGATCATCTGAGGAATTTGGTTCTCTACAACAGCAATGAGCCGGACGCCGTTCTGCGCGAGTTCAACACGCACCTGGGGATACGTCCGCGCGAGTGGCCGTTCTGCGGTTGAACGGGGGGGACCTCGTTTCTGTATACACGTTGGTTGCCGGCTCGATCGTTTGTGAAACATGGTGCAAATCAGTGCGCACCGTTGCACCATGTTTCACAAGGTGCGGCGGCAGCCGAGCCGGCCGTTCACTCCTCGCAATGGAGCGATTGTAGTTGCACGTCTACATCGCGCACGTCCGGAATCCCGCGAATACATCTCTGCGATCGACGGGATAAAAGTTGCGCCAACTCAGGCGGTCGCCGCACTCCAGCACGTCGCCGCGCTGCAGTAGATCCCTACGCCGCAGCAAATCGGCGCGCGTCGCCCAACAACCGCCTCGCAGCACGCGGTGGCGGCCGTCGAACCAAGGTTCGGAGTACTCGCGGTAGGGGTCGATGACGAATCCCGGATAGGGTGCAAGCGGCGTCGCGGTCCATTCCCAGACATTGCCGAGCATCTGACGGCAACCGAACGTGCTATCGCCTTCGCCGAAGAGAGACACGCCGACCACGCCGCCGTTCACGCTGTCTAGATTCGCCGGCGCGCGCGCGCCGGTCGAGCCGACCTCCCACTCCGCTTCGCTCGGCAAGCGACGTCCCGCCCAGCGGCAATATGCTTCCGCCTCGTGCACGTTGACGTGCAGGACCGGTAGATTCGGGCCGAGCGGCAGCCACCGATCGAATTCCCGTCGCTCCCATCCATCGAACCCGCGCCGCCAATAGACGGGATGGGCGGCGGAGGCGCCGTCGCGCCACGCACGCGCGTGGGCATCCCAGAATTCGTCGCGCGCATACCCCTGGTCGTCGACGAACTCAGCGAACTCACCATTGGTCACCGGGGCGCGTGCGATACGAAAGGCTTCGAGCCGCACGTCATGCGCCCATTTCTCGTTGTCGAAGACGAAGAGCGATTCGTCCGGCTCCGCGCCGATGCGGTAGAGGCCGGCGGGGACCTCGACATCTCCAAGGTGAGGTTGCGCCGACGTGACCGCGGCCAGGCGTCGTTCGAAGAAACCGGCGGGCGGCGGATAGACGAGCGTCTGACGCGTGTACGTGAAGGCCTCGGCGTGCATCATCTCGTGAAACAGACCGAGGCGAACGAAGCAGAGCGCGTCGCCGTCGAGTCGGCTGGAGTCGAGCGCAAGGACGATTCGCGACTGGACTTCCGCAGCGTAGGCGAAAGTCTCCGAATCACTCGGAAGCGGCAGATCCCAGCGCGTGTCGTGCGGAATCGCGGCCGAGTCGAAGAGCCGATCTTCGTCGGGGCGAATCGGCAGCTCTCCGAGGGCGTGCCGCAGCGACCAGCGGGCGTGGAACCAGGCGACGTGCCCGATCTCCCAACGCAACGGATTGACGATCGCCAGAGGCGGACCCATCATCCGCTCCCCGTCCAGATCGTCGAGGAGCAGCAAGGTCCGCTCCCGCGTCTCGACCAACGATCGCGTCAGTCCTTCGCGCGTGCGCATTTCCGATCGGGTGGAACAGTTCGACATGGCTCGCATCCTGGTGACAAGTCCGGAAAGCCGCGCCAACACTGGGAATGGCGTGACCGCGGCGCGTTGGGCGGGACATCTGCGCGCGCTGGGGCATAGCGTAGAGATCGTCGCGGGTCGAGCCGAGCAAAGTTCGGGCGGCCGATCCCCGGACCTCCTCGTCGCACTGCACGCGCTCCGCAGCGCACACGCCATCGCCGATTTCCATCGCCGCCACCCCGAACGCCCGACGATCCTGGCGCTCACCGGCACCGACGTCTATCGCGATCTCGGTCGCACTCCCGCGGTTCTCCGTTCCCTCCAGTCGGCCGACCGGATCGTGGTTCTGCAGCCATTGGCGATCGCGGAGTTGCCGAGGCGACATCGAGCCAAAGCCCGCGTGATCTACCAATCGGTGGATCTCCCGGCGACGCGGGTCGCGGGACCGCTCCGCGTCGGGGGAGCTCGCCGCGCCGCGCCGTTCACGATTGCGGTGCTGGCTCACTTGCGATCGGTCAAAGATCCGCTCCGGGCCGCCCGCGCCGCCCGGTTGCTCCCGCCGGAATCAAGGATCCAGGTCGTCCACGCCGGGGCCGTGCGCGAGCTGCGATTCGAAATTCAGGCTCACCGCGAGATGCAACGCAACGCGCGCTACCGGTGGGTGGGAGACCTGCCTCGGCCCCGCGCGCTGCGATTGCTCTCTCGCGCGCGGCTCCTCGTGCTCAGTTCACGACTCGAAGGGGGCGCCAACGTGCTCTCGGAGGCGGCCGCCCTGGGCGTACCGGTGCTCGCCTCCCGCATCCCCGGTTCGGTCGGGCTGCTCGGGGGCGACTATCCGGGGTACTTCCCGGTCGGCGACTCAGCCGCGCTCGCCGAGTTGATGCTCAGAGCCGAGTCCGAACCGAAGTTCCTCCGCGCGCTGACCCGCGGCATGCGGCCGCTGGCGAGAAGAACGCGCCCGAAGCAGGAACGCGCCGCGTGGCGCGCCCTCTTGAAGGAACTGGACGTGACCGCGGACGCCCGCTAGCGCGCGCCCTTCGTCGCTTTCTTGGTGGTCGCCTTCGGGACAGCCGCGGTTTTCTTCGTGACGGTTTTCTTCGTGACGGTTTTCTTCGTGACGGTCTTCTTCGTGGTGACGGCCTTCTTGGTGGCGGCCGGCTTCGCCGCCGCCTTCTTCGTGACGGCCTTCGAGGCCGACTTCGAAGCAGCCGCCTTCGGCGCCTCCGGCGCCACCGCCTTCAACGTCATCGCCTTCTTCGTCGACGCCGTCTTCTCGCCTCCGGGCCGGTTCTCCTTCCGCACGACCAGCTTCAGCGCCGACCAATCGTCGGAGAATCGCGCGACCAACACGTCGACCATGCCGAGCTGCTTGCCGCGGGCGCGCACATCCTCTTCCTTGAGGTCCGCGCCGCCGCGAGGCCAGAGCACCCACATCTTGCCGTTCGGCTGCATGCGGCTCTTCCAGGTGGTGAGTCGCGCCAACTCTTCGGGACGCCGGACCGCGCCGACGATGGTGTCGTTGTCAGATCGCAGCGGACTGCGGGCCAGGTCGACCTCACGCTCCGCCAGCTCGGCGCGGAAGGATGGGTCATCGAAACCCGCGAGCAGCACGCGCTCGTTGCGCGAGATGCCGAGGCGATCGAGCCGGCTTCGCGAGGTCCGCAGTCGCTCGTACCACTTCTGCGCCTTGTCGCCGAGTTCGAGGCGCAGAGCGCCCTGAGGATGTTCGACGACGACGGTCGAGCCGGTCACGCGGATCGCCCCCATGTCGCGGAACGCCCAGCGGACCTGGAAGTCGCCGTCGAATCGCAGCGTGTCCTCTTCCAGACGCGCCGTTCCCTTCGACCTCTGTCCGCCGAGCATGGCCGTGCAGGTCGCTTCGAGTCCCATCGTGTACCGACCTCCTCGCGAACGTTCGTGCGCTTCGCCGCTCGCCGGGCAACCTGCACGGCGAGATGACGAAGCGCGATCTGGCGCACCGCACGGTCGACGACTTCCAGCCCGATTCCGAATCCCGGACCAGGCAAGAGGTGCCGACATCCGCACGAATCTACGAAGAGCGCGAAGAGCACTAAACGCCCCCGCTCCACGCAACGATCCCTTTGGAGAGCGCGCGGACAACGCAGACTACAGCGGAGGCTCGAGTGACACCATACGCTCGCGATCGAAAGCCACAGCCCGGGGCCGGCCCGGCAGCTGCTGCCCGGGGGGGCGAATGAGCCTCAGGCGCACCGTCCTCTTCGTCGGGATCGCTCCGGATGACGTCGCGCGGCTGGCCGGAATGGCGGCTGAGCGCTTGGTCGGATCCCGCCGGATCGATTGGACGGCCACCGGCGCGGAGGCCATCGCGCGGCTGGGTCACGCGCCCCCTGCCGTTTGCGTCGTCGCGCACCCGCTTGGGGCCGGCGCCTTTCTGGGCGCCTGGCGGGCGGCCGAGGCGCGGATCCCCGTCATCGTTCTCTGCCTCGAGGAGCCGGGCGCCGCGCTGGCCCAACTGCGTGAGCAGGGGGCGGCGGACGTACTCCGTCCCGAAGAGCTGCGCGGTCTGGGGCTACTCCGGTCGATCCGCTGGGTGCTCCAGCGGTCCCGATCGCGCGCCCGTCTCCGCGCGATTCGACAGACGCAGCGTGACCCGGTCACCGGGCTCATCGGCCGCGGCGCGTTCCTGCGGTTGCTGGTCGATGTTCTGGTCGCGCCGAGCGGTGAGGCGCGCACGGCGCCGGCGTCCCTCGAAGCACGTTGGACGCTGCTGCGTGTCGACCTCGATCGATTCCGGAGGGTCAACGAGAGCCTCGGGCATGAAGCGGCCGACGAGCTGTTGCGTGAAGTCGCCCGTCGCCTGGTCGCGATCGCAGGTGAGGAGAGCCGGGTTGCGCGGTTCGGGGACGACGAGTTCGCGCTCCTGGCGCCGCTGGGCGCGAAGTTCGGTGAACCGTCGCAGCTCGCCGCGGCGGTCGAACAAGCGGTGCGCACGCCGATCTCGATCGCCGGGCGGGAGATCTTTTCCACGGCCAGCATCGGCATCGCGTCGGCGCCGGCCGACGGCTCGCAAGCCGACGAATTGCTGCGGGCGGCCGATCTCGCGCTGCGCGAGGCCCGTCGTCGCGGGACCGGTCGCTGGGCCGTCTTCGCGGCGCCGATGCACATACGGGCGATGCGTCGGCTGCAGGTCGAGAGTCATCTGCACCGTGCGATCGAGCGGAACGAACTGGTGCTGCACTACCAGCCGGTCGTGGATATCGAGAGCACTCGCCTCGAAGGCTTCGAGGCTTTGGTGCGGTGGCGGCATCCCGAGGAGGGATTGATCGCTCCCGGCGAGTTCCTCCCGCTGGCGGAGGAGACGGGGCTGATGGTTCCGATCGGACGTTGGATCTTGGCCGAGGCCTGCCGGCAGCTCCGCGTCTGGCAACAACGCTTCGATGACAAGCTCTGGGTGGCCGTCAATCTATCCGGGCTCGAGGTGGCGCAGAGTGGACTGGTCGAGCGGGTCCACCGTTCCTACGCCGAGGCTGGCCTCACCGCCCGCGATCTCAAGATCGAAGTGACCGAGAGTCTGCTCCAGAGCCCACTGGCCGATCCGGCTCCAGTACTCCGCGCATTACGTGAACTCGGAGTGGCGCTGTTCCTCGACGACTTCGGAACCGGGTCGTCCTCGTTGGCCAGTCTGCACGACTACCCGATCGACACGCTCAAGATCGATCGCTCGTTCGTGGCTCGCCTCGGAGATGACGAGACAGGGGGCAGCATCGTGAGGACGATCCTGCAACTCGCGCGATCGATGCGGCTCAATGTGATCGCGGAGGGGGTGGAGACCGCGGTTCAGAGTGAGCGGCTGCGCGCGCTCGGATGTCGATCGGCGCAGGGCTACTACTACTCGCCGCCGCTAGCGCCGGCGGGGGTCGAGGAGCTGCTGGCGCGCGATCGGTCGCTCGCGGCCTAGGTCAGGACGGCTCGGACGATGAACCGCTTGGGCGCCGGGCCGATGAATCGGAACGGGTAGCAGGTCACGAGCGTGAGCACCGGTTCCGCAGTCGGCGCGAGAACTTCGGTCTGCGTAGGCTCGACGATCGAGATCGTATCGACTCGATAGGCGAACGATCCCGTCACGGTCGTCAGTCGGATCACATCCCCTGCTCTCACATGTTCCAGAGGACGGAAGAATGTGTCGCGATGGCCGGCGAGGACGACGTTCCCCGCGGTGCCCGGCAATTCGGACTCGGTCAGATGTCCGACCCCGCGGAACAGGACCCGAGTCGACGTGCCCTCCATGACCATCGCCGACAGATCGAGTCGCGGGACTTCGATCCGTCCGACGAACCCCCGGGGCGCCGAGCCCTGGACCGGATCGTCCGTGGGCGGGAGCGTCCCGTCGGCCGCGCCGATCGGGCCGATCGCGTCGATCGGGTGGGTCGCTTCGAGCGTGTCCATCCACTCGCGGGCCGCGTACTGCGACACTCCGGTCGCGACGTGTGCGCCGCCCCAGAAGCCCAGCAGCAGGGCGCCGGCGATGTAGAGCAGGCGCTCGACGCGGTGGAGCGCCGCGCGGGATCGGACCGCGGCCGGCGCTGTGTGTTGTGTTCCGCTCATCGGGAATTCTCTGGCGACTCTCTCGAGGGTTCCTCTGAGGGAGCGACTAGAGCGAGCTGACGCGGCGAAGGCCGAAGCCGAGCGCGAGCGCGGCCAGACCGGCCAGGCCGACCAGCGGCAACGGACTGGCCGTCCGCGGCATCTCGCGATCGGTTGTCGCTCTGTACGGCGTGGACGTGGTCACGGGCCGATCCATGTCGGCCGCGCGCGTGGTGGCCGGAGTGGTCGTGGTCGGCGGCATGTCGTAGTTCGTCTGCGCCGGCGTGGTCATCGGCGTGGTCATCGGCGTGGTCATCGGCATGGTCGGTCCCGACACCGTGGTCACGTTGGCGGCGTGGAGCGTGTTGCCTGCGACACCGACGATCTCGTGGTACTCGACCCGAACCGTCGATCCCGCGCCCAGACCGGAAGGCATCGAACTCGAGCTGTCGATCACGAACGTCATCACCGCGTCCCCGACGAGATCGAGGATCAGGGTGTTCGCCGACGATGAGACCACCGTGCCGGTGACCATTTTCATGTTCTCCGGCGCGTGCTGTGTGCTCATCGACGTCGAAGAAACCTTCGGGTCCAAGGCGTCCGCGCGCGCCTGCGTGTTCAGAGTTGTGATTGCGACGGTGAGGGCGAGGGCGCCCAAGAGAGTGCGCGTGGAAACGTGCATGATCGAATCCTCCATCCTGACGGTGATGCCCCCGAGTCGAGGGCGCGATGCGACCTTGCGCGAGTTGGCGGTCTCCGGTGGGGTGAGCAGGATCCGTGCCTGGAGTGAACGACGTCCGTCCAGTAGCTTGAACGCTTTGTGGCGCAACGCATTATGTAAAGCACGCGGCCCCGCGCACGACGCCCGCTTCGGTCGAATGAGGGATGGACTCGGTCAGTTCTACAAATCGAGTGAGCCTGCGGGCGTGCACGCGAGGGTTGCTTGACACCTCTTCTCGGGCGTCCCTACCCTGCCGCCTCGTCGCACGGAGACCAACACTTGCCGTCTACAGAACATCCCGGCCCCGGCGAACCCGACCCCCACGAACAGAGCGTTCCTGCCGGCGAGCCCGGGTTGCCAATGCCAACGGCGGGATCCGCCGGAGACGACGCCGCCCTCGGCAGCGCCCCACCGCCCGCCGACACTCATTCGCTGCGACGCATCGGTTGGTTGCTCGCATGGGCGGTCGTCTTCTGCGACATCGGGACGAGCGTCTACTACGTCCCGGGGATCCTGTACCACCAGGTGGGAAACCTCGCGCCCTACTTCGTGGCGCTCACCACCATCGGATTCCTGCTCTTGGCGCAGAAGTACCAAGAGGTGTCGTGGCGCAACCGCGAAGGAGGCGGCGTCGTCACGGTGGCGCGCAAGGCGTTCGGTCCGTGGTGGGGCGCGGTCGGCGGCATCCTCATCACGATCGACTACTTCCTGACTTCGGCCATCTCGTCGGTCAGCGGATTCCACTACCTCTCGTCGATCGTGCCGAGCCTGCAGAATCACGTCGTCTTGCTCTCGTGCATCGGGCTGCTGCTCTTGGGCGTGCTCAACGTCATCGGCATCCGGGAGAGCGCGACGGTCGCCCTCTGGATGGCGCTGGCGTCGCTCGTGACGAATATGATCGTGGGGTTGGTCTGCCTCTTCCAGTTGCAGCCGCACGAGCTCGAACTGCTGACGAGGACGGCCGATGAGTTCCGTTCACTCCCGACGCGCACGATCCTGATCGGTTTCGCCGGGAGTTGGCTCGCGTTCTCCGGCCTCGAATCGATCAGTCAGCTCTCGCCGACGTTGCGCGAACCGATCAAGCGGACGGTCGGCTGGGCGATGGCCGCGGTCGTGGCGACGGTGCTGGTGACGTCGCCGATCCTGACCGCTCTCGCCATCGCCGTCCTGCCGCCGGAGATGAAGGCGGCCGGCACGGAGACGTTCATCTCGGACCTCGCCGGTCTGCGCGGGACGCCGCTGATGAAGGGCTTCGTCGTCGTCTCGGCCTCGGCCCTGCTGCTCTTCGCCGCCAACACCGCGATGATCGGCGGCTATCACGTCTTCCTCGCGCTGGCGCGCGACAAGTTCTTCCCGCGCATCCTGGCCAAGCGAAGCGAACTGTTCTCCACGCCGCACTGGGCAATCTTCATCACCACGTTCGTCCCGCTGCTCGTCATCCTCCTGGTGCACGGGCAGCTCAATCTCTTGGGCGATATGTACAGTTTCGGACTGCTCGGCGCCTTCACCTTCACTTCGTTCGGACTCGATGTCATTCGTTGGCGCGAAGGACAGCGTGGGCTGCTCTTCTGGCTCGGCGTCCTCACGACGTTGGTCGTTTCCGGGTCATGGCTCGTGAACATCGTCGAGAAGCCGCTCGCGACGGCGTTCGGCGGCATTTTGACGGGACTCGGCCTGCTCATCGCGTTGGGTGTGCGCACCGAGTGGATCGTCATGACGCTCAATCGCGTGCCGATCGTGCGTCGCGCCGCGGAACGGATCCGACACGACGCGGAGTTGGAGACCGAAGAGGAGTTGGAGATCGTGAGCGTGGCCGGGGCTGTCTCGCTCAAGCCGCTCTATCCGTCTTCTACATTGGTCGCGGTGCTCGGCGTGAACGCCCGCCTGATGGAAGAGGCGATCGCGCGCGTCAAGGCGCGCGGCGAGCGAGCGCTCTATCTGATGTCGGTCACCGAGTGGCCCGGCTTGTTCTCGGGGGCCGAGACCCGCCCGCCCAATTCGATCGTCGCGTCGTTCGCCGAGATGGAGAAGCTGGCGCGCAAGGAAGGGATCTTCATCGTCCCGGTCTTCGCCATCGCGACCAACGCCCCCGAAGCGCTCGCCGACGCCGCGCGGCGCCTCGGCGTCGACGCCGTCATGATCGGCGTCTCTTCCCGCTCCGCCATCTATCACATGATGCGCGGCAGCGTTCTCCGCGGCCTGCCGAAGCTGCTCCCCGAGGGAACGAAGATCATCAGCGTCGGCTGACCTCTGACGACCCGCGGCACGCCGGTTGCCACAGGGGATGAGCGCGCCTCCGGCCCATCTTCGCGGGGAAACCAGCCTTTACGTATGCTGGCGGCGAAGATCCCACGAATCCAGGGGCAAAGATTACGTCCACGAGGCAGCTCTGAAGACCGTTCGGTGGAACTCCATACAACACTGACCAGCACGCCGAACGGTCATTCTTACAACGTGTGGTTGATCAAGCGATCTATCGGACCTGGTCCAAGGAGTCATTCATGCGAATCAGTGTCAGTTCCGTCATTGCCATTTCCGTTCTCTGTCTCACGCTTCCCGCCGCTGCTTCCGCCTTCGGCATCATGCAGTCGGCAGAGACCATCGACAAAGGCGTCTACAAGTTCACGATCTCCCCGCTCATGCACTTCGGGTCCGATGGCGCGGACGACGAGTTCGGCGTGGCGGCTCGGGCCGGCTATGGCTTCAGCGACAAGTTCGACGCGGAAGCCAAGCTGGGTTTCTTCGAGAACGTGACGCTGGTCGGCTTGGACGGCGAGTACTGGCTCGTGAAGGACAAGCAAGTCGACGTCTCGCTCGGCGCGGGTCTTCACTTCGGATTCGCGGGCGACGATGGCTTCGACTCGATGGGAATCGAGCTCACGCCGTTGGCGAGCGGTCACATCTCGGAGAATCTCGAACTCTACGGCGCGCTCGCCGTCTCACTCGAGAAGCTCAGCGACGTCCCCGAGCCCCTGGACGATTCCTACACCTCGATCCAACTGGTCCCCGGGCTCGAGTACAAGGTTTCGGAGAACATCGACCTGGTCGGGGAGTTTGGCCTCGGACTCAACGACGACTCATCCGACTACGCTGGCGTGGGCATCGCCTTCTACCTCCGCTAGTCGCGGTCTCCCGGTTGGTATGACGTTGCGCCTGACCGACCCTCCTGCGGGGACGGCGGCTTGGACTCGCGGCAGAGTCCGGTCGATGGCCGAGGCGCTCGAGTCCGCCCGGCGGATTCTGCAGCCGCGTTCAACAACTGTTCGTTTCACCCGACTTCGTCGTTCTCTCGGCAGAACCGATCCCCGCTGGATCCACCGAGGAGGCGACGATGTTCCGGGACTTGCATTCAATCCGTTGCGGCAGAGTGAGTTCGCGCCTGGTCGCGCTGCTCGTTGGCTGTTCATTCTTGTTGCCCGCGGATGCGCAGGCGCACCTTTCGATCATCCGGCAAGGGGCCGAGAGCCGGGGGTCGAAGGAGGCCGGCGACGAGCATGGCCGCGCGCTCGCGGTGGGCGACTTCAACGGCGACGGCTATGACGATCTCGCCACCGGTGTACCCAAGGAAGATGTCGGCTCGACGGTCGACGCGGGGATGGTCGTCATCAACTACGGGTCGGAATTCGGCGTCACGCAGGCCGGGGCTGATTTCCACACGGCGGAGACGATGGGGCTCACGTTGCGCACCGGCGCGCTGCTCGGAAGCGCGATCGTCGCCGCGGACTTCGACCATGACGGCTACGACGACCTCGTGATCGGCGCGCCGGGAGAGCAAGTCGTGTTCGTCGCTCGCGCCGGCCGGGTCTATGTCTTGGAGGGCGGCCCGAGCGGCCTCACGTTCCGCAACTCGTTCACGCAGGTCGACGCCGGCGGGGTCTCCGAGACGGACGACCAGTTCGGCCTGGCGCTCGCGGCCGGGAACTGGAATGGAGACGCGGTCCCCTGTGCGGATCTGGCGATCGGCGCCCCGGGCGAGGACAACTCGGCCGGCGCGGTCTACACGTTCCACGGATCGACGACTTTGTTCCTCTCCGCGGATGACTTCTTCACCTCGGCCGACTTCAGCCAGCTCGTGATTCCGGGGGCGCAGATCGGCTCCTCGCTGGCCGCGGGCAACTTCGTTTCGACGACGCATGAAGACCTGGCGATCGGCGCGGCGCGTCTGGACATCGGCGCGAACGACTTGGCCGGCGCGGTCTACCTCGTGCGCGGAACGAGCGACGGACTGGCGACGAACAATTACCCGAGATACGACGCGGGCGACATCGACGCGACGACGGAGACAGGCCTCTTCGGCTTCTCCCTCGCCGGCGGAAAGCTCGACAACGGAAGCTACGACGCGCTCGCCATCGGCGAGCCGGGCTACGACAGCGTCGATCATCCCGGCGTGGGTCGCGTCCATGTCCTCTCGGGGGGATCGACCGGTCTCGACCTGGCCGGCGCGCTCGACCTGCGGCACTGCGACATCGTCGGGTCGTGCGGGGATGAAGATGCGTTCGGCTCGAGCGTCGCGGTCGGCTTCTTCGAGACGGGCGGCACGTACGAAGAGCTGGCCATCGGCGCTCACGGGTTGGGCGGAAGACTTCGGAGCGCCGAGCGCGGGCGCAGTCTACGTGTTGTACGGAGGTGCGAACGGTCCGACCGGGCAGTACGGTTGGGTCGGCCTGACGCAGTCGACCTTGGGAGAGCGTTTCGAGGCGGGCGATCTGTTCGGCGACCGGGTCGCCTTCGGCCGATTCGACGCGTCGAACAAGGGCGCGGTCGTGGCGTCGGCCCCCGGTGAGGACATCGACGCGAGCCTGACCAATGTCGGACTGGTGCATGTCATCGCCCCGTGGCGGCAAGCGCTCGGCATCTCGTGCGAGTACTCGATCGTGATGGACTGCGAAGACAATATCATCTTCTCGCAGAAGCCGTTCGATGAGGTCTGGATCGCGAGCACGACCAAGACCATGACGGTGTTGATCGCCGCGGAGCGCTCGCAGCTTCCGGTCAACGATCCGCTCTATGTCGGCCTGAACGAAACCTATGTCGTGCCGGACTGGGTCGCGGACGACATCCCCGGTTCGCAGGTGCCGCTGGTCGAAGACGAGACGATGACGCTGCGTGAGTTGATGTGGACCTGCATGTTCATGTCCGGGAACGACGCCGCCTACGCCATCGCGGACATGCTCGGGGGGCCGGGCGGTGGGGACTACTCGCAGTTCGTGCTCTCGATGAACGAGCGAGCCGACGAATTGAACAGGGACGACACCGCGTTTCACAATCCGGCCGGCCTCGACTCTCCGCCGAAGCCGTATCCGGGCGGTCACTACTCGACAGCCTACGACATGGCGCTCCTCTCTCGCGCGGCGATGGAGAACGAGATTGTGGCCGAGATCGTCGGTTCGAGCAGCTTCGAGATGAACCGGAGATTCGCGGTCGGCAACGACTGCGAGATCGAGCAGTGGGAGTTCCTCAACATTTTCCGCGGCGTCTTGAACAATCCGATCCAAGCGGCCAACGGCATCAAGGGGGGCGAGACGCCGAACGCCAAGAGGACGGGACTCTTCTCGGCGACCGGTCCGGGCCTGGGCGATGCGATCGCCACGACCTTCTTCACCGATGCCTCCGTGGGATGGGACGCTTACATCGATGACGCGGCGCACCTGTTGGAGCTGGGCGCCGACGAGTGCGGCTTCGACTTCAGCTATCTGGGCTGGGCGGCCGAGGCGACCTGGTTCAACGAGTTCAACCTGGATCCGGGTTGCCGCGTCGGCGGATCGTCCGGGCGGTTCCCCGGCCAACACGGCGACACCGTGCTCCGTTCGTACCGTTCCGCCGGCAACTCGCCGTTGAACGTCGAGTACGAGGCGACCGACATCGTCGAGGTCTCGATTCCGTACCTGCAGTCCACCGAGCTGGGCGCCGGACCGTTCCGCGCGCACGACGGCATCCGCATCCTGAATCAGGGGACGGCGTTGGCGATCGTCCGCGTGACCCCGAGCGTCGGCGGATCGGCGCAGATCCACAATATCCCCGTGGGCGGGAGCGTCACGCTCGCGCCGTTCACCTCCGGACCCACGCTGCTCGACTTCGACCTGGTGATCGAGAACCTGCACACCTCCCAGTTGAACGCCCACCTCACGGTCGAGACGACCTATCGCTTCGATCTCGCGCTCGGCGCGGGGCAGTCGTCGGAGCCAGTTCATTCCTTGACGCTGAAGCGTCCGGCGGCGGTCGTGAGCGGAAACGCCCAGGTCGCCTTCACGCCCGATCAGCCGTCGCCCGGCACGCGGATCTACGTCACGGTCGGCGACGCCAACACGAGCGTGGATGCGCCCGAGGTCGAAGTGACGATGCCTGAGGCGGCCATCACCAAGCACGGCGCCGCGCCGAATCCGTTCGTCGCGTCGACCCGCATCACGTTCGACTTGCCGCAGGCGAGCCAGGTCGGCGCCGAAATCTTCGACGCGCAGGGGCGCCGGGTCCGCGAGCTCGAAGATCGCGCACTCGAGGCGGGACGCTGGGCCCTCGACTGGGACGGTCGCGACGGCCACGGCTCGGCCGCACCGACCGGCGTCTATTTCTACCGCCTGCGCGTGGAAGGGCGCGAAGCGGTCTCCGGGAAGCTGGTTCGCACGAACTGAGACTCGCTCTCGACTGCCCAGTGTGACTGCCCAGCGCGACTGCCTGGTGTGACTGCCGCGAAACAATTCGCGGCAGTCGCACATCGCGCTGACCCTGGATATCCCCTAGAGTCGCGCTCCGTGAAGTTCAAAACGATCATCGAGCCGTTCCGCATCAAGACGATCGAACCGATCCGCCAGACGACACACGCGCAGCGGGCGGCGGCGATCCGCGCGGCGCACTACAACATCTTCCAGCTCGATGCCGAGGATGTGCTCATCGATCTGCTGACCGACTCGGGCACCGGCGCGATGTCGGTCTATCAGTGGGCCGGCATGATGAAAGGCGACGAGTCGTACGCCGGCGGCCGCTCTTTCCACGCCTTCGTCAAGTCAGTCACCGACATCACCGGGTTCCGGCACGTGATTCCTACCCACCAGGGACGCGCCGCCGAACACATCCTCGCTCGCGCCACGCTCGTGACCGGTTCGATCGTGCCGAACAACACGCACTTCGATACGACCCGGGCCAACGTCGAGCATTGCGGAGCAGTCGCGTTGAATCTGCCGATCCGAGAAGGACACGAGCCGCAGACTCTCCATCCCTTCAAAGGGAACATGGATGTCGTCGCGCTCGAGCGGGTGCTCGCTGAGAACGTTGGGAATGTGCCGCTGGTCATGATCACCGTGACGAACAATTCCGAGGGCGGCCAGCCGGTCAGCATGGAGAACATCCGGCGGACTTCGGCGCTCTGCCGCGCCCACGGCGTTCCGCTCTTCATCGATGCCTGTCGTTTCGCCGAGAACGCGTGGTTCATCAAGACGCGAGAGCCGGGCTACGCCGACAAGTCGCCTCTGCAGATCGCGCAGGAGATGTTCTCCCTCGCCGACGGTTGCACCATGAGCGCCAAGAAAGACGGCATGGCCAACATCGGCGGCTTCCTCGCGATGAACGACGACGCGCTCGCCGCTGCCTGCCGCAACTCACTGATCCTGACCGAAGGCTTTCCCACCTACGGCGGGCTGGCCGGATACGACCTGGAGGCGATCGCCGTCGGACTGTACGAAGCGCTCGATCCCGACTATCTGCACTATCGCATCCGCTCCGTCGAGTACCTGGCCGAGAAGATGATCGCCGCCGGCATCCCGATCGTGCGGCCGGCCGGCGGGCATGCGCTCTATCTCGATGCGCGGAGCCTGCTCCCGCACATTCCTCCGCACGAGTACCCGGGATGGGCGCTCTCGGTCACGCTCTACCTCGAAGGAGGAATCCGCGCCTGCGAGATCGGCTCGGTCATGTTCGGGCGGCAGCCCGACGGCAGCGAGCGGCCGGCCGACCTAGAGCTCGTGCGCCTGGCCTTCCCGCGTCGCGTATATACACAAAGCCATATGGACTACGTGGCCGAGGTGCTGCTGTACGTGAACTCGATCAAACACGAGATCCGCGGAGTGCGGATCGTCGAGCAGCCGCCCGCGCTGCGTCACTTCACCGCAAAGTTCGAGCTACTTCCACGCTAGAGGAGAGTCGGCATGACCCGTCGGAGCTGGGCCGAACCCTGGAAGATCAAGGTCGTCGAGCCGATCCACATGACGACCGCCGTCGATCGCGAGCGGCACATCCGCGCAGCCGGCTATAACACCTTCCTCCTGCGCTCCGAAGATGTGTACATTGATCTGCTGACCGATTCGGGCACGAACGCCATGTCCGACCGGCAGTGGGCGGGCATGATGATGGGCGACGAGGCGTACGCCGGCTCGCGCAATTACTACGCGCTGGAGCGCGCGGTGCGTGAGTTCTATGGATTCCCGCACCTCATCCCGACGCATCAGGGACGCGGGGCCGAGAACATCCTCTCGAAGATCCTGATCAAGCCGGGAGATCATGTGCCCGGCAACATGTATTTCACGACGACGCGAGTGCATCAGGAGCTCGCCGGCGCGACGTTCCACGACGTCATCATCGACGAGGCGCACGACGCGTCGGCGGAACACCCGTTCAAGGGCGACGTCGACCTCGACAAGCTCGACGCGCTGGTGCGCGAGGTCGGCGCGGAGCGCGTGCCGTACATCTCTGTCGCCGCCACGGTCAACTTGGCCGGCGGCCAGCCGATCCAGCTCTCCAACCTGCGGCGTGTCGCCGAGTACTGCCAAGAGCGCGGGATCCGCGTGATCCTCGATGCGACGCGCGCGGTCGAGAACGCGTGGTTCATCCAGCAGCGCGAGCCGGGCATGCGCGGATCTACGGTCGCGGCGATCCTGAAGTTGATGTGCGACTGCGTCGACGGCGCGACGATGTCGGGCAAGAAGGACTCGCTGGTCAATATCGGCGGCTGGCTCGGGCTGCGCGATGACTCGCTGGCGCAACAGGCGCGAGGTCTCGTCGTCGTCTACGAGGGGCTGCACACCTACGGCGGTCTGGCGGGACGCGACATGGAGGCGATGGCGATCGGCATCGGCGAGTCGGTCGAGCAAGACCATATCCACAGTCGGATCGGGCAGGTGCACTATCTCGGGCAACGACTCATCGACGCTGGCGTCCCGGTGGTGCGCCCCTTGGGCGGCCACGCGGTCTTCCTGGACGCGGCCGCGATCCTCTCGCACCTCCCGCGCGAGCAGTTTCCGGCGCAAGCGTTGGCCGCCGCGCTCTATCTGGAGTCCGGCGTCCGGTCGATGGAGCGCGGCGCCGTCTCGGCGGGCCGTGATCCGAAGACGGGGGAGAATCGCTATCCATCGCTGGAGCTGGTCCGTCTCACGATTCCGCGGCGCGTCTACACGCAGGCGCACATGGACGTGGTGACGGAAAGCGTGATGGAGGTGTTTGCGGCACGCGCTCAGGTCAAGGGGCTGCGCTTCACCTACGAGCCGGAGCTACTGCGGTTTTTCCAGGCGCGGTTCGAGGAGTGCGAGGACGGCGCGGTCGCGGCTAGCGCTTGAGCGCCAAAGTCAGTCCATCGCCCACCGGCAACATCGAGAGGGAGACGCGCTCGTCGCGATGCAGGAAGCTGTTCAGTTCCCGGATCGCCTCAGTGTCGGCGTCTTTCACCTCGGGATCGGCCACGCGTCCCGACCAGAGGGTGTTGTCGACCGCGATGAGCCCTCCGCGTCGCACCAGTTGGAGAGAGCGTTCGTAGTAGGCGAGGTAGTTCGCCTTGTCGGCATCGATGAACGCGAAGTCGAAGCTCCCGGCCCGGCCGTCGGCCAGCAACTGGTCGAGCGTTTCGACCGCCGGCGCCAGGCGCAGATCGATCTTGCCTGCGACGCCCGCGCGCTCCCAGAAGCCGCGCGCGACCTCGGTCCACTCCTTGCTCACGTCGCAGGCGACGATGCTGCCGTCGGACGGGAGCGCGAGCGCGACGCTGAGGGAGCTGTACCCGGTGAAGACGCCGACTTCGAGGCAACGCCGAGCGCCCAGCAACTGGACCAAGAGCGCCATGAACTGCCCCTGCTCCGGCGAGATCTGCATCCGCCCCATCGGCAGCGTCGCCGTCGTCTCGCGCAACTCGCGCATCAGATCGGTTTCGCGGACCGAGTTGTTCAGAAGATAGGCGCGCAGCGCTTCGGGGAGACCGAACGACGTCGTGGACATGCTTCCTGCTCTTTCTCTGGTTCGATCGGTGCGATCGGTGCGATCGGTGACATCAGCGTGAACGGCGGGGCGCTCACTATAGTCCAGCATCCGGATCGCGACGAATCTCGCGTGACCGGGTAGTCTGTCCGTCGCATGAAGATTGCTCCCGGCACACGTCTAGGTCCCTACGAGGTGACGGCCGCGCTCGGCGCCGGCGGGATGGGTGAGGTGTGGCGAGCCCATGACGCGCGTCTCGGGCGCGATGTGGCGATCAAGGTATTGCCGGCGGCGCTCGCCGCCGATCCGCAGCGGCTGGCGCGTTTCGAACGCGAGGCGCGGCTCCTGGCGTCGCTCAATCATCCACACATCGCGGCGGTGCTCGGACTCGAAGATTCAGCCGGCGCGCCCGCGCTGGTCATGGAGTTGATCGAGGGGCAGACGTTGGCCGAGCGGATCGCGCAGCGGGGCGCGCTCCCGGTGATGGAAGCGCTCCGAGTGGCGCGACAGGTCGCCGATGCGATGGAGGCGGCGCACGAGCGGGGCATCGTCCACCGCGACCTCAAGCCGGCCAACATCAAGCTCCAGCCCGACGGCGTCGCCAAGGTCTTGGACTTCGGACTCGCCAAGGCGCTCTCGGGGGACGAGACGATGTCCGGCGCTCCGTCGATCACGCAGTCGCCGACTCTCTCCGTGGGCACGCAGGCCGGCGTCTTGCTCGGCACCGCGGCCTACATGGCGCCGGAACAGGCGCGCGGCAAGCCGGTCGATCGCCGCGCGGATATCTGGGCCTTCGGCGTCGTGCTCTTCGAGATGTTGATCGGCCGGCAGCTTTTCGCCGGTGAAACGGTTTCCGACACGATCGCGGCCATCTTGACCGCGACGCCGGACTGGGGGGCGCTGCCGTCCGGCACGCCGGATCGGGTCCGCGATCTGCTTCGCCGGTGTCTCGAGAAAGATGAGCGGCAGCGTCTGCGTGACATCGGGGACGCGCGCCTCGAACTCGACCTCGTGCTCGCTCTCCTCGCGAGCGGCGAGTCGGGCGTCCGTCTCCCGGTGGCGGCCCCACCGACGCCGTCTCGCCGCTCGCAGCTCCGACTGTTGGTGTTCGGCGCGGTCGTCGGCGCCTTCACCGGTGGACTGGTCGCCTGGTTCGTCGCTAGTCGCGGAGATGCTTACCTCGAGACGCCAATCACTCGCCTTTCGCTCCTCCCACCCGACGGTCTTCGCATGCGGACGATGTGGTTCACGCAGGACGGTAAGGAGGTCATCGCGCGCGGAGTCTCGGCAGAGGCGAGCGGGGCGGGCGAGCCGGTCTCGCGCCTCTATCGGCGGCCGATCTCCAGCTTCGAGTGGACGGCGATCGAAGGAACGGACGACCTGCTCTCCTACGACTTCTCGTTCGATGGCTCGACGATTCTCTTCGTCGCGCCGGTGGCGCGCGGATCACGAGCGCTCCAACTCAACCGGCTTCGCCTGGCCGACGACGCGCCTCCCGCCAGGCTCATGCCGTGGGACGAGGCGTCTGACGGCTGGGAGATCCTGCCGGACGGTCGCATCGTCGTCGTCGATCTGGCCGAGCGTCATTTCGCGCTCATCGATCCTGAGGCGCCGAGCGTGATCGAATGGAAGCCGCTCCAGTCCGACCAAGAGCTCGGCCACCTCGAGGTGCACGAATCGCTCCCCGATGGTTCGGGCGCGCTCTGCGTGGCGGGCAGTTTCGGGCCGGACGGTTGGCGACTCTCGGCGGCGGTCCTCTCCTTCGCAGACGGGAAAGTCCAGATCATCGAGAAAGACACCGGATGCCCTCGGCTGACGCCCGACGGCGATCTTCTTTTCACTCGGGCGCGCACTCTCTTCGCCGCGCGATGGGATGCCCGCGCCCGCAAGCTCGCGGGGCCGCCCGTCCCGTTGTTCCGGGGAATCCGCATCGCCAACTCGTGGGAGCATGGGTCGTTCAATCTGTCTCGCCTCGGCATGTTGAGTTACGCGCCGGGGGGCGTCGCGACATCGGAACGTCGAATCGTCTTGCTGAGAGCCGATGGCGGCGTCGAAGCGTGGAGCGAGGAGCGAGCGGCCTACGAAGGAGCACCCGTCGTCTCGCCCGACGGTCGCTTCGCCGCGGCCGTCCGCGTGCCGCCCGGCACTTCGGTCTACGAGATCGTGCTCCTCGAACGGGGACGAACGGGGGTGCGTCGGATCGCCGCCGTGGCGAACGAAGACTGCTACCAACCGCGGTTCAGTCCGGACGGGAAGTGGCTGGCCTACACGCGGGCGGGGGTCGACGAAACCGCCGGCATCTACCTGCAGTCCCTCGTGAGCGCCGCCCCCGCGCGACGCGTGCGCGCGGCTCGAAGCATCCGCGACTACGACACACCCGAGAGCTGGATGCCTGACGGAGAGACCCTCGTCATCTCGGTGCATCAGCCCACGAGGGACGGACTCCAGTTCTTCCGGCCGTTCGACGTCTCGCCTGAGGCGCGTGATCTCCTGCGCCCGCCCCACGATGTCCGCTCACCGACTGTCTCTCCGGACGGACGAACGCTCGCGTGGGCCTCGGACGAGACCATCCCGCGGCAGGTGTTCGTCGCCCCGTTCGATCTCGAGGCGGGAGTCGGTTCTCCCATTCCGGTCTCGCGCGCAGGCGGCTTTTCTCCGGCCTGGATCGACGGAGGCAGAACCCTCGCCTTCATCACCCCTGAGCGCACGCTCTTGGCCTGTCGCGTGGACGAAAGTCTCCGGATCTCTCCGCCCGAGCTGCGCTACGACCTCTCCGATCGCATCAACCAAGAAGGGGACGGCGCCGCCCTCCCCAACGGCGACATCCTCCTGACCCAACGCGGGGAGGACGAAGGCGACCCTCGCCGCTTCGATCTCGTCATCGGGTTCGACCGGGAGCTGCGAGCGGCGCTCGACCGTGCTGATTAGCTCACGCCTCCCGCGACCGACGGTGGGCGCCGCCACGAATGTAGACGCGGGAGTCGTGTTTCCGGCCTCAGAAGTCAAACCAGACTCCGGCGAAAACAGGCGCGCGGATCTATGCTGCGAGTGAGGCAGATCTGCCGAGATCGCAACTCGTAGGAGGCCGACGTGAGAGCCCGGAAGTTCGTCACCGTGGACGGCAACGAAGCGGCGGCCAGCGTGGCGCATCGCTGCAGCGAAGTGATCGCGATCTATCCGATCACTCCTTCTTCGACGATGGGAGAGCTGTCGGACGAATGGTCCGCGGCCGGTCGGGTCAATCTGTGGGGACAGACGCCGCGGGTGGTCGAGATGCAGTCGGAGGCGGGAGCCGCTGGGGCCGTGCACGGCGCGCTCCAAGCCGGCGCTCTCGCGACGACTTTCACAGCCTCGCAGGGGCTTCTTCTCATGATCCCGAATATGTACAAGATCGCGGGCGAGCTGGCGCCGTTTTGTATGCATGTGGCCGCGCGCACGATCGCCACGCACGCGCTCTCGATCTTCGGCGATCACTCCGACGTGATGGCCTGCCGTCAGACCGGCTTCGCCATGCTCTGTTCGGGCTCGGTGCAAGAGGCGCACGACTTCGCCTGCATCGCGCACGCCGCCACCCTGCGCGCGCGCATCCCGTTCCTGCATTTCTTCGACGGCTTCCGCACGTCGCACGAGGTCTCGAAGATCGAGATGCTGCAGGACGACGATCTGCGCGCGATGCTCGACGAGCGGGCCATCGCGGCCGTCCGCGAGCGAGCGCTGACTCCCGATCGCCCGAGCGTGCGCGGCACGGCGCACAATCCGGACACGTACTTCCAGGCGCGCGAGTCGTGCAACTCGTACTACGACGCCTGCCCGCACATCGTGGAGGAGGAGTTCGAGCGATTCGCCGAACTGACGGGACGCAAGTACCGACTTTTCGATTACGTCGGCCACCCACAGGCCGAGCGAGTGATCGTGGTCATGGGCTCGGCCGCGCAGACGGCGCGCGAGACGGTCGAGCACCTGACGGCGCGCGGCGAATCGGTCGGACTGCTGGAGGTGCGGCTCTATCGTCCGTTCCTGCGCGAGCGATTCATGGACGCGCTGCCGACCAGCGTGCGCGCGATCGCCGTGCTCGATCGAACGAAGGAGCCAGGCGCCTTGGGTGAGCCGCTCTACTCAGACGTCCTCACCGCGCTGGCCGAAGCGCGCGCCGACGGCGTGTCCCGGCTCGACCACGAGCCGGCCGTGATCGGCGGAAGATACGGCCTCTCCTCCAAGGAGTTCACGCCCGCGATGGTGAAGGCGGTCTACGACGAACTCGACCGCGAGCGTCCGCGGCGTCACTTCACCGTCGGCATCGTGGACGACGTCACGCACCTGTCGCTCCCGGTCGATGCGTCGTTCCAGATCGAGCCCGCCGACGTCAAGCGAGCCGTCTTCTTCGGCCTGGGTTCGGACGGCACGGTCGGCGCCAACAAGAACTCGATCAAGATCATCGGCGAGGAGACGCCGAACTTCGCCCAGGGCTACTTCGTCTACGACTCCAAGAAATCAGGGGCGATCACGATCTCGCACCTGCGCTTCGGGCCTCGGCCCATCCGCTCCAGCTACCTCATCAGCCGCGCGGGATTCGTCGCCTGCCATCAGTTCAATCTGCTGGAGCGCTATGACGTGCTCGATCTGGCCGAAGGCGGCGCCACGCTGCTCGTCAACGCGGCCGGCGGCGCGGACGCCCTCTGGGACCTGTTCCCGCGTGAAGTCCAGGAGCAGATCCACGCCAAGCATTTGGACGTCTGGGCGATCGATGCCCTGCGCGTCGCGACGGAGTCGGGCATGGGCGGGCGCATCAACACCATCATGCAGACCTGTTTCTTCGCCATCTCGGGCGTGCTTCCGCGCGAGGAGGCGATCGAGCGAATCAAGGCCGCCGCGTACAAGACCTACAGCAAGAAGGGCGCGGGGTTGGTCGAGAAGAACTACGCCGCCATCGACGCGACGCTCGCGTATCTGAAACGAGTGGAGATTCCGGCGCTGGTAACGAGTTCGCGCCTGCGACCGCCGCCGCTCGAGCCGGACGCCACCGAGTTCGCGCAACGGGTGACGGCCTTGATCGTCGCGGGGCACGGCGACGCGTTGCCGGTGAGCGCCTTTCCGGTCGACGGCGCCTGGCCGACGGGCACGGGCCGCTTCGAGAAACGCAACATCGCCGCCGAGATCCCGACCTGGGACAGCGAGTTGTGTATCCAGTGCAACAAGTGCGTGCTCATGTGCCCGCACGCCGCCATCCGCGCGAAGGTCTACGAACCGGCGGAACTGGCGCACGCGCCGAACGGATTCCTCTCGACCGGATATCGAGGGGGCGAGCATCCGGGCGCGCTCTACACACTGCAAGTGGCGCCGGAGGACTGCACCGGTTGCGGCCTGTGCGTCGAGGTCTGTCCAGCGAAGGACAAGGCGAATCCGCGGCACAAGGCGATCGACATGACGCCGCAGCCGCCGATCAGGGCACGCGAGCGCGAGAGCTACCGCTTCTTCCTCGATCTGCCCGAGCCGGATCGCGCCACGATCAAACTCGACAACAAAGGGACGCAGTTGTTGCAGCCGCTCTTCGAGTCGTCGGGCGCGTGCGCCGGGTGCGGCGAGACCCCCTACATCAAGCTTCTCACGCAGATCTGGGGCGATCGCCTGCTCATCGCCAACGCCACCGGCTGCTCGTCGATCTACGGAGGAAACCTCCCGACGACTCCCTACGGCGCGAATCGACAGGGTCGCGGACCGGCCTGGTGCAACTCGCTCTTCGAGGACAATGCGGAGTTCGGCCTCGGTCTGCGACTGGGCGTCGATGCGCGGCGCGAGCGCGCCCGCACGCTCCTGGCCCGAATGGGCGAGCGCGTCGGCGCCGCGTTTGCGGACGAAATACTCGCCGTGGATGGCGATGATGACGCGACCGTCACCGCGCAGCGGGAACGGGTGGTCACGCTGCGTGAGCGGCTGAGCGCGATCTCCGATCCCTTGGCGCGCGAACTCGAGGAGTGCGCCGACTATCTCGTGCGCAAGACGGTCTGGCTCGTCGGCGGCGACGGTTGGGCCTACGACATCGGCTTCGGAGGCCTGGACCACGTGCTCTCGACCGGCGCAAAGGTCAACGTGCTCGTGCTCGATACCGAGGTCTATTCCAACACCGGCGGGCAGCAGTCGAAGTCGACGCCGCGCGGCGCCGCCGCCAAGTTCGCCTCGGCGGGCAAGCCGGGTGGGAAGAAAGACCTCGCACTCATGGCTCTGAGCTACGGCAACTGCTACGTGGCGCGCATCGCGATGGGCGCCAAGGACAGTCAAGCCGTCCGCGCGCTGCAAGAGGCCGACTCGTTCCCCGGACCGTCGCTCGTCATCGCCTACAGCCACTGCATCGCGCATGGCTACGACATGCGCTTCGGCGCGCAGCAGCAAAAGCTCGCCGTCTCGTCGGGGGCCTGGCCGCTCTATCGCTTCGATCCGAGACGTCGCGAAGTCGGCGAGCCGGCGCTCGTGCTCGACTCCGGCGTCGCCACCACGCAGCTCGGTCAGTACATGCGCAACGAGGCGCGCTTCCGCATGGTCGAACAGGCCGATGCTCCGCGCTTCAAGAAGCTGCTGGAGCAGTCGGAAGCGGACGTGCGTGAACACCGCGCCACGCTCGAACGTCTGGCCGCGCGCGATCCGCAGGGTGAAGCGGAGAAAAACTGAGGCAAACTCGATGGATCTCTCGACCAGCTATCTTGGCCTGAAGCTCGCGCATCCGCTCATGTGCGGCGCCTCGCCGCTCGTGGACGACATGGACATGGTGCGACGGTTGGAGGATGCCGGTTCGGCGGCGATCGTGATGCACTCGCTCTTCGAAGAGCAGATCGAAGACGAGAAGTCCGAGCAACTCGTCGGCGTGGAAGCGCACACTCTGGCGCACCGCGAGGCGCAGAGCTATTTCCCTCCCGGCGTGGACTGCGCGCTCGGACCCGACGAGTATCTCGAGCAGCTCGCGCGCATCAAGAAGGCCGTCCGTGTGCCGGTGGTCGCCTCCCTGAACGGCGCGACGCTCGGCGCCTGGCTGGAGTACGCGCGGCTGATGGAGACAGCGGGCGCCGACGCTCTGGAACTCAACCTCTACGGAGTCTCGGTCGATTCCAAGGAGCACGCGTCCGACGTGGAAGCGCGAGACGTCGCCACGGTGACGGCGCTGCGTCAATCGATCCAGATCCCGATCACGGTCAAGCTCTCTCCGCAGTACACCGCGCTTCCGTCGTTCGCCCTGGCGCTGAGCAAGGCCGGGGCGAACGGGCTCGTGCTCTTCAATCGTTACTACCAAGCCGACATCGACCCCGAAGCGCTCGAGACCGTGCGCGTACTGCATCTGTCCGACTCGTCGGAACTGCTGCTGCGCTTGCGTTGGACGGCGATCCTGAGCCCTTGGTTCGACGGTTCGCTCGCGATCAGCGGCGGAGTCCATCGTTCGATCGACGCGGTCAAGGCGATCATGGTCGGCGCGCACGGCGTCCAACTCGTCTCTGCGCTCCTCAGGCACGGACCCGAGTATCTGAAGAGCGTGCTCGACGGACTGCGCGCCTGGATGGTCGAACACGAGTATGAATCGCTCGAGCAGATGCGCGGCAGCATGAACCACGCCCGCTGCCCCGACCCCCGCGCCTACGAGCGGGCGAACTATGTGCGTTTGCTGCAGAGTTGGCGGGGCAACGCTCGCTGAGGCGGTTGCGCAGCCGCTCCCGGCGCGCAGCTCTTCGTTCCACAACCAAACGGCTACACTTCGCCCCCGGAATCTTCCTCTGGAGGTGAGATGCAGTGTCCCCGAGTGTTCACCCGTGTCACGGCGTCTTCCGCGGCGATTGCGGTGTTGTTCGCCGCCGTCGCTACCGCGTCGCCGGGAGCATTCGCCGGCATCCTCGATTCCGAGGTGAACGCCGATTTCGACGAGTTCTCGATTCCAGATCACCGGTGGCGTTCGAGCTCGGTCGCGCTGTCGGGGCAAGGCTGGTCCAACTCGAACGAGCGCGAGACCGAGATCTGGCGCACTAGCCATTACGCCGGTGAATGCCGGGGGTACTTCGCGTGGCGTCGAGACAGCGATCGTCGCGCGCACGCGATCACCGTCTCCGGAGGTCCGGGCATTGATCGAGACCACGAACGATCCTCCTACCGGCCGGATCCGGCGGTCGGCCGAACGGACGATTGGACCAAACGTCGCCGGACGACACGAGTTGACGAGAACTGGCAGCTCGCCCTGTCGGCGCGGGAGTATCCGCGCTGGGTCGATCCGGTGGGAATCCAAGTGTCGGTGGACTTCGGCGGCCGCTACTCGCGGAGGTCGACCAAGGAACGGCATGACGAGCGCGAACAGTTTCTCGATGGTCGTTTCCGCCATGTCCTCAGGGACATCCGAGAAAAAGGTTGGAACTACGATCACGGAATCGACGCGTCGGCGCAGCTCGGCATCGGTCGAATTCGGGACGCCACCGGCGTCTATCAGGCGAGGCTATTGGAGGATCGCCTCCGGCGCGACGGTCGCCTCACTTCGCCTTTCAGTTCGGAAGTGCGGCACGCGCTCGCGCGACTGTTCTACCTTTCCCCCGGGTTTAACGCTGCATACTCGGCGGTGCACGATCTACCCGAGAAGGCCTTCTGGCGCGACGTGGAACGCATTCTCGTCGAGTCCGGGGCGCTCGCAGACCATCGCTTCGATGCCTACGACCTGCTGCATGCGGCCGAGCGCATCGTGACCGCGAGCGGCCGAATCCAACGTTACAAGGGGACGTTCGTAGGTCCGGTGCTCAGATCCGAGAGTGGCCATTCCCACGAGCGCACCGACGACGGCCGTCGCCGTCAGGAGTTCCTGGATGGAAGCCTGGTGTCCGACACGGGCAACAGCAATAGCGAACGAAGGACGTACTCGCGCGACGTCGTTTCCGCCGGAATCAGGGGCGCCTGGCATCGACCGATCGGGTTGCGCACGCAACTCGACATCGTCACGAGCGCCTTGGGTGATGTCGACGGCCTCGACGTCGAGCGCACTTGGTTCACCGACGCGGATCTCCGCTATCTCGTCGGAGAGCGGTGGTGTTTTTCGCTGGCGGCCGAATACGGGATTGTCGCTCGCGAGGATGTCGAGAACTTCCGCGGGTGGCGCGCCGCCGCCAGCAGCCAGCTCCGCTACTACCTCGAAGACCGACTCAGCTTCGAAGCCCGGATCGACGTCTCGCACGAGAGCGTCCACGGCGAACTGCGTAGTCGAAGCAGCAACTTCCAGATCGGCATGAGCTACGACAGAGGCAGGATGTGGGCGCCTGGTTTGATCGACCCGGTCGTGCCGGTGAACTGAACCGGTTCCGAACTCGACTCGCTCGGAAGATCTGCCGTGACCTCTCCGTTGCGGAGTTGGGCCAGTAAGAGCACTCCGACGGCCCACCTCTAACCGAACACCTCCACCACCGTCCGGTCCAACAGCTCGAAGAGCGGATGCCCGCCGGCATCGGGCGCCAGCCCGCGCACCGCGCGGGACATTCCGCGGTAGTACCACTCCTGCTCGGTGCGTCCGCGACGGAAGACCTGCCAAGTCTCTTCACCGCGCTTCGCCAGTTCGGCCTGTGTGGCGCGGAGGTTGTCGGTCTTGTCGGCGGCGGCGATGAGACGGGCTTCCAATACACTCGACGTGATGGTGGTGATGGCGCGACGTTTGCGCTCCTCCCAGGGGAGGCCGTGCTCCATTTCGCTGCATGCCTCGACGAGCGCGCGGACGGTGGGGCCGAAGCGGGCTTCGAGGTCCGACGGAGTCGTGGGGGTGTCCTCCAAGACATCGTGGAGGATGCCGGCGGCGACGACCTCTTCGCGGCAGCCGTGATCGGTGAGGAGACGGCCGACCGCCAGCGGGTGCCACACATACGGGATGCCGCTGGCTTTTCGGATCTGTCCGAGATGGGCGGCGGCGGCGAACTGGATCGCGTGCGCGACGATGGCGCCGACAGTGTCGGGGGCCTCGGGATCTAGCGGGTCGAGGATCACGAGAGGATCACAAGACGATCAGTCGAACTTGCCGCGGAAGACGCGCGGGGCCAAGCGAATCGCGCGGAAGCCGACGGGACTACGGGCGGCGCGGAAGATCTCGACTGCGGCCCAGGTGAAATTGACTCCGGTGATGATGTTCCGGCTATCGGGGATGAAGAGCTGGATGATCCAGAGGACGAAGATCCCGATCGCTTCGCGCGTGGCGAAGTGCAGATTGAAGAGCAGCACCATGCCGACGATCGACTGCGAGAGTGTGAGCAAGATCTCGTGGGCCTGGAAGTCGTCGAAGATGATCTCGCGCTGCCGTCCGCTGTAGATCGAGAAGACGAACGGCAGCGTCGCGGCGAGCACCGTCCACTGGTTGAAGTTGCTCGAGACCATGTTCATCACCGCCATCGGAGCGGTCTTCACCTTGCGCGCCCAATTGAAAGCCGAGATCTTCTCGGGGAACTCCGAGAGGAACGGCGCCAGCCACTGGATGAAGACGAACTGCGGCACGCCGAGCACCACCGCCAGGGCAAGCATGCTCTCCAGGAACGGATGGGCCAGCAGATAGATGATGACGCCGCCGCCGACCAGGCAGAGCGCGATGAGCGAGTAACTGACGAGCGGACTCTGCTTCACGATCATGCGCGGGATCGGGTCGGCGTCCTCCAACGCCTCGTGTTGCTGGGGAGGTATCTTCCGCAGCGACCAGAGGTAGAAGGCGTAGACGGCGATCAGCACGATGCCGTCGTAGACCGTCAGCGACCGCTTCCACCAGATGAAGAACCAGTAGAGGATGGCCGGCGCCAGACAGATAACCTCGATGGCGTGTTCCGACTCGAGGTTGATTCCTTTGAACGGACGCTTGTTCTTGCGGGCGAAGAAGAGGGCGGTGAAGTAGATGAGCGGCCAACCGAGCCCGGTCAACAGACGGAGTGAGCCGGTCAGGTTGGCGATCATGAAGTGCGTGCGCGCCTCGTCCTGCGCGGCCGATTTCGCGATGACGAACTCGACCGCATACTCCGGCAGCGTCTGGAGCCAGGCGAGGATGGCGAGCGCGGCGCCCTGCGCCATGAAGAACTGGGCCGCCTCCGCTCCCCAACTGATGAGCATCGACGCGAAGATGATGCCGGGGAAGGTGTAGATGGCGGAGGAGGGGGGCGCGGTCGCAGAAACATCCGACGCGGCCTTCGCCATGCGCGGATTCAGGAGCACCGAGAGGAGGATGAAGCGGAATGGGATGCGCATGGGCCGGCGGAGACTAGCATCGAGGTCGGAGAGTCTCAACGGCGGTAGTTGCGGAGGGATTCAGTGAGCGTTCGGTGGGTCTTGGGGCCGGCGGGGGTGGGGAAGACGCGCTTCTGCCTCGAAGGGCTGAGGGAAGCGGAACGTGGCGGCAGGGCCGCCGCGTGGCTGGTGCCTGAACAGTTCACGTATGCGGCGGATCGGGAGATTCTGTCGCAGCCCGAGCTGCTCGGGCTGCGACATGTCCAAGTCCTCTCATTCTCTCGGCTCGCGGCGTCTCTGCGCGAACGCGCGGGGCAGGCGCCGCCGCTCACGATGGACGAGGCGACGCGCCCGATGCTCCTTCGCCGGGTCGCGAGTGAACTGCCGGCCGATGCGCTCGGTCCTCTCCTCACCCAACGCGGGCGACCCGGATTCCTGCGCGAACTGTCGCGTTGCGTGGCCGAGATCCGTCGGCACGGCGTCACCCGCTTCGCCGAGGGGATCGAACGGGGACGCGCCGGCATCGACGATCCCTCGGTGGCGCGCAAGATCGAGGCGATCGCGGTCGTCTATGAGGCGTATGCGACGCGGCTGCGCGAGATCGGCCGGCGAGATCCCGAGGAAGAGCTGTCGGATGCGCCGTCGCTGATCTCGGCGAACCCCACGTGGGTGCGGGGGCTCGAGGTCTACGTCGACGGGTTCGTTTCATGGACGCGACAAGAGCGTGAGCTGTTGATCGCGCTCGCGCGCGCGGGAGCGAAGCTCGAGATCACGCTCTGTTTGGATCCCGAGGATGAGGCGCGGGCTTGTTTCAGGGCGCCGGCGGCGAGTCGGGTGACGGTGGAGAGGGAGTTCGAGAAGGCGGGGGTGGGGATGGAAGCGGCGGTGGTGTTGGGGCGAGGGGAGTTGGGGCGGTTTCGGACTTGGTCACAACGGCGGTTGGAACGGGGGGTGTTCGAGAGTGGGGGGGGACAGGAGGTCAGACCGGAGGACCGGTCTGACTACTTGGACCGGTCCGACTGCTTGCACGACTTCCTCGTCGCAAGGTCGGTCTCAGAGGAGGTGCTGGCTTGGGCGCGGGTGATCGACGAGAGGATTCGGCTCGCGGCGCCGCCGCTGCGGCCGCGCGAGATCGCGGTCATCTTGCGGAACGTCGAACCGTATCGCAGCGCGATCGAGCGGACGTTCCATCGCTTCGACATCCCCTACTTCCTCGATGAGAAGCGGAGCGCGTTGGCCGAGCCGCACGCGCGCCTGCTCTTGGGCGCCTTCGAGGTGATCTTGGCGGGATGGCGGCGTGACGCCGTCATCGCCTGGCTGCGCGATCCGCTCCTCGGGTGGGAGCCGGCCGTCGTCGACTTGCTGGAGAATCTCTCGCTCGAGCACGGGCTCGACTTCGAGTCGTGGCATGCGAAGCATTGGAGGGTCGGGGAGCCGCCGGTGCGCGCGAAGGTCGCGTCGGGAATCGAGCGGGATGAAGCGTTGGAAAGGGCCGGCGAGCGCGAGGAAGAGGAGTCCTCCTCGACCGGCGAGACCGGCGAGACCCGCGACGACGACGCGGATTTCCTCGAGGAGGCGGAAGAGCCGAGCGACTCGACCGCCGACCGGCGTGTCGATGCGCAGGGCGCCGATCGGCGAGTCTCGATCGTGGACGCGGCGCGGCGTGAACTGCTCGGCCGCCTTCACGCCTTCGAGGTGAGTTGGCCGAGCGAGGGGCTGCCCGCGGCGGAGGCGGTCGCGGCAGTGCAGTCGCTCCTCACCGACGTCACGCGCGCTGCTTCGCCCGCTGCTTCGCCCGCTGATGACGACGGCTGGAGCGCGCAGGTCTCCGCTGCGATCTCGCGGCTGCTGGGCGAGGCGGCGTCGCTCTGGGGACCGCTCCCGATCGGACTGGAGGAGTTCGCCCGCACGGTGCGCGAGGGATTGGCCGCGACGCGACTCGGAGTGGCGCCGCACGGACTCGACCAGGTCACCGTCGGCGACATCCAACGGAGCCGACTGGAAGGGATCCGTTTCGCGATCGTCGGCGGCTTGAATGACGAACAGTTTCCCCGCGTGGTGGCCGACGGTCCGATCCTCAACGATCACGATCGCGCCGTCCTCTCCCAGATCGGCCTGCCGCTCGGGCCGACCGCCGGCGAACAGCAATCCGAAGAGGCGTACCTCTTCTATATAGCGGCCACTCGCGCGTCCGAGCGGACGCTGTTCACCTGGCGCATGAGTGAAGAGGGAGGCGGCGAGCTGACGAACTCGCTCTTCGTGACCGAGGCGCAGCGGACGCTCGGCGTAGAGCGTAGAGATTTCGTCGCGTTCATTCCGGAGGCGTTGCCGATCGAGGCGCTCCAGGCCTCTGAGGAGATAGTCGAGCGGCTGCTCCTGGAAGACGACCTCGTGCTGGCGGAGCCTCTGATCGAGAGCAGCGCGCTGCACGAGAGCACGGCGATCGCCGCCGCCGCGCGGGAATCACTCGCGCATCTCCAGCCGCCCTGGCTGGACAGCGAGTTGCTGCCGTATCTCCTCAGGGGCGACACGCTGGTGGCGAGTGTGAGTCGCCTGCAGCAACATGCGCAGTGTCCCTTCCAGGGATTCGCGTCGCGGCTGCTGAGGCTCGAGGCGCGGCCGGAGTCCGAGGTCACGCCGCTCGAGATCGGCAGTCTCGTGCACTCGGCGCTGGAGCGGATCCTGGCGCCGCGCGCGTCGCTCCCGCGCGATCTCGCCGCCTGGAGCGAACGGCTCCACGCGACCCTGGAGCGACTCACGCTGGAGCCGCGCTTCCTCGCCTTTCGCGCCGACTTGGCGAGTCTCCACCGCTTGAGTCGTGTCGAACGGTCGCTCGAGCGATTCCTCCGCGTCGAAGCGGAGCGGCTGAACGGCTCGCAGTTCACCATCGGCGAGGTCGAGTTCGCGTTCGGGCCGCGCGTCGGATCGCCGCTCGTCTTTCCGATCGATGCCGAGCGCAAACTCGAACTGGAGGGACGCATCGATCGCGTGGACATTCGCACCGTCGGCGATGTCACGCACGCGATGGTCATCGACTACAAATTGCGAGAGAAACAGGGCGCTCGTCGCGAGCTGGAATCGGGGGTCGACCTTCAACTGGCGGCGTACCTGTTGTATGTGCGCCAGAAACTCGAATGGACGCCGGCGGGCGGGCTGTACGTGCCGGCGCAGCCGACGGTGCGGACCGAAGAACTCGGCGGCGACGGCGGTTCGAAACCTGAGATCAAGGCCCACGGGTTCCTGATCGGGGACGAGGCGGAGGCGTTCGATCCAGAGGCGCTGATCGTTCCGGGCAAGCGAGCGACGAGCCAGCGACTGGCCGGAGCGGCGGAGCTCGACGATCTGCTCTCCACCGGGACCGAGCACCTGCGCCACTACGCCGCGTCATGGATGAAAGGGTGGGTCGAAGCGAAGCCGTTCGCGCCTCGCGGCAAACTGCCCTGCGTGAACTGCGAGTATGCCGCGGTCTGTCGTTTTCGGCGCGGCGTCGATCCCACGCGCCAGCAAGCTCCGGAAGGAATGTCGGACGTTCCAGAGTTGGAGTCGTTGTCATGAACGCGCGCCGCCCGCCCGACTTCGTTCCAGATCCGTTCCAGCAAGCGGCGATCGAGATCGACGGCCGCGATCTGGTGGTTGCGGCCGGCGCGGGCACCGGAAAGACCAGCGTGCTGGTGCGTCGCATCCTGCGGCGGCTTCGCCAGGATCCCGCGCGCGGCGTCGAACGCCTGCTCGTGGTCACGTTCACGACGAAAGCCGCCAGCGAGATGCGCGGGCGCATCTACAGCGAGGTCGCGAGAGATCCGACGCTGCGCTCGCTCTTGCCGGCCCTGCCGCGCGCCTGGGTCTCGACGCTGCACGCCTTCTGCGCGCGGCTCTTGCGCGAGTCGTTCGTCGAGGCGGAGGTCGATCCCGGCTTCCGCATCCTCGACGAGACCGCGGGAGACGAAGCGTGGGATGACTCGCTTCGACTGGTCTTCCATCGCTGGTATGGCCTCGAGACCGAGGACGGCGAGACGTTTCGCCGTCTGGTCGACATGGCGGGATACGACAGCGGGGGTGAACGGCTGCGCGAGATCGTGCGCAAGCTGCTCACCTATGCGCGCGCGACGGAGGATCCCGAGGGCTACTTGCAGCGACTTCTGGCCGAGCCGCCCGAAGACGTGACCCGACTTCCGTGGTGGGACGCCTTCGTCGATCACGCGTGGCGCGAATGGCAAGCCGCCATGGCGTTGGCGACCGAGATCGCTTCGGTTCTGCCTGACTCAGACAAGCCCAAGAGCTATCCGGCTGCGGCCAGATTCTTCCTGTCGGTTCGGCGCGAGGACTTCGCCACCCCAGAAGCACAGCAGAAGTTCTTTGCGAAGATACGGGCCGCTGGCCTGGCCGATCACGATGTGAGCGATAAGAAGCGCGGACTCTGGTTCGACCCGGGGTCGTTACCCCGCGGAGCAAAGGGAGCCAGTCCCTGGGTGGACCGCGCCGCGGAGGCGCTCAAGGACATGCTCCGATCCGGCTCTCGCAGCTTCTGGTTCCGCGCGCTTCCGCTGCGAACGAGCGCGCTGGTGGAGGAGACTCGCCAGGAACAGCGATCGATCGCTGTGCTCGTGGCGGTGGCTCGAGAGACGCAGAAAGGCTACCAGCGATTCAAGGATCGGCAGGGTTTCCTCGACTACTCCGACCTGGAGCTGTGCGCGCTGCGATTCCTGGAGAGTGAGGCGGGCGCGGCCTGGCGCTCGCGGTTCGACGAGGTGTTGGTCGACGAGTTCCAAGATGTGAATCGACTGCAGGAGCGGATTCTCGCGCAACTGACGCGGCCGGGCGCGAGCTTCCGCGTCGGCGACGTGAAGCAGTCGATCTATGAGTTCCGGTTGGCCGATCCTTCGGTCTTCCTGGCGCGCGCGCGGGCGGGGATCGCGCTCCTCGATCCGGCGTCGCCTCCGCCCGGTGAGGGTTCGCTCGTGATCCCGCTGCGGCGCAACCATCGGTGCGCGCCGCCGATCCTCTCGCTGGTCAATCGCATCTTCGAGCGGCTGTTCGACGCGGAAACGATCGGCTCGGCCTACACGCAGCAGCGACTCGAGCCGGCCGATCCGGAGCAGAAGGCGCCGGAGGTCGAGCTGCACTTGGTCGAGCAGCGCAGCGACGCCACGCCGCCCGATCTGGAGCCGCTCTCTCCCGCGCGGCGCGAGGCGATCGCGATCGGACGCCGACTGCTCGAGTGGCGTCGAGGCGACGCGTCGACCGAAGATCGGAGCTGGCGGCGCGTCGGCATCCTCGTGCGCAGCTCGGCGGCCATGTCCGATCTGCGGGAGTCGCTCGAGGCGCAAGGCATCCCGGTCGGGTTGGCCTCCGGTCGCGGCCTGCTCGACGAGTCGGGACCGCGCGACTTCCATGCGCTGCTCTCGGTCATCGACAATCCGCGCGACGATGTCGCGCTCGCCGCGGTCTTGCGTTCGCCGCTCGTGCGCCTCGGTGATAGCGATCTGTTGCGCATCCGACTCGCGCGTCCGAAGGCGCAGACCTTCCTCGATGCGACGATCGGCGCCGCCTTCGTCGACGCGGCCGCGCTCGCCGCCGGACCGTTGTTGCCGCCTTCGGCCGACGAGGAAGGCGATTCACCGGAAGCTCGGTTGCTGCATTGGGCGGGAGAGGTCGACGCGGATGCGCCCGCGCTCGGCGTGGCGCCAGGCAAGCGGCTGCGCGCGTTCTTGGAGCAGCTGATCGGCTGGCGGCGGCGCGAGCAAGAGATCGAGCTGGGGCGTTTCCTGGAAGAGCGGATCGAAGAGACTCAGTTCGAGCGACTGCTCCTGGCGCAGAGCGGCGGTGTTCGCCAGCGTGCGCTGCTCCAGCGGATGGTGCAGCTCGCGCGCGTCTACGAAGGGGAGCGCGGGCCGTCGCTCCGCGGCTTTCTGGCGCGGCTGCGTTCCATGGAAGAGCGCGGAACCACGAAGTCGCTCACCTCCGCGACCGATGTGAGCGACGCCGTCACGTTGCTCACGATGCACGGCGCCAAGGGCCTGGAGTTCGACGTCGTCGTGTTGCCCCGTCTGGCCTGGACTTTCCAAGGCGGACGCGGACTCGAGGCGCACTTCCGCGTTGGTCGCGACTGGATCGGTCTGCCCGCCTTCGATCCGCAACGTTGGTCGCGCCGCGATACGTTCGCGCGCCGCACGCTGGCCTGGCAGCAAGAGCGCTCGGGCCGCCGTGAAGAAGCGCGCATCCTCTACGTCGCGCTGACGCGGGCCAAGCAGCGACTCTGGCTCTTCGCGGAGGCCAAGGAGCCGCCGTGGGATGCGGGTGACGAGCCGCAGGCGTTACGCGCGCATCGGGCCGCCGCGGCCCGATGCGCGCTGCCTTGGATCATGGGAGCGGTGTCCTGGAACAGGTCGGACGCGTCCGACGCGTCCGACCTGTCTCCCGACATTCGCCAAGCATCCGGGCTCCCACTCCAAGGCCACTGGCACTCGCTGGCGTCATTGAGCAGTGCCGCGCCCCCAGGCGCGGCGCCTCTTCCCGCCTCTCCCCTCACTGAGTCTCGTCCCAAGACGACGTTGTCCCACGCGCTTCAGGAAGTCCTCTCCGCGCGCCTCTCCCGCCGGTCCGTCGCGTCATCCCTCCTCGCGCTCCCCGACCTCCGAGGCAAGTACTGGGTGACAGAGTTCAAACGCGAGGGCGATGAATTGCCGGAGGTCCGCGCGGATCGACTGGACGGAGCGATGCCATGGCTGCCGAGTGAGAGAGATTCGTCGGTGGAACGCCGGTTGCGCGGCGTTCGCTACCACGAAGCACTCGCCCGACTCGATCTCACCCTCTCCGCGCCGTCGATCGCCGACCAACTCGGGCGCTTCAAGCAAGAGCCGTGGTGGGGCGGCGCACCGTCGGTGGAGCGACTCGAGCGCGGCATCGTCGCGTTCTTCGAGACTCCCCTCGGTCATGACCTGCGCGCGGCAGCAGCCGCGCGCAGTCTCGAGCGCGAAGCCCCGTTTTCACTCCGCTGGCCCCTGCGACGTCTGTTGGCCGAGCGAGCCGATCTCGCCGCTCACTGGTCTGCGCATCCCGATGCCGGTTCTCCCGAAGCCGAACGGTTACTCGACGAGGAGTGGGCGCTCATCCAGGGCCGGATCGACTGTCTCTTTCCGACCGCCGATGGATGGATCGTGATCGACTGGAAGACGGACGATATCGCGCCCGCCGCGGCGCCCGCGCGCGCGGAGCGGTATCGGTCGCAGATGCAGCTCTATCGGGAGGCGGTGGAGTCGCTCTGGCGGGGGAAAGTGCGGAGTTGTCTGGTGTTCGTGGGGAGTGGGGAGGTGGTGGAGTCTTGATCAGAGTCCCAGCGCGGCGCCTTCTCCTCGGGGGTCGGTTGTTCCGATCAACACGCGGCCGGCTTCGCCGTCGCGTGTGACTTGAATCGCCTGCACGTACCCGCTGCCTTCCCATGGACCGACACGCATGCAACGGTGACCGAGCCGCTCGACACGGCGACGGATCTCCGCCGGCACGCGTCCCTCGATGCGCACGACGCCATCGGGATCGTGACGCCAACGCGGCGCCTCGAGCGCGCGGGCCATGGCGGCGGCGCGATTGGCGCTCGTCAGTTCGCGCGGCAGCCGCGCCTGCGACCACTTGTTCGGCGTCATCGGCGCCGGCCCCGGCCACGCGCATCCACCCACGCTCAGGTGCCGCAAGATCTGCAGATTCGTCTGCACCTGGTTGTCGCCGCCCGGAGTGCCGCCGACGAACCGCGCGTGGCCGCCCGCCGTGATCAGATACGAGTTGAGCGTATGCAGCGTGCGCTTGCCCGGCTCGAGGCGGTTGATGTGCTCCGGCTCGAGCGAGAAGCCGACCGCTCGGTTGTTGAGCAAGATCCCCGTCTCCGGCTCGAGCACGCCGCAGCCGAAGGGATAGAAGACGCTCTGGATCAGACCCGCCACCTGTCCGTTCGCATCGGCCGCGCAGAGGTAGGTCGTGTCGGGTCCCGAACGCGTCGCGCCGCGCGGCTGATACCCTGTCGCGACGTACTCAGCGAGGATCTCGCGCCCCGCTCTCTCTTCGAATGCGGAGAGCGCCGCGTCCGCGACCGAATCGTCCGCCATCGCCTTGTTCCCCACGCGCGCGGCGAGCGTTCGGTGCAACGCCGGATCGAGCAACGCCGCCGTCAGCTCTGCTTCATCGACCGGCAGAAACGCCGGATCGGTGAGTAGCGCGTCGCGCAGCGCGAAGGCGAGCCGCTTCGCCTCGATCTGCCGGTGCATCTCTTCCCATGGATGCTGCGCCGGCCGCGCGCTCTCCAACGCTTCGATGATTCCGATTTCCAGAAGCAAGACGATCCCTTGGGAGGGAAGAGGTTGTTCATGAAGCGTCGCGCCCGTTCCGGGCGCGTCGCTCACCCCCTGAAGCGCCTGTCGACTCTCGATCGAGATCGCTGTGCGAACGAGCGTGGCGTGCGCAACAAGATCCCCCTCCCCCAACCTGTCTCTTATACACATCTCCGAGCCCACGAGACTAAGGCGAATCTCGTATGCCGTC
>ENA-ORBV01001127-ORBV01001127.1-microbial-mat-metagenome-genome-assembly--contig:-NODE-1127-length-60791-cov-43.417960_pt1 | contig 60791 bp, 49 predicted proteins | sample MGYA00237777_ERZ505514 | MGnify/ENA primary metagenome ERZ505514 (study PRJEB26160, sample SAMN06269048) | microbial mat metagenome | isolation source: Oligotrophic lake microbial mat | place...
CGGCAGCGTCTCACGGTATATTAATTTAATAGGAGTGAAGACACTGCCTTTGCATTCCGGTAGTGAGACGCTGCTGATGGGATCGGCAGCGTCTCACCCCACATTGCCCCAGCAGTGTCTTCACACGGAAAAAAATAAACTTTCCTATAAAGATAATTATTTGGAAATAAATTTAATTCCAATTCGAGCAGAATGGTGAGACGCTGCTGAACGTGCTTGTCGGCTCCGAATTTGTTCTGGTCTCTTTTATTATAAGGGAAGCAACAGAATTGTTCTCCTCAAAAATCAGCTCACGTCCATCCTGCAATAACAGATCATGATTAAACATGTTTTGCAAACGCATGCTGTAAAACTCGACAAATGGATTTTCGCGCATCCAATTTTCATAATTTTTAGTTTCGGGTGCTTCTACTTCTGCTATTTTTTTGGTTAAAAGATCATATTCATAATGTAAACCATTTTGTGTAGTTACATAAATATGATTTTGTTTTGCATCCATAGCAATGTATTTTTCTTCAATTGCATCGCTGTATTTTGATGTTGTAACCAATGGTGAACTTACGCCTGCATTTTTTAATTCTAATTCAAAATTGTTTTCTATAATTTTAAGATCGGGTAATGAACGGGTATGGATACTGTTTGTTTTGGAATAAAACCAACACTTTCCATCACTCATTCCAAGGTAATAGGGAAGGGTTTCGGGATTACTTTTTGTGGCGTCTAATCTTTTTACTTCCTTGCCCGTTGCCGCATCAATAACCGTAAGCTGATAATCAGTTCTGCCATTTACAAATATTCCGTCCTGACTAAGTTTTGTAAAATAACTGTTTGCAGTTATAAAAAAACGTTTTTCCTTTTGAATGGCAGTGCCCAGATAATATAACTGCGCATAATAATCATCTTTGCTAATAATATTTCTCCAGAATATTTTTCCTGTTTTAATATTTACACACAAGAGTTGATTGTCGATTCCGATAAATAATGTATCTCCGCTAAAAAAACTTCCTGAAATATTAAAGGAACTTCTGTAATTACCCAAAACAATTCCGGTTTTTACCGAATAATCTGCTTTGAGCGAATTTGTATTTACAAGACTCATCAATAAATTGGGTTCATCTCCTATTTTATCGGAGTGAAAAATTATAACATGATCAGCACCTAATGAATTGGGGTTAATAAATTTTGATTGTTCCGTATCGTAGTCGGATAAAAATACAGGTTCAATGTACTTTCCTGTTGTATTGCTTGCAACAATTTTTTTAACCGGTTCAATACAATCTGATTTTGTAATGGTGCGAACGGAATTTCCTTCAAAAGTATAAGTACAACTGTCAATTCCTGTAACGCTGTTTGAAGTAAGTCCGATATCGGAAAAGGAATTCAGGTCGGAAGCTTTTTCCATTATTTTTTCATATAGCTGATCCAGTTGCGGCGTTTCTCCCATCTTCGCTTTTTCGACAATATCATTTATCAGAGTATTAAAATTATCGGTCTTTAATTCCGTTATTTGTGGCTCTGTAGTGGCAAATGTTTTTGCATCAACATACACCGGTTTTCCTGTAATTGTGGTGATCTTTAAAGTATTGGAATATTTATTATATCCAAATAACTCTTCCAGATTTCCTAAATAGTCGTTTGCCATTGCAACACCTTCCGACAGATCGCTATTTGCGTTTATGATATTTTCCTGGGTATGAATTGTTTCAAAATCGGTTAAATTAATTCCATGTAAACCATCTTTTTTATTATATAACCAGATGATATTATTTCCCACTCCAACAATTTTGGTAAGCGCATCAGGATAATTACCTAATACTTCTCTTTTTATTTGTTCGCCACTGCTGAGATCGCGCAGGGTTAAACGTACATCGTTAGAGCCACTGCGTTGAGTAAATCCTCCCGAACGTTCATAAATTCTTGTTTTAAAAACTCCTTCCAGACTTAATAAATAATTTTTGCCATTCATGTCAACAGGTAATACTTGATATAAGCTGGTTGCATCGCTGGTTTTTCCTGATCACAATATTCCGGAGCGGCCGCATTCTTTAAAGGAAAAGAAGAATACGATACTCATAATTGCAACAAATACTACAACTGCAACTGCGAGGAGGGGTTTTCTTCGGTTGGGTTCGTGGAAGGTCATGTATCAAAATTAAAATAAAATGAGATTATTTTGAAGATTGTGTTTTGCGCAGGGTGAGGGTTTTCCGCTTTGGTTGCTGGTGTATTAAAAGGTTATCCGCAGCGGTGCAGAGCGCACAGAGTTTGTAGGTTGTGAGTTTGCAGGTGTTTGATAAACAAATGTATTAATTACCCGCAGAGTTGCAGAGTGCGCAGAGTTTGTAGGTTGTGAGTTTTGGATAAAGAAATGGAAAGGTTATCCGCAGAGGGGCAGAGCGCGCAGAGTTTGTAGGATGTGCGTTTGCAGGTGTTTGATAAACAAATGTATTAATTACCCGCAGAGGTGCAGAGTGCGCAGAGTTTGTAGGTTGTGAGTTTTGGATAAAGAAATGGAAAGGTACCCGCAGCGGTGCAGGGCGCGCAGAGTTTGTAGGTTGTGCGTTTGCAGGTGTTTGATAAACAAATGTATTAATTACCCGCAGAGTTGCAGAGTGCGCAGAGTTTGTAGGATGTGGGTTTTGGATAAAGAAATTAAAAGGTTATCCGCAGAGGTGCAGAGTGCGCAGAGTTTGTAGGTTGAGAGTTTGCAGGTGTTGGATAAATAAATGGAAAGTTTTCACGCATAGAGCGCAGAGTTTGCAGGGTGTGAAATGGTGTTATTTTTAAAGATGTGTTTTGTGAAGGGTTTTGATTTCGAGGAGAGGAGGCAGAGGGGCAGAGGACGTAAAGGAACACCCAATTTAGTTTCATTGTATTAAACACATACCACATCTTTGCGGCTTTGCGACTTTGCGTGAAAAAAATAAAAAATGTCACGCAAAGTAGGTTTTGAGGCTGAGTGATGTAGGTTTGAATAGAAAATGAAAGGTTTTACGATAGATATTTTCCTTCAATGGGCATTCTTCTTCCGAAGCCGAAAGCTTTTGGAGAGATGCGCAAAACGGGAGGAAATTGGTAGCGTTTCCATTCGTTGCTGTTCACCATTTTTAAAGTTCTTCTTACGGTAAATTCATCGAAACCTAATTCTAAAATATCTTGCGGGCTTTGATGTAATTCGATATATTGAAATAATATTTTATCTAAAATATCGTAAGGAGGTAAAGTATCCTGATCTTTTTGTCCTGGCCGCAATTCGGCACTTGGTGGTTTGCTGATAATATTTTGCGGAATTATTTGTTTGTTGCGATTAATATATTTTACTAATTCGTACACTTCTGTTTTATAGAGATCTGCAAGTACAGCAATTCCGCCACAAAGATCACCGTATAGAGTACCGTATCCGACGGCGGCTTCGCTTTTATTGGTAGTGTTCAATAAAATATATCCGTGTTTGTTGCACATGGCCATTAATGTTAGTCCGCGAATACGAGCCTGAATATTTTCTTCTGTTACATCAAATGGTTTATTTTCAAAAAATGGATTTAATTCCTTATAAATAGATTCGTAAATATTTTTAATGGGAATAGTTTCATGGTTTATTCCAATATTTTCTGCAAGTGCCAATGCATCAGTAACCGAATGGTCTGTAGAAAATTGGGATGGCATTAATAAACCCATTACATTTTCTTTCCCAAGTGCTTCTGCTGCAAGTACTGCTGTAACTGCTGAATCTATTCCGCCACTCAATCCCAGAATTGCTTTTTTAAATCCTAATTTTTCGAAATAATTTTTGATTCCTGTAATCAAGGCGCGATAAATTAAATCAATTTTTACTTTAGGTTGAACTTTATCTTCCGTTTGTGTTTTTGCGGAATTAATTACTTCATCCAGATCAAATATTTTCATCTGTTCCACAAAATACTCCATCTCCTCAAACACTACACTATTGGCATTTACCACTATGCTGCCGCCATCAAAAATAAGATCGGTTTGTGCCCCGCAGTGGTTCACATAAAATACCGGAATTTTATATTTAGCAGTATTTGCTTTTAGTGTTTCTATTCTGCCTTTGGCATGATCATAATCAAAAGGAGAAGCGGAAATATTCAACATTACTTCGGGTTTTATTTTATCCTTTATTAAAACATCCATAGGACATGCTTTATACATCGGATTATCATTTCCAACATTCCACAGGTCTTCACAAACTGTAAATGCGATCTTTCTTCCTTTAAATTCTATGTTTTGAAATTCGGTGCCGGGTTCAAAGTAGCGATATTCATCAAAAATATCATAAGTAGGTAATAAGGCTTTATTAATAATATGTTTTATCTCTCCCTCATAAATAAAAAATGCGGAATTATGTAGATCCTTTCCTTCAATTTTCGGATTTCGCGATGGAGATCCAACCACTACTGCAATATTTTTGGTGAGTGGTTTAATTTTTTCAATTACCGCATAACATTTATCAATAAAATCGTCGAAGTTTAAAAAATCACGGGGTGGATATCCACAAACACATAGTTCAGGAAATAAAATAATATCCGTTCCTTGTTTTTCAGACTGAGTGATATAGTCTGCGATCTTCAGAAAATTTTCTTCAAAATTTCCGATATGAACATTAATTTGTGCGAGGGCTATTTTCATAAAAAAAGTCACGCTTTTTAGGCGTGACAAATTTAATTCAATTATTTATAATCCGATCAGAATAAAACGCCCAGGCGTATTCCGAATTGTTTAAGTGTTGAACTGTTATCATCAATATCATCATCAATCACATTCGCGAATCCATTTTGGAAAAATATACCGGCCATAATAGAAGTGTTTTCAGCCATAGAATATTCTAATCCTGCACCCAAAGTTAAACTCACGTTAAACAATTCATATTGAATACCTGATTCATTGTCTTTATCACGGAAGTTTATATCGGAATAAACCACCTCCCCATCTACAGAATAATCGCCTCTTGCCTTTATACAAATACCGGGTGTTACGCCAAATTGGCCATAATAACTGATATAGTTTATCTCATTAGTGCGCAATCTTACCGTGAGTGGTATTTCAATATATTGCGTTTTAGCATCCCATTCGGTTGTAAAAGGTACTCCCAATAGGGAATCGGAATATGTGATTCCGGAGTTAGCATAATTAATAATGAGTCCCGTTGAAAAGGCGTATCTCTCAACACTGCCAATCGTTTGATCGAAAAGCAACCCATATTGGAAACCAACTTTTGTCCCAATATTTTCTGATTTATCGCCTTCTACCCTTAACCAGTCAAAAACCGGAGATGCGGTAAGCCCGAAACGAAATTCTTGTGCACGCATAGTGGTTATCACCAAACAAAATATACCAACAGATAATATAATTTTCTTCATACCTTTTTAGTTTTACAGTTGAAAAGCAAAGATAAAGTAAACATGTATTACAAACATAAGTCATTTTTAATTAATATCTATATTTTATTCCTGGGAGTTTTATTGTTTTCTGCCTGTAAAAAGGAAAATAAAAATCCTGATCCGGATATTTCACATATAGATTCGCCAAACGCGGAGATAATAAGACTGGAGCAATTGATGGCAGCGGCGAACAGCAGCAATTACAAAGATATTTATAGTCAGATTGAGTCGCAATACCCTGAATTATTCCGTTCCTACTATAAAAATTTCTGGGGTTTTGCGCCAAATGATACATTTCCGAAAACAGCAATTTACGACTCCCTTTATGCCAATACTGGCGGAAATGAATGGATGAACCGTCTTTTAGATAGCGTAAATCTGGAATACGAAAATTTGGATGATGTAATAGAGGATCTCAATAAAGCATTGACCTATTATAAATATTATTTCCCCGATAGTACTTTGCCACAATTTTATACTTATATCGGTCCTTTTGTTTACTGGACCTTGTTTGACAGTAGTTCGCTCGGGATTGAGCTCGACATGTATATGGGAGAACACTTTGCCAATTTTGGCAGTTTCGAAAATAATATGCCGCAATATATTATTACCAGATGTGCAAAACCTTATATCGTTATAAATATTATGAAGAGTCTTGTAGATGGTGCAATAGTAGACCTGGGAGCGGAAGCTACTATTCTGGATGCGATGTTGGCACAGGGCAAAATGTTATATTATCTCGATTGTATGCTTCCGGATCAGGAAGATTCTGTGAAAATGGGATACACAGAAGAACAAATAATATGGTGTGCCGAAAACGAGGGAGAGATCTGGAAATTTTTAGCAGGACAGGAATTATTATTTTCAAAACGGGGGGATGAAAAAAGGCGATATATCGATGAGGCTCCAACTTCTGTAGGAATGCCCGGTGAATCGCCCGGAAGAGCCGCGGTTTGGACCGGTTGGCAGATAGTGCGTTCTTATATGCGAGAAAACCCGGATGTAACGCTTATGGAATTATTTAATGAGCCGGATGCGCTTACACTGCTTAAAAAATCAGGGTATGAACCGGGAGATTGAGATCAGTTCAACATAAATGGCGCAATCATTTGAAACTCGGGAATCACTACATCGAAGTGTTTCCCGTCGAGTTTTTTGATCATAAGGTAGGTTCCTTTCATTTTTCCCATTGGTGCCACAAGATTGCAACCTGAAACGTACTGATGAAAAGCTCCGGGAACAATAACGGGGGTTTCTCCAACTACTCCTTCACCTTCCACCTCACGCCAAACGCCAATTCCATCATAAATATGCCAGTGTCTGCGCAATAATTGAACGGTGTTTTCGCTTTTGTTTTCAATGGTTACCCGGTAAGCAAACACAAACTCCCCATTTTTGGAATAGTTGTGCTGGAAGAAGGTTTCCACGCTTACTTTAACACCTTGAGTAATGCTTGTTACCATATTTTGAGGAATATGACTGTAAATGTAAGTGATATTTTTGCTTACCGCTCTACTTTTAACCAAGAAAGTTATTCACGAGTTCCTCTGCTGTTTGCAAAGTAATGTCCAGTTTATCGTTTATAATGGCAAAATCAAAACGGTCGTGAAAACTTAGTTCGAGCGTTACCCTTTCTATTCTGGTATTTAAGGTTTCGGGAGTTTCGGTTGCACGTTTTTTTAATCTATCTATTAATATTTCAAGCGAAGGAGGTTGAATAAAAATAGATAAAGTTTTTTCGGGAAATTTATTTTTCAAACTTAATGCACCTTTTACATCTACATCAAAAATGATGTGTTTCCCATCATTCCACAATCGTTTCAGTTCACTTTCAAGTGTTCCATAAAATTTTCCCGAATACACTTCTTCCCATTCCACAAATTCGTTTGTTGCAATTTTAATTTTAAATTCTTCATTCGATAAAAAATAATAATCTTTCCCATTCACTTCATTTTCTCTTTTATTTCTTGTGGTTGCAGAAACAGAAAATGCAAGCGACGGAATTGTATTTAACAGGTATTTAACTACAGTAGTTTTTCCTGCACCGGAAGGAGCTGTAACGATGATCAGTTTACCGGGCATTATAAAACATTGTTTAATTGTTCTTTTATTTTTTCGAGTTCGTCTTTCATTACCACTACTTTGCGTTGCATTTCGGCGTGATAAGCTTTGGAACCAATTGTGTTTATTTCTCTGTTCATTTCCTGACAAATAAATCCGAGTTTTTTTCCTTTTTCTGTAAGTGTTTCATTTATGGTTTGCACAAAATAATTACAATGTGATCTGAGTCTTATCACTTCTTCGGTGATATCCATTTTTTCGAAATAGAAGATCAATTCCTGTTCGAAACGATTTTTGTCAATATCTTCTTCTGTAACAAATGCTTTTAGATCGTTGAACATTTTAGTGCGCTGTTGTTCCATTCTGGAAGGATCGAGGTGTTCTACTTCTATAAGTGCATTTAAAATTAATTCCACGTGTAAAACAAGATCTGTTTCGAGGTTTTTTCCCTCATCCAATCTAAATTTTTGTAATTGTGCACAAACAGTATTTAAATGATTAAACAATTCTGTTTGTTGTTCCTCCGATAATGAATCGGTGGAAGTTGTGGTAATATTTGGCAACCGAAAAACAAGGTCGAGTATGTTTGTATCATTTACCTGAAGGTCGGTAGTGATATTTTTTATTTGACGATAATATTCTTTTACCGCTGTTGCATTAATGTCGCCGGTTTTATCATCCGTTAATTCAAATCCTAATGTACAATCTGTTTTTCCTCTTATTATGGTTTTGTTCAACACATTGCGGATCTCTATTTCATATTCCTTAAATAATGGGGAAAGACGAAGGTTCAGATCGAAGGTTTTACTGTTGAGTGTTTTTAATTCGAGCACAATATTTTTGCCGTTGAGGGAAAAAGTTTTTCTTCCGTAGCCGGTCATGGATAGTATCATAATTTGTATTTGAGTGCAAAAATACGATTATACTCTTGCTTTCAAAGACTTATTGTTTCCTGAAAAACTTACCAATGCCACACCCATAAACACTAATAAGGAAGAAATGATCTTATTTATTGAAATAGTATCCGACTGCATAAACACTGCAATCAGGGTTGCGATAACAGGTTGGAGATAAATATAAACACTCACTAAGGCAGGGTTTCCGTATTGAAGTCCGAGTATATTAAATAAGTATGCCAACACCGTTGCACCGAGTATTACTACTGCAAGCGACCAAAGTGCTATGGATGGAATTGTTTGCCATTCGATAGCCAAAAAATCTTTTATTCCGAAGGGAATAACAAGAAAAAAGCCATAAAAAAATATCCATTTTGCAATGGTGAGCGGGGCATATTTTTGCATTAATGGTTTGGTAATTACGAGAAAAATTGCATAAGAAGTTGCATTCAACATAATACAGATATCACCCGTAATACTGGAGGGAGAAGTAACATCTTTAGCGCCTGAAGAAATAAGCATTGCAACACCGATACCGCCGGTAATAATACCCAATGCTTTAAATAGAGTTATTTTATCTTTCAATATGATCCACGCCATTACCAAAACAATAATGGGTGTTGTTATCATAATTAATGCGCTATGAATTTCGGAGGTTAGGCTCAATCCCTTAAAAAATAGCAATTGATTTATTGCAACGCCGAATAATGCGGCTAGAAATATCTTTTTTTGATCTTGTTTTTCTACTTTTTCTTTAATAAAAAGAGTATGTAACAGAAAGAAAATGATCAAGGCGCCGGTTACTCTCATTAATACAATTCCGAATGGAGGAATATGTTCCAAAACAATTTTACCGATAGAATAATTAATTCCATAAATAATGTTTGCGGATAGAATAAAGATGTGAGCCTTGAGTGAATTCTTCACGCGGTAAAGGTAGGAAGAATTGCCGGTAAGGCGGTGTGAGCGGTAAGAATGCGGGAAGAAAAAAATAATTACAATGGAAAAGAACAATATTTTTGGTTTTCACCCTTCCATAGAGTTCCATCGTTAATTCTTTGGAGATACTCGTATTTTTCTTCTTAGTGCTCTCCGTGTATTGTGGAAAAAAATGGTTCCCACCAGCCTCAAAGATGTTTTGTGTGTTTATAATGCGTATCTCATTTTATTTTTATTTGCAAGGTTATGTTTAAATTACAATTTACATTATATTTTTCTTCGCGCCTTTGGGCCTTTGCGTGACATTATTTTTTTTTCACGCAAAGGCGCAAAGCCGCAAAGATGTGGTGTGTGTTTATAATGCGTATCTCCTTTTATTTATATTTGCAAGGTTATGTTTAAATTACAATTTACATTATATTTTATTTAGCGCCTTTGCGTGACATTATTTTTTTTCACGCAAAGGCGCAAAGGCGCAAAAATGTGGTGTGTGTTTATAATGCGTATCTCATTTTATTTTTATTTGCATGGTTATGTTTAAATTACAATTTACATTATATTTTTCTTTGCGCCTTTGCGTGACATTATTTTTTTTCGCGTTCTTGCCGAGTTTCCGGCTACCAATTTTAAAAATCAAGACTCAAAGAAAAATACCACTTAGGGTCTCCCAAACTATAAGACTCGATTGCCTGAGCGCGGTCAACACGAATAAAATATCCGAAGAGAGTGGTTCTTATTCCTAGTCCGGTTCCCATCACAACAGGGTCGCGGAAATAATTTACATCTACTGTAATTGGTGGTTGAGATATTATAACATTATTATATGGATTATCTTCCTCAAAAGGAGATAAACCCTGCCATGCAGATCCGATATCATAAAATCCAATGATCTCAAAATTTTTCAAAAATTCTGTTTTGATCGGTTTGTTAAAAATATAGGAGAAAATTGGGAATCGCAATTCCGAATTAAATACAGCATAACTATTTCCGTTACGTGTATTTTGATCGTAACCACGCAAGTTGGTTGCAAGCGTTTGAAAAGCATATCCTGCATTCTGATCAATTTCAATATTCTGATTAAATACCGGTGCAATCCAACTGTCGACACCTCCCAAATAATAAATTAATTTTTGTGTTCCAAAGGAAGTTCCGCCCGCTAAACGATTGGCCCAAATAATTTGACGATGCACTTTTTGATAATGACGGAAATCAAATCCTATAACGCCTAAATATCCATCAAACAAACTCACTTTCAACCCCTGCGAAGTATTTACTTCAAATTGTTTATGCATTTCAAACCAAACTTTATAACGCAAACCATTTAAAATATTTGTCATAATTGGATAGGTATTATCATGCACATATTCCAATTTTAAAGAAAGCCAGTCCTCTTTATAATTTGGTAAATTAAGACTGAAAGTATCGTTTCCTAAAAATATTATTTTTTCTCCGCGATAGGATAAACTTCCGCGAACTGATCTTATCACATCAAAAGGCCATTTAAGAGAACCTTCCACTATATTTGATTTTATCCCCGCATCAACCAAAGGATACCATTGTGGTTGGAAGGTATATTGTGCTTCTTCGGTTTGATAATACCAGGTAACTTTTTTGTCGAGTCTTCTTTTCAGATCCGCATACGATAAATAATATTCACCACCGGAAAAGGAAGTTGGAAAACGTATTCCGCCTGTAAAACGATAATCTTCAAACAGATCGCTAATGCTAACAGTAAATAATGCACTTAAGTTAGGAGTGGAATAAACTCCACCGGTTGTATTAAAACTTTCGTATTTATTTACAAATAAACTATTGTCGAGCTGGCTGGTAACATATTCGCTGGAGAATTTAATTCGGTAAGGAATAATTCTGGAGGACCGGAATTTGGTTCCGGTATTAATATTTTGTTGATCAGGATTATCTGATTGCCCGAGTGAAACAGCATTTGTAATTTCTCCGTCAACTGCATATTCCGGTTCGGGGAAATCACTTTGAAAATACATGCCTTCGTCAATTTCCTTTTTAACAGTATCGGTGCTTGTAATAATGGTCTCTGTTTTTACTTGTGTGTTGCTGTCTACAACACTTATTTTGGTAATAACATCATCATCCTTCTTTTTTAAATTAATAAAGTTGCGGAAAGTGGTATTTTTTAATGTGTTGTTTTTTACTTCACTCATGTCAGTAGGAGCATTGGTGAGATAAAACATGTTATTTTTTCCGCGTTGAAAAACATCCACTACCTTTCCTGTTTTCCATAAAACATCGTGTTCTATAATATTACTTGCAAAATTGGTGACAGGAAATATATAGGCTGTATCTCTGTAAATATCTGCAAGCGTTACAGAATCGTATTTAATAAATGTGGTAAAATCGTTGTAGTCGTAAATGGGATTAGTTGTAATGGAATCACGGTAATGCACCAATGTGTCTGTGTGGTCATACAAGCTGTCGAGATAACCTGCAAATCTGTTTACAATACCATTTTGATCACTTAGATAAGCGAAATGTTTTTCATCGAATTGGAGAGGATCTTTTTCACTTATTTTTTTGGAATGCGTAATTTTTACGAGGTCTTTTGATTTGTGATTATAATCGTAATAATAAAGATCCATGTTGCCAACCGGTAAAATGGAGTCGATAGATTTTGTGGTAAAGATGGTGTCCTTGTCGCGGTTAGAGGCAAAAATAATCCCTTCATATCCATTGTTGAGTTGCACGTAACAAGGATTTAGGTCATCGTAATAATCGTTGGTGAGCTGCTCTACCCGATCGTTGGTGAGATGATACATGTAAATGTCGCTCTGACCATTGTTCATCACACTCATCACCAATCTGTTACTCATTTTTGCAAAGGATACATCCAGAATTTTTTGAAAACGTGTTAATTCTTTAGTTTCTTTTTTCTTATCCTCAACATTATAAGTAGTTACATAATTTTTATAACGTTTTTCATAAACAATGGCTAATTTTTTCCCGTCGGGACTCCAGCTTATTAATGGATTGCTTAAATCGGTAGCAAGGGTTCTTGTTTTTAATCCGCCGCGTTTTACTTTATGTGCTTCTTTTGAATCGATTTCCTGAATGTATACTTTAAATTTTCCAAAATCATCTACCGCATAGGCAATATGTTTTCCATCAGGACTTATCGACAACTGATGATAATTAACATGTTTTTTTGTTTTGCGCGGTATAAGATTTTCGTCGGTAAGCTGATTTTTTTCCAGAGCTTCCTTTTGATATTTATTTAAAAAATAACTGTACCAATCATCAATGGTGCTATTCACACCTTCCCCCAAAACAAATAAAAACCCATTTTCGAGCGAACGGTTTATTCTTATGAGATATAATAAATTCGGAATTGTTGCTTCGCCATAATTTTCTGCAATATAATACCACAGTGCATGGCCTGCAAAACGCGCATCTTCCCCGGTAAGTTTATTAAATTTTTTATACTTACCACTTAATATTCCTTCGCGCAATTGATTGTCGAGTTCTGAATTCCATTCTTCACCAATATAGGAAACCAAACCTTCGGTGAACCATTCCGGTAAATTAAGTAACACGGCATTTTGTACGATCTCCTGCAAATTACCACCGAATATCATGGAGTTGATCAATACTTTTCCAACGCCTTCGCGAATTTGTTTTCTGAGATGTTGGTGATTGCCATCAAAATATACAAATATTTTATTGCCTATAATCTTTGTTTCTCCCCCAATATTATATTGTTCTTCTTTTCCAACTGCAAAATTGCTTTGGTTGTAGTCGGAAATATTATTGTAGATGATGATCTCCGGTTTGCCATTGAGTTTATAATCTAGCAGATCTTCAATTTCTATCAGATCAGCTTCGGCAATTTGCGCTGCAAATTTTCCGAGATTAAGTCCACCCTGATTAAAATAAACCAAAAAGTGCTCGCCTTCATAAAACTGCCAGGTAAATAATTTGTATTGCACACGATTTTGCCCGAACTGAATTTGAGTACCCTGTCCGAAAGACACAGCTCCGCAAAGCAGCAATGCGGCAAATAGTAATGTTTTTAATCTTTTTAACGCGTAAACTTTCATCCTTCTGTCCTCTTCACCCTTGCAAAATACGTAGTTTTGCAATAAAGTTCAAGGTTTCCTTTAAATTTTACAAAATAACGATATTCTCATGGCTCAAATTGTTTCTTTCACTTTTAATCCATTTTACGAAAATACCTATATTATATACGACGAAACTGGTGAATGTGTTGTGATTGATCCCGGATGTTACACAAAAAAGGAGCAGTTGGCACTCAGCACCTTTATTTCGGAAAACAAGCTCACGCCGGTTTTTCTCCTCAATACACATTGCCATATCGACCATGTTTTAGGTAACAAATATGTTGCCGAGACTTATAATTTGCCATTTTTAATGCCTGAAGGCGAACAAATTGTGCTGGATGAGGTGGTAAATTACGCTCCATCGATGGGTATGAACTACCAAAAGTCGCCTGATCCTGAAACTTTTGTGGTGGAAGGCGTAGATATAACCTTTGGAAATACTGTTTTGAAAGTAATTTCTGCCCCGGGCCATTCTCCCGATAGTGTATGTTTTTATTGCGAAAAGGATAAGTTCATATCCAGTGGGGATGTTCTTTTTTATGATTCAATAGGTAGAACCGATCTTCCCGGAGGCAATTACCAAACCCTGATGGAATCCATCAAAAATAAACTGATGGTTTTACCGGATGATGTAAAGGTATATGCCGGGCACATGCAATCGACAACAATAGGAAGGGAGCGGAAATTGAATCCGTTTTTGAATGAAAAGTACTAATTGAATTACATGACTGGAACAGTCATTGCGAGAAATTACGAAGTAATTTCGAAGCAATCACCACAATGTTACCGGCACCATCAATATAAACTACAACTTAACGATTTTTTGAGAAAAACACCCTTTTGGAGTTGTTAGTTGAATAAAATAATTTCCTGCAGCAATATCTCTAATATCTAAATTTATAAAATCAGAACCAACTATATCCTTAATTTTTCTTCCATCAATATTAAACAAGGAGAGACTGCAGTCTCTATTATAGTTATTAATTTTTATGTTTAATTGATCTACTACAGGATTTGGGAAAGTAGAAATTGGAGAAATATCGCCGGTATTTTCTGAAATACCTGTAACTACAACAGGGTCATAAACAAATGAATTTGTATTTGCAGGAGTTATCCAATACACAAATAAACTTCTGTAAGTTAACGGTGACATTATATGATAATATTCCTGGGTAACAGTTGCATCAGTAGTTTCTTTAACATGTATCAATGTCATATCAGTATAATTGCCATCATCTGTTATTAAAGTTCCATATCCGAGATATTCCCGAAGTGAAACAGATTCCGGATATCCAACATATTGATATGTATCAGTTTTGGAATTTAAATAATCAAATGGAAGATCATAATAAGTGGAAGGGTTGCTCAATACTGTGGATGTGCCACCTGAATTCCTTCCAAGGAATGTATATTCGTCGTCATTAAATATATAATAATTTATAAATGTTTCAGACAGTTTTAATTTGAGGGTTGCATCGGGAAAATCTGCATCAAAATCTGTAGTTTCCGCAACTTCAAAATATATCGGACCAGATTCTATAAAACTAAAGGTGGAATAATCCCAGATTTTATTTTCACCAGACTCGGGCAAGGGTATGACCTCATCAAAATCGTATTTGGTCAAATTTACCGGAGATTCAAAATCGGAAACAAATTCCAATTGAGGCTGACTCTTAACGGAAATTGAAATCATAAGTAGAATGAGAATGGAAATTATTTTCATAAATATGTATTTTAGGGTTAATAATTAATCAAAATTAAAGATTAATATTTAATTCTTTAATAAAAAGGATACTTTTCGCAATATCCTCATGCAAATACCGGTCAAAATCATTAAAAGAAATTACCTTTCTATATTCAGAAAAGAGATTTTCAATAGTTGGAGATGATTTTGCAGGCCGCCTGAACTCAAATGCCTGTGCGGCTGTGAGCAATTCGATAGCCAGAATTTTTTCCAGATTTTCTGCTACACGCAAACATTTTGTTGCTGCATTAGCGCCCATGCTTACGTGATCTTCCTGTTCGTTGCAACTGGAAATAGAATCTACACTTGCCGGTGTGCACAATTGTTTGTTTTGTGAAACAATACTCGCTGCAACATATTGTGGAATCATTAATCCGGAGTTTAATCCGGGATTAGGCGTGAGAAATTCGGGTAATTTTCTTGCGCCGGATAACATTCGGTAAATTCTTCTTTCTGAAATATTTCCTAATTCACTTAATGCGATCGCCAAAAAATCTAAACTAAGTGCAAGCGGTTCACCGTGAAAATTACCTCCGCTTAAAATTGCATCATCTTCTGCAAATACATTGGGATTGTCGGTAACTCCGTTTATTTCTCTTGTAACAATTTCTTTTACATATTCGATTACGTCCTTACATGCTCCATGTACTTGCGGTATACATCTGAATGAATAGGGATCCTGCACTTGTTCTTTTTGTGCAAAAAAAGTTTCACTTCCTTTTAATATTTCCAGAATATTTTCCGTAGTTTTTATTTGCCCTTTTTGATTTCTTATTTTGTGAATACGTACATCAAAGGGTTCTGCTTTGCAATCCCACGATTCTAAACTTAAACAGGCGATTAAATCAGATAATTTTGAAATGCGATCGGCCATCATTAAACATTTAACCGCATGTGCACTCATAAATTGAGTGCCGTTCAATAAGGCAAGTCCTTCTTTGGAACCTAATCGTATTGGAGCTAAATTAAAATCGTCTAAAACAGTTTTTGCAGATTTAACTTCCCCAGCCTGTTTCATTTCCCCTTCACCAATTAATGCCATACTCATGTGCGATAAAGGACAAAGATCTCCGCTTGCACCGAGTGAACCCTGTTCGTAAATAACAGGTAAAATATCCATATTAAAAAAATCGATCAAACGCCAAACAGTATCAACACTCACTCCTGAATTTCCATAACTGAGGGATTGAACTTTTAATAATAATAATATTTTATTTACTTCATCATCAATCACATCTCCAACACCACATGCATGACTTCTAATGAGATTATATTGAAGTTGTTCAATATCCTCATCCGAAATTTTTACTTTACACAATGAGCCGAAACCGGTATTTACCCCATAAACAGGTTCTTCGCGCTCCTGTAATTTTTTATCGAGGTAGGTTCTGCATTTTTGAATGGCATTTCTAACATCATCCGTTAAGGCCAATTTTGTTTTTTGGCGGAGGATGTTGTTGATGGTTTCAATAGTTAATGGTTCAGACCCGATATGATAAGTATCCATAATTATTTGTTTCAGCGACAAATTTAAATTTAAATTTGCAAGATGCAGGATATAATGACCTTTAAAGGGATAAACAAAAGTTTTGGGGAAGTACAGGCTTTAAAGGATATTACTTTTTCTATACCTGCGAATTCCATTTTTGGGTTGTTGGGACCAAATGGAGCAGGAAAAACCACACTGATACGCATTATTACTAAAATATTTGCTGCTGATTCAGGACAAATTCAATTTGCAGGGGAAAATATGAAGAGCAGTGATTATTCTCAAATTGGGTATATGCCGGAGGAAAAGGGCATGTATAAAAAGATGAAGGTTGGCGAGCACCTCATTTATTTGGGGCGATTAAAGGGATTGACGAAAGTTAAAGCCAAGGAAAGGTCCGAGTATTGGCTCCACAAACTCAATGCTTCCGATTGGTGGAATAAAAAACTGGAAGACCTTTCGAAGGGAATGCAACAAAAAACACAATTTATTGCTACGGTTTTGCATGACCCGAAATTATTGATACTGGATGAACCCTTTTCAGGTTTGGATCCTTTGAATGCAGAATTGATCAAAAATGAAATTTATAATCTGCATAAACAGGGAGTGACTATTATTTTTTCAACACACAGAATGGAACAGGTTGAAGAAATATGTAAAAATATTGTTTTGATAAATAAAGGAAATAAAGTGATTGACGGAGAGGTTGCAAACATCAAAAACCGATTTAAAGAAAATAAATATAAAATAGAATTTACCGGAGTTCCGGTATTAATAGCAAATGAAGCTTTTGACATTTTGGAGCAGAACGAAAATAGCATGACGGTTAAATTAAATGGAGATACTTCGAGAAATAGTTTATTGCAAAACTTTATTCAGCAAAATGTGGAGATCAATTTATTTCAGGAGATATTGCCTTCCCTTAACGAAATATTTATTCATCTTGTAAATGATGCTAATCATGCATAAAACCTGGCTGATCATTAGTCGTGAATATATCACACGAGTTCGCAAAAAGTCATTTATTATTTTTACCTTATTAGGGCCATTGCTTTTTCTTGGCATCAGTATTTTGCCAATAATTATTGCAACTGCAAATAAGGGATCTCAAAATATATTAGTGAAGGATGATTCCGGTTTAATTACAGCATTGCCCGATACAGCCGGATTATATTTTAACTTTAAATATAATACCCAGCCACTTGAAGAGTTAAAAACAAAATTTAATTCGTTGGATGACGGATATGATGCCCTGCTTTATATTCCGATGATGTTACCTGATGCACCTTACGGCATTGAAATTTACAGCAGCGATCAAATGAGTTTAACTACTCGATTGTATATTGAGAGTATAATTGCAGATAAACTGGAAGAAATTAATTTAAAAAATCAGAATCTAAACAAACAACAAATATTAAAATTGCGACCTAAGGTTACCATTGATGATAAGGTTACCTCAGGTGAGATTCAAAAGGAAGGAGATGCTGTGGTGGCGAGTTTTTTCGGATATGCAATGGGATTTATTATTTATATTGTTTTGTTGATATACGGCACTATGGTGATGCGCGGAGTAATGGAAGAAAAAACCTCGCGTATTATAGAAGTTATAATTAGTAGTGTAAAACCCTTCCAACTAATGATGGGAAAAATATTGGGAATTGGATTGGTAGGATTGACTCAATTTGTTGCCTGGGGATTTTTGATAACGATTTTAAATATTATTTTGGGAGGAGTTTTCGGAAGTCAATTGGCAGAAATGCAGAATGTTTCTGCTGCTCAGGGTGGAGATGCCGATATGTTAGTGATAACACAAGCCTATGAAAGTTTAAGCGCACATCCGATTTATTATTATTTATTGATATTTCTTACTTATTTTTTAGGAGGATATTTTATTTATGCCGCGCTGTTTGCAGCAATCGGTTCACTTGCAGGGGATGATGATACTGATGTGCAGATGTACGCCATGCCGGTTACTTTATTAATTCTCGCCTCTATTTTTATTATGATGAGTGTGGTGCAACAACCGCATACGCCTCTTGCATTTTGGGCGTCTATTATACCATTTACTTCGCCGGTTGTAATGCCTGCATTGGTGCCATTTGGTGTGCCAACCTGGCAAATAATTTTAAGTATAGGTATGTTGATTGGAGGATTTATTTTCACCACCTTTATTGCATCCAGAATTTACCGAACCGGAATATTGATGTATGGAAAAAAGATAAAATTTAGGGAGGTTATTAAGTGGATGTTTTATAAGGGATAATAAAAAAATAAAAGCCCCCGTAGGAGCTTTTATTATATATATCTAGAATAATAAAATGTATTGAATTGTAAACAACAGTTTAATTATTTCTTATTATCATCCTTCACTTCTAAATCAATTTTATTATCACCATCTTCCACTTTAATACTACCGCCTTTTTTGTTCAGGTCAATTTCAACATTGGATCCTTCTTTTGATTCAACTTCTACTTTGCCTTTATTACCGTCTTCAATTATAATGGTAGTGCCATTATCATCAGCATTTGGTGTTGTTTGTACTTCAGTTTCAACCGGTTCATCGGCTTTGTTTCCGCAAGCAGAAAATGTTAAAAGAGCTATTGCAAAAACAAGAATTCGGAAATTGGAAAACATTATTATTTTATTTGGTTAGATCTATATAGTTCAAATTTCATGCGCAAAAACTAATTTGACAGAAATGCACTATTTAATGAGGTCTGAGACGATTGGCAATAGTTGGTTTTGGAAATGGAATCTAGAAATAATATAAAAGTGGTAACAAATTGGGAAAGGTTTTCCCCAGATGTAGCAACTTCGCTACCTAAGAATCAACAATCTATCCGCATCCAATCTCAACATAATAAATATCAAAATAGAAAATGCCAATACAGAAGAGCCGCCATAGGATATAAAAGGAAGTGGAATTCCAATTACGGGAATCAATCCTATCGTCATGCCCACATTGATCATAATCTGTAAAAAGAAGAAACTTGCAACACAATATGCATATACACGAGAGAAAGGAGAACGCTGTCGCTCCGCAATAAATATTATTCTTAAAATAAATACAAGATAAACGATCAGGAACATAAATGTTCCAATGAAACCAAATTCTTCTCCTATGGTACAAAAAATAAAATCAGTACTTTGTTCCGGTACTTGTTCCGATTGTGTAAGCGTTCCTTCCAGATAACCTTTACCGGCAATTCCACCGGAACCTATGGTCATTTTACTTTGAGTAATATTGAAGGTGAGGTCACTGTCATCGTCAATTACACCTACTGTTACTAAAACACGTTCAGCCTGATACCCTTTTAAACCTTTGGTCATGATATAATCGGAGCCATAGGTTACAAATGCACCTATTAAAAGATATATTATAATACCAGGCCAAACGGGGTGATTTTTTTGTTTGCGCACTATCATATACGAAAAAATCAAAATCAATAAACCAATTATACTTCCAATTAATCTAAATTCCATATTTTGTAAGGCAATTACCAATACAACAACAGCAGTAATAAATAAACTCATAAATAAAATGCCTTTTGGTTTGTCTCTTCTGATAAGCCGCATGGAATTAGACAGAACATACCCAATAATTAAAATGGACAATACATAAATAATAATTAAGTGATCATAAAGTAAGGAGAATACAAAAGCGAGCATAATTGCAACTACTAAAATTACTTCATTTATTTTAAATCCCTCACGGTAAACCACAATAACAAGACTTGCATAAACTAAAGCAGAACCGAGATCACTCTGAAGAATAATAATTCCCATTGGCACTCCCAGAATTAAATAAGCAATAATTTTATTTTTAAAATTTCGGGGTTGCCCTACTATCATGCTCAGAAATTTTGCGAGCATGAGTGCAGTTGTTGTTTTGCCAAATTCTGCCGGTTGAAATTGAAAGGAACCCACCTGTAACCAGCTTCTCGCACCATTTATATCCTTTGCAACAAAGTAGGTTAATACAAGTATTGCGAGCGTTATTCCATAAAAAATAAAAGCGAATTTTGTAAAAAAAGTACTGTCAAAGGTGAGTATGCTAAATCCAACAATTAAGGAAATACCCATCCATATCATTTGTTTGCCATGTGCTTGCGAAAAGTTAAAAAAGCGGCTTACTTCAGAATCATAACTTACTGCAAAAACTGTCAATAAACCAAAAACCAATAATGCAAAGTACAGCCCGAGTGCGAGCTTATCTACATTCTGCATTATCGAATTCTTCTCTCTCATTTCTTAGTAGGCAAAACTGCAGCCTGAATTAAATTTTTAGTTTTTGCAGAATCAGCCGGAGTTTCTGTTTCAGGTTTTGGTTTTTGAATAAGGTCGGCATCGAACATTCTCTGTTCTAAATATTTTCTTTTTTCGCTTATTTCTCCTTTGAGATATTTTTCAATTACAAGACTTGCAATTGGTGCAGCATAACTTGCTCCCCAACCGCCATTTTCTACAATAATTGCAACTGTTATTTTCGGATTTTCCTGCGGGGCATAACAACTGAACCAACTGTGACTTTTTCCATGTGGGTTTTCCGCTGTTCCTGTTTTTCCGCAAACTTGAATAGAATCAATATGTGCAATTCTTGCTGTGCCATAATTTACAGCTCCTGCCATTCCTCTTTGTATATAAGGAAATATAGAATCATTAATTCCGGTTTCATGTTTTACTTTAAATTCTTGAAGTATAGAATCTACATCTTCCGCATATTTTAATACGTGCGGGGTATAAAAAAATCCGCTATTTGCAATTACAGCCATGGAATTTGAAGATTGTAACGGAGTAACAATAAGTTGATCCTGACCAATTCCCAGGGTTACACAATTGGAAGCCTTCCAACTTCCTTTACCATAAATTTTATCATAATCCTCTGGATCAGGAACGTTTCCATTTCTTTCATTTGGCAGATCAATTCCGGTTCGTGTTCCAATTCCCCATAAAGCAAGATGTTCATTAAAATCGCGCAAGCCATCTGTTGGAGTTGCGTGATTGTGTTCCATAAAATATTTGAAGGTGTAACAGAAATAGGTATTACAAGAATGTCCGATTCCCAGTTCCACATTTCCGGCGTAAGGATGATTGTGACAGTCAACAGTATGTCCACCCATTGCATAACCACCGTTACAACCATAACCATCACCGGAAGAAAGACTGCCTATATCCATTGAAATTGCTGCCATAACAGGTTTGAAAGTAGAGCCCGGAGGATAATATCCGCTTAAGGCGCGATTATTCAATGGACGTTCTTCATCCATTACCAGTTTTGCAAAATTTTTAGTGCGCAAACTTCCCACTAAAAGATTGGGATCGTAGTTCGGTGAACTCACTATTGCGAGAATTTCGCCTGTTGAAGGTTCAATTGCAACTAAGGCGCCTCTTTTATTAACCAATAATTGTTCAGCATATGCCTGAAGTTCTATATCTATAGTAAGCGTGAGGTTTTTACCGGCAACAGGGGCAATATCTTCACTTCCGTCGTTTAAAGGACCAACTTCACGTCCAAAACGATCAATAACAATATTTTTAAATCCTTTTTGTCCCCGCAAAAGATTTTCATAACTTTTTTCCACGCCACTTTTTCCAATCACATCTGCATTTCGATAATATCCACCTGATTTTTTTATATCATTAGAATCCACTTCTGCAACATATCCCAATAAGTGCGCTGCTGCCGGATAAGCATATTTTCTCACCGGACTAATTGCAGTATAAAATCCTTTGAATTCATATAAATATTCCTCTATCCTTCCAAATTCATCTGCAGATATTTGTGATAAAAAAACACTTTCGCGCATACGGGAAAATGATTTAGCTTCTGTCAATTTTTTTATAAAAAAAGCCTTATCCACTCCAACAATATCACAAAAACGATTGGTATCTATATCTTTCACCTGCGAAGGAACCACCATGAGTTTATAGCTGGGTTCGTTGTACACAATGAGTTTCCCGTTGCGGTCGAAAATTTGCCCGCGGTCGGGGTCTACCTGTTCTTTGCGAATACCACGATCATCGGCAATTTGTTTATAGGTGTCGTCGATGATCTGCAAATAAAACAATCGAATGAAAAAAATGATGAAAATGGCCACTATCAATGCCTGAATGATATAACTGCGCGGTTTTAAATTTTCAATGACTGCCATTTGTGTAACCTGAAAAAATGAAGAATATTATAGACTGCAAATTTCGAAAATGTTTTGCAATTAAATACGGTTTGAAGTAATTAACGAAATAATTATTTTCTGACTTTTCTTTTAGAAAAAAGAAAGGCAAAAATGATAATGAGTAAAGTAGAAATTATTGTGCTTAAAATAATTTTTAGTAACAGATATCCTATATCATTCATCCAAAATACCTGCAATAAAAAATAAATGCTGTGGTGTATAAAAATAATAGTGAGTGCAAAGAGCGAAAACCACACCACACCTAGTTCGGAGAGGGAAGGAGCGTTAACATTTTCATATCCTGTTATCGGAGTATAAAATTTTATAAGTGAAGGTCTTATGAATGCGATAAATACACAAGCAGCGGCGTGCATACCGCCTGTTACCATAAAAAGATCAATAGATAATCCCGCAAAAAATGCCAGAGGTAATAACAACCATTTTGGCGTTTCAAAGGGCAGTAAAATAATGAACATGGGATAAATGTAAGGATGAATATAAGTGCTCACATTCAGCTTATTGAGTACCAATACCTGAAACAGTATCAGGAAAGCCAATCCGAGAAAACGCAATATCCAATTAATTATCTGCATTTATTACCTCATTTTCAATGGTTTGCCTTTCCTCACGAAATATTTCATTTACAACGTACACATATTTTAAAGCGTTAAAATTTGTGGAAAGTTTTACATCTAATCTATAATAGTTGGAACCTGGATCCTTGCCGAATTCTTCCAAAATGCCAACCATGATGTTTGGAGGAAAGGAGCCTTGCCTAACAGCACTAGAGCCTTCTACAGTAATTATAGAATCTCCTTTCTGTAACTGACCCGGTTCTGAAACCTCTACAATGCTGATCATTGTAGGTGATTTTCCTTCCCACATCAGTCTGCCGGTTGCATTATTTTTTTTCACCGCCACCCTGCTTCGGAACTGACTGTGTAAAACACTCATTACAACACTGTAATTTGGCGATACCTTTACTACTCTGCCAACTATACCACTGGAGGTTATAACGCCCATTTCCTGTTTTATTCCGTGGTTTGATCCTTTGTTGAGGGTGATAAAGTTGTTCGGTTCCGTTATGGAATTGCCAATCACTCCCGCAGGAATATAGGAATAGAGTTGTATTCCTAATGAATCTTTTATTGAATAGACAGAGGAAGTATCTGTTTTGTTGGATTCTGCCATTTGCGCCCTCAATCTGCTGTTTTCTATCAACAAACTGTCGTTTACCTCACGCAGAGCAAAATAATCCTGAAAATTACCATAGGTATTCAGCACATTGCCCGTTAAACCGTTTGCGGAATTGATAAAAAAGGTGCGATGGTAATTATTGTAGGTGAAAACAAAATACAAGGAAATGAACTCCAGCAGTAAAAATAAAAATACTGTATTGTATCGTATGATGAATAAAAAGAAGCTACGCATTATTCATCCTTGGAATTAGTTCATGAGTAAAGCTGCATATTGTTCGCGGTTCTTCAATGCGATGCCGGTGCCGCGCACAACTGCCTTTAAAGGATCGTCGGCAACATGCACTGCGAGTTTGGTTTTTAAACTGATACGTTTATCCAACCCTCTTAATAATGCACCACCACCGGTTAAATAAATTCCGTTGCGCTGAATATCACTCGCCAATTCGGGAGGAGTGGTTTCCAGTGCTTTTAAAATGGCCTCTTCAATTTTAGAGATGGATTTATCTAAGGAATGAGATATTTCAGAGTAGGTTACAACCAGTTGTTTCGGTATTCCCGTCATAAGGTCGCGACCACTCACCTGATAATCCTCCGGCGCTTCATCCAATTCCGGGAGAGCTGAACCCACATTTATTTTTATAGCTTCTGCTGTGCGTTCTCCAATTAAAAGATTGTGTTGACGGCGCATATAATCTACGATATCAGCTGTAAACTCATCTCCGGCAACGCGAATAGACTGGTCGCAAACGATTCCCGAAAGTGCAACAACTGCAATTTCAGTGGTTCCACCCCCAATATCGATGATCATGTTTCCTATCGGTTCCTGAACATCTAATCCAATTCCCAATGCCGCTGCCATTGGCTCGTGTATTAACCAGGCTTCGCGTGCACCGGCTTGTTCGGCGCTGTCTTTTACTGCGCGTTTTTCCACTTCCGTAATTCCGGAAGGGATACAAATCACCATGATAAGTGATGGTTTAAACAATCTGTTTTTCGGAAAAATCATGCTTATCATGCCGCGAATCATCGCTTCAGCAGCCTGAAAGTCAGCAATAACGCCATCCCGCAGCGGTCGGATCGTTTTTATATTATCATGGGTCTTCTCATGCATTTGCATCGCACGTTTGCCTACTGCGATTACTTTTTCTGTTTTACGGTCAATCGCCACGATAGACGGCTCATCCACCATTATCTTATCATGTGCGATAATAAGTGTGTTTGCTGTGCCGAGATCGATTGCAATTTCCTGAGTGAGAAAGTTGAATATACCCATGTTCGTTTCTTAAAATATCTATAAAGATGCAAAATTAAAGTTTGTTATTTACTTGAGAGGATATAAAACAACGATTTATATAAATAAATGAAAAATAATTTTTTGGTGGGAGAAATCTATAAATGTATACTCTAAACAAAAGGTAAAAATTAAAAATTTTAATGATGAAATAACGGTAGAAATCTAAATCAGCAATATCGTTTTTTTATAAGTGCCTAAAGTTGAGAACAGCATCTATGAGCATCCCATAAACAACTTTGTGCGTAAAGTAATAAGATAATTTGGTATGTATAAAAAAGAGTAATGAATGATCGAATTTTAGTAACTGTAATGATATAATTTTTCGATTTAGTAATCAATGTTTAAAATGCCTCAACCCATTTAAAACCATAGCTAATCCATTTGCATTACAATAGTCAATCGAGCCCTGGTCGCGGATGCTTCCACCCGGCTGAATAACGGCTGTAATGCCCGCCTCATGGGCAATTTGGACACAATCGGGGAACGGGAAGAAGGCCTCACTTGCCATTGCGGCACCACTAATATCGAATCCATTTTTTTTTGCTTTATCAATAGCCTGATTAAGAGAGTCAACCCTAGAAGTTTGCCCTGTTCCACACCCAATTAATTGATTGTTTTTAACAAGCGCAATTCCGTTAGATTTTAAATGTTTAACTGCTTTTTCTGCAAACAGCAAATCGTTAATTTGTTGAGTGTTAGGTTTTAATTCAGTTACGTATTGTAATTCTTCGGTTACTTTCTTATTTCTATCCTGAACTAAAATGCCATTCAGCATACTTTTATATTGTAGTTCAGGGAAGGAGAATATTTTTTGAAGTAAGAGTATGCGGTTCTTTTTAGTTTGTAAAACAACTAATGCTTCGGGTTCATAATTGGGAGCAATAAGCACTTCAAAAAATAATTGATTGATCTTATAAGCAGTAGCCAGATCAATTTTCGAATTGCATATTAAAACACCTCCAAAGGCCGAAACAGGATCTGCTTCCAGAGCCATATCCCAGGCCGTCTCCAAAGTGGCGGTAGTAGCCAGGCCGCAGGGATTGGTATGCTTTATGATGGCAAAGGTGCTAAAACCGCGGTTTTTAACCTCTTCAAATTCTTCCATTAAATAGATACAGCTTTCGATATCCACCAGATTGTTATACGAAATTTCTTTGCCGTGTAATTTGTCGAATACCTCCGTTAACTTGCCATAAAATGCAGCTTGCTGATGTGGATTCTCTCCATAACGCATTGGAACCTTCGGCGAAAAACGCATCCCGAAATTCTCCTCGTGATTAAAATAGGTGTAAATAGCATTATCGTATTTGGAAGTTATTTCAAATGCTTTTTTCGCAAAATGTTTGCGTTGACCTAATTCAGTTAATCCCTTTTGTTCGGTTAAAATTTCTAAACAATCGGCATAATCATCTTTAGAAGCAATAATCATTACATCCCTAAAGTTTTTTGCTGCTGCGCGGATAAGGGAAACGCCGCCAATATCAATTTTTTCTATGATCTCCGATTCCTCATCACTTTTCTTCAATGTTTCTTCAAAAGGATAGAGATCAACAATCACAAGGTCAATTGTTGGAATATCGTATTTGGCAAGTTGTTGAAGATGTTCTTCCTCCTCACGCCGAGCCAAAATGCCCCCAAATACCTTTGGATGCAGGGTTTTTACTCTGCCTCCTAATATACTTGGATATTCCGTTAAGTCTTCAACAGCTTTTACAGGTATACCCATTTCTTCTATAAATGACCTGGTTCCGCCGGTAGAGTAAATAGTAACACCAAGTTCGTTGAGTTTTTTAACGAGGATGTCCAACTTATCTTTGTAATAAACAGAAATTAAAGCGGATTTGATCTGAACGGGAAATTGCATATTAGAATTTTGGAAACGAAAAGGCAAAGTTACCAGCTTGAAGGCAAATTTTGACCGTTTGGCAGAGTTATACGAATTTGAAGCGGGAGTTACTTTTTACTTAACAACAATTTTTCCACCACGCGAGGCAAATGATAATACTCCAGTTTGCGCACTTTTTGTTCGATTGAGTTTATAGTATCCTCTACAGAAATGGGCACACTTTGCTGAAAAATAATTTTGCCGTTATCGTAAATTTCATCTACTTCATGAATGGTTATTCCAGTCTCTTTTTCACCCTGTTCTAAAACAGTTTTGTGGATGTTTTTTCCATACATGCCTTTGCCTCCGAATTTTGGCAATAATGCAGGATGAATATTGATCATTTTATGTAGAAATGCCTGAATTAATTCTTTTGGAATCAGCGCTAAATATCCTGCAAGCAGAATTAAGTCGATGTTATAATGTTGTAGTTCCAGAATAATATTTTTAACATCCTCCCAATCTTTTTTTTCATAAATTTTATAGGGGATATTATTTTTTTCTGCAATGGAAATTACCCCTGCTTCTTTTTTGTTTGTTACTATTAATTGTACTTTAATATTTGAATTGTTTTTAAAATATTGAATGCAATTTTCGGCATTGGTACCTGCACCGGAAGCAAAAATTGCAATATTTTTAATTTTAATATCCTGTTGTTCAGAGTCCGAATTCATCTACTAATATTTTTTGAAAAAGATCCTGTACATTTAATAATCCATCCAACTTATTTAATTCAAGTGTAGAAATCACAAAATTGGTATTTCCTGCAAAGTCTGATTTTTTCGCGATTACAATGGACGCTCCTGTCCAAGGGGTTAATGATAAAGTAATATTATCTTTTGCAGTGAGTTCAGCTTCATACAATGGTGTTGCGCCAATTTGTAAAATAATAGGTTTTACAATCCCCACAATCGCGGTACCCTGAAGGGTTGGATAATCAACATCAAGGGGAATTAATTGTGCTCCAAGATCCAATATCAGCGAGGTGTCTGTGGGATTTACCAATTCGGCAATTGGTGTAAAATCAAGAAAATTACTGAGTGGATCAAAGGAGGAAGAAATATAAACACTCATCAACATTTTTCCACCCGAATTAAAAAATGCTTCTGTTGTTTTTTGTGCTAAGGAAAAAGAATTGTCTGCGCTGTTGCTGAACCAAATTATTACATCGAATAGGGCAAATACTTTTCCTTGCGTAATATTATCTGCAGACTGTTGTGTATAATTTCCTGCAATTTGTTCAAATATTTGTGTGGTATCAAAAACAGTAATTCCATTCGCAATTAAGTTGGATGCATAAAAATTTTCATTTGTGGTAGTTGTGTATCCATTTACCATTAAAACATTGCTATTCACCTTTTTTACAAAAACAGAATCGGAAACAACAAAAACACTTTTAGCCTCGCTCTGATCTACTGCTCTGATATAAAATTTATTCCAGGAATTTGTTTTTAATCCGTTTATAGAAATTGCGTTGGGTGATGTTGCTGCGTTTTGATAAACATCACAAATAAGATCGGTTATCATTGGGTCTTGCGCTTCGAAAATTGCACTGCTAACCGTTTTATCTAAAATATAAGGTTCATTTAAGGTATCGTTAAAATACACTTCATATTGCAACAAATTATCCGCTCCGTCAGGATCGTTTCCTTCCCAATAAAATTTTAAAACAGGGAACGTTTTAATAGGTGTATTTATACCTTTTATAATAATTACTGTTGGGGGTGAATTTTTTACCGGAATGGTCAATTTTGCCGGTGTTGGGTCTTTTTCTCCTGTATTGTCTATTGCACGCACATGAAACACATAATCTGCAGAATCGGCACCTGCGGGAGGAGCAAGTATAAAGGTGCTGTCCTGACTTTCTGTGTAGATCCAAATGGTTGACGGTGTTATTATGGGCTCAAAAGTAAACTCATAACCGGTTACAAACCCATCACCATCATCTCCCCACCAACGAAGTTCCACTTCACTTTCGAGTCTGTCCTCCCCAAAACGGATGATGGTATCAGCAACAGTATGGGTTTCGGGTGCTTGATTTGCATTAATAATTCCCTCTAGTTCTCTGTTGCAGGAAACCCAAAACAGGGCGACCAAAACAAGCGGGAAAAAGAATATTTTATTACTGCGAGGCATATTGTCGGCGAAGATAAGGCTTCTGGTCAAACACTTATATTTGCAGAATATAAATTAATATGCCAAAAAAGAGTTACTTCATACACGAAACGGCAGTTGTTGATAATGGTGCCAGAATTGGAAACGGAACCAAAGTTTGGCATTTTTCCCATTTGATGCCGAACTGCATCATTGGAGAAAATTGTTCTTTGGGACAAAATGTATATATCGCATCACATGTTTCGCTTGGAAATAATGTGAAGGTGCAGAATAATGTATCCATATATGAAGGAGTTGTTTGTGAGGATGAGGTTTTTCTCGGACCGTCTATGGTTTTTACCAATGTTATTAATCCGCGAAGTGCTGTTATCCGAAAAAATGAATATAAAAAAACGCTCGTAAAAAAGGGTGTTACTATTGGTGCAAATGCAACTATTTTATGTGGCATAGAAATAGGCGCGTATGCATTTATTGGTGCCGGCGCTGTGGTTACAAAAAATATTAATGCTTATGCTTTGGTAACCGGAAACCCTGCAAAACAAACAGGTTGGATGAGCGAGGCGGGACAAAAACTGGAATTTAATTCTGCAGGAATTGCCATTTGTATGGAATCAAAAGAACAGTATAAATTGGAAGCCGGATCAGTGACAAAAATTTAAAGGTAAGAGATGAGTAAAGTAAAATTTGCTGTAGTAGGTTGCGGTCATATTGGTAAAAGACATATTGAAATGATTTTGCACAATCCTGAAGCAGAATTGATAGCTGTGTGCGATATTTTACCAAAAGAGCAATTAGGTATTTCTTCATTAAATATTCCTTTTTTTCAAACTTTAGCTGAATTATTAGAAAGTAATAATGATTTAGATATTATAAATATTTGTACTCCCAACGGATTTCATGCTCAACAAGCTAAAGAAGTTTTGTTACACGATAAACATGTCGTGATTGAAAAACCAATGGCATTAAATAAAAAAGATTGCCTGGATGTAATGGAAATTGCCGCGCAAAAACAAAAACAAATTTTTTGCGTAATGCAAAACAGATTTTCTCCGCCCTCGGTGTGGATCAAAAATATTGTGGTAAATAAATTATTGGGAAAGATATTCCTGGTTCAGGTAAATTGTTTTTGGAATCGTGACGAACGATATTATTATCCAAATACCTGGCATGGAAAAGCAGATCTGGATGGAGGAACATTATTTACGCAGTTCTCACATTTTGTAGATACTATGGCTTGGCTCTTTGGTGATATAAAAAATATTCAAGCAAAGTTTGCAGATTTTAATCATCAGAAACTGACAGCATTTGAAGATTCCGGTTTGATACAATTTGATTTTTGTAGCGGCGGTATAGGCACAATAAATTATTCGTCCAGTGTGTATGATTCTAATTATGAAAGCAGTATTCGAATTATTGGAGAATTCGGGACTGTGGAGATCGGTGGGCAATATATGAATGAGGTAAAATATTGTAATATCAGGGACTATATTATACCAGAGTTAGAAAAAACAGGGGAAGCAAATAATTATGGCTCCTATTCCGGTTCTGCATCAAATCATCACCACATTATTCAAAATATTATTGATGTATTAAATCACAGCGGCAAAATTGCAACTACGGCAGAAGAAGGAATGCTGGTGGTTGATATTATTGAACGAATATATCAGCTCCGACCTATGGGGCTTTGGAATAAAAAATAACACTATTCTATGACAAAATCTTCGATTTCAATTGTAGAGATAAAATATGATCCAGAACCGCGCTGGTATATTTTATATGTAAGATCGAGATCTGAAAAGAGAGTGATGGAGCGCATGCAAAAACTTAATTTCACCGTTTTTTTACCACTTATTAAAACGATGCGTCAATGGAGCGACAGGAAAAAACAAGTGCAAGTTCCTTTGTTTACCGGGTATCTTTTTATAAAAGTGGATCCTACTCAATTTACATCCGTGCGATTGATAGAAGGTGTGGTAAATTTCGTGCAACAAGAAAAAAAATACGCAATGATCGCAGAAGATAAAATTCTTTCCATTAAACAATTTATAGAAACCGGATTGCATATTGAGGCCAGCTCCGAAAATTTTGCAGCAGGTGAAAAGGTAAAGATAAACTTCGGTCCTTTGCAAAACTGCGAGGGAGAATTAATAGATATCAAAAACGAAAAACAATTTATTGTTCGATTGGGAATGATCAATCAGGTTTTGATCGTGAATGTTCCGGCTTCCTATCTGGAGAAAATAAATTAGCCTTTTATTTTTTTTACATCAAGCGCATCAACATAGTTAAATTCAAATGTTTTTCTGAAGAAAATAAATTTTTGTACTGTTATACTTCCAGTTAGTCCAACCGGAATTTCTTTGTCTGATATAAAAGAAGTTAATCCGAAGGATAAAACACCACCGAGCTGATTTAAGGATGTGTTGAATTCAATTGGCAAAACAAAATCCGATTTCTTTTTAATTCTTACCTTATCTGAAAATCCAACTACGCCAATTTCCTTATTATCCACTGATAATGCGATTTCCATTTCTCTGATAGTTGCCCCTATTTTATTTGGATTATACAAGGTAATGTCGGCATTAATTTTTGGCTTCGACATAATATCAGATACTTTAAAATTATCGTAACCCTTAAATTGAAGCGATTCTGTAACGGTGCAAGAACTCAGTAAAAAAACTGTGATCAACAGCGGTAGTTTATTTGATAATTTCATTGATGTAGTTTATTGTTTTACTTTTTTATTGCTGAACCTATTACCATATCCGGTTAGGCGAACTGTATTTACCCTCAAAGCAATTTTTATTCCATACTTAAATTTCAGGCCTTTGTAAGGATTGGCAAGGTAAATTTAAAATCACTTCCTTCCTTTTCATTTTGCTCCACCCAGATTTTTCCGCCGGCTTGCTCTACAATTTTTTTGCAAATAGCGAGACCTATTCCTGTTCCGGAATACTCATTTCTGGAATGTAAACGTTGAAATATCATAAATATTTTTTCTCTGAATTCCTCTGAGATGCCTATTCCATTATCAGAAATGATGAATTGATAATTTTTTCCGATAATAGAGAATAACAGGGTTATCTCCGGTTGATTATGCACATTATATTTAATGGCATTGGAAAAGAGATTTTGAAAAAGTTGTATCATTTGAGTTTCGTCAGCAGTTATAGTTGGTAAATTAGGACAATTTATAATCACATTTTTTTCATTAATCTGCGTGTAAAGATTTGATATTACGGTATTTAATACGGAATTAAAATCAACAATTTCTTTTGGACGAACAAAATTTATTTCTGAAAGCGTAAGAAGATCACTGATCAAATTATGCATGGTTTGAGTGCCATTTGTGATAAAATCCATAAAATCAATCTCATCACTGCCCAACTTTTCTTTCAGACTTCTTTTTAACAAAGTAACATATGATGTTATCATACGGAGTGGCTCCCTTAAATCATGACTTGCAACATGCGCAAATTGTCTTAATTCGTCGTTTGAAATTTCAAGTTGATGCGCATATTTTTCAATTTGTTCATTTTTTTGCCGAAGCAATTGAGCTTCCCTTTCTTTTTTCTCTAACTCAAATTCATTTCTTGCTTTTGCGATTACAAAAGTTTTTTCATCGTTAAACACATCCTTTAATGTTTGCGCATATTTTTGTTTATATATAAAAGCATTTTTATAATCTTCAACAGCTGAATAAGCTTCTGATATTTGCTCATAAACATTCGATAATGACCTTGTTACGCCGAGTTGTAAGAATAATTCTTCTGCAGCAACAAAATATTTTATGGCTTCTTTAGGTTTGCCCATTATGGCATATGCCTCACCCATTTGGTTGCTGGTATGAGCGCGATTATAAATGCTGTTTATTTGTTCATCATATTCCTGTGCGCGACTAAAGTATTTCAAGGCTATATCAAAATCATTAAGTTTTGTATAAACCAAACCCAGGTTCGCGCAATAGATGGAAAGAAAGGAAATAGAATTTTCTTTTTCGGCAAGTTCAAGTGCTTTTAATAAATAATTAAGTGCATTTTTATATTCACCTAACCTGAAATAAAAAACTGCATAAGAATTGTAACAATTCGCTACTCCGGAAAAATCCTCGATTTGTTCATATAAGCTTAATGCTTTGTTTAAATATTCTTCCTGCGCAAATCCGGTATCGGTAAAATTAAAGAGTATGAATACATTATAATAAGCGTGCGCTATCCACTTTTTTTCGTAGTAATTTTTTTCAAGTTTTAATTCTAGTAATTTGATACACTCCAGATAATGTTTTTGAGATAAAACATTATCGCCGGTAAAGTGATAATTTCTTCCCAGGTTCAAATGGTAATAAGGAGCATAATTTTTTTTGAATTCACCCTTTAAATATCCAAATGCAACATCACAAAGTTTTATAGAATCGTAATAATTATTGTTTACCAAACATTCAAAAAGCGCTTTTTCCATCAATGCAAGTCCCTGATAATTACTGCTATTTATGCTTTTTGCCAGTTCAAGTGCTTGTCCGGAGAGGTCACCAATTTCTGAATTGCGTTTGGAAACCAGATCCCAAGAGGTATGCAGGAGCGTCTCTATCTTTTTTTCAATTTCCCTCTTATGTTTGGTTTTATTTTCCGGCATTCCTTGATTTCTGAAGTATGGGTTACAAAGTTACCCAATTTTGCCTTTGCTGAATTTGAATTACTAACGACAATTTGTCAGCAACTATGACGTGGCATATCGTTTGAAAGTTGGCCTTTTGCTAAATTAGCTATATGACTAAAGAAAAAGGAACCATTGCTGTTCAGACGGAAAATATCTTCCCTATTATTAAAAAGTTTTTATACAGTGATCATGAGATCTTTTTGCGCGAGTTAATCTCGAATGCAGTTGACGCCACTCAGAAACTTAAAAAACTCAGCTCACTGGGGGAGGTAAGCGGTGAGATTGGCAGTACGATAATCGAAATTAAAATCGACAAGGAACAAAAAACCATTACCATTTCTGATAAAGGTATTGGAATGACTGCCGATGAGGTGAAAAAATATATCAATCAGATTGCCTTTTCCAGCGCCAGTGAATTTCTTGAAAAATATAATGGAGTAGAGGAGGGAAAAAGTATAATCGGCCATTTTGGACTCGGCTTTTACAGTGCATTCATGGTTGCCGATAAAGTGCAATTGCTGACAAGATCGGCAAAAGCTGATGCGCAGGCAGTGCTTTGGGAATGTGATGGCAGCACCGAATTTACTTTGGAGGAATTCGAAAAGGAAGGCCGTGGAACGGATGTTATTCTATTTATCAATGATGAAAATGAATCTTTTTTAGAAGAAAGTAAAATTGCAGGCCTACTGAATAAATATTGCAAATTTTTACCTGTTCCTATTCAATTTGGAGAAAAAGAAGAAACCATTACTGCAGAAGTGGAAACTGATACTGAAGATGCTGCAAAAACCACCGAAACAATAAAGGTTCCGAATATTATTAATAACACTGAACCTGCCTGGACCAAAAAACCGGCTGATCTTACAGATGAAGATTATAAAAAATTCTACGGTGAATTATATCCATATACCGAAGCGCCTTTATTCTGGATACATTTAAATGTAGATTATCCTTTTAATCTTACAGGAATACTTTATTTCCCAAGAATTAAAAAGAGTTACGAGATACAAAAAAATAAAATTCAACTATATAGTAATCAGGTATTTGTTACTGATGAAGTAAAAGAAATTGTACCGGAATGGTTGACGTTATTGCACGGGGTAATTGATTCACCAGATATTCCGTTAAATGTATCGAGAAGTTATTTGCAGAGCGATCTGAATGTTAAAAAGATAAATGCTTATATCACAAAAAAGGTAGCCGATAAATTGGAAGAATTGTTTAAACAAGACAGAGCACAATTTGAGGAGAAATGGGAAAATATCAATGTGATTATTAAATACGGAATGTTAAGTGATGAAAAATTCAGTGCACGTGCCGAGAAATTCTGTTTGCTGCAAAATACGGAAAAGAAATATTTTACTTTTGATGAATACAGTGCGCATATCGAAGCAGGTCAAACGGATAAAAATGGTCAGAAAATTGCTTTGTATACAAATAATACCATCGATCATAACGTATATGTTGATGCGGCAAAAAACAGAGGATACGATGTTTTGGAAGTAGATAATGTGATTGACAATCACTTTATTTCTCTCCTGGAACAAAAAATTGCTGGAGTTCAATTTAAACGGGTGGATGCCGATACCATTGATAAACTAATTGACAAGGATGAAAAGGTAGAATCTGTATTGTCGGAGGATGAACAAAACGGTATCAAAGAATTGTTTGAAAAGGTAATAGATGCAAATGCCGGAACGGTTGTTATTAATCCACAATCGCCGAATGATAGCCCAGTTTCCATAACAAAACCCGAATTTATGCGCCGCATGAAAGAGATGAGCCATATGAACGGGATGGATTTTGCATCCATGATGCCTGATCAATACAACCTTGTAGTGAATACAAATCATCCTATCATCAATAAAATATTGAAGATGGAGGAAACGCAGCAACAAAATTCTGTTAAACAATTACACGATCTTGCCTTGTTATCGCAGGGTATTTTAAAGGGAAATGAATTAACAGAATTTGTAAAACGCAGTGTTGGTTTGATGGCTTAATTTGTATCTTGAGTTAAGTTGTCTATATTTGCATCAACAAAATGAACAACTGTAAACATAAATCTTCCAAACATTACCCACTTTTTGGTGAGTCGTGAAGATTTTGTTGTAAATTAAATCCGAAGGCTTACCGTAAATGGTAGGCTTTTTTTTATGGCAAAAATGCAAATTATGATTTTGAAAAACAATGACTACTATTCCGGTGATGTTCGTTTACTCGACATTACTGAAGAACACGGCACTCCGGTTTATGTGTATGACGCACAAATTATGACCTCACAATTCAATCGCCTGAAAAAGGCATTTGATAAGGTTGATATGAAAATTAAATACGCCTGTAAAGCATTAACAAATATTGCAGTTTTAAAACATTTCAAAACTCTGGGGTCCGATTTAGATGCAGTTTCTATTGAAGAAGTACAGCTCGGTTTGCATGCGGGATTTTCACCGGAACAAATTTTATTTACACCAAATTGTGTTTCTATTGAAGAAATAAAACTTGCAGTTGAATTAGGCGTAACAATTAATATTGATAATATTTCTGTGTTGGAACAGTTTGGACATCTCTACGGAAATACTGTTCCGTGTTGCATCAGAATAAATCCGCATATTGAAGCAGGTGGACATCAGCATATTCAAACAGGACATATTGATAGTAAATTCGGAATTTCCGTTTATCAGATGCGACATGTACATCGGGTTGTTACTGCAAATAAAATGTTAATTATAGGATTGCACATGCATACCGGTTCAGATATTTTAGACAGCAATGTTTTTTTGCAGGGAGCTGAATTATTATTTGATGCTGCACAACAATTTCCTGATCTGCAATTTCTTGATTTTGGAAGCGGATTTAAAGTGGGTTATAAAGACGAGGATGTTACTACTGATATTGAAGAATTGGGAAACACATTGTGCTCTCGATTTAATGCGTTTTGTGAAGAATATGATCGCAAACTGGAACTTTGGTTTGAACCCGGAAAATTTTTGGTAAGTGAAGCCGGGATACTATTGGTGAGGGTGAATGTTATTAAACCAACAATGGCAACTGTTTTTGCCGGCGTTGACAGCGGACAAAATCATTTGATAAGACCGATGTTTTATGATGCATATCACGGCATAATAAATATTTCAAATCCAACAGGAACACAGAGAATTTACACTGTTGTAGGATATATTTGCGAAACGGATACACTAGCCCGCGACAGAAAAATAACGGAGGTTCATGAAGGCGATATTCTCGCAATTAAAAATGCAGGTGCTTATGGATTTACTATGAGTAATAATTACAACAGCAGAATGCGGCCGCCGGAAGTGTTTATTTTAAATGGCAAAGCACATCTTATCAGAAAAAGAGAAACGTTGGAAGATCTTTTAAAAAATCAGGTGGAAATAGAAACTGAAATTTCAGTCGGTATAAATTAAAATTTGCAATTAAAATATTTGGTTTTGCAGTTCTTGTTTCCGCCTTTAAAGGGAACAGGAATGGCAATTCCCAATTAAATAATTATTATCACAGCAACTTTAACCCAACAATCTTCAGTTGTTCATTATCCACTTCTGCAGGGGCATCCATCATGAGATCTCTTCCTGCATTATTTTTTGGAAAAGGAATTACATCGCGAATGGTTTCTCCTCCGCACATCAACATTACCCAGCGGTCGAAACCGAATGCGCATCCACCATGGGGAGGTGCTCCATATTGAAATGCGTTAACCATAAAACCGAAACGTTTTTCTTTTTCCTCTTCCGTAAAGCCGAGAATTTTAAATATTTTTTCCTGAAGATTTTTATCGTGTACGCGAATACTTCCGCTTAATATTTCATTTCCATTCATCACAAGATCGTAACTCTGTGCGCGTACACGAAGCGGATCGCTATCCATATATTGAAAATCATCAGGATGTGGAGAACAAAATGGATGATGGGCAAAAATTGGTTCACCGGTATTTTCATCAGGCTCAAATAATGGCATATCAACAACCCAAAAAACACTCCAACTATTTTCAGTTATCCATTTTTCTCTTTTTGCCATTTCTAAACGCAATTCCCCTAAAACTTTTCTAGTTTTATTTGTTTTATCTCCCACAATTAAAATAAGATCTCCCTTTTCCGCATTCGTTTCACTTCCTATCGCAATTAATTGTTCCGAAGAATAAAATTTATCTACCGACGATTTAATACTTCCATCCAGATTAAATCGGATATAAATTAATCCGCCGGCGCCGCGTTGCGGTGCTTTTACAAATTCGGTTAATTCGTCTATCTGTTTGCGTGTAAATTCGCTGCAACCTTTTGCATTTATACCTGCAACCAAACCTCCGGAATTAATTACGGTATTGAAAACAGAAAAATCCGTTCCTCCCACTACACTATTCAGGTCCTGAATTTTACAACCAAAACGCAGATCCGGTTTATCGGAACCATAATATTTAATTGCATCCAAATAGGGCAATCTCTGAAAATCGGGTAAATCAATATTTTTTGTTTTTTTAAATACATGTTTCACCATTCCTTCAAACATAAACCATACATCTTCCTGATTCACAAAACTCATTTCACAGTCTATTTGCGTGAATTCCGGTTGACGGTCTCCCCGAAGATCCTCATCCCGAAAACACTTTGCAATCTGATAATATCTGTCCATGCCCGCAACCATCAATAACTGTTTTAAAATTTGCGGAGATTGTGGCAATGCATAAAATAAACCGGCTTGCATTCTACTCGGCACTAAAAAATCTCTTGCGCCTTCGGGTGTTGATTTAATTAAATTCGGAGTTTCAATTTCAACAAAACCTTCCGTATCCAAATATTCGCGCACTGCTCTCAGCATATTTGCACGCAGCATTAATCTTTTTTGCATTTGCGGTCGGCGAAGGTCGAGGTAACGATATTTCATACGCAATTCTTCTCCGCCATCGGTATCGTCATCCATTGTAAACGGCGGAATTTCAGAGGCATTTAAAATGGTTAATGCATCTACGATAATTTCAATTTCGCCCGTTGGAATTTTCGAATTCTTATTGGAACGTTCTGCAACTTTTCCGCTTATTTGTATCACCCATTCTCTGCCCAGTGTTCTCGCAGTATCGCACAAAGCCTCATCTATTTTCACCATGAAAACCAATTGAGTCAATCCATGACGGTCGCGCAGGTCGATAAATACCATCTCACCTAGATCTCTCTTAATATTTACCCAGCCGGCTAGTGTTACCGTTTTTCCGATGTCTGCTTTGTTTAATTCACCACAAGTGTTTGAACGATAATAAGTTGAACTATGCATTTTGTATTAATTTCAGCACAAAAATACAGGTTATGCACTTTGTTTTTTTTGTTTTTTAAAGATGATTTATTAATTAAAGATTTTTAATTACTTTTGATCAAAATGCATGTATGAAAACATTTTTAACATTTGCCTATATCAGTTTGGTATGCTTCTTTCAACTGGAAGCGCAAACTACCATTGTTTTGCAGCCACATTATGCCGATGGCAGTAACACTTATGTCAGAAGTAATTTTCCGGAAATTCCTGTTATTGGTTCTACTGACCTTACTGCTTATGCATGGACCTGTGATGGTGACCTTTGCACAGGGAGGGCGTTTTTTAAAATTGGTTTAGAGGAAATACCCTCAGGCGCTCTAATAAATTCTGCAAATTTGCACCTTTTTGCTAATACTTCTACCGTTATTGGTTTTGGTGGATCAGAACCGCAGACCGGAAATAATGATGCCTATGTTTATCGTGTAATTGAAGATTGGGATCATGAAACAGTAACATGGGCTATTCAACCTGAAGTAACTACTGAAAATGCATTAGTATTAGCAGAAAGTACTGAGCCAATTCAGGATTATGTTTTAGATGCAACTTTAATGATACAAGATATGGTTGATAATCCGGCGACCTCTTTTGGATTTACAATTCGATTGGAGGAGGAAGCCGATTATTACAGTAGTTTAATATTTGCATCTTCCTACCATTTTAATGAGGAGTTGCATCCAAAACTGGTTGTAAATTATACTATTCTTGATGCAATAGAAACTGTTAAAGTGCCTTCATTTAATATTTTTCCAAATCCTGCAAATAATAATTGCACAATTGTATTTAATGATATAACTACAAATATTTCAGAAATTAGAATTTGCGATATCGTTGGAAATGAAATAATGAAAGTTGAGGTTCCTGCAGGTGTAACACATTATAAATGTGAATTTGAAAATTTATCGACGGGAATGTACTTTGTGTATTCAGACAACATGGCTGCAAGTAAATTGCAGATCATTCGATAATGAATTATTACCAACCTGTTGCAACATCATCGCCCCTTGTATCTGCGCCACCCTCCAAGGTGTTATTTTCATAAATTAATATTGCATCCACTCTTCCCATTACATCGCGAGAAACTATTTTATAGCCTTGTGCAGTTAATGCATCAGCAATTCTTTTATCAAAATCCCATTCTAATTTAATTTCATCCGGTATCCATTGATGATGAAAACGCGGAGCATTTATACTCTCTTGCATGGTCATATCAAATTCGATCACGTTAATAATATTTTGAAATACACTTGTAATTATCGTGGAACCACCGGGGGTTCCAACTACCATAAAAAGTTTATTGTCCTTTAACAGAATAGTTGGTGTCATGTTGCTTAGCATTCTTTTATTAGGTTCAATTGCATTTGCTTCGCCACCAATTAATCCATATAAATTCGGCTCTCCCGGTTTTGCACTGAAGTCATCCATTTCATTATTTAAAATAAATCCGCATCCGGAAACCACAATTCTGGAACCATAACTATCATTTAAAGTAGTAGTAATTGCCACGGCATTTCCAAATTGATCAACAATACTAAAATGTGTGGTTTCTTCGCTTTCATAATCGGGAAAATTACCCGCTGCAATTTTTTCAGAGGGTATAATATTAATAGTATCAACATTAAACATTCTTTCGGATGTATATTTTTTTGATATTAACTGTTGCACCGGAACTTTTGTAAAATCTGGATCTCCCAACCATGTTGCCCTATCGGCATAAACTCTTTTTTCTGCTTCCACCATTATGTGAATAGCATTTAACGAATGAAATCCCCATCGTTTTAAAGGATAATTTTCCATCATATTTAACAATTGAATTAATGCAACTCCTCCGGCCGAAGGTGGTGGCATGCTAATCACTTTAAAGTTTTTATAAGTTCCGGAAACAGGAGTTCTCCAAATACTGTGATAATTTATCAAATCATTTGAGGTAATAATACCATTTTGCGTTTTCATTTCCTGTACTATCTTTTCTGCAACTTCACCACTATAAAATCCATCTCTTCCTTTATCGCGAATTGTTATTAAAGTTTTTTCGAGATCTTTTTGAATTAAAGTATCTCCTCCAACCCATTTTGTTTTAATGAAATAATTCTTTCCCTTATTTAATTCTTTTAATTCATTTTGTAATCCATTAAGTTCATCCGCCTGATTCTCTAAAAGTGGAAATCCTTTACCGGCGAGTTCAACAGAGGGCTGCACTAATTTATCCCACGACATAGACCCATATTTTTGATGAGCAGTCCACATGCCATCCACACTTCCGGGAACACCCGAAGCAAGGTGGGAGGTTTCAATTATTTTTCTATCTACCTCTCCGCTGGCTTTATCTATAAACATATCTTTCGAAGCTGCGGAAGGAGCTTTTTCTCTGAAATCGAGGGCATTCGTTTCTCCGGTATTTAAACGCAGCAGCATAAAACCACCTCCACCCAAATTCCCTGCATTAGGATATACAACTGCAAGTGCAAATTGAACTGCTATAGCAGCATCAATAGCATTACCACCCTCTTTTAAAATATTTATTCCAACTTCTGCTGCCTCAGGATGGGCGCAAACAATCATTGCTGTGTCCGATAAAACGCCATGAATGCGGTTCTGTAAAAAATGATCAGACGGAGTTTGTTGTTGTTGGGCAGTTTGGTTCGAAGACGATGAACAACTGAGGAGGAATACAAATGCAATAATAAATAAACGCATGGTGTGAAGATAAGGGTTATTTGAAATGGATAAAAACTTCATACCGAAAAAACGCCAACAGATGCTTATTTTTGAGCATAAAATTTATGGAGATCTTTGTCCCGATATGCCTGAAGCCGTAAACTATATCATTTATTCCATTCCTGTTTTTTTTCTGTTAATCGGAATAGAATTGTTATTCGATAAGCTTAACAAAACCGGTTATTACAGGTTGAATGATGCTTTAACAAATATTAATGCAGGAATAACGGAACAAGTTACCGGTGCATTTTTAAAGGCCTTTGTTGTTGGAATTTATGCCTGGATGTTTGACCATTATAAATTGTTTACAGTACCAAATACGATTTTAACCTGGGTGTTTTTATTTATCGCAATTGATTTTTTTTATTATTGGTTTCATCGCCTCGCGCATGAAGTGAATGTTTTGTGGGGAGGACATGTGGTGCATCATCAAAGTGAGGAATACAACTTAAGTGTTGCATTGCGCCAGGGTGCTTTCCAAAAATTCGGATCCTTTCTTTTTTATTTGCCACTTGCTTTTTTGGGGTTTAATCCTGTGTTATTTATTGTAATAAGTCAGTTTCAAACATTGTATCAGTTTTGGATTCACACAAAAACGATAAAATTATTACCGGCACCTTTTGAATATATTTTTAATACGCCTTCACACCACCGGGTGCATCACGGAAGAAATCCGAAATATATAGATAAAAATCACGGTGGCACATTAATTATCTGGGATAGATTATTTGGAACTTTTCAAAAGGAAGAGGAAGAAGTAATTTACGGTATTACCAAACCATTAAACACCTGGAATCCGCTAAGGGCGCAGTTGGATTTTTGGAAAGATCTGGCTATTGATCTGAGGCATACCCATAAGTTCAGCGATAAATTAAAGCTGTTGTTTCTCCCTCCGGGATGGCTGCCGTCTGAACTTGGAGGCCCAAAATTTGCACCGGAAATTACACCTGAAACAGCGGTAAAATACGATACCAGAATACCGGTCGGTTTAAATTATTATGTATTAATACAATTTGTATTTATACTGACATTTACCTCTTATTTTTTATTCTCCTTCGACAATTTTAATATTCTTACCAATGTACTTTTTATGCTGTTGATATTGTTATCAGTTACTGCGGCAGGGCTCATTCTTGAAGCAAATAGAAATGCATTTTTTGTCGAAATATTTCGACTGATAATAACCATTTTTTTCTATAATTATTTATTGCAAAACAATATTATAACCAATTTTTCGGGATTTGATCTGTTTGTATTAATGGCCATTAATCTTATTTCACTGGTTATTTTTACTCCGTTTAAAAATGTTTTTTCAAAAAAGGTACATGAAAATAAATAATCAGCTATTTCTTAATTTGTATATGGTTGTTGCCATAATACATATTTATACCCTGATTTCAGATAATGAACATTACATCCTAATCTCCAAATATTTGTTGATTCCTATGTTAATGCTGCATGTTATTGTTAATTGCAGAAAAGCTTTAAAGAATGCACTTCCATTAATAGTTGGTTTATTTTTTTGTTGGGTGGGTGATGTAATACTCATCTATGCTGATGTTTATGAAAGTTTTTTTATGTATGGCCTTGCTGCCTTTTTCATCGGACATATCTTTTACATTTTAAGTTTTAGAAAATATGCACATAAAACAACTTCATTGCTTAAGCGTAAACCATGGATTTTGATATTTCCGTTTTTATACACTATAACATTATTGACAATTGTATTTTCAAACCTGGGTGATATGAAAATTCCCGTGATCATTTATGCATTTGCCATAACAACGATGTGTATTGCATCCATTAACAGATCAGGCAGAACGAATCAATATAGTTTTTTGTTTGTATTTGCCGGCGCTTTGTTTTTTATTACTTCCGATTCGATGATAGCAATAAATAGATTTTACAGTGAAATAGCATCCGGCTCTTTATTAATTATGAGCACCTATATTATTGCACAATACCTGATCACGACGGGACTTTTATTGCATATAAACGACCCTGAAAATTCTTAAACCGACTGAGTGAAAAGTTATATATTTATATTTCTGATACTATGTTTGACAACAGTAACGGGATGCAAAAATAAAAGTGAATCCGAATTGAATTCACCTTTAAAAATTATAGGTCACGGGGGTTCGGGATTTGAAACTTTTTTCAGTCAGCTTCCTGCTAATACACTTGCAAGTTTTGAAAAAGCATTAATGGACGATGAAGCTGACGGCATAGAAATGGACATACAATTATCTAAAGATGACGTAGTAGTTGTTTTTCACGATAAATTATTAGACAATAAAACAGATCTAGCCGGCCCTGTTCGCGATCAGCTTTTTGCCGAACTGATTAAATGTGATTTTCATGGAGATTTTACAATGTTTTCTAAAGGAAAACACTCTATTTCCTCACTGGAGCAAATACTCACACAATTTAATGACCAATTACAATCCAAATATTTTTATTTCAATATCAAAGTAGGCGTGCACCCTGATAAGGAAAAGTATAAATTGGTAATGAGCGAACAATTAGTAAGAATTATTAATGAATTTGATATACAAAAAAAGGCAATTATTGAAACTTCTGATATCAGCGTTTTGAAACAGATTCAATTATTAGACAGTTCGATAATTGTGATGCAAGATATTGGGGATTTTGAAAATGATTTTAAATATGTTTTGGAAAACAACTTCGCGGGTTTGGTGGTAGAAAATAACAATATCTCTGCTGAGCAGGTAATGTTGGCTCAAAAGTCAGGAAAACGGGTTGTTATTTATGGGGAAAAAACACGCGGTGGAATTAGGGAAGTATTACATAAAAATCCCGATGTAATTCAAACTGATAAAATTAATCTGACGAAAAGATTAGCAGATTAGGTTAATCCATGTTTCCTGTTTCTGATCACATTTTCTAAATTCCATTCTATTTTATGATCAAACTCCGCCATACGCACCAAACAATCTGTTTTGAGACAAATTTTGCACATTTCAGGAGGAACACAAGCATCAATATGCACAAACCATTCGTCAGAAGTTTCATGGTGTTTGTGAATTATAGATTCTACTTTTTCTAATTCGTCGTGTGCTTCTTTAACGGTGAAATAATAGGGAACGGTTAAATGACTGTCGAAATGCAAATTAGCTCCATATTTAATAACACGCAAATTATGAATGTCGATCCAATTCGCTTCTCTGTTTTTATTTAGTGTATTAATAATGGAATCCAAAAGTTCTGAATCAGCCTCATCCATAATACCTGCAACTGATCTTCTCACTATTTTATATCCCTCATAACAAATATAACTTCCGAATAATATTGCAACTGCACTGTCAATCCATTCATATTGAAAAATATATAGTAATGTTAAACCAACTAGTAGTCCTCCGGTACTCCAACCATCACTTTGTAAATGTTTCCCTCCGGCAATCAGAGTAAGTGAATGTGCTTTTTTCCCTCTGTTTTCCATGATAAGCCCTAATATAAAATTTACTGCACCCGCGAAGGAGATTAAAATAATACCATAACCAATATGTTGTATGGTTTGCGGATAAAATAAATTGAATACAGATTTTCCAACAATTATAATTCCGGCAACTAAAATCATACTGCCTTCAATACTGGCAGAAATAAATTCAATTTTCCCATGTCCATAAGGATGATCCAGGTCACGTGGTTTTGAAGCAAGTATCAAGCTGTATAAACCAAATAATCCTGCAACTACATTTACTATAGATTCAATGGCATCTGTTAAAATAGCATTGGAATGTGTTAGGATATAGGCTGTAAATTTTACAAGCAATAACAAAATCGCAACACTGACAACAATTTTTTGAAGATTTACATTTTCTACTTTTCTCATCAGATAACCTCATGTATATTTATTAATGTGCTTCCAGCCAATTGTCTCCAACACCAACTTCTGCTTCAATAGGAACATTTATCGTTATTGCATTTACCATATTGTCGACAACTAATTTTTTTAATTCCTCTATTTCCTTTTCATGTACATCAAACACTAATTCATCATGCACTTGTAGCAACATAGTTGATTTTAGTTTTTCTTTTTTAATTGCGTGATGAATTTTTATCATCGCAACCTTTATCATGTCAGCAGCAGAACCCTGAATTGGCGAATTCACGGCAATACGTTCAGCCTGTGAACGAACCGTGTTATTTTGTGAATTAATATCCTTTATATATCGTTTTCTTCCCAACATGGTTTTTGTATATCCATGCGAGCGTGCAAATTCAATATTGCTTTCCATTAGTGATTTTACGCCTGGAAATTGCATATTATAATTATCAATAATCTCCTTTGCTTCGGTTCTGGTAATATTTAAATTTTGTGAAAGTCCAAAAGCAGTTTGACCATAAGCAATTCCGAAATTCACCGCTTTTGCTCTTCCGCGCATTTCTCTCGTTACTTCATTTAAGGGAACATTAAATACTCTTGCGGCTGTTGCACTGTGAATATCCATTCCCTTTTTAAATGCATCTATCATTCCCTCATCATTGCTCAATGCAGCAATAATTCTTAACTCGATCTGTGAATAATCTGCACTTAAAATTTTATATTCTTTACTGCGTGGAATAAATGCTTTTCTTACCTGTTGCCCGCGTTCGGTCCTTATCGGAATATTTTGCAAATTCGGATTGTTGGAGCTTAATCTGCCGCTGGAAGCTACTGCCTGTGCAAAGGTGGTGTGTAACCTGTTGGTTTTTGGGTTGATGAGCAGTGGAAGTGAATCAACATAAGTTGATTTTAATTTTTGCAATTCCCTGTAATTCAATAATAAACTTGCAATGGGATATTTATGTTCGAGTCTTGACAATATATCTTCTCCGGTGGAAAGTTGACCGGTTTTGGTTTTTTGTCCTTCATAAGGAATTTTAAGTTTTAAAAATAAAACCTCCCCTAATTGTTTTGGTGAGTCAATATTAAATCGAACCCCTGCAATTTCATAGATCTTATTTGCTGATTCTGCAATATCCGTTTCCAGCAACTTTGAATATTCCTTTAAAAAAGGAACATCTAAATTAATTCCCTCAAACTCCATATCTGCCAATACTTCTATTAACGGAATTTCAACTTCATTATATAAAGTATTTAATTCTTCCTTGACAAGCATTGGCTGAAAAAGATGATGTAATTGTAAAGTAATGTCCGCATCTTCTGCCGAATATTCCTTTACTTTTTGTACATCTGCGTCACGCATACTCAATTGACCTTTTCCTTTTTTGCCGATCAATGTTTCAATGCTCACTGGTGAATATCCAAGATAGTTTTCTGCGAGGTAATCCATTCCGTGACGAAGTTCAGGCTCTAATAAATAATGTGCAATCATGCTATCCTGAAAAGGACCTGCAACATTTACATGATACCATTTTAATGCTAAATAGTCATATTTTAAATTTTGAGCAACCTTGGTTTTTGTATTGTCCTCTAAAATCGATTTAAATTCATCCACAATTTTTTGTGCCTCTTTCTGATCTGTCGGAATTGGAACATAATAACCTTCGTGTTCTTTCCAACTGAATGCAAGGCCAACTAATTCGGCAACATTTGCATCAATTCCGGTTGTTTCCGTATCGAAACAAAATATTGTTTGTTTTTGGAGTTGATTTAACAGGTCTTTTCGTTGTTCCGGAGTGGAAACTAAAATGTAATTGTGTTCAACATTGGTTATATTTTTTCCGGCAACAACTTCTTCTCTTTCACTTTGAATTTCACTTTTGTTTCCGGTTGATTTTACTGGCTGACCAAAAAGATCTAATTGCTCCGGTTTTTGTTCTGCATTTACGCTATATCCTTCTCCTAAAATATCTTTTCCCAGTTTACGGAATTCCAGCTCCTGAAAAATAGCCGCAAGTTTTTCGCGATCGGGTTCTTCGATAATTAATTTATCTTCTTCAAAATCAACAGGTACATCCAACATAATGGTAGCGAGATGTTTACTCATTAAAGCCTGGTCTTTAAAATTCACCACATTTTCCTGCAGTTTACCTTTTAATTTATCGGTGTTCTCATACAATCCTTCCACGCTGCCATATTCCTGAATTAATTTTTTGGCAGTTTTTTCACCCACACCCGGAACTCCCGGAATATTATCTACACTATCTCCCATCAATCCCAAAATATCAATTACCTGCAGTGGATTTTCTATTTCCCATTTTTTAAGAATATCTTCCAGTGTTACAGTGTCAAATCCATTTCCTGTAAAACTGGGTTTGAACATATAAATTCCATCTTCCACTAATTGTCCGTAATCTTTATCCATGGTAACCATGTAAACATCATAACCGGCAGATTTTGCTTTTTTTGCAAGCGTGCCGATGATGTCATCAGCTTCATAACCCGGTTTTTCTATCAATGGAATATTAAATGCTCGCACAATTGCTTTGATATAAGGAATTGCAAATTTGATATCTTCCGGCGTTTCCGCGCGATTCGCTTTATAGTCAGCAAACACTTCCTCTCGCTGCGTTATTTCAATGGAATCGAAACATACTGCAATATGTGTCGAGTTTGTTTTTTTCATCAATAAATTTAGTGTATTAACGAATCCAAGAATTGCAGAGGTGTTTTGTCCCTTCGAATTTATTATAGGATTTTTTGCAAACGCAAAGTAAGATCTGAATATCAACGCGAATGCATCGAGGAGATATAATTTTTTTTCGTCGGTATTGTTTGACATTGGTTTTTTACAAATATAGTTAATTATTAATTAGAATTAAACTTCTTATTCAAAGTCGATATTTTAGTCGCAGTCACAGTCACAGTTTGTAAATTGTAAGTTTTGAGAATTCATTTATAACTTATGAATTAAAAAATAGTTGAGAATGCGAGTATGAAAGTAATATTATTTTTGGAGCATGAATATTTCGGATTTGTTAATCATATAATCTAATAACTTTCCAATTTCAAATGATTTTAAAACCAATTCATTAAAAGTCATTTCATCAATATACTTACATGAAAATGCGAAATTTATTCAAACTTGAGTTTCTGAATTTTCGGCATTGCTATCTGATAGTTTTGAAATGAAATGGTTTTTATATCTTCTCTTTCTATATGCTTCCGCCAAATTAGCACAAACACTTCTTAAACTTCTCCTAATTTGATCAGTTAGTGAGTATTTTTCCTTTTTTGGAAAATTCTTAGATAATTCAAAAATACGCATTGATAATTCAAATGCATTTTTATAGGCTTACAATTGATAAAAATCTGAGATGAAATTAATTATTTAAGGTTTAAACAATAAATTAAAATATAAAAAATTAAATATTCTTCAATTACATCTGCGACTGCAACTGCGACTGTGAGTGCGACTGCAACCACCCACTACTAACCCCTTCCCCCCAACTCCTCCCAAAATTCCGCCCCCCTTCGTGTATGAGGTATCACGATGGTTCCGCCAACTATATTTGCAACAGCAAAAATCTCGTAAATCTCCTCCGTAGTTACACCTAATTCATGGCATTTTCCAAGGTGATATTTTATACAATCATCACATCTTAACACCATACTTGCCACTAGTCCCAACATTTCTTTCGTTTTTATGGAAAGGGCACCTTCGGCGTAGGTATTGGTATCTAGATTAAAAAGGCGGTTTATCACTTTATTTTGTTTGCCGAGGATTACATCGTTCATTTTGGAACGGTAGGCGTTAAATTCGTTTACAAGTTCGCTCATAACAGTATTTTGGTCAAATTTCGGGTTTGCGGGAGGAAGAACAAAATTGATTTAAAATAATTTGGACAAAACTGCGTCATATCCAATGTTTTAACAATTCATTCTATCTTTACAGATTCTAAAAACTAAAATATGGCAACTACAACACCAGCATCAACTACAACTAAATCGAATCCGCGCATGGGGCGTTGGATAGGCATCGGCGTTCTTGTTTTAATTATTTTCTACGTTGCAGGCGCATACAACAAAATGGTTAAGGCCGATGAGGTCGTTAATCAGAAATGGGGAGATGTAGAATCTACCTACAAACGCCGCATGGACCTTATCGACAATTTGGTAAATACGGTTAAAGGAGCTGCTGATTTTGAAAAAAGTACTTTTACAGAAGTTACTGAAGCCAGAGCTAAAGCAACAAGCATCAATATTGACCCTTCCACAGCAACGCCTGAACAATTGGCAGCTTTTAATCAGGCACAAGGAGCAGTGAGCTCCTCTTTAAGCCGTTTATTACTTGTAGTGGAAAATTATCCGACATTAACAGCAACACAAAATTTTAAGGAATTGCAATCTCAGTTGGAAGGAACCGAAAATCGTATCAACGTTGCTCGTATAGACTACAATGCTGCCGTAAAGGATTTTAACACCAGAGTAAGATCATTCCCGGGTAATTTGATAGCAGGCATATTCGGCATGGAAAAACGCAACACTTTTGATGCTCCGGAAGAAGCAGAAACAGCTCCAAAAGTTGATTTCAGCGATAACAAATAAATAATGCCGAACGCAAAATTATTTTTCTCGGAAGAAGATAAATCGAAGATCATGGAGGCAATTGCGAAAGCAGAAGTTGCAACTTCGGGTGAAATTCGTGTGCATTTAGAAGAAAAATGTGGGGAAGATGTAATTAAACGCGCCACACAAGTTTTCGCTAAATTAAGTATGCACAAAACAGAATTGAAAAATGGTGTTTTGATATACCTTGCCGTGAAAGATAAAAAATTTGCAATTATTGGCGATGAAGGAATAAATAATAGTGTCCCGGAAAATTTCTGGGACACTATTAAAAATAATATGCAAACCGCATTTTCCGAAAGCAGGTTTGCAGATGGAATTATCGGGGCAATTCATGAAAGCGGAGAGCAACTTCAACATTTTTTTCCTTTCCATAATGCCGACGTTAATGAAGTAAGTGATGAAATATCTTTCAAAGATGATTAAACACAGATCTGCAGGTATTTTTATTATCGGAATTTTATCGCTGATAAACATTTCCTTATTCGCACAAAATGATGATCAACTCCCCAACAGGCCAGTACCACCGCATTTGGTGAACGACCTTGCGGATATTATTCCAGCAGGCGAAGAGGCAAACCTTGAAAATAAACTTACTACTTACAACGATTCTACTTCAACACAAATTGCCGTAATTATTGTAAAAACAATTGATGGATTTGAAATTTCTGACTATGCATATAAAATAGGCAGAAAATGGGGAGTGGGACAAAAAGACCTCAACAACGGTATCGTTTTATTAGTTGCTGTTGATGATAGAAAAATGTTTATCGCGACAGGATATGGAACAGAATCTTATATTACCGATGCACGTGCAAGCAGAATTTATCGCGAAATATTAACGCCTGCATTTCAGCAAAATAATTATTATGGTGGTATAGATGCGGCAACTACCGAAATGATAAAATATTTATCCGGAGCATACGATGGAGAAGCAATGGGAAATCCTGAAGACAAACCGAATATTTTTGGTGTAATTATTTTAATTTTTGTCATTTTATTTATACTCTCCAAATTTTTCCGCGGTGGAAATGGCGGAACAACTTTCAGTGGTCGTGGCCCAACGTATTGGGGTGGAGGAGGGTTTGGCGGAGGTGGTTTTGGAGGCAGCGGCGGCGGCGGTGGAGGTGGCTTCGGCGGATTTGGTGGCGGCGGATTTGGTGGGGGAGGTGCAGGAGGGAGTTGGTAGGAGGTAGTTGGCGGTCGCAGTCACAGTTGGCAGTCGCAGAGATTCAATTTTTAATTGGTTTTTTTGTAGCCGTACAAAATTTTGTGCAGCTACAAAAAAACCAATTAAAAATCAACGATAATATTACTGTATGAATTTATCCCCTCATTTCTAAATCCTCTAACTCCAAAGCAGGATCCCAAAAAAATTTTTTAAAATCCACCACCTGATCATTTTTTATTTTTATTTTTTCTTTTTCCAACATTAATTGCATTTTTTCAGGAGGAACAAAATGCAATTTTCCGGTGAGCAATCCATTTCTATTTACAACCCGATGTGCAGGAACTTTAGGTTTTGCATGATGACAAGCATTCATTGCCCAGCCAACCATACGGGCACTTAATCCTGTGCCGAGATATTTGGCAATAGCCCCGTAACTGGTTACTCTTCCTTTTGGCACCAATCGCACAACCTGCCAAACCAAATCGAAAAAATTTTCTTTATTAGAATATTCCACCATAAAATTTGTTTATCAAAAATAGGTTTTGCTCCTTTGTTATTCAAATCAAATAATTACCAATCTGTATGTCCTTAATAATACCCTTTAAAGCCGGATCCATCACAAATCTTACCGATGCACGTTTTTTTGCTGCTTACGAAGTGGATTATATCGGATTTTGTTTCGATCCGCAATCACCTAATTATATATCACCGCAAAATGCCCTCGCAATAAAAGGCTGGATACACGGACCTAAAATTGTCGCAGAATTCGCAAATCAAGATTTGGACAATGTCCTAAATATCATCAATTTTTTCGAACCCGATGTTTTGGAAATTGGTGATGAATATTTTGAAGGAAATAATTTATTAATTAAAACTGATCTGCCAATTATTTTTAAAACATCCGTTGGAAGATTAACATCTATTTCGGAAGTGAATATCTTATTTATTTTGACAGCACATAATAATTCATTTGATTTGCCAAAGTATCCATTTCCTATAATGTTAGCTATTACTAATGAGGAATTTGATATCACTACATTTATGTATGATGCAATTCAAATTAAAGGTGCTGCAGAAACGGAAGTTGGAGTGAGGGATTATGATACATTAGGGGAATTGATGGAGAGGTTGTTAAAAATTGAGTAATTTATTTGTAGAGACGCAATGCATTACGTCTCTACAAATAAATTACTCAATTTTTAACTTAGAACGCATTTGGTGAGCGATGAGTAAGCTCCAACTGTGAAACTATCCCAGAACTCAGAACCAGTCTCAGTCGCAGTGGGCAGTTCGACAAAGTGGAGCTATTTCCTACGTAATAAACTCCTTCAACCCCTTTCAACCCTTTAAAAAAAGTCGCAGTCACAGTAACAGTGGGCAGAGGTCAGAACTCGGAACTCAGAACTAACAAACCTCAAACGCCACATACTTAATCGCCTTCTTCTCTGCTAAATGCAATCCTTCATAATACGTTTTAATTTCTAAAAAAGGATGTGGCAATGGTTTTGAATAAATATCGTTGCTGGAATAAATTAATTTTAATTTCAGCTGGTCAATCGTATCTAATGTAAATTGATATAAAGTAGGATCATCGGTTTTTAAATGAATTATTCCACCGAGTTTTAATATTTTTTTATAATAATTAATAAACCGTTCGCTCGTCAATCTCTTTTGATCCTTTCCTTTTTTTAAATGCGGATCTGGAAATGTGATCCAAATCTCGCTTACTTCCTCTTTTTCAAAAAATGTAGAAATGATATTAATGTCTGTTCTTAAAAAGAATGCATTTGTAATTTTCTCTTCCAATGCTCTCTTCGCACCGCGGTGCATTCTGTTACCTTTTACATCTACTCCAATATAATTTTTCGATTTATCGGCAATTGCCATCTCACAGGTATATTCTCCTTTTCCACAGGCAAGTTCTAAAACGAGTGGATTGTTATTTTTAAAAATTAGAGAATTCCATTTACCTCTTGGATCTACTAGTTGTTTTTCGTGATCAAGAAGAACAGCGTCGAGAAAATCATTGTTTTGTAACACATTTTCAAAAGTATCCAATTCGGCAAAACGCTTTAATTTGCTTTTTCGCATGTTGCAAAAATAATTATTAAATATGCTGCGAAACAAACATGTAGAATTAGGATTGGGAACGACACCTTTTTTTTTAAGTCTCGCCGATTTGAAAACTTCCCCATTAATCTATACATTTAAGCCCACATATGAACCAATTATTCAGAAAAAAGTCCATCTCCTCGGTTCTGCAAAACCTGGATGTTGCCGACGATATTAACAAGAGTTCCGGATTACACCGCACCTTATCTGTCCGCGACCTTACCTTTTTCGGAATTGCAGCCATAATTGGTGCCGGAAGTTTCAGCAGCATGGGATCAGCCTGCGCAAGTGGTGGTCCTGCAGTTATCATCCTTTTTGTGATTTGTGGAATAGCCTGTGGATTCACCGCTATGTGTTATGCAGAGTTTGCTTCCCGTATACCCGTTGCCGGTTCTGCTTATACCTATGCCTATACTTCTTTTGGCGAGATCGTAGCCTGGATAATTGGATGGGCGCTCTTGATGGAATATTCCATTGGCAATATATATGTAGCTTTTGCCTGGAGCGATTATTTTGAAAATTTGTTGAATGTGATCGGTATTGATATACCGGCCTGGCTTACTTCTAACTACAGAAGTGCACATGCCGAATTGGGTGCAGCGTGGAATACAAGTCCTATAATTGGCGGTTTGCATATCATATTCGACCTTCCGGCATTAATGATCAATATTTTAATAACATGGTTAGTTTATGTTGGTGTTCGCGAAAGCAGAAATATTACAAATATTATGGTGGTAATAAAATTATCTATCATCGTATTAATTATTCTGGTCGGAATATTTTATTTGGATATTGATAATTGGACTCCAATAAATGATGCCGGCGTAAAAAGTTTTATGCCCGAAGGATTTAAAGGCGTGATGGCCGGAGTAGCTGCCGTGTTTTTTGCTTATATAGGATTTGATGCCGTGAGTACCATGGCAGAAGAAAGTAAAAATCCGCAACGCGATCTGCCGAGAGGAATGATTTATTCTTTAGTGATTTGTACTTCTATATATATAGTATTGGCATTGGTGCTTACAGGTATGGCATATTATAAAGACCTTGCAGTTGGCGACCCACTTGCAGAAGTATTCAGGCTTAACGATGTTGGTTGGATGGAAACACTGATCTCCGTTTGTGCAGTAGCAGCCATGACGAGCGTAATTCTTGTTTTTCAAATGGGCCAACCACGCATCTGGATGAGCATGAGCCGCGATGGATTATTGCCAAAAAAATTCGAAAAAATTCATCCCAAATATAAAACACCATCTTTTGCAACTATCGTTACAGGTTTAGTGGTAGGAATTCCAATTTTATTTACCGATGAAACTTTTGTGCTCGATTTTACCAGTATTGCAACCTTATTTGCATTCGTATTGGTGTGCGGTGGAATTTTATTAATTCCGAGAAGGGAAAAAGAAAAAGGAAGATTTCACATGCCATATTTTAATTCAAAACTTGTATATCCCGCAATCATTTTCGGGGCAATCGTAATTCTTGTCATAGCGGCAAAAAATTATTTCCCCGATCTTTTTAATATAAAATTGGGAGCAGATGATATCACTTACAAAATAAGCACTTTAATTTTCTGGGCAATTTGTATAGTGTTATCCATTTTTGCATTTGTAAAAAACTGGTCATTAATTCCATTGCTGGGTGTAACATCCTGTTTGTATTTGTTAACAGGTATGACAGCCAAAAACTGGCTCTGGTTTTTCATTTGGTTCGGCTTGGGTTTGGTGGTTTATTTTCTATACAGTAGAAAAAACAGTAAACTCAACACACAAAAGGCATGATTTTAGGTTGCCGGTAACTTAGGATTATAGCAGTAAAGCTTTTCCCTTTCAAAAACATTTTTATCTTTAGCCACCAATAAAACAGGATACTTATGAGTCAACCCAGATCACCATTACATCCAAAAGGGCTTTATGTGCTCTTTTTCACCGAAATGTGGGAGCGTTTCGGATTTTATTTAATGATTGGAATTTTTGCCTTGTACATGAAAGATGCATGGGAAAACGGTGGCATGGGCTTTATAGATGCAAAAAAATCTGATGTTTATGGTACTTATATAGGATTAGTTTATTTAACGCCATTTATCGGTGGATTGCTGGCCGATAGAATATTAGGATACAGAAAGGCAATATTTATCGGGGGCGCATTGATGGCCATTGGGTATTTCGGATTGAGTATACATAACGAGACCGCATTTTACATTTCTCTTCTTTTCATCATTTTAGGCAATGGTTTCTTTAAACCAAATATTTCAACTATGGTGGGAAATTTATATAATGATGAAAAATATAAGGCAAACAAAGACAGTGGGTATAATATTTTTTACATGGGAATTAATATCGGAGCCTTTGTCTGCAATTTTGTAGCAGCCTATTTGAGAATTGAATACGGATGGAGTTGGGCATTTGCTGCTGCTGGATTTGGAATGATTATTTGTCTTATTATTTTTTATGCTGGAACCAAACATATAAAGTCAGCAGATGTTTTAAAACCTTCTCAGCCCGGCGACATGAGCGTAGGGAAAATATTTGCTGTGGTATTATTACCTATGATCCTTTTTGGTGTGATCGGATATTTTTTAAAGGGGGTAACGGGACCAGGTAATGAAGAAGGAAATATTTTTGGAACAGATACAAATGATGCATTTTTATTCGGATGTATTCCGGTTATCACTTTTTTTGTAATGCTTATGTTGCGGGCAAATAAAGAGGATAAGCGGCCAATAGCAGCATTATTGTCCGTATATGCCTGTCTCGTAATTTTCTGGGCTGTTTTTCATCAAAATGGAGATGCGCTTACAACCTGGGCAGAAAAATATTCAAATAGAAAAGTACCTACGGCTTTAGAAGGAACGGCAACTACGCTTAAACTTGCACAAACATTTACCTACGATAAAACAATAGACCTCCCCGAAGCGCAATTTAAATTATATACTGATAGTTTAAGAGCAGAAAGGCAAAAATTTACTGATTCCGGAAATAAAGATGCGGAAAAAGAAATGAATGATCTGATTTCCAACAGAGAAAAAACACGCGAATATTTTCAAACTTTACCTGCAGAAAAAAGACCTCCTAAAGGTGGAGATTATCTTGCCTATTCCGCAAATATTTATCAATCGGTAAATCCATTTTGGGTAATCTTGTTAACTCCGGTTGTTGTTGGAATATTCGGATTTTTAAAACGAAGAGGTAAAGAACCTACCACACCGACAAAAATTGCGATCGGACTTTTAATTACAGGTTTATCAGCATGGGTAATGGTTGCAGCAGTAAATGCTACTGACCTCGAATCAGATAAAGCGAGTATTTATTGGTTGTACGGAACATATTGTGTAATTACTTTTGGTGAATTGTGCCTATCTCCAATGGGATTATCTCTCGTAAGCAAATTAGCGCCTCAGCGCTTAACTGCACTTATGATGGGTGGATTTTTTCTTTCCACTTCCGTTGGAAATAAACTTGCGGGTATTTTATCCAGCAATTTTGAAAAAATTGATAATAAAGCTGATTTTTTTATGACTAACGTATTACTGGCTGTTGCTGCAGCTACAATGATGTTTATTTTATTACGCTTTTTAAACAGAGTAATGAAAGAAAAAAATGTTGATTGATCGTATTTACAATAAATGAAATTTAAACCTTTAAATATAAAATATGTCGCAACTCACACAAAAACATCCTAAAGGATTGTACGTATTGTTCTTCACAGAAATGTGGGAACGCTTCGGGTATTATTTAATGGTTGGAATTTTCTTTTTGTATTTAAAAGATACAGAAGGAAAGGGAATGGATACCAGAACAGCAATCGACATTGTAGGAACTTATATTGCTTTGGTTTATTTAGCGCCATTCATTGGAGGAATGATAGCCGATCGGTATATAGGATATTTAAAAGCAATTTTTATTGGCGGGGGTTTAATGGCATTGGGATATTTTGGACTCGCAATTAACGGAAGCGATAACATCATGTATCTATCCCTGTTATCCATTATTGTTGGAAACGGATTTTTCAAACCGAATATTTCCACGCTTCTTGGTATTATGTATTCCAAGGATGAACTAAAACCGAAAAAAGATTCCGCATATAATATTTTTTATATGGGTATTAATATCGGTGCATTCTTCTGCAATTTCGTTGCGGCGTATTTAAGAAATGCGTATGGTTGGGGATATGCTTTTGCTGCTGCAGGTGTGGGAATGTTGATTGGTATTCTGATCCTTGCCTCCTTTGTACGACACGTAAGAGATTCAGATATTAAAAAACCAATTTCATCTGATGATCTTCCGTTTTCTAAAATTGCATTGTATGTTTTTCTCCCTGCAATTATTTTCGGAATTATTGGCTGGATGATAAAAGGAACCATTTTCGGAACAGATTCCTCCGATGCATTTATGTTTGCATGTATTCCCATTGTTACTTTTTATGTATCGCTTTGGGTGCGTGCTAAAAAAGAAGAAAAATCGAGTATTGCGGCAATTTTAGTGGTGTACGCAATTGCACTTGTTTTTTGGGTGATATATAATCAAAATTCAACTGCTCAAACAATTTGGGCTGATACCTATACCGACAGATCAATTTCCCCTGCACTGCAACCCGTTGCAGATAAAATTGGAATGTTGCAAACCATTGATGCTTCCCCTACCGATACAATTCCGGTATTAAATGAAAATTTTGTGGCGCAGTTGGATGCAAATGGAGAAGTAATAACCACAGTTGGAGTAAACACCTATTTTCAAAATCTTCCAAAAGAAGAATGGCCTGCAGATGGGGAAAGTGTGCAGGTTATATCCCCTGAATTATTTCAATCCATAAATCCATTTTTTATTGTTTTATTTACTCCCCTGATAATTGGATTATTTGCATGGCTCGCTAAACGAAAACGTGAACCAAGTACACCTTGGAAAATTGTACTGGGAGTTTTGTTCTCCGGATTAAGTATGCTATTAATGGCATTTGCGGCTATGTCCACAAATATCGCTATAGACAAAACTGCTGCTGCATGGTTAATTTCTAGTTATGCAGTATTTACAATAGGAGAATTATTTTTAAGTCCCATAGGATTATCATTCATTTCAAAAATTTCGCCTCCCCGATTAACTGCCCTAATGATGGGGGGTTGGTTCTTAATTACTTCCATAGGAGGTAAATTAGCGGGAACACTTGCAAGTTCCTGGGATATTTTTACAAATAAAACAGCGTTTTTTATGATCATGTTCGTTGCGGCAACTGTAGTTTCTGTTGCAGTATTGTTTATCATAAAATGGTTAAACAGAATTGTAAAAGAAAGAGGAGCCTGATAATTAATTTTTTTATCACCATTAAATAAATACAAGAAAATGAGCGAACCAATTGATGAAATAATTATTGAGAAAAATCCAAATCCTACTGATCCGGAATTGGAAAAAATCCAGTCGTTCACAGGAAAATATCCTAAACAACTTTGGTATTTGTTTACTGTGGAAATGTGGGAACGCTTCTGTTTTTATGGGATGAGAGGAATGTTGACGGTATTTATGGTTAGCCAGTTAACTTTAACTGATAGGGATGCAAGTCTTCAATATGGTGCCATTCAGGCATTTATTTATGCATTTACTTTTATTGGTGGGTTATTTGCGGATAAAATACTAGGATTTAGAAAATCTTTATTTTGGGGCGCAATAATGATGATTGCCGGTGGAGTTATAATTGCTGTTTCACCTCAGGATCTATTTTATATTGGTATATGTTTTTCTATTGTTGGAACAGGTTTTTTCAAACCTAATATTTCTACAATGGTCGGTCAATTATATAAAGAGGGTGATTCCAGAAGAGATGCGGGATTTAGTCTGTTTTATGCGGGAATTAATCTGGGTGCAACATTGGGTGGATTGTTGATGGTATTGGTAGGTTTATATGTTTCATGGAATCTCGCTTTCGCATTAGTTGGTGTTGTAATGTTTATTAGTATAATTACTTTTTGGTTTACGCAAAAATCATTAGGACCAATCGGGTTGTCACCATTAAGTAAAGACATGCCGGCGTCTAAAAAAAGAACATATGAACTTGCAACATACATTGGATCCCTGATCGCAATTCCACTCATATTAATATTGGTAAAAAATACCAATTATACTGATATGGTAATGTATATAGTTGGGCCTGCAGCATTAATTTATGTTTTTTATGAAATGACAAAATATAAAAGAGACGCCGTTAAGAAATTATTTGCAGCCTTGGTTTTTATTATTTTTTCCATTTTTTTCTGGGCTTTTTTCGAACAAAGTGGAGGGTCTCTTGCTTTATTCGCTTATAATAATGTGCAGCATTCTATGTTTGGAATTAATATGGATCCGAACGTAGTGAACAATATTTCAAATTCTATATTTGTAATAATTTTCGCTGCACCTATAGGTTTAATATGGATTTGGTTGTCAAAAAAGAAAAAAGAACCAAACTCTGTAATTAAATTTGGCTTGGGATTTTTATTTCTTTCTCTGGCATTCTATGTTTTTTATTCCATGGTGCATTTTGCTACTGCTGCCGGGTTAACCTCTTTGGAAATTTTCGCTTTGGCATATCTGATAATCACCTTTGGAGAAATATGTTTATCTCCAATTGGTTTGTCGTTGATGACCAAATTGTCACCGCAGCCCATGCAGGGATTGATGATGGGAATGTGGTTTTTGGCTAGTGCTTATGGACAATATGTTGCAGGATTGTTAGGCGCAGGAATGACAACTGCCGATAATAATGCTCCCGCTTATGAAAAGTTAATTTCTTACACAAATGGATATCAACAACTCGCAATTTATGCTGTTATTCTTGGTATCGTTTTAATAGTTATATCACCATTGGTGAGGAAATTAATGGGTAATGTGAAATAAGCTGCTTAGTAGTTTTTCAATAAAATTCTAACACATGGTAACAAAGGTCACAATTCTTTGTTAACATGTGTTTTATCTTTGCAGCAAAATCTGATTTATTATGGAAATTTTTTATAATAACTGCTGCAACTAAATGGAAATTCTCGGATATATTGGTGCTTTAATAGTGGGCCTCACACTCAGCTTACTCG
>ENA-ORBV01001131-ORBV01001131.1-microbial-mat-metagenome-genome-assembly--contig:-NODE-1131-length-60597-cov-18.126851_pt1 | contig 60597 bp, 60 predicted proteins | sample MGYA00237777_ERZ505514 | MGnify/ENA primary metagenome ERZ505514 (study PRJEB26160, sample SAMN06269048) | microbial mat metagenome | isolation source: Oligotrophic lake microbial mat | place...
ACCTGCTGACCATTCGTGAGAAGAAGGGCCGACTGAAGGGGATTAAGATTGCCTATATCGGCGATGGCAACAATGTGGCGAATTCACTCATCGAGGCGGCGGCGAAGATGGGGATGATCATTACCCTCGGGTGCCCAGTGGGGTATCAGCCGGAGCAGCATGTCGTGGACAGGGCGAGAATCGAGGCGGAAAAAACCGGTGCGGTCATCGAGATCGGACACGACCCTCACATTGCGGCGAAAGAAGCGGATGTTATCTACACCGACGTCTGGATCAGTATGGGACGTGAGCGGGAGCATGCGCGACGATTAAAAGTCTTGGCTCCCTACCAAGTGAACAGCCGCCTGGTGCATCGTGCCAAACCCGATGCGATCGTGATGCACTGTTTGCCTGCCCATCGGGGGGAAGAAATTAGCGCCGAAGTGCTGGATGGCCCACAGTCGGTCATCATCGATCAGGCGGAAAATCGGTTGCACATGCAGAAGGCCATCTTAACGAACCTATTAGGTAAGAGGAGTCGAAGGAGACCATGAGTCGTGTCATCAAGAAAGTGGTGCTCGCCTATTCAGGCGGGCTCGATACCTCGGTGATCTTGAAGTGGCTCCAGGAAACGTATGACTGCGAAGTGATCGCGTTTTGCGCCGATCTGGGGCAAGGCGAAGATCTGCAAGCGATTAAGGCAAAGGCACGACAGCTTGGCGTGAAGAAGGTCTACGTCGAGGACCTGCGCGAGATTTTCGTAAAGGACTATGTGTTTCCGATGTTACGCGGCAATGCCATGTACGAAGGCTGCTACCTGCTTGGCACCTCGATCGCACGGCCCCTCATTGCGCGGCGTCAGGCTGAAATCGCGCTCAAGGAAGGCGCCGAGGCGGTGTCGCATGGCTCCACTGGTAAAGGGAATGATCAGGTGCGGTTCGAGCTGACCTACACGGCGCTGGCGCCGAATCTCAAGATTATTGCGCCCTGGCGTGAATGGACGATGAAGTCGCGGCGTGAATTGATCGAGTATGCCGATCGACACGGCATTCCCATCACCGCGACAAAAGCGAAACCGTACAGCATGGATCTGAATTTGTTTCATGTGAGTTATGAAGGCGGCATCTTGGAAGACCCCTGGAAGTCTCCGCCGGATGAAATCTTCCAAATGACGGTGTCGCCGGAGCAGGCGCCGAACAAGCCGCTTGAAGTGGAGATCGGTTACGAAGCCGGTAATCCTGTATCCGTCGACGGCAAGAAGATGAGCCCGGCGACCTTGTTGGCGCACCTGAACAAATTGGGCGGCGCGCACGGCATCGGGCGTGTCGATTTGGTCGAAAATCGCTACGTCGGGATGAAATCTCGCGGGGTCTATGAAACGCCTGGCGGGACGATTCTTCACGTCGCGCATCGCGGACTCGAGTCATTGACGATGGACCGCGAGGTGCTGCACTTCAGAGACAGTTTGATTCCGCGCTTCGCCGATCTGATTTACAACGGCTATTGGTTCAGTCCGGAGCGAGAGATGATCCAGACGTCGATCGATGCGGCGCAGAAGGATGTTTCCGGCACGGCACGGGTGAAGCTCTATAAGGGGAGTTGCACGTTGGCTGGGCGCAAGTCCAAGAATTCGCTCTATCGTCTCGACATCGCCACGTTTGAAGAAGACGACGTGTACAACCAGAAAGATGCTGAGGGTTTCATTCGGCTGAACGCATTGCGGCTGAAAATCAGAGCCCAGAGAAAGAAGACCAGTACCTAATGGCACGAGCAACGGGTCGCAGCTCTGCCGCCTCGAAAGGCGGAAAGGCATGGGGCGGGCGGTTTACACAGAACACGAACCGGCTGGTGGAGTCGTTCACCGTATCGGTGGCAGTCGATCGTCGGCTCTATGCCTACGACATCCAGGGCAGCATCGCCCATTGCAAGACGTTAGGGAAGGCGCGTGTCTTGACCGCCTCTGAAACCAGGGCAATCGTGAAGGGACTGGAGTCGGTGAAGACGGAGCTGGATCGGGGACGCTTTCGCTTCACGCAACAAGACGAAGATATTCATATGGCGATTGAGCGCCGGCTGACAGAATTGATTGGTCCTCTCGGTGGGAAGTTGCACACGGGCCGAAGCCGGAACGACCAGGTCGCGCTGGATATCCGCCTGTATTTACGTGAACAGCTCGGTCAGCTCGTGGCACTATTAGAAAATTTTCAGCGGGTCTTAGTGGCGAAGGGAAAGGCACATCGAACCGTGGCGATGCCTGGCTACACGCATTTGCAACGGGCGCAGCCTGTCTTGTTCGCCCATCATCTGCTCGCCTATGTGGAAATGATCGAGCGGGACAAGGGGCGTTATCGCGATGCAGCGGTGCGTGTGAATGTCATGCCGTTGGGGTCCGGTGCGCTTGCGGGAACCAACTACCCGGTCGACCGTCGGTTCACCGCCGGGCTGTTGGATTTTCCATCCGTGACGCAAAACAGTCTCGATGCCGTGTCCGATCGGGACTTCATGATTGAAGTGGCCTCGGCGCTGTCGATCACGATGATGCATCTGTCCCGGCTCAGCGAAGAATTGATTCTCTGGTCGTCCCAGGAGTTCCAATTCGTCGAGCTTCCCGATGCCTTTTGCACCGGGAGCAGTATGATGCCGCAGAAGAAGAATCCCGATGTACCAGAGCTGGTGCGGGGTAAGACTGGGCGTGTCTACGGTCACTTGATCAATCTGTTGACGACGCTCAAGGCCCTCCCCTTGAGTTATAACCGAGACCTTCAGGAAGATAAGCCGGCGCTGTTCGATGCCCTGGATACCGTTGTTGCGTCGGTGGAGATCTTAACGGAGTTGATGCGCCGACTCACTGTGAACCATGACGTCCTCAAGCAGGCGGTTCAGGGTGGTGGGATGCTGGCCACGGAGGTGGCGGACTATCTTGTAACCAGAGGCGTGCCGTTTCGGGAAGCCCATGCGATTACGGGTCGACTGGTGCGGGCTTCATTGGATCAAGGCCGTGAACTCACAGATTTCTCACTCGGGGAGCTACGGACATTTTCCGAGCGAATTGAAAAGGGCCTGTTCGCTCGTTTGACGGTCACTGCCGCCATTGATCGGAAGTCTCAGATAGGTGGAACGGCCAGAACGAGAGTGGAACAGCGCATGAAAGAACTCGATCGGATGCTCTCGTGACGGCGCAGACGTCACATGTAGCATTTCTCGTCGTGGGTGTGACGATGGGAACGTTAGTGGCCTGCGGGGCCGTGGGGTCCCCGATTCCTCCCGAAAATGTCGGCGTGACTCCGACCATTGAGCGTCAAAAGAAGTTAGAGGCGCGTGGGGAGAAACAACGTGAGGCTGCAACGGCAGTCGAATCCACCGAGCCACAACCGGACCCACTGTTGCAGGGGCAGGATGTCGATCTTCCCCCGTTACAACCGGTGGGAACCAGGTAAAGTTGAAGCGACCATCTGCTGGACCTCTGGAGCCGAATAACGCTATACTGTTCCGATAAATATAGCGGCGTGCCTCCCTCCGTAGAATACACCACGCTAGCGATAACGAAAGCTGCCACCAATGAGAGCAGCGACAAGGCTATGGAAGTAGGACTGCGTCCAACTAGATCACTGCAGGTGCTCTCGGGTATTCTCCGGCAGGGTGCTGCGGGTTGGGACATGACCCATTGGAGTGAGGCTGCGTGCGTCCGCACAGAGATAGCCAGCTCTAGAGGGCCATCGAGGCCGAGCATGTGGAGCCGACGCTCCGACAAAGAAGTTGACGTGAGACAATCATCAGCGCTACTCAGAATATTTCAACGAACCTATTGACAGCCTCAGCCAGACAGCTGGTGAGGTGAGGAGGGTCAGTTCATGGAGCTTATTCAACCCGTGCGACCGAGTCAGTTGATTGAGCAAACGGCCACGATCAAGCATGCACCAGGTAAGCGGCTGTTACTGGTCGATCCCTACCCGCGCAATAACCCCTATCGGTTGACTGCTTCGGAGCGGCGTGCGGTATGGTTCCCCAAGCTGAGCTTGCCGGTGATTGCCGCCTACACGCCGGAGAATTGGGAAGTCAGTCTGGTGGATGAAGCGGTTCAAGATATCGACTTCGACTTTCCCTGTGACATGGTCGGCCTTTCCATCATGACCACCTATGCCCCTCGCGCCTACGAGATCGCCACGGAGTTTCGCAAGCGAGGCAAAACAATCGTCATGGGGGGGGTCCATCCCACCTACTGTCCTGACGAAGCACTTCGATATGCCGACGCGATCGTCTGTGGAGAGGCAGAGGATCTCTGGCCGCAATTGGTTGCGGACTATGAAGCGGGAAAGATGCAGCGCATGTACAAGATGACATCCTTCCCTTCTCTGGAGAATTACAAGAGCCCCCGCGTCGAATTGCTGAGCCCCGACTCGTACATGACGAGACAGTGTAGCTTCACGACCCGTGGATGCCATTTCGATTGTGAGTTCTGCAGCGTGTCCCCGTTCAACGGAAAGACCACGCGGCGCCGGCCGGTAAAGGAAGTGGTCACGGAGCTTCGAAACGTTCAACGATGGATTCGCAGTGAGCTGGTCGAGCGGTTGCGCGATGAACCGATGTGGACCGCCTTCGTCACCGCGCTTCGGATTCGCATCGGCATCGAGGACGGTAGTATTGTCGCGTTTGTCGATGACTTACATAATAGCAACCGTACCTATTGCCGGGAGCTCTGGGCCGCGCTGAAGCCACTCAAAATTAAGTGGGGCTGCCAGTCCACGATGTTCCTGGCCGACGACGAGGAGATGGTCAAGCTTGCTGCCGAGAGCGGATGCGTGTCGGTCTTCGTCGGGATGGAATCGCTCGATGAAGACGCGCTGGATGAAACGAACAAGCCGTTTAACCGAGTCGCGAAATTCGCCAAAGAAATAAAGATGTTCCACGATTACGGAATTATGGTGAATCCCGGGATCGTATTCGGGTTCGACAGCGACGATGTGACCGTGTTCGAACGAGCGGTCGACTTTCTGACAAAGAATCAGGTGGAATTGGCCTATTTCAATGTATTGACGCCTCTTCCTGGAACACAGTTGTACGATCGCTTCGAAAAGGCCGGTCGTATCTTCGATAGGGACTGGGCGAAATATGACGGCAAACATGTGGTGTACCAGCCTAGCCGCATGTCGGTCGAGCAACTACAAGATGGGTTCCACTGGGCCAATCATGAGTTCTATTCGATCCCTTCAATCTGGAAGCGGTTGTCGGGCACGAGTCAACGACTCATTCCGCGATTTGAGATGAATCGGGAGTTCAGGAAGTTAGTCAAGCGAACCTGCCCTAAGGCGTCTCTGTCGCCGCTCGCGGGGGTGCTGAAGAATCTGCAAGCGAAGCTCCCGGTGTTGGATAAGGAGCAATTGGTTCCTAGCGCGCTGCACGCACTGAAACAGGCGTTCGATCCGAACGCGCTCTCAGCACAGCAGTTGATATTCCACATCAAGGCCAAGCGACATGACAAGTTCGCTGCGCTGTTCGTGGACCTTGACGGCACTCTCGATCGTCTGAACGCCTTGGAGTTAATTAAGCGAATTAAGGAAGCGGCCAGTCATGCGCGCATGGACATCATCATCAACTTCGAACACCTCAAGCTGGCGACGCCGGACGCCCTCAAAGCGTTGCTGGATTCGGATGCGATGAAGGTCGCCATTCCGAATGTGAAGGTCCGCTATCGTAAGTTCAAGGATGCATTCGAGGCCTCCTTACAGGGTTTCCCGCTCGCAGGCATCGAGCATCTTAACGAAGATTTGCAGGATGCATAATTTTGAATATCGGCATGGCGAACTCTATTGCGAAGAGGTGCCGGTCAGCCGGATTGCAAAAGAGGTCGGCACACCGTGCTACATCTACAGCTACGAGACCCTCGTTCGTCATTACCGAGCCTACGATGGGGCCTTTAAGAGCGTACCCCATGTGATTGCCTTCGCCATGAAGGCTAATTCCAATATCGCCATCCTCCGCCTCATGGCCAAGGAGGGGAGCGGGGTGGATATTGTGTCAGGCGGGGAACTCTTTCGTGCGCTTAAGGCAGGTGTTCCCTCCTCAAAGATCGTTTTCGCGGGCGTCGGCAAGAGCGCGGAGGAGATTCGCGAGGCCTTGAAGGCCGACGTTCTCATGTTCAATGTCGAGTCCTCGGCCGAGTTGCAGGCGCTGAATGAAGTGGCGGCCTCTGTCGGGACCAAGGCGAGAGTCGCCCTCCGCATCAATCCCGACATCGACCCCAAGACCCATCCCTACATTTCAACCGGTCTCAAGAAGAGCAAATTTGGAATTGCCGCAGATCGGGCGCTGGAAGAATTCACGCTGGCTTCCTCTCTCGCCAACATCGATGTCGTAGGGGTTCACAAGCATATTGGGTCGCAGTTGACGGAAGTCACACCATTCGTCGAGGCGGTCAAGAAGGTGGTAACGCTGGTCGGAGCCTTGAAAGCTCAAGGGATCAACATCCAGTACGTCAATATCGGCGGCGGTCTTGGCATTACCTACTCGGATGAAACGCCGCCGCTGCCACAAGATTTGGCAGACGCCGTGTCGCCGCTGCTGAAGGATTTGCATATCACCCTCATCTTAGAGCCAGGTCGGGTCATCGTCGGCAATGCCGGCATTCTCGTGACAAAGGTGTTGTATCGGAAGGACGGCGAAGCCAAACGGTTTATTATCGTCGATGCGGCGATGAACGACCTGATCAGACCGAGCCTCTACGGGGCCTACCACGAAATTCGCCCCTTGTCACAGGCGGTGTTGCAGCGGCCCAAGCATACCGTAGATGTTGTAGGCCCGGTCTGTGAGTCCGGCGATTTCCTGGCGAAAGACCGGTCACTACCAGAGGTGAATTCGGGCGATATGCTGGCAGTGATGAGTGCGGGGGCCTATGGATTTGTGATGGCATCCAATTACAATTCAAGACCACGAGTCCCGGAAGTCCTGATCAAAGACGACACGATCCACGTGATCAAGACCAGAGAGACATACGACGACTTAATAAAGGGCGAAACGATTCCGGCATTCCTCAATTAAGTAAGGAACGGGCGCTGCGGTGAAGGAATGAGTATGTTTACGGGCGCATTGATCGCCATCGTCACCCCATTTCGGAACGGCAAGTTCGATGAGCGAGCCTTTGGCGATCTTATTGAATGGCAAATTGCCAACGGAACGAGCGGAATTGTGCCCTGCGGTACGACAGGCGAATCTGCCACCCTCTCACACGAAGAACACCACAGGGTGATCGAACTGACCGTCGAGGTGGTGCATCGGCGTGTTCCCGTGATTGCCGGGGCTGGCTCCAATAGCACGGCAGAAGCCATATCACTCACCAAACACGCCAAACAGGCGGGGGCGGATGGAGCGTTGCTCATTACGCCGTACTATAACAAGCCGACGCAAGAGGGATTGTACCGCCATTACAAAGCGATCGCGGAGTCCGTGGATCTTCCACAGATCCTGTATAACATTCCAGGACGTACCGGCGTGAACATGCTGCCCTCCACTGTCGAAAGATTGTGTGGGCTACAGAACATTGTCGGGATCAAAGAGGGTAGCGGATCGGTTCAGCAGGCTTCTGAGATTGTCAGGACCTGTGGAGATGAGATAACGGTTCTTGCTGGCGATGATGCTTTGACGTTACCCATGATGGCAGTTGGAGGGAAAGGGGTCATTAGCGTAACGTCGAATATCGTTCCCGCCGAGATGGCTCAATTGGTCAAGGCCTTCCTGGATGGATGCATCGACGAAGCGCGCCGGATACATTTTGCCCTATCGCCGCTCTTTACCGCACTCTTTTACGAGACCAACCCGATTCCAGTGAAAACTGCGTTGGGCATGATGGGAAAAATCGATCCGGAGTTGCGGCTGCCGCTCTGTGCCATGGCGGCTGAGACAAAGGATCAGCTCACAAAGGCTTTAAAGGACGCAGGCCTCATCTAACGTGAGGGGTGAGGCGTAAGGGGTAAGGTTTCGGATGATCAACGTCATTGTCGCAGGGGCTGCCGGTCGTATGGGCTGCCGACTGGTTGCCCTCACCAAAGATTCGACTACCCTCACGCTTGCCGGCGCGATTGAAGGGAAGGGCCACCCTGCTGTCGGTAACGATGCCGGAGAGACGTCTGGTTGTGGCCGCATGGGCATTCTGATTAGCGATGATCTCTCTTCGCTCCTTGATCGTGGCGAGGTCGTCGTTGATTTCTCCGCCCCTGAAGCAACCTTGCATCATCTACGAACAGTCGCACAGCGCAAACGGGCCATGGTCATCGGCACAACGGGGTTTTCCGTTCCACAGCTTGAAGAGCTGAAATCCCTTGCCGCCCAAATTCCCTGCGTGTTGTCCCCCAACATGAGCGTGGGGATCAATCTTATCTATAAGGTCATCAGCGAGATGGCGAAAGCGCTGGGGGACGACTACGACATTGAGGTGATCGAAGCCCATCATCGTCTAAAAAAAGATGCGCCGAGTGGCACGGCACTCAAGATTGCGGAAGTCTTGGCGAAAGCTGTGAGCCGCGAGCTGGATCAGGTTGGCGTCTACGCGAGAAAAGGTGTCATTGGGGAACGGAAAAAGGGTGAAATTGGAATTCAAACAATTCGAGCCGGCGACATTGTCGGCGACCACACGATTCTCTTTGGCGGGATGGGTGAACGGATCGAAGTGACACATCGAGCGAGTAGCCGGGATACCTTCGCAGGAGGCGCCTTGCGTGCCGCTCGGTGGGTGGTTCGACAGCCTCCGGGCCTGTACGATATGATGGATGTGCTTAGCCTTCGATAGATCTTCCTTCCTAATTCCAGTCCCACATCGTGACCTTGGACAGGGGCAATCCGCCGCCGCGATGAAAGTTCCGCCAAAGTATCGTCGAGCTCATAATCAGCCCAGCAGTGCGAAAAGTGTGAGGGATTGACTGTCGTGTGACGCGGGAGAGGGGCACACATCACGAATTATAGTCCGCTTCCTCAAGGTTCCGCTTGCTTGCGGGGTAGAGAGTGGTGGCTCTTTGTGCGCGATCACTGTAGACAGACGAGCGAAAACTTCCTAGTTGGAGTCCGTCCAATCAGGATTAGGCGGACTTCCACCGAGACAGCTTCAGCTGCCTTCTGCTCGTCGTATGTGAGCGGATTCGGTTCTGTCAGAGCGCGGGTTAATGTCTCGCGGTAATAGGCCGAGGTTCTTGATCCGCTGATTTCCGGCGACCACAGTTCAAACACGCGAACACTGTGATTGCAAGTCCTGCGTTTAGATCCACTGCCCGTTCCGGTAACATCGCCCCGCGGCATTTATCACAAATCGTCATGTCTGTAACTTAGCATTATAGAAAATGGAAACATATCCATCTGAAGTAGTGGGTCCTTTGGGGGAAATAGTCCTTTCAGTCGCACTAGGTTAGGCTATTTGACCAGACCTAGGCGTGGCTGCCTCCTTCGCTTCATCGGCCAGAGTATGTTGTGGAGTCCTTGACAGAGTGGGCTCTGTCCCATAGGATTGTGGTCACACGAAGGACCCCCTACTATGTATAGAATTATCGTCATCCTCGGGCTGCTTGTGGTGATGTATTTCCTCCTTCGGCGGGCCTTTCGTGAGTTTAAAAAACGGGGAGAACCAGAGCGTCTAGCTCCAGGCAAGGATCAGATGGTCCAGGATCCCGTCTGCAGGGTATTTGTGCCAAGGGGCGTGGCGGTGACAGAAGATATTGGGGGACAGACGTATTACTTCTGTAGCCAATCCTGCGCACATAAGTTTCAAGAGCAGCTCACCCGTTAACAACCCGAGTAATTGGAGTCGGAGAGTTTTTCTTCCTTGTCGAATTTGAGAGTGATCTGACATTGATTGGGGGAGAAGTTAAAGAGAGGTAAGCCTGATTTACCGCCGGCAATGCGATAATAGGTCCAGGTTTCTCCGCCAAAAAACCGTATGGCTTTGCCGCTCGGCGCTCCCCAGTTCTTTTCAAACCAGGCCTTGTCTTTACCTTGAAGCTCGGCCGGTTTGAGCGACTGATCCAGATAGGGGTTGCTACCGCCGCAGCCGGTCAGCGCCAGACTGAATAGGAGAACCCAAGCCGATCGTCGCATCGCGCACTCTCCTTCGTTGTATAGATACACGAGCACACGAGCCATACAGCTGAATTCTAACCGGCAGTCCGGGGACTGTCAAACCAGAGGGTGCAGGAGAGAGATTGCAGCAGATTTGAGTTCGACATACAATAACCGATAGTAAAGAGACCGCAAAGATCTCTTATCACGACATGAAAGGACAGACCCATGAAATTCTTTCTTGATACTGCCAACGTCAAGGAAATCCAGGAAGCGGCTAGCCTCGGACTTCTTGATGGAGTGACCACAAATCCGTCGCTTGTCGCCAAGGAAGGGCGTAGCTTTAGGGAGATGCTCATCGAAATTTGCAACATCGTAGATGGACCGATCAGCGCAGAAGTCGTGAGTCTCGAAGCCGATGCCATGGTAAAGGAAGGGAAGGAGCTTGCGAAGATCCATAAGAATATCGTCGTGAAGGTGCCATTGATTGCGGAGGGATTGAAGGCGACCAAGAGAATGGCCGCCGAGGGTATCAAGGTGAATGTCACCTTGTGTTTTTCTCCAACCCAGGCGCTTCTCGCAGCGAAAGCCGGGGCATGGTGTGTTTCTCCTTTCATCGGTCGGCTCGATGACATCAGTTCAAACGGGATGGAACTCATCCGCCAAATCCTGACCATCTACCGTAATTACGACTTCAAGACCCAAGTGTTGGTGGCCAGCGTGCGGCACCCTCAGCACGTTGTCGAGGCTGCGTTAGCTGGTGGGCATATCTGTACAATGCCTTTCTCGATCTTTCAGCAGATGGTGAAACATCCCTTGACGGATAGCGGACTCAAGAAGTTCCTGGCGGATTGGGAGGCTCAACCCAAGACGTAAGACCTACTGGCCGGCTGGCGTGCCTGCCGATTTGGCAAGTTCTTGTCGAGCAGTGGCAAAGATATGGTGAAACATCGGTCTGGTTAATAGACCTGTGAACGTATTTTGCTGGCTTGGATGGTATGAGCCGATCAGCGTCATGCCTGATGGAAGGATCTTGACGATTCCATGGGAAAATTTGGGGAGCGGTGAAGGAAGTTGCTGTTCCTCATCGCGGCAGGCTTTCAAGTAATGATCGAATGCAATCTTACCTAGTACTACCACCACTCGAACCTTTCGTAACAACCGAATCTCTTCCCGCAGATAGGGACGGCACGCATTGAATTCTTCAGGGGCTGGTTTGTTGTCGGGCGGCGCGCAACGAACCGTGGCCCCAATGTAACAATCCGATAGCGTCAGTCCGTCATCCCGATGGTGAGAGTTGGGTTGATTGGCAAAGCCAAATCGATGTAAGGCGTCATACAGCCAATCCCCACTCCGATCGCCCGTAAATACCCGTCCGGTTCTGTTGCCGCCGTGTGCGGCTGGCGCAAGGCCAAGTACGTAGAGGCGGGCTTGCGAATCCCCAAATCCTGGGACCGGGCGCCCCCAATAGGTCCAGTCCTCAAACTGCTTTCGTTTCTCTGCGGCGATCGTCTGTCGATAGGTGACAAGCCGTGGGCAGGCTGTGCAGTGGGTGATCCGGTTGTTGAGGAGGGTCAGCGCGCGCATAGTTGCGCAGTCTAGCACGAATTTGAAAGTCGATCATGCTTGCCGGTCCCTCGTGAGGCTGTTAGCATACGTACTCGACAGAGGATCGTTCATCGCATCATATTGGAGCAAGGTTGATATGGCGACATGGGCTCGGCGAGCACTGGTGCTCAGTGGGTTGTGGATGGTGGTCGTGTTTCCGATTGCGACTGGAGCACAGCCCCCACCCGAACATTCTGAGGCAAAGGAGAGCATGCCTCGATCTGCGACCGATGGAGGACCGGAGCGAGAGGTGATACTGGTCGATCCTCTTGAGGACCCCAACGAGCCAGAAGATCGCCTCGTCATTCTTCCTGAAATCAAGCGAGAAGGAGAACGCTACTTCCTCAGTTCGTTCAAGCTGCCGGATAAACTGACCTTTGCCGGTCAACCGGTCCCGCTTGATAACTGGCAGGTACGTGAACGTATCGAATATGAGTTCTATCAATTCTTAGAAGACCAGGGCGAAAGTATCATTCTCGCCAAACGAACCGGACGTTGTTTTCCTCCTGCCGAAAAACAGTTGGCCGATGCCGGGTTGCCGGACGACCTCAAATTTATGCTGCTGGTGGAGAGCAAGTGCGTGGCCGCCGCCTATTCAAAGGCGAAAGCGTCGGGGCCGTGGCAATTCATCCCTTCAACCGGGCGCCGCTATCGTCTCAAGAGCGATGCGGTCCGCGATGATCGTCGCAATCTGGAAATGTCGACGGAAGCTGCGGTCAAGTATTTGCGCTATCTAAAAGAATTTAAACAGAACGATTGGTTCATGGCTATGGCCTCGTACAATGCCGGTGAAGAACGAGTTCGCCGGCTCTTGAAGGATCAGAATATTACCGACTATTGGAAGATGCACGGACCACGGGAAACGATGCGCTATGTGCCGAGAATCATTGCCGCCAAGGAAATCTACTCGCAGCCGGAGAAGTATCTGGGCCTGAGCAAGAAAGATCTGTATGTGCCGGTAGAAACTGAGACGGTCACCGTCAACGTGAAAGATCCCCAACGAGCCCTCACCTCGATTGCCGAAGAATTTGGGACCTACTTCTTGGAACTTAAAATGCTGAATCCTGAATTCAAAAAGGATGTGCTTCCACGCGGGACCTACCAGATGAAGGTTCCACGGCAGACATGCCCTACTCGCTGCTTCAAGCAGGACAAAGCTCCATCGCAGGACGCCAACGGGAATTAACCCGCATGATTCATGACGGTTCGTCGCGAAATCGCGCGGTCGCCAAACGAGACAGGCGCGTGGAGCCGCGAGGCGTGGCTTTGCCACGACTGGGAGGAGTGGGCGAGGCAGGCTTCAGAGCCGAGCCCACGACGGGATAGAGGCATACGTGGAACAGTATGTTGACCGACCGAACGGCGAGTCCGCCTGCCTGGACGCCGGACTCACCGCGTCCAGATGCGTCGTCACCGCGCTTGCGGGGTCACGCGCCATGTTATGTGACCGTGGCGCGAAGAAAGATTTCCAGAATGGATTCTGACTTCCATTTCCGCGATTGCGGTAGAAGCGTTCATGAATCATGCGGGTGAATGGTTGGGGCCAAGGCTGAGATGACGATAGTGGAGTCTCTGCGCAATATCGATCTCAAGATCAGTCCGCCTCGTTCGCTACGGCCAGATTATATATAATGTGATGCAGATTCCCCCCTCTCCTGTCCGGCCACTTCTGAAGAAGCTCATCGTCAAAGGTCTGGATGCGGTCGACGCCAGGAAGGCGATCGGTCGGGCCATCTCCAGGAACGGCGAGGAGCTGACCATTGGCCGACGCCGGTATGATTTGCGTCGCTATGAGCGTGTGGTCGTGCTTGGAGCTGGGAAGGCCACGGCCTCAATGGCACAAGCGGTGGAACAGCGGGTGGGGTCTCGGCTGCATGCTGGATTCGTCGTGGTGAAGCACGGTCATGTTATGCCGACGAGACGGATCGTTGTGGCGGAAGCCGGTCACCCCGTCCCCGATCGGTTCGGTCAGCAGGCGGCGGCCAGGCTCTGTGCCATGGCAAAAGAACTCGGTCGGCGCGACCTCTTGATTGTGCTCCTGTCTGGCGGGGCATCCAGTTTGCTGCCTGCTCCTGTCCCAGGGATTACCCTAGCCGACAAACAGCGGACCACGCAGGAACTCTTACGATGCGGGGCGAGTATCCGAGAAATTAATACCGTTCGAAAGCATCTCTCGCGCATCAAAGGCGGTCGTCTCGCCGAGTTGACCAAGGCCACCGTTGCGACGCTGATTCTGTCCGATGTGCTGGGTGACGACCTCAGCGCTATCGCCTCAGGACCGACAGCCCCAGACCCTACGACCTATCAAGACGCTGTCACAATTCTGAAATGCTATCGCATCTGGCGGGCGGTCCCACAGCGAGTACGCCAACATCTTGAATATGGATGTCAGGGGCTCGTGAGTGAGACTCCGAAACCCGGCTCTTCCCTGTTTCGTCGAGTCCACCATCATATCGTCGGGAGCAACGGAGCGGCCGTCATGGCTGCGGCCCGGGCGGCCAGAGAAGCAGGTCTACGAACCCTCGTGCAGAGGCCGACCTTAACCGGAGAGGCGCAAGACGAGGGAAAACGGTTCGGTGTCCTGGCCAAGAATATTGTGCGAGCAGGCCAACCGCTGCAAAGGCCCTGCTGTGTGGTAGCCGGCGGGGAGACCATTGTGACCGTCACTGGAAAAGGCGCGGGCGGGAGGGCGCAAGAATTCGCTGCAGCCGCCGCTCTGGAAATTGCCGATTTGGACAGGGTGTGGATCGTGGCAATTGGCACCGATGGCACTGATGGTCCGACCGATGCAGCTGGGGCCGTCGTCGATGGTCATACCGTGGCTCGCGCGCAGCGCCTCTCGGTGGATCTCAAGGTCGCATTGAAGCGCCACAACACCTACCCCGCGCTGAAGCGGCTCAATCAGCTCATCGTCACCGGCCCCACCGGCACGAATGTAAATGACCTATATCTCCTCCTCGTGCTCTAGCACGGTGCTGAGAACATTCGCCAGCGGCGTTCTCGCATCGTTCAGACCCTCAACGTACCTCACGTGGAGAACAAGCTGTCTTGGCAGCTTGAGGTGGGCGAGTGAGACGTGCTATGCCTTAGCCCTTCACTCGCCTCAGCCTTGCTGAACGGCCTTTTTGAGCATCCTGCATAGTGTTTTTCCGTTGCCCCAGACGTCCGGACCAGTAACAGTGAAGCTCTGGCGCGCCCCTATAGTTTTTCCGCAGCCTGCTAGGTAGTATCCACTTCCATGGGTCGTCCGCTCCTTCTTCCCTTGGCCTCCTGCACTCAGTCCTCTCTTGTAGGGGGGAAAGCTCTCGGCTTAGCGCGTTTGCTCGCAGAAGGATTCCCTGTCCCTTCAGGGCTGTGCCTCACAACGGAGGCCTACGATCAGGCGCTTCACGTGTCGGGTCTTTCCCCAGCGGAACAGTGGCAGGCTGCTCTGCGTTCAACCGGGGACGAACGCCGGCGGATACTCTCTCATTGTCGCACCCTCATTCAGAACTATGACATGGTTGGATTGACGGCTCAGATCATCGAGCAGGTCCGCCGGCTGGATCTGCCGCCGTCAGGATTCTGGGCGGTGAGGTCGTCGGCGACAAACGAGGATGGAGCGCGTGCGAGCTTTGCCGGAGTCTACCGTACGCGCCTCGGCGTGTCGCTGGAGGAGCTCGGCTCTGCGGTGAAGGATCTATGGCTATCGATCTGGGATGAGCGGGTCTTGAATTATCATATCGCCTCAGGATTGAACGGACCGCCTCCTGCCATGGCCGTGGTGATTCAACCGTTGTTAGAGGCGAGCGCTGCCGGCGTGGCCTATTCTGTCCATCCTCTTACGGGCAGAACAACCCAGGTGATGATCAATGCCGTTGCGGGGCTTGCAGTAGCTCTCGTCGATGGGAGTGCGACGCCGGACCAGTATGTGGTTGAGATCGACGAGAACAGTCAGCCCATTCGGATCAGCGAACGGATCATCGTTGGACAGACTCAGGCACAACGAATGACCGACCAAGGCGTTCAAGCGATGCCGCTGTCGGATAAGGCCGTAGGTCGTGCCACGTTGTCGGATGACCAACTGTTTGCCCTGGCCCGTGCAGCTAAACAGATCGAACAAGTATTTGGCCATCCAGTGGATCTTGAATGGCTCTTCGATGAGCGTGGCCTGTGGTGGCTTCAAGCACGGCCCATCTCGGGTCTCACTGGTCCCAAGCAACTGACCAATGATGATTGCGAATGGTCGCGCGCCAACTTCAAAGAGACGTTGCCGGAGTTGCCGAGCCCGCTCGGCCTATCGTTTCTCGAACAGTTCATGGAGCGATATATTATTGCACCCTATCGGCGGTTGGGATGCCAGATTCCAGAAGGAGTCTCCTCGGTTCGCATCTTCAAGGGACGTCCCTACATCAACATGACGTTGTTTTATTCCCTCATCGCACAACTGCGGGGAGATCCCTCCTCAATGACGGAGCAGATGGGAGGGGAAACGTTAACCAGGGCGCCAGAGGTCCGTCCGCTCGGGTGGCCTGCAGTCATCCGTGCGGGCCTGGTGATGTTGGTGGAGATGAGAAAGGCTGTACGCTATGGACCAGGCTGGTTCGCCGACATGAAGGTGATGGCAACCGAGCATCATGCCGATCGTGTTCGGACTCTCGCAGGCGAAGACATCGTAGCGAGACTCGATACCCTCGCGAAATGGCTCGATGAACGTGAACTGACTTTCGGCATCGCGGGAGGAGTCTCGCAGTGTTTACAAGCGATAGGGTTCTTATTGCCTCGCTGGCTAGGCAAAGATTGGAGGGCCTTGTTGAACGGGGCATTGCAGGGTCAGGCATCGGTGATCAGCGCGCAACAGATTCTCCGGTTAGCGGAAATAGTGGAGAGGGTCCGGCGCGACCCGTCAGTGACATCCTTGTTCACCGCAGAGGAGTGGGACCCGGTTGAGGTGCTACGCCTGATTGAGGGGACCCACGTGCTCCGTGCCTTTAACCGATATCTTGACGACTACGGCCACCGTGGGGTCGGCGAATCGGACGTCATGTCGCCTCGGTTTGCAGACCGACCGGAACTGTTGCTGACGGTATTGCGAACCCAGATTCTGGCTCCAACCAACTCCACCCCGGCGGACATTCTTCAGCGCCAAACAGCGGTGCGGGAGCAAGCGCTTGCAGAGATCCGCTCCAGGCTCGGATGGCGGTTCCATCGATGGGCTGTGTTTTCATGGTGGTATCGACGGCTCTGTCGGTTCTTTGCCCTGAGGGAGGCGAACCGACATCATCTGATGTACTACTCGGCAGTGGCACGGCGCCTCCTACTGCGCCTCGGCGACTGCTTGGTCGAACGAGGGACCTTCACGTCACGCGAAGACATTTTTTACATCACGATCAACGAACGAACCGAGTTGTTATCCCAAAGATCGAGCGATTGGCGAGGCGTGATTGAGGCTCGTCGGGCGGAGCGGAGCTGCTTCGCGACGACCAATGTGCCGGACACGATTCGGGATTGGCGCGCAGTGCTCAGCGGCTCGGATACAGCCTCTGCGGTCATCCCGAAAGGGATTCTACGTGGTACTCCTATCAGCGGGGGGAAGGTTGCGGGACCGGTCCGCTTTGTCCGATCGATGGAGGATTGGAGCCGAGTCAGACACGGCGACATTCTCGTGGTCTCGGTCATCGACCCCGGCATGGCGCCGTTGTTCGGCGTGGCAGCGGGGCTGATCGCCGAGATGGGCGGGACACTCTCGCACGGGGCCATCATTGCCCGGGAATATGGATTGCCGACGGTTGCGAATGTCCCGGGCATTCTCGCCAGACTGAAAGAAGGCGATCGAGTCAGTGTGGATGCGGAGCGAGGAGAGATCATCGTTCACGAACAGGGAGGAGACTTGTTCCCGAGATCGGAGTCGTCCGGCAAATCATGATGCGATGTTTCAGGCCTGAACGGTTCCAACCCTATCGTGATCTTGACCTTTCATGACCGTTTCCGTACTCTTCACACTCATTCATCCCTCAATGTGATATCCACACACACTGGCCGAATATGAGTCGGCGGATTGATGTAAACGATTACCTATGATGGACGGCACGGCCTTTGGTGCGGGGATTCTCGTTGGCAGTCTCCTCGGTGCGTTGATCGCCGGGTTCTGGATCGCGTCCCGTGTCCGTGCGAGCCTGCAGGCACAATTGCAGACCGCCGGCGAGCGGGCTCAGCGGGCAGAGTCGCTGGCAGAGGAACTGCGCCGTCAGGCAGGACAAGATCGACTCGACCTCGATCGGGTCAGGCAGGATTTTTCTGAGGCCTCCCAGGCCCGTGCCGTGGCAGAGACAAAGGCTACGGAAGCCGCGTTTCACCTCAACGAACAAAAGACTCTGCTGGGTCAGGCCAGACAGGAATTAGCCGAGACCTTCCAAGCGCTCTCCGGCGAAGCCCTCAAGCAGAATAACGAAGCCTTTCTGAACCTCGCGCGCAGCTCATTCGAAACGCTCCAGGCTGAGGCCAAGGGCGATCTCGCCCAGCGACAACAGGCGATCGACAGTCTGGTCAAACCCCTCCAAGACTCGCTGTCTCGATACGACGACCAACTCCGGCAGCTGGAGCAATCGAGGCAATCGGCCTATGGAGGTCTGGATCAGCATCTCAAGCTATTGGCTGAATCGCAGCAGAAATTGCAATCGGAGACCGGCAATCTTGTGAAGGCCCTTCGCGCGCCGGCTATCCGTGGCCAATGGGGTGAGATCACCCTCAAGCGGGTGGCCGAGTTGTCCGGCATGGTGGCGCATTGCGATTTTTTCGAGCAGGAATCTATTACGGTCGACGGCAGCCGGCTCCGTCCCGATATGGTCGTGCAGTTGCCGGGTGGGCGACAGATCATCGTGGATGCCAAGACCGTGTTGGCAGGTTATTTGGATGCACACGAAGCCTCGACGGAGGAGCAACGTCTCGAAGGGATGCGCCGTCATGCCGCCCAAGTGCGGTCGCGCATGGACGAGTTGAGCGTGAAGGCCTATTGGAATCAATTCGCACAAGCGCCGGAGTTTGTCGTGTTATTCTTGCCAGGCGAACAGTTTCTGGGCGCCGCACTGGAGCATGACCCGCGACTCATTGAGGATGGTTTCCTTCGCAGTGTGGTCCTCGCCACCCCCACCACACTCATGGCGCTCTTACGGGCGGTCGCGTATGGATGGAGGCAGGAACGATTGACTGAACATGCCGAGGAGGCCGGGCGATTGGGAAAAGATCTCTACGAACGGATGGCTGTGCTGACTGAGCATTTGAACGACGTCGGGCAGGCGCTTGGGAAGAGCGTGCTGGCCTACAACAAAGCGGTCGGATCGCTTGAAACGAGAATCTTACCGGCGGCTCGCCGCTTCAAAGAGCTCGGTGTCTCCTCGGAAAAAGACATTCCCCTGCTGGATCCCGTGGAATTGGTCTCGCGCAAAGCGTTGCCCTATGACAGCGAATAAGGAGTCCCTGATGGCCAATGAGCAGGCGATGGTAGCAGCCTTCCACCGGATGTTCGATATTGTGACGAATCCTGTCCCGACGATTGTCGACGGACGGACGCGCGAACTGCGCGTCAAGCTGATTCAGGAAGAGTTCGATGAGCTGAAAGAGGCTCTCGTGGGAGAAGATCTGTCATCCATTGCCAAGGAGATGGCTGACCTCCTCTACGTTGTCTACGGCACGGCGGTGTCCTATGGCATCGACATGGATCCGGTTTTTCGAGAAGTGCATCGGTCCAACATGAGCAAGGTTGGCGGCTATAAGCGTGAAGATGGGAAATGGGTGAAACCGGCTACCTACTCGCCGGCGCACATCGAACCGATTATGGCCGAGCAGCGGTTGGCGTAGCGCGACTCTTTCCACCTGGAATCTTCACCAGCAGATTATCGATCAAGCGGACCGATCCGATACGGACTGCGCCCAAGAGTACTGCGCGAGCCACAACAACGGGTAGAGGCTCTAGACTGTCAGGATCGCAGACGGCCAGGTACTCGATATGGATGGTGGGTTCTTGTTCGATCGTCTGCCGCATGCTCCGCTCGATCCCCGCCACGTCGCACATCCCACCCTCGATCATCTGCCTGCCGGCTTGGAGTGCCTTCGAGAGCAATGGAGCGATCCGACGTTCATCGGCGCCGAGATAGACGTTGCGCGAACTCATAGCCAGCCCATCCCGCTCTCTGACTGTCGGGCGCACCTGAATCACCACACCGAGATTGAGATCATGCACGAGCCGCCGAACCAGCGTGGCCTGTTGGTAATCTTTCTGGCCGAACAAGGCGAGATGGGGACGCACCATCCCGAAGAGTTTCGTCACCACCGTGGCGACGCCGGCAAAGTGATGGGGCCGGGCCGCTCCTTCCCATCGACGAGCGATCTCAGGAACCGTCACGATAGTTTGAAAATCTGAAGGGTACAGGGCTTGAGCCGTGGGCTCAAAACAGACATCCACTCCTTCCTCTCGACATAAGGTACGATCGTGGGCAATCGGGCGGGGATACGCGGACAGGTCTTCGGTCTGGCTGAACTGAGTTGGGTTCACGAAGATACTGACGACGAGTGCATCGCATCGTAATCGTGCGGCACGAATGAGGGAACGGTGGCCGTCATGCAGCGCGCCCATCGTGGGTACGAACCCGATGCGTACACCTTCCCGGTGTAGTCCTTCGCTCCATACAGTCATGGATCGTGGAGTGCGAATAATCTTCATAAGCCTGGGGGTTGACTGCACGCGGGGCGAGACCCATAGCGGGTCGAGGGCTGGGGAAACAGGAGGCGGACCTCCGGTTGCTTCCCAGTCTCAGCGAGCAGTTGGCTGATTGTACGCTGGAGTAACGGATGGACAAAGAGCGGATCGAGTTCGCTCAACGGCATGAGGACGAACCGACGTTGGTGCATGCGAGGATGCGGCACCACGAGATCCGGCTCGTGAATAACCAGTTGGCCGTAGAACAAGATGTCCAGATCGATGGTTCTGGGACCAGATCGGTTCTCCTCGTCACGACCAAGCGAGCGCTCGATCTCCCGGAGTATACCCAAGAGGCTGGTCGGCGTGACATCTGTCTCAAGCTGTACGACGCCGTTCAAGAACCAGTCATCGCCAGGCCGGGCATGGTCATTCACAGGCTCGGCTTCATACAGCAGTGACACTCCCGCGACGTGCGAGTGTGGCAGCAGGCTCAATAACGTCACGGCACGGTCGCAGAAATCGAGCCGGTCGCCGACGTTCGAGCCAAACCCGATGAAAACAGTTTCCATAAGAAGCCGCGTTAAATGTGAAACGTGAGAGGTGAAACGATTTCGGATCGATCTCTGTTTTCTTCACCGTTCACATTTCACCTTTTACCTTTCACGGTTCTAGAATCCCGCCTTCTTCATCCGCTCCACCGCCTCCGCCAATCGCTCTTTCGACGCACAGACGGTCATCCTGATATACCCTTCGCCTGGCGCACCGAAGCCGTTGCCAGGCGTCGTCACGATCCCGGCCTTCTCCAGCAAGTGAGCGGTGAAGGATGCAGACGTATAGCCCTTCGGTACCGTCACCCAGACATAAAACGCAGCCGGCGGTGGATCCACTTCGAGTCCCAGCTTTTTCAATCCTGGCACCAAGGTGTCGCGCCGCTCCTGGTAGATCTTTCGCAGTCCGTCCGTGATGGAATCATCCAATCCCAGCGCTGTGATCCCAGCAGCCTGTACGGCTTCGAACACGCCGGAGTCCAGCTGGCTCTTCACTTTGCCCAGGGCGGCCAAGACATCCCTGTTGCCGACGACGAACCCAAGACGCCAGCCCGTCATGTTGTAGGTCTTAGAGAGCGAATGGAACTCCACGCCAACATCCTTCGCCCCATCGATTTCCATGAAACTGACAGGAGGGTTGCCGTCGTAATATATCTCCGAGTAGGCCGCATCGTGGCAGACGATCACCTGATTCTCCTGGGCAAAATCTACGACCTGCTTAAAGTACTCCCTGCTCATGATGACCGAGGTCGGGTTGTTCGGCGAATTCAACCACATCAGCTTGGCTTTCTTCGCCACATCCTTGGGGATTGCGTTCAAATCAGGCAAGAAACCGTTGGCCTTTGTCAGCGGCATGAGATGCGAGACGCCGCCGCAGAAGCCGGTACCGACCGGATAGACCGGATAGCCCGGGCTCGGGACCAGGACGATATCGCCAGGATCGACAAACGCCAAGTGGATGTGGCCGATTCCTTCCTTCGAGCCAATCAGGGTCAACACTTCGTCGGCAGGATTCAGCGTCACATTGAAACGTCGTTTGTACCAGCCAGCCACCGCGGTTCGGAACGACAACATCCCTTCGTAGGACGGGTATTGATGGTGCTTCGGGTTCTTGGCGGCTTGCGCCAGACTCTCGATAATGGGGGCCGGTGTCGGCAAATCCGGATCACCGATGCCGAGGTTGATGATATCCACGCCCTTGGCAATCGCCGCCTGCTTCATCTTGTCGATGGCGGCAAACAGATAGGGAGGAAGTGTTTTAATGCGTGTGGCGACTTCGATGGGGAAACCAGACATGCGAACAAGCTCCTTTCGTGAATCAATCGGGCGTAAAGTCTTCAGGTCTTTAAGTCGTAAAGTCATCAAGTCTTGAAGTCGTGCGAATTCCGGCGACTTTCGACCTGATGACGTTTGGACTTTTCGACAAGGAGTCTAAGACTACAGCAGGAATGAGGCGGCAATCAATGTTGAGGAGAGAGAAGGTGGCCGATGAGTCGATCGGCGATCCGATGGAGTTGCGGGAGATGAGGGAGGGTCGTTGTTTTTATCTGTTGCGTGGTCAAGCCGGCTTTCGTGAGATCCGGCGCACATTCACGAGACAACGAATCGATGCCGCTTTCTTCCATCTCCAGATGAAACAAAAGTCCGTAGGCTTGAGCGCCGTAGCGGAAGGCTTGGAGGGGAGCGATGTCGGAGCCGGCCAAGGACACACAGTCTTGGGGGAGGTCAAACACTTCGCCGTGCCATTCGAAGACTGAGAATAATTCAGGCAGCGTACTGAAGACAGGGTCCTGTTTCGCCTCAGCCGTCAGCCTGACCTGTGTCATGCCTACTTCGAGCGCCTGGCCGGAACGCACCGTTGCGCCTAAGGCCTTGGCCATGAACTGGCTGCCGAGACACACGCCGATGACAGGCTTGCCTGCCAGGATTACGGATCGAATAAATTCCGTCTCGTCGGCAATCCAGGAATCAGGATCATTCACCGACATCGGCCCGCCCATCACGATCAAGATGTCCCCTGCATCGTTGGGCAATCCGTCTTGTGGAACGAGATACCGTTCCAGGATTACGCCGCGCTCAGTCAGCGCCGTGGCGAAGGCTCCGGGCCCTTCAAAGGGAACATGTTGCAGACAGACTGCGCGCATTGACACCTCGGGTATATTGCTAGACGCTCGGATGCCGACTGTACAGAGGACTGGAGGTCTTTTTCAAGCTTGGTAGCCAGGGTCGGGCCGGAGCGAGGACCTTCCTTGATGTTTGTCAAGCCGAAAGTGTGTGCGCGATGAGAAAGAAATGTTTCAGACTCATATTTTTTTGTTTTCTTGATCGCTTTTTCCGAGAGTGGGTATAGACATCTCCCTGATCTGGAATTATACTGCCCCGATTCGTTTTGTAGGAGATGTGGAAGACGCATGTCAGTCATGACTGAGGAACGACAACAGAGCCAGCTAGAGCTGGAAGGGTTAAAGCGAACGCTGGAGTGGACGGAGATTCAACAAGAGCAGCTTTTGGATCGCTTAGATATGCTTCGGCTCGATAACGCTCGCCTGCAAGGTCGCGTCGAGGAGTTAGAGCGTCAGGTGGAAGGGCTGAAACAACAACAGCCGATGTTCTAGCCCTCATCATTCATGACGGTTCGTCACGAAGTCGCATAGAAGCCCTACGAGGGGCACGGAGCAAGAGAGAAGACATTCCCTCTGGTCGCCGTGAGCCCGTCTGATGCATGAGCGCTTCCATTGCATCGCGATCTGCTCCACGACGAGTCCTGCCAATGAGCTCACTCCTCGGGCCCTCACCGGACAACACGAATACGTTCATGCCCTCAGAGTTCCACGCGTTGGCCCTACGACTCGGCTCAGCGATATCTCTCTAAATCTTCATGAGTCACGCGGGTGACCTCTAGACCCGCGTCTCTCGCCTGAACATTGGCGATTGCGACAGAGGCCTCATAATCATGCGGGCTGCTGTCTGTCATGGTCTATCAGTGTCATCGAGCTTTCATGCGATGAAATATCCTGTTGTCAATATCGAGGATTTGCGCTGGTTGCTGGGCCATACCGGCGGGTTTCGGGGCGGCTATGTGACGGACGTGCAGGTGTCGAAACGACGACTGCTGGATGAAGCGTCGGGCCGCGAGGTGCCGGCGGGGACCACGGTCACGGTCGTGATCCGTTATCACATTCATCAGATGGCTCGCGTTGCGAAACTCACGATGACCGGCGTGACGGATTTCTCGATGTGTGAACAGGAAGGGGCTGATTGTTCGACGCTGGGGGTGATCCAAGCAGAGCTGAACGATGGGAAGATCCGCTTCTGGTTCGATCCGCATGGCGAACTCTATGTGGTGTGCGAAGAAGCGCAGCTGGAGGAAGTGGCTGCGCCGAGTCTCGAACCCTTGTCGCTGGAGCAGGTGGCTCAATGGACGTTTCAAAGCGGGATGCCGGACTGGCCGACGGTCACATGGCTCTTGGCGGAACTGGATGTGGCAGGTGTGCCCTGTACTTGGCGAGCCACTCCTTTGTCATCCGAGAGTCATCCTTCCATTCAGTGGGAAGGGGATCTGCTGCCGGCGTCGATGCAGGGAACAATACACGCCACAGGGGTTCACTGTATGTTGTACGGGCCGCTCGATGGGCCAGGGTTCGGTGTGGTGCTGCGGGTCCGTGGGGTGCAGGATCGCCGCACAGGCCAGGTGCTCTCGCTCCTGGCTGACCTGATTGCCCAGCGGTTTTCCGGCCAGTGCTTAGTGGGCGACAGGATCATTGCTGGCGGGGAATGGCAGAACTGGAAGTCACTCGAACAGCAACGCGGGGCTGATGGGTAGGATATGACGATGAGGCGGAAGTTGACGAAGTGAGCAGGCGGTTCAAAGAGGCCGTTCAGCAAGGCCGCAGCGAGCGAAGGGCTGAGGAGGGCACCCTCTTGGGTACGGTGAGGGCCTGAATGTGAATGATGCGAGAACGACGTTGGCGGGCTTTTTCAACCGCCTGTCAGCCCAGCGCTTGTCCGCTGGCCTGTTCCGATAGACGCGTGCCGCTGATATGTGCGAAGGCTGCGGCGCTGTTCCCGTTTTTCACGCCATTGATGTGTGTCTTGCCGTTCACGTTCTTCTTGTTCACACATTCCACTAAGGCCCAGAGCCGAAACGGATTCACCTGTTGTTTCCGGGCCACGTGCAGGGGTGTCCCGTCCAGCACGGTCTGGAGCGCCAGGTCTGTCCGCCACCCTAAGTGCTTGGTGAGAGGGGAAAGGACTTTCTCCATGGCGGCGATGACCTTATTGTCGTTGGCGAAGTGATTCAGCATGATGATCCGTCCACCGGGCCGGCAGACGCGGATCATTTCACTGACCACCTTGCGGTAGTCTGGGACAGCGGTGACGACGTAGGCTGCCACGACGGTGTCGAAACTATCGTCCTTGAACTCCATCGCACCGGCATCCATCCGGTGCAATTCCACGTGACTCATCTGGTGTTCCGCCGCTTTCTGCTTCGCTTGGTCCAGCATGCCCTCGGAAAAATCGATCCCGACGATCTGGCAATGGCGGGGGTACATCGGCAGGGCCAAGCCAGTTCCGACTCCCACTTCAAGAATTTTTTCATGGGGCTGGGCGTTCAAATTCTGAATGATCGACTGGCGCCCTTCGTGAAATACTTTTCCGAAAATCCGATCGTAGATCTTGGCGTACGACGTATAGACACGCTCGACCTTCGCTAAATCCATATCACCTCCGACTCCACATTAAGGGCGACTTGCGCTCCTCGACCAGCGAGGGATGAGCCGACTGCCGCAACTACAACTACAACTTGGGGAAAAGTTCGTGCGGCCTCGCACCTAAGTGGAGCGAGGGGACCCGCCTGAGCAGCACTCGGGTACTCTAGCCAACTCACTGCAACGAGTCAACAGATTATCTCAGTTCTGTGACTTGATTCGCCCGAGGCCCCTATGGGATAGGTAGCGGCATGATCTTCGCGGGATTTTTCGCCGGTGCATTGTGTCTTGGCCTCATTCTCGGCGACTGGTTGTACTTCATGCGCCTCACCCCAGATGCGAGCCGATACGGCTGCGGAATCGCCCGTACGCAGGATCGATTCACACATACGACCATGACGCAGCTTGCCGCCCGCTTCGATGCCGCTGGTATGTTGACGTTGCCGCATGGCACGGCTCGGTTGTACCGGGAGGTCAATCAGATTGTGATCCGCCAGAAATACCGGCTGTTCGCCATGGGCTTTCGAACCGTGTGGCCGTTAAAAGGATTGATTGCTCTGTCTCCGGATGGCGAGGCGCTCTCCGTGCTCTGCCGAAAGCTCACTCCCTGGTCCTCGGCGCTCCTCACCGGTATCTGGTTTGTCGTCGTGGTCGTGGGGATGGTGGGAGCGGTGCTCTCCTTGTTCATCGAGGGAGAAATGGCGGCACCCGGTGGTGTGGTATTGGCTATCGGGATTGTAGGGCTGGGGCTTGTGTTTGTGCTGTCCGGGGCCATTACGGTGGTGTTTGCGTATCGATTGGAAAATTCCAGGCTGATGATCGTGTATCAAGAACTCCGGGAAGTGCTCGAAGGAGCCAGATTGCCGTCCTGAATTGCAGGATGCTCAAAAAGACCGTCCAGCAAGGCCGCAGCGAGCGAAGAGGCGAGTCGTACGCTTCGGTACGTTGAGCCTCTGAGCGATGCGAGAACGCCGCTGGCGGACGCTTTCAGCATCCTGCTAGGAAAGATACAGACTCAGGAACTGATCGTATTCGGCGGCGAGATTCAGGCCGGACCGGTTGCGGGCGAGACCTGCAATGATCCCCCGATGTTTCTTGCTGAGCCCAGACGATTCAAAGGCCTGACGAAAGTGTTGCCATCGCGTAGTCGCGTCGGTGGCCAGACGTGCACGTTCCGACGGCGGCAGCGCGTGAACCGACGTCGTGAGGGAACGAATGGCCTTTTCGACGCTCTCATAAGGCGGCGCCAGCTTGAGCTGGGCGTAAAACGTTTCAAGGTGATGACGGAATTCCTCTCGAAGCGCCAGGGTAGGATCGGTTGTGGGGGGAGTAGGCTCAGACATAGTTGCCATTGATGATACGGGAAGAACTGTCGTCGTGACAACAGACCGGGCGGTCGCGTTTAAGAGGTTTGTTTGGTTTGTCTTGTTTATTTGGCTGAATTAGACCAACTCGATGAACAAAACAAACCAAATGAGCCAGATAAACCAAATTTTAAGAGGAGGTTCTTATGAAACGCTTTCAGGGATACATTCTCGGACTTGTTGTTGTGCTCGCCTTGACCGGCTGTTCGTCCTACCGACACCATGGCATGGGAGAAGAAGGGAAAGGTGATGCCTATTGGCAGAAAGGCCGGCAGGACATGGCTGCCTTGATCGATCGGACCGTCAAGGATCAGGAGAAGGCCGGGCAAGTCAAATCGATCGTCGGTGAGATTGTGACGGAGTTGAAGGCGAGCCGCGAACGGGATCGCACGGGGCATCGCCGGCTCTATGAGTTGAGTGCAAACTACGCGGCGACGCCGGAGGAATTCACCAAGGCCCTGGATGACGCGAACAATCTGCGGATGCAGTCAGCCACAAAAATTCTCTCGCTCCGTTTCAGGATGAAGGACCTCATGACGGTCGAGGAGTGGAAGGCCTTGTCGGACCAGATGTTGGCCTACAGCAGCCGTTACAAACATAGTGAATCGGCGCCAAAGGCAGGCTACTGAAAAAGTCGCTCTCGGAAACCGTGAAACGTGAGATATGAAAAGTGAAACGTAAGATTGCCTGGTGCTCCCCCTCCGAAACCTTTCACGTTTTACGTTTCACTTTTCACTTTTCAGGCCGACAAGGCTAGCCTCTTTGGGCTGCCTTGGAGTTATTGAGATGAACTTTGGACGGGTGCGGCTTTGAGCGGCAGAGCAGTCCAGGTCGCGCCGGCGTCGGTTGAGCGGTAGAGGCCGCTGCCGTTTGTGCCAGCATAGAGAAGGCGCGGATCACGTGGGCTCATCGCCAGGGTACGAATGTTCAGCGAACCCAATCCGCTGTTGATAGCGGTCCACGTCTGTCCGCTGTCTGGGCTTTTCCAGACTCCCCCAGGCCCTCCGATGTACAGAGTCTTCGGCTGGGCCGGGTCGAGGAGAATACTGCTGATGAACAGATCGGGGAGCGATTGCCCGATCCGCTCCCACTGGTCTCCATGTGTCGCAGTACGGAAGAGGCCCTTCGTGGTTCCGGCATAGACGATGTCCGGGTTGACCACGTCGAGCACAATGACATTGACACCCAGCGCCATGCCCCCCATCAGCTCCTGTTCTGGAATCAGCCCGTTATTGACCTTCTTCCATCCCATCCCGGCGCTGTCGGACCGATAGACTCCTCCCGTGGTGCCTGCATAGAGAACACGAGGATTGCGGGGATGAATGGCGATGGAGACGACGATGTGGACCTCCTTCATCCCGGCCATGCGCTCTTCCCATTCACGCCCGCCGTCTTTGGTATAAAAGGCGCCGACGGTTGTGGCCGCGTAGATTTGATCGTGGTCAGTCGGATGAAAGACGAATTGATTGATAAAAGACACGTGCTCTTTGAGTCCGACATTATGGGGGAGCCAATGTTGCCCACCATCCGGGCTCTTGTAGACGGCATCGGCCATCGTGCCGGCATAGATCGTGGCCGGAAATTCAGGATCGATCGCGAGCGTCGTCACCCGTCTGGCGCTGAAACTCGGAAACCGTTCCCATAACAAGCCCTCATCGCGCGATTTATAGACCGCATCGTTCGTGGCCACATAGAGGATATTCGCATTGGTCGGGTGCAGGGCAATCGAGACGATCGCCTCGCTCTCCTTCTGGCAGCCGGCGCCGGCAATGCAGAGAAATATGGCGCCGGCGAATGCGAGCATCCGATGAGTCTGGTTGGTCAGAAGTGTCGTCATTGTGCAGCGTCTGCCCTGGAAACGAGAAACCTAATCACAGTGGTTGAAGGCGAGTCAAGATTGTAGTGGAGTGTCAGCTGTGGAGCGCGTGAGTGAGGATCGGTTACGTTACGTAGCATGGGAAATGGAGCCTACTGTGTTTCGGGCGATCGAACCAGCATGCGACCGCCAGGTACGGAGAGTCGACAACCTCTCCGCGCAAGGCTGACCTGTTCGCTAGGGCTTCCGCGTATAGGCGATCTCCATCTCCTTCATTTCCTTGCCGCCTTGGGAAGCCCCATACCTGTCGAACGTCTGAGTATTGTTGTCCACAATTTTCCATGTGGCCTGGGGTTCAATTTTTCACATCCCGAAGGCGCGACACGAAAGACTGTTTCACACCATGTCTGAGTGGATGAGGCCGGGAGCATCGGTCTTTCTCTCTTGGGGTGGTAGCGAGAATGAGTTCACGGACTCAATGTTTGACGTCGGCGTCTTCTATAGCGGGCATTCTCCAGGGTGAGCCTGAACCTCCTGCAGAAAGCCGGCTTTGAAATCCTGCTCTCAGAGGTCGATGATCCTACATCGCGCGGTCATCTGGCAGTCCCTTGCAGAAAGGCTCCTTAGCCCGCATGATTCATGAACAGTTCTGCTGCGATCGCCGATCCGCTGTGCTTGCGCGTGAAACGTCGTTCGTCCGGAAGTTGTGTTTCTAGTTTCAGGTTCCAAGTTTCAGGTTCGACCTCTGAATTTCACCAATCCGACTCAAACAACTTGAAACCAGAAACATGAAACTCGAAACACTTAAACGAGATGCGATTCACAAGGAACGCGCTTTCTGGCGATTTCGTCCCTCGACTGTGCTCGGGACCCTGAGCTTTGTCGAAGGGCGACGAACCGTCATGAATCATGCGGGCTAATACCCCGTAGCTTCCAGCCCTCGTAGGTGAAGCGACTACTTCGCGGGAGTAGGCTGCTCGGGGGATGAAGGCGAGAAGAAGAATAGCCATAGATGCTCACGTACTTCATTGGACTGCAATTAATACTAATCTGTACACATAGATCACATGTTCAAAATCGTCAGATGGTCATCTTTAGCCTACGCACTTTTCCTGCTTCATCTTCACATGACATTTTCATAGGTGGGTACTTCAAGCTATTGTTTTGACAAATCGATTCGAGCCTAAGAACCGATCGGTCACATGTGTTTACCGATGAGGCACTGCTCTTGCCTTACCCCGTCTTACGGCCATTGGCAGTCCATAGCCCAAACCGGCACTCTCCCTTACTCGATTAGATTGCCGCTCGTACATGGTGACGGATCCACCACAATAGGTTCGCGGTGTAGCGGGTTGTGTAATACATACGGAGGACGGCATGCACCAAACGATACGCCACTATCCCATCGTCACTTGCGCGATCTCACTGGGTCTCATGACAGTCTTCGTGTCACTGCTTCAGCCTGTTCCCCCTGCCTCCGCCCAGCAGCTGACAAGGCCTATCAGCCAGGAAATCAGCGGAACAGGCACTCAAGGGCGGCGCATCGAACATATGGCCACCAGCCTTCGACACCCAACGAAATCCTTGGAGAAGGAGCGCGCACACACTTCGACCCAGAAGCCGCACCGACTGATTCGAAAGCCACCGAACCTTCCCATCGCATCCATCGATCCTGTTCCATCCGACTCCTCACCTATCAACTCCGTGCCAACACCCACACAATCGCTACAAAGCGATACCGCGCCGTCTCAATCCAAGGAGTCGTCATCGCCTAAGAGAGGTGTCGCGGCAGCCGTACCTCTTGCGACCATGAGCGTCACACCATTGTCAGCGGCAGCCACGGGATCCACTGCAGTAAGCACAGCACCGACCGGGGCCATGCCACTCGCTGCTGCAAGCACTGAAAACGTGTCTGGTTCAAGAATCGGAGGCGCCGGCGGGCGATCCATGCGAAGATTGGCCGCAGAGATGCCGGAACTGTCACGATTGATTTCACCGCCTTCAGCCCCAGTACCTTCAGTCGGCCCCGCCATCGGCGCGAGCCCAACCAGTCTGTCCTTTACGGCGACCCAGGGTGGTGTGAGCCCCGCCTCGCAAACCCTCAGCATCAGCAACACCGGCGGCGGCACCTTGACCTGGTCCGCCAGTGACGATGCTACGTGGCTGACCCTCAGCCCCGGCACCGGTACCGGCAATGGCACCGTCACCCTCAGTGCGGTGACCGGCACACTTGCCGTCGGCAGTCATAGTGGCACCGTCACCCTCAGCGCCACCGGGGCATCGCCCGTCACCGTCCCTGTGACGTTTACCGTTCTAGCAGCGCCAACCATGACCTTGAGCCCTTCAAGTCTTAGCTATGCCGCAACACAGGGAGCCGCAAACCCAACAAATCAGAATATTTCTTTGACAACCACGGGTGGGACAATAAACTGGACGGTAAGCGACGATGCCTCCTGGCTGGCAGTGAATCTAACATCCGGAAGCGGCAGCAGCACGTTAACGGCAAGCGTGAATACGGCAGGAGTCCCCGTTGGGACGCATACTGGCACTCTCACAGTCAGCGCAGTCGGCGCCACTTCAAAAACGGTCGCCGTCACGCTGACGGTCAACGCCCCGGCAACCTCATCCGCCACGTTGATATGGAATGCCAACACGGAAAGCGACTTGGCCGGCTACAAGATCTACCGCGCAACGACTGCTGGAGGCTACGGGGCGCCGATTGTAACCCTCCAAGGGAATGCCACAACCTACATTGCAACGGGCCTTCAAGTAGGAACAACATACTTTTTTGTCATCACCGCTTATGACTTATCCGGAAACGAAAGCCCCCGCTCGAATGAAGTCAGCAAAAGTATTTTCTAGCTGGAGCTAGACCTGAAGTTGTAGTTAGATAGGAAAGTTTTTGGATCCTGACTCAATAGGGTCACGACACTGGAGCATTGACCTCTCCCCAGACACGACGTCAATGTAAACTGGAGTATGTTGACCAGTGAGGCTAGCCCCGTTTGGAGACAGTTTTCAACCAGAACCGACGGCTTCTTCGGTAGCCTGTTTTTTCTGATGTTGCTAGATGGGAGTACTGTTTCTTCCAGGCGTGGCAGGTGGCATCACTGACACCGAGCTGCCGGCAGAGATCGCCAATGGGGGTATCGGGTTCGGCCTGGCGAATTGCTTACACGATCTGCTCTTCGGAGAATTTCGACCGCTTCATCGGTCAACTCCTTTCGTGGAGGACCACCACAGCCGCCATCGTACTCGAGTTTCAACCTGCCGTTTTTTCCAGGGAAACGTCACACACACACACATAATCGACAGAGCCCAGTCAAATGCGATGCATTGCTAGATTATCCTCTGGTGTTTCGTCTAAGGCTTGACTTGATGAGGCCTACTCCTCCTTTGATCTCTTGAAAATCTGTTTGGTTAAGCAGTCAGTATGTTCTGTACTTTTTGCTGGTCGATATGAGTCTGCGTTCTCCTAATTATGAGATTATGGTTTGCAAGTTATTGTAAACTCTATCAATAGGTAGAATGTATCTGCCTTTTCTTCGTGAAACATAGATGGGCATATATATTGCTCTTCATGTCTTGCTCTATGGGGCGAGAGGTTTTACCAAGCGCCCTGACGAATGTTTGGCATGAATATCAGCCATCGGGCAAGTGATTCGGGAAAGCAGTATAGTTTCTAGATCCCAGTGATGGCTGATCCGCGATACTGTCAATACCGCTTTCAGTATCGCATAATCACGCGGGTCGATCGCGTCATGGGAAGAGGAACATTACGTCAACGCCTTAGCGATCTCGACACAGCGTATTGGTTGCACCAACACAGTGCCATAGGCTTAGCTGACAACTTCATACGTAATTACCTGCGTTCTAAGGGAGCAATACAATGCGATATCGAACCATTACAGCTGTACTGTCAGGCCTTTGTGGTTTTTCAGGCCTCCCGCTGCAAGCCAATCGACTTAGGGAGGTTTATATGCGAAAGATTGCCATACTGGCATCGGCGTTCGAGTCTTGGTGCACCTTTGCCGCGCACAATGGTGTGGGCAGGACGGTGACCTTCAGACTCTTGCTCGTCTTCGGGCAAGTGTTATTTCTATTCACACTGTTGACTGGCTCTGCCCTGGCAGCGGTCATTGCCACGCAGGAATGGTCAAGCATCCCCGCCGGACCGTGGAGCGTCTCAGCTGGTAGTCCCGGGATTGACAACACAACAAATACCCCATCCGGCGGCGGGGCACTTCGCTTTACCTATGGTGCGGGAACCTATCCATCCAGCGTCGGCGTTGGGGGTGCTAGCTATACTACCACGGGACAGACAGAGCTCTATGTGGGGCACTGGATGAAATGGTCCTCACCGTTTACCTGGAACCCCATCGCAACGAAGATGGTTTCTGTCTTCTTGTCAAACCCAAACGCGCAAGGGGCTCGTGACAACTTTGTCTTCACAGTGCAGAATGGTGGGAACACTCTCACGTTTACTCAACAATTATGGGCGGCTCCAAATACCCAGAATCGAAATACCAATATCGCCAACCAGGCCTTCCAACTTAACCGTTGGTATTGGTTTGAATTTCATGCCCGCCTCAATACGGTGGGGCAGCCGAACGGCCTGCTTGAAGTCTGGGTCGACAATAAGTTAGTGATGAGCCACAGTGACGTGACGTACCGTACATACAACAGTCCCTGGGGGGTTATTCAACATGCCCCCGTGTGGGGCGGTGGGGGTGGGACAATCAGTCAGCAACAACACTTCTGGGTCGATCATACCGTTATCTCGACGACAAGAATCGGGATGCCCGGCGGAGGCCCAGCCGGTGACAGCACCGCACCAACTTCGCCATCTGGCATCGCAGTTCAGTGACCCGCACATATATGCGCCCAGGGCTACAACTCGAAACATCGCCAGAATGTTTCCTGGAGGTCGCGCGCCCATGTTCCGACTCGAACGTCAGCCTATTCTAAAATTGACCGCGCTCACAAAACATGCTGATCCAGTAGCCGTTCACACTCTTCCTTTGATTTGTTCCATTCCGAAATCAGTTTCACCTTGAGATCTCGCATCTGTTGAGCAAAGACCTCTTTCGACAAGATGGCCGTATTGATCTTTCCGGCAAGATCCTCTGAAGTGTTGTCAGTGAACAACGTCCCGCTCGAGAGTTGACGTCTCAACACCTCGGCATCTGACACAATCAGTAGCGTGCCGGCGGCGACCGCTTCATACGCCCCACAGACCAAACAATCTTGTCGTGTCGTCAATTCTACAATCACATCGACAGAGAGCAACATTTGCACATAGTCCTCTTCGGGCAAATATCCCGCTTGTCCTTCCCTTTTGAGTCTCCAGTAATATAAACGTAAGCAATACGACCGCGTGAAAGGCTTTGCGGAAATTGCGTCGATCATGGCGACCATCGAAGCTGAGCACGCGGAGCCGCATTCCGCCTCGACAAAGAAGGCGGCATGAAACAACCATGGCAGCCGCTCGGAAAATTTCAACGGACATCTTGACAACTCGATTTTATCTTCTTCTTACAAAATGTATTTTCCCGAGGATGAAGAAGACCGACGTTGCACGTCCTAAATAATAAAGAAAGTACAATACCAACAATTGGAACACTCGCAGAAACCCAAATGAAAGGCCCCCTCTATACAACGCTGATGCCACTAGCAATGTCACCATTCCTAGGGAAGAGATGATAAGCAGAGCGCCACTCCCTTCGATCAATCCAATCACCCCAAGACAGATTGTGATTAGAAACACGAGTGTCCCCAAAAGAGGTTTGTCGAATAACTTCTGTCGTATTGTCCCCAGTGCTCCAATACCATGCCAGACTTCTCGGAGAACAAATTGGCGTAGAGTTTTGGGGTAACCATAATGTGCTACACCTACACCTGGATCGGAAATAATGCGAGCATGGTTGCTCGCACGAAGACAAAACTCGTAGTCCTCCCCCGTCACCAATTTTTCGTTGAATCCGCCGAGAGAATTGAAAATAGACGCAGGGACTACAAGGTTTCCAGAGTTGATGTATACAGCTTCAGATCGCTTTGTTGGTATCGCACCAAACCAAGCTCGCTCCACCCATGTTCCATCGGCTGGCACACGACACCTTGATCCACAAATACACAGAGTCTCCTGGATCAGGTTAACAGCGTTCTGAATCCAAGAAAAGTCCGCCACACAATCGGCATCAATAAAAGCGTAAATACTCCCCCGCGCGTTTTTTGCGCCAAAATTACGGACAGCAGACACATGGACGCTTTGTGCACTCAATACTATATCTGCGTATTGTCTTCCAACCAAAATGGTGTCGTCTACTGAACCGTTATCAACAAGGATGACCTCGTACTCCTGCCGAGGATAGGACTGGTGCTGGAGACTTGTTAGGCACCTCTCAATGTAGCCCACCTCGTTACGAGCGGGTACAATAATTGACACAAAAGGCAAGGATGGGAAACTTGGCGGGTCGGAAATCAGCATGTTCACGGCAATGGCTTTCAATGCGAAGACAGGGAGTCCACCTATGGCTAAGACGTGGAGTTCGTCAAGATACCTGTTGAAATTTTCTGAGCGGCACCCATGGTTGTTTCACGCTGTCCACACGGTACAAACTTGCACGGCCTATAGCTAAAACCAGACGACAGCGCCGTTCTGATATACCCACCGGGCTGCCCTCACGTGTCGGATATCACCTGGTTTCAAAAGGTCCGGTTTCACGGCTTCTCATAAAATGTGTTATCAAGTACCTAGTCCCCGGTCTTCTGCTTGAGCTTCATGGTCTGCTCATCTTTCAGAGCCTCTTATAGCCGACCCCGCAACGCGTGCTCGTCCCCATGCAGAAACCTCTCCCGCCAGTCTTCCACCTCAGCGATGGTCAGTCCGTACTTCCTGGCAGGATCCTGTTGAAGAGATGGTCTCAATTTCAAGGGGAAGCAAGATATCACGCCGACACTCACCCAGATTATCTTCTGTCCCGGCATCATCGCCCTCACGCATTTCGTGAAGGTGAGGGCTCTACCGGATTGTCAGTTAGCGTTCTCGCGCTGACAGTGAATAATGGGTGTCTCTTCAGACGCAACGCTGGTTTTTCAATCATGAGCCATGAAATTGCCGCAAGTAGGATACAGGCCAATAACGCCACAAACCCGTATTCTGTCTTCCGATACAGCCCGTTATATAATAATAAGTTCACGACCGGCATGTGATAAATATATATCCCATACGACATGTCGTTCCCCCTCAACACCTTTTTACTTAACGCCGGCGTCGAGTAGGCGAAAGAGAACACGGTCAAGACTAACAACACAGCGACTACCGGATTACTATTATTCCCGAAGACGCTCCCTATACCTGAGAGCATGTAGGCGGAAACAAGATACAAGGGAAACATAAGAAAAAATTTACCCGCCAAATAGGTGTGAAAGAACTCAAAATTCCTCTGTGCCAACACGCCCAACAGGAAGATATAAAACCAAGGGAAAAATGACACCCCTATCAGTTTCGTGAGGAACGACTTATCCACCATATCAGGCAGTACAGCGTACAACCTGTTTAGGATAAAAAATACAATCGTCAATGTCACCAACGCACAATTCGCTGTGCATTTCGGCGGCTTCCGAGAAAGAATAAAAAACACTACTGGGGTCAAGAGATAGAATTGCACCTCAACAGTGATTGTCCACAAGCTACCATTGAGAACCCCATCACCATAGGACCTCATGAATTCCGGATTGTAGAACTGAAAAAAGGTTATTTTAGCGAGAAAAAGTAACGCCAACTCAAACCATTGAACTCCCTTACCCTGAAGGTATCCACTGAGCATGACTAAAACAATCGAGAATGCAACGCAAACTATAAGACCTGGGTACAAGCGTAATACCCGATTAATGAAAAACTCCTTCAAATAGGAATTATTCTCATATGATCTACTGATCAGAAAGCCGCTGATAAAGAAAAAAATGGGCACACCGGGAAATAAATAAAACAGATGCAGGATAAAACGACCAACCTGGGCTGTTTCTATCTCCATGATATGGAACACATGCACGAGTGCGACCTGAAATGCTGCGAACAGTCGTATTAAGTCAAAATTATTCTTGAGAAACTTGTTTTGCATAGCTAAATATCTGTCACCGTAAGATAGTGCGGCCCTCTTTGTTTTAAAAATATTTCGGTCGTGCCTTCTGTGCCGATATCAGTGCACCGCTCTACCTCTCCTCAATTTGAGTAGTGGGTGGAGTGGTGTACCTACCATGCTGTCAGGCAGTACGCCCGTCGAGGTCTCAAGAGAGCCCAGTGTGCGATCCCTGCACCAGGCCACCGCCTCACTCTCACCAGCCGCGACATCCTGTCATACCCCAAGATGGCAGCGCTCCGCGGCAGAGAACAAACTACGCATCCAGAAACTGGCTGATGCCTATATCGCGATGGCCAGTTTAGGGAAACGGCTTCTCGCCGAATGACTCTACGCCGGCACCTCTCGACAGGCGGTGCCGGCGCACGGAGGGTATGCTCTCGTCCTTGACGGCCAGAAACAAGGACGAACGGCATTGGTCCGGCTATCGGCGTCACTCAAACAGGCAAGTGCATCACCGCGATGGATGGTAGCGGCTGCTGTTCCATCCAAACCCTGCGTCGAATCTTCGATAAGTAGGCAGACCTCAAGGAGCGCAGGTATCACAGGCTTATCAAGACAACTGTGAGGAACGGCAAATGAGGAGAAGCAGTTGACTCTGGGAATTGTCAAGATGTCCGTTGAAATTTTCTGAGCGGCTCCCATGGTTGTCTCACGCCGCCTTCTTTGTCGGAGCGGACTGCGGCTCCGCCCGCTCCGCCTCGATGGTCGCCATGACCTGCGCAATCCCTGCAAAGCCTTTCACGCGCTTGAACTGTTGCTCGCAGTAGAGCAACACCGTCCCCAGCCACTGTTGGAGCATCGCACTCCCTCGTGCACGCTTGATATTCCGTTCACTGTGCCGCACCAGGGAGAACATGCTCTCGATCGGGTTGGTCGACAGCAGCGTCTTGCGCAGCAAGGCCGGCACCTTCAGCCGATGCACCGTCAACAGCTCCTCCAACGCCTCCAGGAGCGAATCTGCCGCCGACTCGTTCGTGGCCCGCAGCCACGCCTCCAGCTCCAGCAGCCTCCGTCTGGCATCAGCGTAGCTCGTCTGTTCCAGCGCGGTGGTCAGCTGGCGATGCGCCTCGTTGCGATAGGGCTTGGCCAGGTGCCGCTGCAGGTTCCGGCTCTGATGAATCGCGCAGCGTTGAGGCACGAGCTTTTTGCCGAACCGCTCCCGCAGCGCCTTGAGCAGGCCACTCCCCCCATCCGTCACGAAGAGGATCCGCCGGGAGAGCGCCAGGCCGCGACGCTCCAGATCTCTGAACAGCGTTTCACAGATCTCATGGTTCTCCGAGGAGCCCTGCCAGAACCCCAGGGCCATCTTCTGGCCACTCACGTCCACGCCCAACGCGACGAGAAAGGCCTCGCCCCCGCGGTGGATGGTATCCAGGAAAAGCGCGAATGGCATGAACGCCCCCAGCGATCGCTCTTGGAACACCTTCAGCTTCGTGGCCGTCAGGTCGACGAGCTTGCGGGAGACGGCGGAGGCCGACACCCCCACGGCCTCGCCCGCCTGGAGGACGGTCTCGGCATACTTCCGGGCCGACACACCGCGGAGGATCTTCTCCAGCAGTTCTTCAGAGAATACCCCGGGGGTGCGCAACCGGGCATAGGACTGGAGGGTCACCTCCCCCTGCGCCACGTGCCGCAACCGTGGGCGTGTCACGTGGACCTTCTGGTCGCCGAGATACAGGGAGCCCTGCTCATGCGCCCACTTTTTGAACGCCGGGTCGGTTGGGTAATAGTCCGGCCCCGCCACCTCCTCGCGCTCCATCAACATCACGCTCTCCGCCACCATGCGCCCCATCTCCAACATCACCGCGTCCAGCGCCTGCTTGCCCGAGCTGATCACGCGGACCAGCGTGCCCAACATCTCATCCTGGCCCGATATCGCCCTCAATCCCGCGAGGGCTCTCTTGCGTTGTCTCGTGTCTCGTCTCATCGGTAACTCCCTCCGTGTGTGAACCGTGGAGTATCCCACGGCGGAGCCACTCGTCAAATTTCAACGGACTTCAGTATAACCTCTGACTCTGCAGACGGAGCGAGGGTCCTCACGACATCCACACTAGTGGCGTTGCTGCTTGCCGACCTGATTCTCACCTTACCAAACGAACAATCGTCGCCACAGCCCACATTCATTCCTTACTTCCCGATTCAATCAGTTCCTTATACAGCAAGGCGACTTGATGAGCCATATTCTCTGAGGAGAAGTCCCGCTCAACCCGCGCTCTGGCCATTTGCCCCATCTTCTGTGCCATCTCCGGAAACTGGATCAACCGCAGGCACTTTTCTGTGAGACCATTCACATCCATCGGCTCAACCAAAAACCCTTCAGATCCATCCTCAATAATTTCAGGGACTCCTCCCACTCGACTTGCCACAACAGATCGAGCTGCCGCCATTGCCTCAAGAAGGGCCATCGGAATCCCTTCACTCAAGGAGGGAAGTACAAAAATATCCAACGCTTGCAGTAGTGCGTTAGTATCCTCTCGATGCCCTAAAAACACAACGTCCTCACTGATCCCCAAGTCTCGGGTTTGCGCCATGAGAGCAGAACGTATACTGCCTTCCCCCACGACCAATACCTTCACATTGGCCCCATGGCGCAAGAGCATTCTTGCTGCCTCCAGTAGATAGGGAATGCCTTTCACCGGCGTAAGTCGGCCAATGGTCCCGATCAAGCAAGTCTCAGGATCTACACCCAAATCCTTGCGTGTAGGCCATCTGTCGGTCTGAATCGACCTCCCGTCAAGATCGATGCCGTTTCGAATACAGGCTACTCTGGAAACATCCCCCTTGGCCTTGTACTTGCTTTCGATCTGCAATGACACCGCGATGATGGAATCGACACAATATCGATGGACGGTTCGCTCGATGGTTTCGTAACAATTCATCTTCAAAGCCTGCAAGCCTACAAAAGGTTCACGGAGCCCATGCACCGTTCGCACGACATGCGGGATACCGCACAACTTGGCTGCCGGCGCGGCCAGAATGGTGTCTTTATATTTGTGCGTGTGAACAATTTGGATGTTCGACTTCTTGAATTCACGAACCAACTCAAGGAAAACCTTGCCGCTCCCCCACAGATTTTCAGGGAACACTTTCACGGGGATACCGAGGCCTCTGATCTCATTTTCCAGCCGTCCTCCATTAAGCAAGATAACGGTGAGGTTGAGTTCCGGCTTCTCCACTAGCTTCGAAAGTAAGACCTTAAGTTGAACTTCCGCCCCTGCCCACAGGTCTGCAACCGCCACATGACAGACTCGCACAGCTCCGTGTCCGCTTTGCACCATTTTTATGCTCTCACAGACAATACTGCTAGAATTGAAAGTAGATAAACGAGGGGGACTCCAATGTGAACCCACAGTACAGGACCAATAGGAAAGCGTACATGCTTGCCTGGACTGGTATGGGAAGCCTCAGAAAATGCGCTTCAATCTCCTTCCATCTTTCCATTGGGACAATATGTAGGGTAATTGCCAACCCAAGGATCATGTAAAATAGCCCGTGGAATTGAGTTCCCATTCCATTTTTGGCAAGGCCTTCAACATACTGCACGAGATTCGGCAAATCTTGCACTCTGAACAGGAGCCACCCCAGTACTATGAGATGAAAGCAGACCACCTGCCGCCGTACAGTGGTCCACCATCCGCACAGGACAACTTCATCACCTTTCCTGCTCGCAAGCATCAGCAAGACCCCATGATAGGCACCCCAAGCTATGAAATGCAGCGCCGCTCCATGCCAGAGACCACCCAGCAGCATAGTGATCATCAAATTCACACGCACGCGCCAGGGTGCTACTCTATTTCCCCCAAGACTGAAATAGAGATAATCTCGCAACCAGGTCGAGAGCGAGATATGCCACCTGGCCCAAAACTCTCTCACACTTTGAGAAAGGTATGGCCGATTAAAATTCTGTGGAAGGTCGAACCCTAGAATCCTGGCTAGCCCGATAGCAATATCACTATAGCCTGAAAAGTCGTAGTAAATCTGAAAAGTATAGGCATAGAGGGCGATGAGAAGATCCCATGACGAGAACGCCGTAGGATTTGCAAATACTTTGTCGACGGCGAGAAGGCCTAAGAGATCAGCAATCACCACTTTCTTGAACAACCCTCGGAACACCAACAAGAGTCCACTCTGAACCCGTTCGTGGGTTACCATCGGAACACGGTGGAGCTGAGGGAGAAACAGCTTAGCCCTGACGATCGGTCCTGCAACAAGCTGCGGGAAGAATGCGACAAACACAGCGAACTTCAGAAAATCTTTTTCGAGAACTTTCTCCCCTCGATATAGATCGATGGTGTAGCTCATCGTCTGAAAGGTGTAAAAAGAGATGCCAACAGGCAGCAATAACTCGTGTCTGAGAAACGAAACATCCAGCCCAAAAGCAGTTGTCGCGGGTCCAACCAGTTCCACGAAGAAATTGTAGTACTTGAACAGGCACAACATGCCGAGATTAGAGCAGAGACTCGCAACAAGGATGATCTTACGGACCTCCGGTCGTGACTCCCGTACGATCAGCCGCCCAACTGAATAGTCTACGACCGTCGACAGCATAAGCAATCCCGCATACCGCCAGTTCCAGGACATATAGAATAGGTAGCTTGCGAGAAGCAGTACGACCTCACGCCAGCGCTCGCGATGGAACGTCACGGCGTAGGCCAGTAGCACCAGAGGAAAGAAGAAAAGAAACTCTGCGGAATTAAAGCTCATCGAACCGTACCCCGTTGAACAACCGAGAGGACTGGCTTTCTCCGCTCAAGTACCATGAGCGCATCCCTCATCGTTCGCGCCACAGCTTCGTGACCCGCTGGAGTAAAATGGACGAAGTCTCGAAAGAATTCAGGATGGCCAGCCACTGCATCTTCAACATCAATGAGCATGATTCCTTCTTGGGCTGCAATCCTCCTGATAGCCGCATTCATGCGCTCAATCGACGTGACCCACCCTTCCACTGAGAGGAAACTGCTGTACTTGAATAACCCAAGCACAATATCCTTTGGGATGACCGCCAGATGCTTTCTGGTATGACTCGTGGCAAATGTCATAAGGATCGGGACAGATTCTATTGCCCGAGTTGTATCAATGAAATCTTGCAGCATCGCGGAGTATTCTTGTTCCCCCTGCAAACCCAGATCATTTGCGAGCACACGATTTGCCCCGATCCGTGCCGAAACTTGCCCCTTTATATTGGCGTAGATCGTCGTCATTTCAACCAGCCGATTGACCCAACTAATTGGGTCAACTAGCTTTGCTGCATTATTCAATGCAGGCGCCCCCTGAGATCTGGTTCCTGCCGGCGTGCGTTTTGTGATAGAAGTAATGCTTGCAGACAACTGATAGAGGATCACATAGTCAGGCCTCCATTGCCCTCCCCATCGCTTGAGATCATTTACATTCTCCGGAATATCGATTCCTGCTCGTGAAGCGTTCAGAACCGCAGTATCTCCTCCCTTTTCCTTTAGTAGGCGTTCCAAAATGTTAGGGAATGTCATCGACGGTGGAAGATAGGAGTCTTCAGCATGAGAGGAGGATGCCAACCAATAGCGATGATCCCCCGGTTGCCTATTCATAGAAATAACTCTGCTCCGAAATGGGAAACTTGGCGTCGGCCCAAACTCAGCATCGCCCAGGCCTCCCTGAGACACACCAGGGACGCTAGTCGTAAGGCCGAACAGTATGGATTCCCATCCACGTAGCTTCGCCCGAAACTCTAGGCCAACCTCCCCGACAACAAGGAAGCAAGCGATCCAGAAAAACAATTTCAGACATGCCAAATTCATGTTTTCTCTTCTTGAGATGAAAATGTGGCAATTAGTAGAACGAGCACCTATGGAACCTGATAAATGTCAGAGTAGGCAAGACGTGGCAAAGAAATACATCAATTGTTTCGCACCGACACATACTCAACCCATCTAGCGGAGCTGTGACGTCTTGAAAACTCGTGTGCTGGAAGCCGAATGTCCTCGGTTCTGTGAAATCCCAGAATAAACAAGTCTCATGAATTACACCTGACTCCTTACTTCTGTCGCCTCTATCGATCTGAACCGACTTCCCTTCGAGATCGGTGCCGTTTCGAATGCAGGTTGCTCCGGAGACCTCTCCCTCGCCTCTTACCTGGCTTCGATTTGCGGCGACACCGCGATAACGGAATCGACACAATATCGATGCACATTGAAAGCCTGCAGACCTTCAAAAGGTCCGCGAAGTCCATGCACCGTTCGCACGGCATGCGGGATACCGCACAACTTGGCTGCCGGCGCGGCCAGAATGGTGTCTTTATATTTGTGCGTGTGAACAATTTGGATGTTCGACTTCTTGAATTCACGAACCAACTCAAGGAAAACCTTGCCGCTCCCCCACCGACTTTCAGGGAACACTTTCACGGGGATACCGAGGCCTCTGATCTCATTTTCCAGCCGTCCTCCATTCATTAAAAAAATGGTGAGGTTGAGATCTGACTTCTGTGCCAGCTTCGAGAGCAAAACTTTGAGTTAAACCTCCGCCCCGGCACATAAATCTCTTACTGCCACATAGTAAATTGAAATGATTTTGCCAGGGGGAGCAGGCATGGGACTTTGCCGAACTCGTATCTTGTTCGTTTGCAATCTGACGTGCCTCGAATCCAACGTCTTCTCTTCTGGGATGCGGGAGCCTCTGAATGCCGTCTCTAAAGACGAGAAACCGGCCTCTCTCCAAGTCGTGGGAGCGGAACGCCCCAGGAATGTTTTGTCTGTACCGACGCAGGAAGGGCTTCCCCTCCTTGGATCTCAGAAATATTACGCAGGGCCACTATGAATGCCATCATGACCCACAAGCTGGGATACCAGAGGGTAGAAATAAACACACCGCTCACGATAAAGCCTATTATGCTTCCTTCCATGGCTCGGGCAAGATACGCGCGCACATCTTCTCCCGAACGAACTGTCTGAACGTGCCTCTGCCTTGAATCTGGTGGTGCAAACCTCGCCCTCACGATCTTTAAATCTTTGTAACACCACACCAGCATCGTACCGATAATCACGATCCCCGCTAGACCCAACTCAGAGATGAGGGTCACCCAGGCAGAATGCGCCTGCCGGCCACCAATTGATCTGCCGAGGAAATTTTGGTCGCCCTCATAGATCCCAAATGTCCATGGAAAATTACTCTGCCCGACTCCGATGATGGGATTCGCATAAAACATGTCCATTCCAATGCCCCAGGTATAGAGCCTTGCGGCACCAGTTCCAATTGCCATCGTCTGATCACTGGTGGACGAGGCAATTTCGTCCCAGTACTTTTCTGGCGCAAGCACCAGCATGAACAGCACTGCCACGATCACCACGATAAGAGCGTTCAACTTTTTGGGCGAGCGGTACCAACAATAGGCGCCCACCGCAGCCAGCCCGAAGAAGCCTCCTCGCGAAAGGCTCGCCATCGCCGCAAGAATGAATGCTCCTAGAAATCCCACGTACTTCATCTTCTGCCTAACACCGGTTGAAGAAAACAATAAGAAATAGCCAAAGGGGACGGCCATGTCCATCACCATGCAGAAGTCGTTCTCGTCCCCCATCCAGGCGCCGATACCGCGCCCACCTTTGGCGATCCCCATCACCGCCAAGAATCCGTGAAGACCGATCCATAATTTCATGAGGGTCATCATCTTTTCTGTAGAATTGACGAAGGTAATCACACCAAGATAGACACAATACATCAGGACCATATCTTTGAATGTCATGAGGGCCCAATAGTTGTTCACGGCAATCGGGACATGAATCGCCATGACCGCAAGGAGAGTGAGCCACAATTTGGTCTGGAGTCTTGAAAAATCCACCTTGCCTGACATGAGCACGTTCAGAAGGATCAATACCGAGAGGCCCGTGCCAAACGGAATGAGTCTAAGACCGGGGACCAATTCTTGCGGGCGCCCAAACTCAAAGAAGAGGTACGCCAATACAAGATAAAACCCAACCTTGCTTTCTTGAGCTTGGCGTGGCTTTCCGATAGCCCAAGGCTTCACCTCAGGCGTTGCAATGGGGTTTGCATCACTACCCATCAAGCACCATGGAACGTTCTGCCCGGTACATTTTCCGTCTCACTTCTTATTCATCCCAGAGTGATGAGCACTCAGCGATCGTGCGTAGAGATTCCTGTACCGATCAACCATCTGCTCCATACTAAAGTGTTGCCGGACTCGCTCTGCAGCCTGTCGACCAAATTGTTGCATCGTTCCTTGATCGCTCAACAGTTTCAGAAGGTTGACCGCAAGATCTTTTGCATCTTCTGATTGAACCCAAAAGCCTGTCCTGCCGTGGTCGACCAGTTCAGGATTCCCCCCAACCAGCGTGGCCACCACTGGCTTTTCAGCTGCCATCGCTTCGAGGAGCGCCAATGACAGACCCTCGGACAGCGACGGTAGGACAAATACGTCCAATACAGACAACAGCCTTGGAACATCCTGCCGCATCCCCAAGAAATGCACATTGGCCCCAATGGCCAGCTGCTCCACTTGCTCCTTCAGCACAACCTCGAGTTCTCCTCTCCCGATCACGAGCAACTGCGCCTTCGGCCATCGTCGAAGAACCTCCGGCATCGCCTCAAGAAGAAACCTGTGGCCTTTGACCGGATAGAGACTGCCTACAACCCCCAACACTGGGTAGGACCCTGAAATCCCAAGCTCAGCCTTGCATGTCTGAGTCTCTTCATCCGTGAACTTCTGTGCCGGAGCCACGCCGTTATAGATCACCTCTACTCGTTTTGCTGCAACACCAACCTTATCGCACATGAACTGTTTCAAATCTTGCGACACCACCACCATCGTGCCCTGTCGACTGACAAGGCGATAGGTCACTCGCCGGCGTAGTTTTTCCCAAAAGTAATTCTTGCCATGCACGGTCGCGACGAATGGAACCCCCGCCACCATCGCCACGATCCAGCCACAGAGAATTGCGCTAAACTCATGCGCATGAATGAGCGCCACCTGTTCCCTGCGAAGGAGCTGCAAACAGGCGCGGAACCACTGAAGATTGAAGCGTCCTCCAAGTGGCATCACGCACGTCCTCACCCCACGAGCTTCACACTCTGTCTGCAGCCACCCAGGGCGAAACAGCCCTACCAAGATTCGAAATTTGCCCTGGTTGAGCTCGGCAGTCAGCGTGCTGATCATCCGCTCTGCCCCCCCTGGTCCACTGCTGGTCGACAGGTGCAGAACTGTCGTTTTCTCTTCCCCTGATGTCATGTGTTCTTCGGATCGACCGGCAAGGCTTGGCCCATGGCCGGCTGACGACTCTTCACAGCCAGTCCTGCGGCCAAGACGTCGCAGCATCGACTGACTTGCTGAAAGCAGGAAAGGAAATCTTCTCTGGTTCCACTATAGGGGTCGGCTACTTCGAGAGACCCTACAAAATCAAATCGCCCTAACAACACGACCTTTCCCTTCGATCTCGGGTACAATCGCTGAATCCGATCTTTCTGCCCGATTTCCATCACGATAATCAGATCCATTTGGTCAAGCAACTCCCTATGTACCTGTGTGGTTGCATGTTCTTCAAGTGACAGTCGATGCTCCAAGGCGACGGCCTTGGCCTTGGCATCTGCGGGCCTTCCCGGAGTTGTTTCAAGGCCTGCTGAACGTACGGTGATGTGTCGCCCCTCCTTCTCGACAAGGGATCGAAAGTAGGCTTCAGCCAACGGGCTACGGCAAATATTGCCCTTACAGACAAACAGCACGGATTGCACGGAGTCCGGCAACCGAACCACCGCCCACCGTTCATACGCATGTCGCACATTCGCCCGTCTATACAGGTAGGCACAAGCCTCACGCATACCATAGAGAAAGGCCCTACAGTGCACCGACAGGCTTGGTGTTTTATCTACGGTCATGATCGACTTCTCCCAAGATGACTGAACCAGGCTCGATATTCCGCGAGCGCAGGGCCAGGGTCGCTCAGCGATTCAACTTCGTAGTGCAAATCATGTTGAAACAGTTTGAAGAATTCTGCCAAGCAACGGCCTCTCGATATCGCATGAGGATCGAGCCGAAGTTCTGAGTTCGACCTTGTCAGTCTCAAAAGCAGGTGATCCAGGTCGCCGAGCAGCCACCGTGACTTCGTGCCGATACGATAGGCGTTATTCGGCAATGTCACCGGCATGCCATTCATCGCCTGATAGAGCAGATAGGGAAAGTTGAGACCTGCATCGATAGCCAATTGTAACGACCCCCAGAATCTCCCGTTGATTTCCATCAGCATCGGAACGTGCGATTGCCGATCCACCTTGAACTCCACCATCGCCACTCCATGCCATTGCACCTGCCCTAATAACCTTACGGCATAGTCGGTCATCGGCTTGGGCAACTCGATGCTTTCTCGAAACACACTCACGCCCCCAGCAGGTGGCTTCTCCCGGATTCGTCTGTGAGCAAAGAGCGCGCGGGGCTTCCCGTGATCGAAGAGCCCGAACACCCCTTGACCCTCTCCCTCTATGCGTTGCTGGATCAGGGAAGGGTATCGCAGATAGGGAGTCCTGCGATACAGATCCGTCAGCTCCTCAGCATGCGATACAAAATGTACGCTCGTCTTGATCCACTTCTCATCAATCTTCACAAGCGATCGCCCCGGTTTCACCACGACTGGATAGGCCCTCACCTGATCAGATACCGCAGCGATATTCCCATCCGGAACAAAAACGGTATCCGGAATCGGTATCCCCAATTCCTGAGCAAGCTTCATCACGCGATACTTATCGGATACCATGTCATAGCTTTCCAGCGATGGAAGCATTGCGGTAACGGAAGGCCGAAACTGATCTCTCTGCGCTGCCACAGCCTGCATGGACGCATCAGTGGGAGGGATGATCCCCGTGATAGCGAATCGCCTGACCGCCTCAACAAGACTGGCAATAAACTTCGCCGGTTGCTGAAGCGGTGAGGGGTACTGCCATCTTGCGACACAATAGCGGGATGCCCCGGCCAATGAACCAGCTGTGTCAGCCCCGACAATCACCGGAATACCAGCTCGACCTAATCCCCTAGTAATGGCCAGCGCTGAACGCTCTTGACCATCGGTGACCAATACACAGGTCTTTGGCTCCATGACCGTTGCACCTCGAACCCTCTCTTCAAGATTCGAATGGTATCGAAACGACACTATCGAAAACCTGAGAGTGTCAACGCCAAGAGGGGCACTGACGCCGAACTATCCTCATGTACACTGATCCGCTTCAGTGCAAACAGATCGTTGGGCCTGTCCCGTTCTAATCCAACTTCGCATCCGACTGCCGCAAGATATCCGCTTTCCCTGACGAGTTCCTGAATGTTCCGATCGAAGGTCCCGTTAGGATAACAGAACACCGGTACCGGCTTAATCCCTTGTTCAAGCATGGTCTTTCTGGAATCGATCAATTCCGTCTTCACCGCAGACAGTGGAATCTGCGTCATGATCCGGTGCGAACCGGAATGCGAGCCAAACGTCACCCCTTTTCCAGCCATTGCTCGCACTTCATCCCAGTTGAGAAGTACTCGATGCGCCGGAAGATCCATGTGGAGGGCGCGACTGAGCCGATCGATAATCTGATGGACCTTACCCACCTCAACCCCTTTGCAGAGTTCGATGATGGCGTTGGGATCAATTGGGTCTCCCGATTCGACGCGCCTACAGATCCCGTCTGCCTCTGACAGCGTGACGCCGATCGTCTCCGCTAATATCGTTGAGGCGGCCTTTCGATCAGCCGAGCTGGTTGTGTTCTCCCTACCTTTGTCCAGCAGGAGCATCATCTGGTCCGGCCAGAACCATCGAGCGGTTCCGATAAAATCAGTAGCAAGGAAGATCGTAGCCGGGATTTGGTATTTCATGAGCACAGGGAACGCGAATTGATAATTATCCTTCCATCCATCGTCGAACGTAATGACACAGTAGGACTGATCGCTCTTCAGCCGATTGGTCCGCCACAAGTCGAGCAATTCGTCTAAGGAAACGATCGTAAATCGCTTCCGAAGATAGGCAATATGGGCCTCGAACGACTCCCCTCGCACATACATGCCAGGCTGAATGTGCTCATCCTGCAGCATGTGATCGGACACCACCCTGTGATAGGTCAGGATGACGACTCGCCCGCGATGCCGAATCAGAGGTAGACCGGAGCTATAATATGATCTCGCAAGAGTCTCCCAAATCGCTGCTTTGAGGCTGGCTACCATGCATGGACCTGTAACGACTCGACGACCACCTTGGTTGACACAACGCTCCCTAATCTAGAATAATTTGTGGATAAACGAGGCCATGGCTGATTCCCGTTCTTTTAGCAAATCCCCCGGACAGCGAATGCTTATCTCTAGTCGCTTCAGTGGCAAAAGCAATATGGTCAGATCAGAACCATTACATTACCGGGTGATCATCAACAGCTTCTTGTTATTCCAGACTGCCCCGCCAGTCTGGAAATAATCGGAAGACCTTCGCAGCCTTCACTCTGGATCTGCTCTCGATGTGTACGATGCAGTTGCCTCAGTTCCAGAACGCGGAAGTCTAAAGCCATTCGCTAAGATAGCAGTCAGACAATCCAGCTGCTGCTCTTGCGTAAAAACTTCTTTGACATGGTCACGAGCCGCCTTGCCTAATTGCGCTGCGCGAGAGGGGTCCATGAGCAATTGTTGAATCGCGTCAGCAAGAGCATCCTCATCTGAGGGAGGGACGAGTATTCCGGTCCTATCGTGCTCTATCATCTCAGGAACACCTCCCACTCTTGTGCCAATTACAGGCTTCCCAAGAGCCATCGTCTCCAGAACCGAGAGAGGAAACGCGTCTTGCCAAATCGATGGAACCACGCACAGATCTGCGCCCTCCAAAATTGAAATAGCATCCTTACGGTAACCGAGAAGATAGATATCTTTGGAGCACGGCAATGTATTGCGAAGTGCTTGTAAGTCACTAAACTGAGGACCATCACCCACATAGACAAGTGCGGGACGCGGACCATTTGAGGTCTTTGTCGAGATCTTATTAAACGCATACAATAAGCGATCCACTCCCTTTTCCGGTGTGGCGCGACACGCACACGCAATTATCGGTTGTCCATTTTCAAGTCCTAACATCTTTTGAACACGTCCTCTTGCCGTAGGGTCAAGCGGTGGAACTGGAAGCCCGTTCCAGACACGGATCACCCGGCTAGAAGGAACGAAGCCAACGTCGACTTGGCGACGGGCGACATAATCACTCACAGCGATCACAGTGCCAGCGAAACACCCAGGCACTCGCGCATGTAGCCATTTCCCGTAACGTTTAATAATCCAGGGCTTTTTTCGCGCACCTGACGTATGGTCGTGAACGACAATGTGCCGGACCCCAGCCCAGCGAAGTCGGAGATACTTCAGGGAATATGCCGCTTGGTCCGTAAAATAAACAACTTGGACATTTTCCCGTCGTATAAGATCCATAGTCCTCCGTATGGACTCTTCCGAATTCAGCCTAGCGTCAAGAAGGACAGATTGTGCAGCACTTCCTGCAAGAGCTCGTGGGGACTCGCGAATAGCTGGATAGGCTACCAGAGTCCGAATCCCCTGAACGAGAAGGCGGTCAGCAACTCCCGCATAGAGGCGCTCAATAAAGTCCCATGCATATCCTGCATTAGCAGAAAAATTAGCCACACAAAGGAGTGTCGGCGGAGAGCTCCGCATATATTCTATCCTGCGAGAATTAGAACAGCGTGTAAATAAACGGCGCCACGGCAGCCCCTTGCATCAGGACGATCAGAGAACCGAGCAACACCAGTACCAGAATAATCGGCTAGAGCCAGAACTTCTTCCGCACTTTCATGAAGGCCCACAGCTAAGAAAGTCTCCTATCGCCTCCTCGTGAAATTAGAGCCCCGTTTCCCTGCACTTGCAACATGTTTCAGGTAAGAAGCAGGTCATGGTTAACAGTCCCATCCCTCGCCGTCCTGTGAGGAAAACACATCCTACCGCTTAGACGGACTCCACGACACGATGCGTTCGCCCCGAAAATAACGGATCCAGGCATCCAGAATTGAAAGATTCACCATGACGAAAAATGACGGAAGGCGCAACATCCCGAAGCTCGGCAACCGCTTGATGGCGAGATACGCCAAGGCCACGGCGTAGAATACCACCTGTGCGACCAGAATCCCTTGAAAAAACAGCGATGAAGTTGCCAGCACCGCGTTCGCCGCCAGTGCGGCAATCATCGCGAACGGAACGAGCCAACGACAGAGTTTATGGCTAAATAATTGCCAGGCGAAGAGGTGATACCGAAACGGGTTGAGCAAGGATAGGCTTCGCATGAACACCGAGATGCCCCGGACGATCGTTCGGACCTTGCGGTCGTACTCTTTCTTCTGATCGGAAAGATTCTTGTAAAATCCAACACATTCGGGATCGGCTACACCGCGGAGGCCGCTCCGAACGCTATTGAGAAGGGTATTGAAATCGCTTTGCAGATCCGGCGCCCAGCCTTGGCAGACAGATCGGCGAGCCGCAAAGAAGGACCCGCTCAGCCCGACCAAGGTATTCACGCGCGTTTCAAGATGCCGCAGGAACATTTCATAGCGGACATAGGCCCCTTCTCCGCTGACGGTCCCATCCGTGTCGATGAAGCGATCGACGCTGCTGACACAGCCGACGGTTGGATCTGAAAAATTCTTGACGATCGAGGTGATGGCCGTCGGCTCAAGCATGGTGGCCGTATCTGAAAACACCAGGATGTCTCCCGCTGTCGACTCGACGGCCTGCTTCTGCGCAGCCTCTTTCCCTCCCTTGATATTCAATCGTATCAACCGCACACCGGACGACGAAAACGATCGCACAAGATCATCGGTCCCGTCCGTTGAACAATCGGACGCCACAACCACGTCAAATAACTCACGAGGGTAATCTTGCTGGAGTGTATTGTGCAGCTTTTCACGAATCCGCTGTTCCTCGTTGTATGCTGTGATAATGAACGATACCCTCGGCTGGAACGGTTCTTTCTTGATCGGCCGATTCCGAACCAACCCTATGAGCATCAACAGGAGTGGATACCCCGCATAGGCATAGAGGACGAATCCTACCGACGCCCAAAATACTGTTTCGATGAAGCCAGAAGAGGTCATATCGTGCGGCAGATCATCTATTTTCTAGAGAGACCTGACCCAGGATTGGACGCTTGGGTTGAAGCCAGCAGCCGCTGAATCTTCAGACGATCCCCCTCCGTCACGAATTGGTGCGTCGGCAACGTGACCAAACGATCGACAACCTCCTGAGCGCCGGCGCATGTCCGGCTAGCCAACCGACCAGCCAGTTCTGGAATCTCTTGAATCGTCGCCGGATAATTTGGACTCAGCCCAGCCCCGACTTCTCGGCTCTGCCTGCATACCGCCTCTTTCGTCTTTCGATCTCGTACCATCACGGGAAGCCTGAGATAGATCGCCTCTTTCCCCGTAATCGGCTGGATACCTCTACGGTGAAAATCCAACCCCTCGATGAGCCAGCGGGCACGAGCTGCCCGCTCTTGATTGGCCAGAGCCAATCGCCGTTCCCACCCCTGAAGTTGATGCGCACGCACCTCATCCATGCGGTACATTGGAAAGTCTGTATGGAACGTGGTCTCCCCCAGTCGTAGAAAAGGAAGCCCTGCGGGGAGCCAGTACAGCAGCGGATGAATAAAGAACCGCATGATGACCATCTCAAGCCAATTCCTGGCGACTTCACCGCAAGGGGCTTCCGGCAAGATCGCATACTCGGCTGCGATCTTCTCCGCGAGGGGTAACGATCTCGTAAGAATAATTCCCCCTGTGCCACAGGTGAGATTCTTCCCTCGTCCCAGACTGAAGAAGGCGACGTCCCCCAGCGTTCCAAGTGGGCGCCCCCCCGACTGTCCCCCCATTGCCTGAGCCGCATCTTCAACCACCACGATGCCTTTCCCCTCACAGAGTCGCCTCACACGGTCTACATCCGCTGGACGACCGAAGAGATGGGTCGGCACGACACAGAGAACCTCGTCGTCGATTACGCTCTCAAGTTCTGCAAAATTAAAATCGAGTGTCTCCGGGTCGACGTCGCAGAGCACCACTTCCAAGCCGGCCCTGACAATCGCAGACGGTACGGAAAAACAAGTATAGGCCGGAACGATCACTCGCCGTCTTCCGCTCGACGCCGCGAGCGCCTTGAGAATCACCGTCAACGCCGCCTTTCCAGACGACACCAAAAACACCTCTCTAGCCGAAAACTTTACTTTCAGTTCTTGCACCAAGCGCGCACGATGTTTGACACCGCCCCACAGGCTACTCGCCGCGCCAATGAGATCCCAGAACGAGATCGGAGCGGCAGTTGGAGAGAGCGTCCGCTGTGGCGTCATGGTAGATACTTCACGATATGCGGACCAATCAAATTGGCCGCCGGCAAGGGAAGGTGTTGCCACACGGCAATGGCGGCCTTAAACTTGGGATTATCAGGATTTAACTCCGGGATGCTCTTTCCTTCGGCTAACCAGTAATACCAGTACAATTGGCGAGGGTGAGCCCCCCATTGTTGCTTGAATCGGTAGGTTCCGCTATCCACCGACGATCGGCCGAAATCAAACTCCTTGAATCCCTCGCGACAGGCATATTCTAACACCGCGCCATACAAGAGCATGTTGGGAGCCAGCCGGCTAAATCGCTTGTCTGACGCGGCCCAAGGGATCTCCAACGTGCTACGGAAGCCGTACAGAAGACCCGAAGCAAGGGGGATTCCCTTCAGCGAGACCACACAGAGCCGCACTTCTTTGGGAAAGGTCTCGACAATCGACTGAAAGAACCCTTTCTCGTACACAGGCGTACCCAAATCCCGCATGCATCGAGCAAACACGCGATAATAATCTTCGAGCAGCTCCTCGCCGCCGATCTGGACGTCCATCCCCTCTTTCTGCGCTCGCCTGATTTGGCTCCGCAACTTTGAGGGAAAGGCCTGCAGCAAGGTCTCATAGTTCGAAGGAAGCGCGAGTCTCATCGAGACTTTGCGCGATCGAACCGGCCAGTCGGTTTCAATCGGTTCAGTCTGTCTCAATTCGATGTGAGCCGCTCCGACATCCTTTGCTGTTTCCCCAGCCGCCGCCAGAAGGGCAAGCCGAACATCGGGGCGGTCAGCGAGTACTCCGCCATAATTCAAGAAGGCCATGGAGGTGAGGAAACATCCGAACATCGGACTCTTCGTCAACACCAGGGGAAGGACCCCTTGGACCACCCCTCCTTCGTCCCTAGCCATCAGGTAATACGTGCGATGCCCGAACACTTTGCTGACGACCATCCGCCAGGCCAACGTATGGTAGCCGGAGGCCTGCGGGTGGCCCAGCACAAAATGATCCCACATGGCTTCGTCATCGAGATTCTTCAGGAGGACGATGTTCACCATGTCCTCATGACGGCACAATGCCGAGGAAATGGGCACATACTCATCTCAACTCATGCGGGCGCCCATTGCGAGCTGTCATCACAGACTGAATGGCCGTCTCTAACTCCTTGCCCATGGCAGTCCAAGAATACTGACCTTGCACTCGGGCCAGTCCGTTGGCGCCCAACTGTTGCGCAGCCTTTGGATCCTTGAGCAATCGTACGACCTTTTCTGCAAAATCCTGAGGTGTATCCGCCAGCAACACCTCACGGTTATCTGCCAGATCAAGCCCATCGATACTCATCGAGGTGGCGACGATCGCTTTCTGCATGGCCATGGCAGCCAGAATCTTGTTTTTCACGCCGGAACCTATGCGCAATGGGCACACAAAGACCGTCGCACTCCGGAGATAGGGACGAACGTCGTCGACCTTCCCCGTGACATGGATCCCGGAGATGCGAGTCAGGGCTTTGACTCTCTCGGATGGCTCGCTCCCAACGATCCAAAACTGTACTTCTGGTCGCTTCAGTTTCACCAATGGGAAAATATCTTCGGCAAAAAATAGCGCAGCATCTTCATTGGGGGGATAGCCCATGACGCCGGTAAAGACAATCTTATCCTCCTCCACCACGCCGGCGCTCGGAGAAAAATACTCCATATCCACCCCATTGGTAATCGTGAGGGTGTTCAACGTGGTCGAGAGTTCGTTGATGACATGTTCGTCCACGGCGGAATTGGTCATGATCAAATCAAACGTTTTCCCAAGCGACCGCTCCAGGTGCTGAACACCTATCAAGCCCAAGTAGACAGAAAGACGATTACGCCAACCGCGTTCCGCTTTCAACATTTTCCTGCTCAGAAGCGTCAGAGAATCGTGGAGATCGACGATCGCCGGAATATTTTTCGTTCGATCGATATACTGAGTCATTGGAAGAATATCGACATAGATCAGATCGATACACTCTTGGAGGCAGAGACTCCAAATCCTGTCACGAATAGATTGAAAATACGCCACATGCCGATAGCGCATCTCAAAGTGAGCCGCGAGATGTGCCCGGTGCCATTGCTGTCCCCACCAGCGCACAGCTGGAGGATCAGGCAACACCTCAATCCGCCTAAACACGTGCGACGTTGTGGCATCGTTCAGGAAGGATTGATATCGCTCGTGAGAAGAGCAGTAGGTCACGAGGAACAGCTCATGAAGCCTGGAGAGTTCCCGACAGAGACTGAATAGTCGAGGAGATCCTGGCATTCGGGAGGTCGCTGGGATATCTGGAGCCAATACAAGAATTTTCATCCGCTAATTCCCGCCGTAGATCGAGCCCTCCTCGTTCCATTACCAACAAATACCATCGTACGAAGCGGTAAAGCTTTCGCGTCCTTCGATCCTGGCCAGATCGATGATCAATTGGTCGGCACGCATACTCTTAAGGGCGGGCACAAACTCCGCTGAGGCATACCCCACAACAACCACTTGAGCCGTATCCAGAACATCCTCAGCCCGCTCGACAAGCAACGATGACAGGTGTGGGATATGCTCTTCGATAAACCTCTTGTTGGCGCCGATCAAGCGGCTGCTCGCCACGTTCTTGTCGTAGATTTTCACGTGAAAGCCTTTTCCAATGAGCGTCTCGATCACTTCTACAAGAGGACTTTCTCGGAGATCGTCCGTATCGGGCTTGAACGTCATCCCGAGAAATCCCACTCGTTTTTTGCCCAAGCCCACAATCCGCTGAATGACACCCTTGATATGCGATGCGTTACTCTGAAGAATGGCATTCAAGACCGGCACGTCCACATCTGTCCGTTTCGCCTGATACGACAACGCGCGGAGATCCTTGGGCAAACATGACCCACCGAATGCAAATCCAGGCTTCAGATACACCTTCGACAGATTCAACTTTGTATCTTGGCAGAAAATGTCCATCACCGCATGACTGTCGATCCCGAGCCTCTTGCAAATGTTCCCAATCTCGTTGGCAAACGTCACTTTGAGCGCATGGAACGCATTGTCCGAATACTTCGCCATCTCGGCCGCCCTGATCGAGGTCCGAATCGTCGGCGCCTCGATACCGGAATAAATCTCCTCCACGGCATCTCCCTCGCCGGCATTCCGTTCACCGATGACGATCTTCGGCGGATGGTAATAGTCTTTCACCGAGGTTCCTTCACGGAGGAACTCCGGGTTATAACAGACGTAGAGGCCATTCCCGATGGTTTTCCCGGAATGTTTCTCGAGAATCGGGATCGCCACATCTTCTGTCGTCCCCGGCAACGTCGTGCTTCGAAAGACAATGGTGTGCGGGGTCTTCTTGCTCCGCAAGGCCGCGCCGATATCTTCACAGACTCGCTTCAGATAAGTCAGATCGAGACTTCCGTTCGCGTGACTCGGCGTCCCGACGCAGATGAAAGAGACATCCGTATGAAGGATCCCTTCCGCCGACGATACCGTGGCTTTCAACAGGCCCTGTTTCTGTGCCTTGGCGATAAAATCTGAGATGTCCGGCTCGACAATCGGAGCTGAACCTGAATTAATCGATGCCACCTTATCTGCATTCACGTCGACGCCCCAGACGGTGTGGCCGCTGGCAGCGAGACACCCTGCCGAGACGGTCCCGACATAGCCCAATCCGAACACACTGATTTTCATCGTGATCACCCTCTTCCGATGGACTCAACGTTACGCGCAGTGACGACTGACCTACTGGACCAATCAGACAACCTGCCGAAAATACTCAATGGTTTTCCTCAGACCATCCTCAAGCTCCACCTGAGGCTCCCACCCCAGTAGTTGCTTGGCACGGCGAATATCAGGACGCCTTACCTTTGGGTCATCGACCGGCAAGGGCCGATACTCGATCTTGCTCTGTGAGCCGGTGAGCTTGAGGACCAGCTCCGCAATCTGCTTGACGGTCAGTTCTCGCGGGTTCCCGATGTTCACAGGATCGTGCATCGTTTCCGAAAGCGGCTGCTCCGACTTTGTGAGGAAGCTCGCTCTGTCGGTCCGTTCGGCAACAGACTTATCGGAATCGATCAGGAGGAGTTCCGTGATACCACGTACGAGGTCATCCGCGTAACAGAAGCTGCGGGTCTGGCTGCCATCTCCAAAGATGGTCAGCGGTTTCCCTTGAAGCGCTTGCACGACAAAATTCGAGACCACCCGCCCATCATGCGGACGCATCCGCGGACCGTAGGTATTAAAAATTCGCACGATGCGCGTGTCGACCCCGTGATACCGGTGGTAGGCCATCGTCATCGCTTCGGCAAAGCGTTTGGCCTCATCATAGACACCTCGCGGGCTGATCGGATTGACGTTCCCCCAATACGACTCCGGCTGAGGGTTGACCAATGGATCACCGTAGACCTCAGAGGTGCTGGCTAACAGCATCCGAGCGCCTTTTGCCTTGGCCAGGCCCAACACTTTGTGCGTACCCAGAGCCCCGACTTTGAGCGTGGCAATCGGCATCTCCAGATAGTCTTGCGGACTCGCCGGAGAAGCAAAATGTAAAATCGCGTCCAACTGCCCATCTACATGAATATAGTCGCAGACGTTGTACTTGATAAAACTGAACTGTGGATTCCCCATTAAGTGCGAGATATTCTCTACGCGACCCGTGATCAGGTTGTCCATGGCCACAACTTCATGTCCCTTGCCGAGCAACAAATCGCTCAGGTGGCTTCCCAAGAATCCTGCTCCGCCTGTGATCAATATACGCATCAGTCGCTACTCCTTCTTTTACACATGTATTCTCTCTCTCGGCAAACCGCAACGAGGTGTTCAGTCATACGCATTAATCGTCCCCTCACCCAATTTACACACACCGCATAGGATGCACCATTGTATTCTCGTTTTGTGAATTGGCTCAATTCCTTCATGCCTTATTCTCCTTCGCCGAATACCTTGCAGCCTCCAGCCTTCGTAGCCGAAGCGGTTACTTCGGCGGAGTAGGTTGCTGCGAGAAGCCACATCGCGCCTCACGTTCAATGATGCACTGCCGGAGTACAACAGTCATGAACAGGAAGATGCGCTTCCAGCGCTCTGCGTATAGAAACCGTTTGATTGAACTTGTGCTGGAGCTCATGAGACTGTGCCGGCTTCGGGATCCACATATCGAGTGGCACTTCAACTCCGGCCCAAAGGCATCCCAACGCCCCACGACAAACTCGCCTCTTAGAGGAGACGACAAGGCAGTTGCATGCTCTTCCATCGCAAGCACACCCTCAATTATAGGCGCCTCTTTCAAGAGGTGATATGATGCCCCCTACCCCGTTCATTCGGCAGGTTGGAAAATTCAGATGACCCAGGCTCCCTACAGTCGGCTGATTGTCCACCCAGCGTATCGTGGCCTTAGGCCGACTCTTCCTTGCGCAAAGGGGGAGTCCGAGGAGTTCCACCTTTCCCCTTGAGCTCAGCGGTTCTCCCACCAACCGCATAGACCATTCCTTTCTTTACGGTCTCTGCAATGTGACTCCGCTCTTGCCAGGTAGTATCCGATGTCACACAGGCGACCTTCGTAGCATCGGCAATCCGAAATCGATGCTTCGCCAAGTAGTCCTCTAGGGAACACAGAACCTTTGCGGGATTCCCCGCACAGACTGTATTGGGTGGCAGAGATCGACTCACCACAGAGTTAGCCCCCACAATTGTCTTAGGGCCAATCACAACCCCGGGCAAGAGTACCGTTCTTGCGCCAATGTGGCATGACTCATGAATTGTCACCTGCCCAATTCTCGCTGCATCGAGGAACTCATCCATCTGAGCGTCATGAGCCAAGATCAAGCACTCTTCTCCAAAACCACAGTGATCTCCGATGGAAATGAGGAAACAATAGTCAGGATCGATCCACGTTGACGCCGGCAGCCAGACATCTGACCCGAGATGCATCCCTCGTTGACGCAGCTTGTACCAGCGATGCTCCAAACGTTTTCGTTCTATCTTCGACTTCAGCGTCGAAAGTTTATCCAAAATCCAGCCTAGCATTTAATGGATCTATCCACGAACCATCATTTTACAGCGCTCAATTCCAGATACATATTGAACCAAATCCGGAAGTGTTTCTGGGAAACTAAACCTCATGACCTTGAATCGGCCGACCGAATCATTCGCAAATGACCGGGGATCTGCAAATCCAGGCTCCCCGACAACGGCGCCCTGTAACCCCAACTTATGCATGACATCGATCTCTCGCTGCCCGAAATCCTCCCATCGACCATTGGGATAGCAAAAGATCTTCACGGGGCGTCGGACCTCCTTGCTCAACCGAGCCCATGATTCTTCAATTTCCGTTTTTGACTGATGCGAGTCCGTCCGACTCAAGATAGGATGCGTCACCGTGTGCGGACCAAAAGTCATACCGCGCTCTTCACACATGCGCGCCTGGTCCCAGCTCATGGGAGCATACTGCTGAGGAGGTGTCTTCGGAAGCTCCACACCAGCCGCCTCTGCGAGGCATACGATAATACGGTGCTTTGCATCATCAGCGATGACTTTGCATCGTTGGGTGAAGTCTTCTTGTGCCTTGTGACGCATGCCATGGCTACCCAACTCATAAGCCAGATTCAGTTCAGGAAGCGTAATCTTAACGGATTTCTGGGACGTCATGGAGAAAATGTACTCGATCTTGTCCCACCAGAACCACAACTGGCCGTCCAGAAACCCTGTCGTGAGAAAGGTGGTGACTGGACAATCATACTCTGCAAACACACGGCCGGCTATTTCTGCCTGATCCACATATCCATCATCGATCGTAAATGCCACAGCGCCCCGCAAAGCCGCCCCTTTCCTCGCAAGACGATCAAAGATATTCTCTAGAGAAACGATCTCATATCTGTTCTTTCTGAGGTACTCTAACCCTCGCTGCAACTGAGCAGGGTCAAACCCGGCTACCCCTCGATTGGGGTCATCGAATCTATGGAGCATAAAGATCGTCGCACAGTCACGCTGGGCGGGACTAAACAGAGAGGCCACTCCCGGAGTAGAAATTATCCTATGGTAGATCGCATGGCCTAGGCCCATATCTTCTCCAATCTGCAGCTAGGTTTCACAGCCACATCGAATACCCTCTCACTATCTTCCGGCAGGATGCTGATAAAGCCCTCATCGCACCATGCGCTTGAAAGATCCTCAGGAATCGCCGACTCATCCCAGCAATGGGTTCCGACTGCTGCCATTCCGAAGAACCCGCCCCGCAAAAGCCTAGCCTTGTAGGAAGTCGTCAACTCCAGCGCACTGCGTATCGCTACGGCTTGACCACGAGTTGAGCTGGAACTTTTGACCCTAGCCCGCATTATTCATGAGCGCTTCTGCTGCCATCGCGGATTCGCTGCTCTTGGGCGTGAAGCGTCTTCGATGCGTGAAACGTCGTTCGTGAAGCGTATTTCGTTCCGG